>Ga0172372_10002807_pt1 | contig 26134 bp, 24 predicted proteins | sample LakKiv5m_2_FD_114544 | JGI IMG/M metagenome (GOLD analysis project Ga0172372, IMG submission 114544) | Freshwater microbial communities from Kabuno Bay, South-Kivu, Congo - kab_092012_9.5m | ecosystem: Environmental > Aquatic > Freshwater > Lake | place: Democratic Republic of the Congo...
CCGTAATGGGCCTGCAGTTCTCCAGTTGCCATGGGCAGAACAAAACCCAGTAACTCCTACTGTGCAAGCCCTTGACTCAGGTGCTTACGACGCTACGCAGCCCACACTAAAGTCGGAAGAACCGAGAAACGCTCTGACCGATTCGAGGCGTGCGCGGATCGAAACGACGGAAAATGGTATATCTGCCGCCACCCAGGGACTCACCGTCCAGATCCTGGATGTCCTCAGGAATCTCCGGAGCAGATTTTGGACCTGGGTTTCGGCAGCCAAGCAGCTCGAAGTCCAAGAAGCGCTCCTCGATCTTGCAAACGTCAGGGAAAAACAACTGCAGGAGAGCGTGCGGCTCGGAGACGCCCCGGAAATCGATCTCGCGGATAATCGTCGGGCGATCGCACAGCGCGAGGCTGCACTCGTGCAAGCGAAGCGGAACCTCGACAGAGCGGCCTTGGATCTTGCGCTCTACGTGCGTGATGATTCGGGACAAGTCCAAACGGATCTCAAAAAGGATCAAGATTTGAATTTCCCCGAGCCAAGAACGCTCCCGGAAGAAGACCTGAAAAAAGACTTGAGTGAATCGATATCCAAGCACCCTGAATTACAGAGACTGAACAACACCATCGAACAGGCCAGGGTTGAAAAGAAACTTGCCGACAACCAAATGCTTCCCAAATTGGACGCTGGCGTTTTCTACCACAAGGAGACCGGGGACTTGCCACCCACCTTGGCGGCTGACGAGGTGCGTGCGTCGATCCTGTTCGAATTTCCGATCCCCAACCGCGCCGCGATTGGCCGCTCTGATTCGGCCGAGACGCAGGTCATCCGCTCGGAACTGGGACGAGACCTTGCCCGCGACCGTCTACGCTTATCCCTGATCGATTCCGCGCAATCCATCCGGGCATCGAGTGAACGGATCGCCTTTGCCAAAAAAGAGGTGGAGCAATCACTGCTGCTGGAGAAGGCTGAATGAGGCCGGTTCGCAAACGGAATGAGCACACTTTTCCTGATCAACCTGCGGGAACAAGCGACCGCGGACGCAAGGCAACGAGAGATCACCGCCATCGAATCGCACTTCAGGAGTTGGGCCGAGTATCTGTATTTTGCAGGCAAACCTCGGGCGCCCTGACGAGAGTGATTGACGAGACTCTCAGCCCCGGACCGCCACCCGGGTGCCGAGCTTGATGCGAGTTTCGCGCTTGATCGCAGTCTGTGCGAGGATCTCGGGATCAGGCTTCCAAGCACCCTGCTCGCCCAGCACAATCACAGTCGAGCCCCCGAACAGGAAATATCCCTTCTCATCGCCGGAAGCGAATTCGCGCTTTTCATCGTGGGACTGCACGATCTTGCCCACGCACATGGCGCCCACTTCGATATAGGCGAGCTTTCCAAAGTGCCGCGTCTCCAGAATCGAGACCCGCCGTTCATTGCGGATAAAAATCTCCCCGCGCTGCGCGATCGCAACCGGATTGACCGAATGGTAATCCCCATGGATGGAGTAAGCCTCGAGCGTCCGCCCCGCATCCGGATAGTGATATCGGTGGTAATCCACCGGGCAGAGCCGCGCGAGAAGCAAAGGACCATCGATGAACGGTTTGGCCTTCTCTGCGGAATTGAGGAGAGACTCGGCCGAGAGGTAGCCCCCTTTGACCGGGAAAACCTGCTCCGACGTGATCTGTTCAAAACCGTAATACCGGGCCTCCGCAAAGGCCGGCATCCCTTCGGTCACCGGACAAAACGGACGCATGCCCGGCTTGAACTTGCGGATGAAAAACTCGTTGAAACTCCGGAACCCCTCGGCGCTGCCCTCGTACTCCTGCATGGGGATATCAAAATCCCGGACAAAGCCAGGCACTTTGCGAGCCGAACGGGGTGAGTCCTGCATGCGGCCGTAGAGATTGCTGATCCAGGGCTTGATGAGCACGTGATCCGTCACCAGACGTCCGATTGGAGTCTCGTAAGTCCAGCGCACCCAGGCGTCGCCGTAGACTTTTTCCTGCTCAACCGAGCGCTTTTCACGATTCCAAACCAAGATGGGATTTCCGGCAGTAGTCATACCCATGGTCTATTCGCTCGAACCGCAAGTGCCAAGGGGGGATTGGGACCCAGACATCCACCCCAAACGCCACCGTCAAAATCCTGACCGAGTTGTGTCTTGAGAGAATGACCCCTTATGCCGATAACGACTCTGTGAAATCGCCGCAAACCGCTCCGAACTGGGTCCCCATCGAAAAAGTAAGCGCTCTCGTGCAACCCGAGCCAGCGCTTGTAATCGTCGTCCTCGCGATCCTCGCGGTGATCTTTTACCGTCTCTTCCTCCGAAGCGTGAACCCCGAGCGGCACAGGCTCCTTCGCGCTCTTCAGAAGAACATGGCCGTCCACCTGGTCGCCATGGTTGTGCTGTTCACCGGGTACACCGCCCTCACGGTAACCCAGGCAGAACCCGGTGGCACGATTCAGCGATTTGCCACCTATATCGGCATCCTGACCATCGTCTGGGGCGCCATGGTGTTCGTCAAAACCTCCAGGATTCTGCTTTTTGAGTATTTGTTCTTTGGCCACATGCGAGAGGGTGTGCCCGTCCTGCTCGTCAACCTGTTCACATTGATGCTCTCGATGGTGATCGGAGGCTGGATAGTCTCGGAAGTCTTCAGTATTCGACTGGCTCCATTGCTTGCCACGTCGGCCATTTTCTCGATCGTGCTCGGTCTCGCGCTCCAGGATACGCTGGGCAACCTCTTTGCGGGCGTGGCTCTGCAGTTCGACAAGCCCTATGAAATCGGCGATTGGATCGAAGTCCAAAACGGACCGATGAAATGGGTGGGACAGGTCAGCGAGATCAACTGGCGAGCCACTATGCTGATCGGACTGACAGACGAATCCATCACGATCCCCAATCGAGTAATATCAGCTTCCCAGGTCTCCAATTTTTCAACCAAGACACGCCCCTTCTGCCGGGCCTTTATCTTCCGCCTCCCCTACGGAACTGATATCGATAAAGTCCGCCAGATCCTGCTCGATGCCTGCAAAGATGTGGATGGAATCGTACCTGCTCCGGCTCCCCTGACCCTCGTGGCCGAATGCGCGGAGAGCTGGATCACGCTCAGGCTCATTTATTTCATGGAAGACTACGGGCACCAATTCACGATTGCAGATCGAGTCGGAAGCCAAGCGCTCGAAGGCCTCTCAAGAGCCGGCATCACGCTGGCCTCACCGAGAATCGCTATCTCACCAAAACCCCAGCAGAGCGGAGACCCCGAGCCCCACACCCTAGGTGTTGCAACTTGAATGCCCCGGGAACGGGACCGCGTCTCAGTTTGCACGGCCAAGTCCGATACGAACTCCAAGCCTCCTGCTCCGCACTCCTGGGAGTGGCACGTTCCCTGCTTGGCGCCTGAGCAGGCACAGTCATCGTGCAAGACTTCGGGGGGAGTCCAAGATGAGTCATATCGAATCGGGGTTGAATCCATCCAACGAACAAACAGCGGAAAGTCGGTCACCGCTCTCCTTGCTGCAAAGCCTGCTCCCGCCCGGAGATGCAACGCCGACTGCGGAGCATCCGGACTTGGAGCGCCGCAAGGATGAGAGGATCCCGATAGATATCACAGCCCGATGGGATTACTTCACGCTCCAGTCAGGCACCAAAACCGATCGCTTGGCGAATCTGTCGCGGGGCGGGACCCTCCTTTGCTGCGACTATCCCATCGAGCTGCGCCGGTGGATTCGCTTATCCATTTCAGCGCGGTCGGCAGGGAGTGAAGCCAATTCGATTTCGGCGATTCTGGTGGGCCGAGTAGTCAGGCGTAAGAAAACACCAAGCCTTGTTTCCCACACGCGCGAGACTTGGGAGCACGGTATTCAGTTCCTGCAGGCATCCCACTCGGTGCTCGAAGAAATACTCGCCCGACCCGTGCAAAAGCAAAACGGGTCCGACTCAATCAACTGAGCCGGACCCGTCCGATATCAAAACCAAAGAACCGAGAGATTACTTGGCTTTTTTGACTTTGGATTTCTCGAGCAAGAAGTTCAAAGTGCGGTCTTCACGCATGCGGAACTCCACATCAGCCTTGCGGCCGGGATTGGAGTTGTAGAACTCGATGAACTTCTGAGCGTCCATGCGGGATCCGGCTGCCATGCGGGCGATCTCTTGCTCGACTTCTTCGGCGGCGACCGTGATGCCTTCTTTTGCTGCGATGGCTTCAAGCAGGAGGCTTGCGCGCACTTGGCTTTCGGCACGCTTGCTGAGCGTCGGGAGTTCGGTCGTGATGGCTTCCTGGATCATCTGCTCGGTGAAGCCTTGCTGCTTGAGGTTCTGAGCCACGTCTTGTGCAAGAGCGCGGGTCTGAGCCTGAATCAAGCTGGCAGGCACATCAAAAGCATTCTTCTCGGCCACTGCGGCGATGAGATCACTCTTGAGCTTGCGATCCACTTCCGAGGTTTTCTCGGTCGCGAGGTGTTCACGCGCCTTGGTGCGCATGTCTTCCAAGCCTTCGTAGCCCATGTTCTTGGCGAATTCGTCGTCCAGAGCAGGAAGCTGCTTTTCCTTGAGGCCATTCAAGCTGATATGGAATTCAGCTTCTGCGGAGGCCAGCGTCTTTTCAGCATAGTCAGCCGGGAAATTGATCCGGAAAACCTTGGACTCACCGGCGCGCAGGCCGATCACTTCGTCTTCAAAGCCCGGGATCATGGAGCCCGAACCGATTTCGATCAGCTGCGAACCTTTCATGTCCGCACGCTTGACCACTTTGCCATCGGTCACGATGCCGCCGTCAAAAGCGAGGTCCGCGAAGTCGCCTTTCGCAGCCGGACGGGAGCTTGGGTTACCGTCGGCGCCGACAAGGCCGCCGGAAGCCGGCACAAGCTGCGCCTGAGAATCACGGATGCGATCCATCAGCTGATTGATATCGGTATCGGTGACATCGGTTGCAGCCTGCTCGAGCGCGATGCCGGTGTAGTTTTTGACTTCGATTTCGGGAAGGACTTCCACGGTGGCGGTGAACTTGAGGTCCTGGCCTTCTTTGATTCCGTGGTCATGCTCGTGCGCGCCGGTCTGGTGCTCGGGCGTCTCGATTTTGGGGCTGCCCACTGCACGGATTTTCTGTTCGCGGAGAGCTTCGCGGTAAGCGTCTTCGATCAGGTCGTGAAACACACGGCGGCTGATATCGCCGCCGTAGTATTGCTTCACGATATGCATCGGGACGGCGCCCTGACGGAAGCCTTTGATCTTGGCCGAGCGCTGGACTTCGGTAAGGCCGCGCTGCAACTGAGCATCCACGGTCTTGGAGGGCACCTTGATGGTGAGTTTACGGAGAATGGGCGAGGTTTTTTCGACTTGTACGGTTAATTCCATAAGTTCCCCGGTTCTAGACGAGGAAAAACCGCAAAGTCAAAAGGCTATTTCATGGGGCCACGGGCCAATCCCAAACCGGAATCTCGGGATACCAGACCTGTTCAAGCCATAGCCCTTTTCCAGGTGCCGTCTGCCCCACGAGGCTCCGGTTCCGGGTCTCCAGGATCTCCCGAAAACTATCCGGAGAGCGGCGACTTTCCCCCACTTCAAGAAGGGTGCCCACAATGCTCCGGACCATCTGCTTCAAAAACCCCGTCCCAACCAGCCGCACTCGGATCAGGCCCACGCCCGGATCGAACTGGATCTGTGGCGGATGAGGGAAAGTGAGCTGCTGCCAAGTGATGTCGGCCTCGAGGATACGCCGGACTGTCGTTTTACCCGGCAGGGCACCCGAAGCCTGAAAAGGCTTAAAATCGTGCTCGCCCCCCAGATGAGCGAGTCCCTCCCTCATGGCATCCAGATTGAGCTTCTTGCGAATCCACCAGGCGTAGGGCTCGACGTATGGAAGTGGCCCTGGGCCCTGCTGGAAGTAGTAGGAATACTGCTTGTGGGTCGCGCTCCGCTGCGCATGGAATTCCATAGGCACCGGCCGCACGGCCACCACCCGGATGACCGGCGGAAGCAGGGTATTAAGCGCATTGAGCAGGATCCGGGGCTCCCAGAGTTTACGAGTCACGGCAAAATGGATCACTTGCCCGGACGCATGGACGCCTGAGTCCGTACGTCCGCTCCCTACCAAATAGACCCTCTCCTCGGAGAGGATTTTGAGCAGCGCTTCTTCGATCGTAGCTTGGATCGAAGTCCCCGATCCCGCTCCCGGACCCAGCTGCTTTTGCCAACCATGGAAGCGCGTCCCCACATAAGAGATCAAAGCCGCATACTTTTGAAGGGGTGGGACCTTGGGGCGCTCTCGCTGGGGCTTTCTTGGTTCCGTGTGCGTCAGTTCAGAATTCATAATTCAGGCCCACGTTTATACCGGATGCCTGAACATTCAAATCCCCTCTCAAATGCACCTGCTTTGAATAATCGATTGTGAGAAGCGTGTGATGAATACCGGCCTCGGCATAGCTCTCCCAGCCCCGATTCCAGCTCAAATAATTGAGGTTGATCGCGATACCACCCGTAAGAATGGCCCCAAGAGAATAGCCGTGCTTGTTGCGGGTGCTATCACTGCGGGTCTCAACGAAAAGATTGGGGCCTGCGGCCGCTTGGACATAGGGACGAACCAGGCGAGGCAGGTTGAATCGGTAATTGACGAGGGCCATGACCGGCACGAACAGGAAACGGAATTCCGTATCGGACTCGCTGCCAAACCCCGGCAGATCCACCTGGAATTTACCGGTGCCGCGATAAAGCGATGCTCCGAGGACTCCCCCAAACCCAAGGCTCCCAAAGTTCTCGCTGTGGAATGGCTGGAACTCGTAGGACAGCGTCAAGTCAGGCGCCACTTGCGCAGCGTAGAGTGTGCTGAAAGCCACGCCGGAACCGATGGTACTCGCCACACTCACCGTGCGGTCGATCGAGGCGCCAAACTTGAATCCCATGCCGTGGTGAATATCCCCTTCCTTGATACCCCTCTTTGGACCGACTCCCTTCTTGGTGTCGGTGATAGTGCTTCCAGAAAGGCTTTCGGCATCCATTTCCGTTTCAGTCTCGAGCAAGCGCTTCCGCTCCTGAATGATATAATCACCACCCTCCAACTGAACGGAATCACCTTCCTCTTTTTCCAGCTTTTTACGAACCGCTTCAATATACGACCCACGGACCTCGGGCTCATCCTTGAGGAGCTTCTCTTTTTCCTGCTCGAGGGAGCTTCTTCCGGAGGAGGACTCTTCCTCGTTCAATTGCTTGCGTACCTTTGCCAAATAAGGGGCGCGAGCGTCCTTGGCCACGCCGTCTTCTTCTTGCGCCACCTGCTGATCCTGAACGGCCGAAGTCGCACAGGACGAGAGCATTACTGAAGCAACAAGAAGCGGCAATATCGAAAGCCCCCTGGCGCGGGCGCTGCGCGACCCTGACCGCAGGAGAAGGAACCCTGCTGCCAGGACGACTAGATACACGCCGGGGTGCAGGAAGAGCCACGCAAAACCGATGATCGGGGTCAAAGCAGCCATGACTGGCCACCTCCATTTTGGATTCTGGATCAACCAGCGAGCGGCATCCGGAGAATAGCGGTAGTAGATCTCTACAAAGCGAGCTCCTAGACTGCTCGAGAGCAGTACCCGATCCCTAAACTCCCGCAGCAGCAGGACAGCCGGGTGATTTCCCGATCGATAGGTCGCCGTAGCGATAAAGCACTTGCTCTCATCGAGGACGCCCTGGATGTCGGAAGTCTGAACGGCGTCCAGGATGCAGCTTGCGTCCGTGGCAAATGCGCTCAGTCTCCCGCTCACATCGCGCACCGCAAACCGGAGCCGATAAGCATGGTCGGTGCCGTCCGTGGTGTTGCTGAACCCGCTCACCGACTGGGTACCAGAATCGATGTCCAAGCGCTTGAATATCGCATTGGAGATGAAGGTCGAATCGGTCGTGACCGGATCCGCGCCATCCGCACCCACGACGATCAACTTATCGAGAGGAGCATTCGCGGAGCTTCCCGCATCCTCGAACGCGGTGGACAGTTCGATTTCGCCGTCTCCAGGCGTGTAGACTCCGTCCATCGAAGGGCATGAAAACGCGGGAGCCGTTGCATGGAGGCTTACCGTGATTTCATCGCTCTTCTCGGTAGCCTCATCCGGGTCGAGGCTCGAATCGGTGTCATCCGACAAACCTACGGCAAAAGTGAGAGTCAGGGTCGTCGGAGTGGTCGCGGTGGGCTGATCGATTGCATCGTTGGTGCAACCGATTGCGGGCCGGCTTGCGGATTGGGCATAAGCCAGCGTGCAGATATCCTTGGGATAAATCCCAACCGTGACATTGGTCACGGCCGTGGACGAAGTCGTCGACCGTGCAGACAGGTAATATGTGTCACCCCCGGACCCAACTTCCACCTCATGCTGACACCGCGTGGCGTTGCATGCGCTTCCACCCACGGTCGCGATCGGCACAGCGACCAGATCCCCCCCGTTCTGGGTGGTGGCAAAAACAGTGATGATGAGTTTTTTACTGGAGTCGGAATCCGAGAAAGTCTTGTCCGAGGTGACCGTGAAGGTGAGCTGTTCGTCACCGGAACTATCGGTCAGCTGCCCCACGCTGAGGTCAAAGTTCCGGAATTCGGCATCTTCATCCAAGAGGCCCGAGAAAACGGAGTCCGCGGAGTAGTAAACGGTATCACTGCTATTGATCTCGTAAGGCTCGTCCGCCTCGACCGTCACCGTCGCAAGCGCCGCCGGGCAGGTCGTCAGCCCACCTGAAACGAGAGCCAGCGAAACCAGCAGAAGGTCATGTCGGATTCGTGGCGCGAATAAGCAGTTCACCGATTTGAATCGCATTGAGGGCAGCTCCTTTTCTTAGGTTATCGGAGACCACCCACAGGTTCAAACCGTTCTCGACGGACTCATCCCGACGAACCCGCCCAACATACACGGGATCTTTTCCCGTTCCCCCCTCGGGAACACCTTCAGCGTTCTCGGGCTCCTGATGAACGGTATTCAGGGGATAGAGATTCCTCGAAGGATCATCTTTGAGCTCAACGCCATCCTGACCGGCCAAAGCCTCCATGACCGCCTTGATTTCAAACGGTCGCTCCGTCTCGATATTGACGGACTCGGCATGACAGGAAAACGTCGGAACACGGATCGCGGTGGCCGTGATCCGGAGGGAAGGTTGATTCAGGATCTTGCGGCTCTCATCGATGACTTTGCGCTCTTCGCTGGTATATCCATCCGCCTTGAATCCGCCGATATGCGGGATGCAGTTGAACGCAATTTGATGCTGGAGGACCTTGGGCTGCACCGGATGCCCGTGCAGGACGGCTTGCACTTGATCCCGCAGTTCCTCCATCGCGGCCGTCCCGGCTCCGCTCACGCTCTGATAGGTCGATACCACCACGCGCTTGAGCCCCCAATTCTCCAGGATGGGCTTGAGGGCCACCACCAGCTGCACGGTCGAGCAGTTGGGTCCTGCAAAAACGCGATCCTTCCACGACTTGATTCCGCCGGGGGCGGCGCGCTTCAGTGCCTCGTGAGCGTTGATTTCAGGCACCAAGAGCGGAACTTCGGGGTCCATGCGGTAGGTTGCGGAATTATCAATGACCCAGGCTCCGGCACGAGCGGCTTCAGGAACCCACTCTTTGGAAACAGCATCGGAAGCATCAAAAAAAGCAAAATCCACGCCCTCGAAACAGCCGGACTCGAGGGCCCGGCAGTTCCAGCTCTTGCCCGCCCAGTCAATGACCCGTCCGGCGGAACGCGGCGATGCTAGCGGAATCAATTCACTCACCGGAAAGTTGCGCTCGAGCAGGATGGCCAGGAGCTCCCGGCCCACGGCTCCGGTGGCGCCAACCACTGCAATTTTATATCCATTTTTCCCGGCTGCGATCATGAGACGATTCTCCTGGGTTCTTTACTTGTATTGAGATCCGGACTGCCGGGAATCCACTGCGACTCCGGGCATGGGCGTGAGGGATGCGGCCTGCGGTTTCTGAAGGGGGACCCCCCTTGCAACTCGCCAAAGATTCCATATCAAACCCACAATCACATATCCCGCGAGGATACCAAAGAGGGCGAACTCAGGGCGCGCGGCAATCAGGATCATCGAGACCACCCCGGTCATCAGAATCCCGAAGCTTGCGCGCGAACGCCAATTGAATTCCTTGAACGAAGGAAACGGGATCGTGCTGATCATGAGAAATGAACAAACCAGAGTCAGCCCAAGAATGAATTGAGAGAGCGTTGTTTCCTCGTCCGGCCAACTCAGTTCATTTGAAAAAATCTTGAACGTGGCGAGGATCCCGGCCCCCATGGGGATTGGCAGTCCTTGAAAGAACCCCTTGGGCAGCGACGAAGTCGTCACATTGAAGCGAGCGAGCCGGAGCGCACCACAGGCCAGGAACAAAAAGGCGACCATCCATCCCAGTCGGCCATAGGGATTAAGCGCCCACTGATACATCAGCACCGCTGGCCCCATCCCAAATGAGATCAAGTCCGAAAGGCTGTCGTACTCGACACCGAACTGACTCGTGGCCTTGGCAAGGCGGGCGATCCTTCCATCGAGCGCATCAAAGACGGTTGCAGCCACAATCGCCCACGCGGCCGTCTGCAGATCCCCCTGCATGGAAGCGATGACCGAATAGAAGCCGCAAAACATGTTCCCGGTCGTCACGATATTCGGGACGATGTAGATTTTACGCATCGTTTCAAGGGCTCCATTTCCCTAAAGGTGCCTCCTAGTGCTACCGCCCGGCGGGAATGTTTTCAACCGCTTGAATTTCAGCCTGCGGGGTCAACCCGCCGATAAAAGGAGGTAAAGCCCCACTGTGACACCCAGCACTCCGGCCACCCTGCGCAACGAAACCTGCTCGGCACCACTCAACCAGGCGAGCGGCACTGATATCACCGGAGCCAGGGACGACAACGTGGCGGCGAGAACCAAAGGGGAGTGAGCAAGACCGTAAGCAAAAAACAAAGATCCCCCAAAAGCCTCAAGGGGGAAAATCCACGCAGAACCCTTGAGCTCCCGCCAAGTGAGCCAGGGGCGCCAACTCTGACCCGCGTCCCGGGGGGAACGCCACCACCCCAAGACTGCGCACAGAATGAGCGCAAGGCCCATACGGATGACGTTGACCCACTGGACGGGCAGATCCGACGCACCCTGAGCCACCGAGAAAGTGTTGACCGCCCAAAGAGCAGAAGTCAGGGCGGCAAAGGCGACGCCCCTGCGAATTGTCCGCGAACTGGAGGCCGCTGGCGACGACCGCACCCGCGCTCCGGTCTGCAAAGTGTAAATGATGGCGGCCAAAGTCAGAAGCAGCCCGAAAAGCTGCACGGGTGCGAGGAGCTTTTCTCCACGAGCCACGCCGAGCATCAAGGTCCATATCGGATAGACCGAGGCCACGGAAAGCGCCCCCGGGACTCCGAGATCTCGGGTCGCCGCGAGAAAAATGATATCAGCCAGCCCGTAGCTTGCCAGCATCGAAAGCGTGAGCCATCCAAGGTGCCGGAGCTCGATATCTCCACCGGAGGCCCAGCCATGAATCAAGCCGGATGCGAGCAGAAACATCGGAAACGCGATTGCAGAACGAGTGAAGTTGATCGAAAACGCCGAGTGCTTCTCGGAAAGGCGCGAGTAGGTCCCACTGCCCAAAGCCCAAGTGCAGGAGGAGAGGAACGCGCAGAGCGGACCAAGTCCGTCGGTCATCGTCATGATATCAGTCTCTGAAACCGCTCGGGGAGGTGAAAGTCCGGCTTCTCCTGACAGGGCAAAAAAGAGCTCCAATAGGTGCGGGATCCTGCCTCGCCCAGCATGGCAAAGAGGCCTCCGCAAAGCCGGTCCGAATCCCCGTGCCAGCCGTAGGAACCCAACGGAACTTCCAAGATCGCAGTCCAAAGTCCCTGCTTCTCATCCCAGTGAGAACCATGCGTGAACGGCATGGGACGCTTTTCATCATGCCGTTTCCTGGGCTCAAGCACATGCAGTGTGAAAAATTGGTTTCCCGGACTCACCTGAAACTCAAAATAGCCACCTTTGGCAATATCACCTGTGGCGAGAAACAACTCAACCACGTCGCCTTGCTCCCAAAGTCCCCACTTGGAATGATCAAGCGGCCATTCAGGGTTGAAGTGGATGCGAGGGGTGCGCACTTGGAACTCGACAGTGAGCCTGGAAGATTCGAGTGCAACCCGTGCCTCGACGGTCACGGCTCGCGGAGGGCTCGCAGGATGGACGCATTGAAGAGCGAGAAGGCGACTCATGATCATACTCCCCGGGTCGGACCTTGAGGGAGCAGACCCGCCTTGAGCTTGAGTTCCGCATCCGAAGCTCGCAGGTAGCGGGGCTGAACGGAGAGGGCCGGAGTTGATATGCCCGCTTGCCAAGCCTCCCAGGCCAAGAGCGCAAGCGTCCGACCCTGCACACCCTCGGTGAACGGCACCGGAATGGTCAGCCGCCGGGAATCGGGCAACTCCGCCCAAGCATTCAGATAACGCTTGGTTCCTTCGCCTACGGCCATCCATTTCTGTCCCGGTTCAAGTTGCATTGCGATCTGCGCCATCAAGTCCTTGGGCGTGAGCACTTGCTCCTGGACACCACTGCCCCAGACGCCTTGGCTTTGCCCATCTGGAGCACACGCAGACTCAGCGACACGAGCCGCATGCCCCCAGAGCGCAAACAGCTCACCTTTGCACGCGTCGGTTGCGGCCACTACCAAAGTCGATGGATCTGATACCCACGATGCCGCAGGCCGTGCGAGTGCAGCAAGACTCGACACTCCGACCAGGGGCTTGCCGAGCGTATGGGCCAGAGTGCGGGCGGTGGTGACGCCGATCCGGAGTCCCGTAAAGCTGCCAGGCCCGATCCCCACTCCAAAGACATCGATATCTTTGAGTTTCCAGCCCGCTGCCTCGAGCATCTTGTCGATCGACCACATCAAACGCTCGGAGTGCTGGGCGGAGTCCAGATTGAGCGTCCACTCACAAACGAGACGCAAGCCGCCTCCGGAGCCGGATTGCGCGGCAGGATCCCACTCCATCGCAGCGAGCGCTCCGGTCTTAGAGGAAGTGTCCCAGGCAATGAGCTTCATGGTCAGAACAACCGGGCGATATCATTCTTCATGACGACCGTCATGAGCAGAAGGATGAGCGCAAGTCCCACCATCTGAATTCGCTCCATCTGAGCGATCGTCAGCGGCTTGCCGCGAATGGATTCAAGGCCCAACAGAAAAATCTGCCCGCCATCCAGCACCGGAATGGGGAATAGATTCAGTACCCCGAGACCAATCGAGAGCACCGCCATCATGGTCAGAAACGATATCATACCACGTCCCAGCGATTCACCGGCGAGCTTGCCGATCAACAGCGGCCCCCCCAGGGCCTTGATCGAGACTTCACCAGTGAACATTTTGGCGATGGAGACTACGTTTTTCCATGAGACTTCGGCAGTTCTTTGAATCGAGATCCCCAGCAGCTTGAGGGGGTTATAGATCGGCTCGATCAAGAGCTCGGGCTCAAGCCAGACCAGCATCGGCACAATACCGACTGTGTACTGGATGATTTTTTCATGCGCGGCATTTTGGATGGCCGTCTCTGTTGGTACCATGGTCGCAGTCATGATCTGACCATCCCGCTCCCAGGTGAGCGCGACCTTTTTCTCGCGCTCACCTCCTGCTTGGACCTGATCCCTGAGCTGAAAGAAGCTCAAAAGGTTCTTGCTGCCGACCGAGACAATGCGGTCCCCGGTCTTGAGGCCGGCCTCCGCTGCCGGAGATTTGTCGACAGCCTTCTCGACAAAAAGCTCGCTCGAATAGAGCCCCCAGCCCGCACTATAGTCAAATTGAGCCGCAGTCTCGGGCAGGAAGAGCTCCACTTCACGTTTCGTCTTTTTATCCAGACCAAGGACTCCCAACTTGACCGGTTTTCCGAGCGGAAGCTTTCGGAAAGTTTCTTCAAAATGCTCCCAGGACTTGAGCTCCATCCCATTGAGGGACACCAGCTGCTCATTGGTCTTGAGACCGGCTTTGCCTGCGGCACTGCCCGGGTTGGAAACTCCGATTGTCAACGCGCGAGGAGCGGGAAAAAGACCCTCGATTGCACCCACTTGTGCGGGTTCTCCATAAGGCCCGACCCCGGGCTTGGCCACCGGGGTGACCTTGAGGTCGAGTTTTCCCGACGCGCGCTCAATGGTAAAACTCATCTCCTTGCCGACACTCGCTTCGATCGCCTCATCCACTTCCTCGAACTTACGAGTCGGCTGTCCATTGACTTCAAGGATCCGGTCGCCATTCCTGAAACCAGCGCGCTCCGCAACCGAATCCGGCACAACGCGGGCAATCCGGCTTGCGACTTGCGGCTCACCGACAGCGAGGATCGCCATGTAAACCAAGATCGCAAAAAGGAAGTTGAACAGAGGACCACCAAAAAAAATCAGGAGGCGCTGCCACCTGGGCTTGGCCCCCAGTGACCGGATTTTATCTTCCGATTTGAGTTCGACCCCCGGCTCCTCACCGAGCAGTTTCACGTAGCCGCCCAGCGGTATCAGGGAAAAACGCCACTCGGTTTCACCGATCTGTTTCCCAAAAATCTTTGGCCCGAAACCGATGGAGAAGGTTTCCGCCCGGACGCCAAAAAGTCGGGCAAAAAGATAATGACCAAACTCATGAACGACCACGAGCGGCCCGAGCATGGCAAGAAAGCCTAAAACGGAATTCATGGAGAAAACCTCCCGAGATTAGAGTCTTATCCCAAGACTTTTACGCAAGCGTACATCACGGGCAAGCTGAATACGACGCCATCGAAGCGATCGAGGAATCCGCCATGACCCGGCAGCAATCCACCTGAGTCTTTTTTCCCAAAAGCCCGCTTGATGAAACTTTCACAAAGGTCGCCCACCTGGGCCACAGGAGCTACGACGAGAGGTACAAGTAAGGCACTCACCACCGAAAGCTCAGGGAGGAACAAAAGTTTATAGAGAAGGACCACGACTACACTGCTTGCCAAGCCGCCTGCAGCACCTTCCCAGGTCTTTTTGGGGCTGATTTCAGGGTAAAGTTTGTTTTTACCGTACTTCTTTCCGGCAAAGTAGGCTCCAATGTCGCCCGCCCAATTGATGAAAAGAAAAATCAGTACCCAATGCAAATTGCCGCTCACGCCATAAAGCCTCGGCAGGAACCCGGGAAGCATCCCGAGGTAAAGAAATCCAAAAACCGAGTAAATGAGCTCCCGAAGGTGTTGCTGATAGGCCGCACCCTGGTGCCTCCGGGCTGTCAGCAAAAAATAGATGAACAAAGCGAGAAAAACGAGAACCAGCATCCCGAAGTGCGTCTCGGGAATGAAAAACGACGAAAATGACACCAACCAGGAGAAAGCCAAAAGGGTCCAACGCTTTTCGGCTTTATCTTCAAGCTCAAAAGAAATCTCAATGAACTCCCAAAGCATGGCCACCGACAAGATGGCTGCAAAGATGGCAATCCCAAACCGGCCGCCTGTAGCCAGGAGCAGGAGCAATGCCGTGCCACCGACCAAGGCGGTGATCATCCGCTTCTGCAGCTCGGTTGCGCTCGAAAAATCCTTTGGAATGAAAGTTTTTTTCTCACTGCCTGTCTTAGGTTGCGTCACACGACCTCACGTTGAAGCGACTCAGGGATCTCGGCTGAGCGAGTGAGCCCAGGCCGCGAGGAGTCAATTGCCGGCTCAGAACCGAGTTGTGCAGAAACCATCCCGAAGCGACGATCCCGACTTCCGAACGCGGCAATCGCTTCCTGAAAATGCTCGATCCCAAAATCCGGCCAGCACCTTTCCGTGAAAAAGTATTCTGCGTAAGCGGCCTGCCAGAGAAGGAAATTGCTGATCCGCTGCTCGCCACTTGTGCGAATCACCAGATCCACTTTCGCCAGATCCTCAAGTTCGTGAGTCCAAAGGTACTTTTCCAGCAGTAACTCATCTTGCCTCAAGTCTTCAGGCTTCCTAAGTCCTTTCAGGCAATCCTCGGCAAAAAGACTTGCGGCACGTGCAAGCTCCCGCCTGCCGCCGTAGGAGAGTGCGAAATTAAGCTTGAGCCCAGTATTCCCGGAAAGCTTGGAGATCGCAGGATTCAGAACATCACGAACATCTGCCCCCAGGCGTTCAACCTCACCGAAAACTCGAAGGCGAACATTCTCACGGTTCAGCTCCTCCTGTTCTCGCCTGAGGAACTTCTTCAGTAGCTTCCAGAGAACGCCAAGTTCCCCATCCGGACGACCCCAGTTCTCGGTCGAGAAAGCATACAAGGTGAGCGACTCGATACCGAGACGGTCAGCTTCCATCACAATGGGCTTGAGACGGGAAGCGCCTCGGATGTGACCGAACACACGAGGGTGACCCCGGCGCTCGGCCCAACGGCCGTTCCCGTCCATGATGATGGCGACATGTCTTGGAATACGAACTGCTTTTGTATTCACTGCTGACTCTTCCCCACTCCAGCCGGGCATCCATCAGGCCGCCCGTAGGCCCAGATCACTGCGTCTGACTCCTGAACGAAGTGCGGACTATACGGTCATGATCTCTTTTTCTTTGGCAGCAACCACCTTGTCGACTTCGGCTACCTTCTCGTCGGTCTTCTTCTGGACCAGATCCATGGCCTTCTTCGCGTCATCTTCGGAGAGGGCCTTGGCTTTTTCCTGTTTCTTCACTTCTTCGTTGGCATCGCGACGCTGATTGCGAAGAGCGACTTTGGACTCTTCACCGATCTTCTTGACCAGTTTCACCATTTCCTTACGGCGCTCTTCGGTCATCTGAGGAACCGAAATGCGGATCACCTTCCCATCATTTTGAGGAGTGAGTCCGATATTGGCAGCCAAGATGGACTTCTCGATCGCGCCGATCATGCCGCCTTCCCACGGTGCGATCTGGATCGTGCGAGCATCCGGCGTGGTGACGTTGGCCACTTGCGACAGCGGGACGCTGGATCCGTAGTAGTCGACATGAACAGTGTCGACCAGAGCGGTCGAGGCCCGTCCCGTGCGAACCTTGGCAAGCTCCGCCTTCAAGGATTGAAGCGTTTTTTCCATGTTTTGATTCAGGGAATCGAGAATTGCCTTCGACATAACTATGTATTTTCTCCGTTGAGGTTCTTTTCCAATTCAAAACTTTTTAAAGCCCGAGTCAACTCACCAAAGTACCGACCGGCTCGCCCTGGACGACCCGCTTGAGAGCGCCCGACTCATGGAGGTTGCAAACAAGAATCGGCAACTGATTGTCCATGCACAGGGAGATGGCCGTCGAGTCCATTACCTTGAGGCCCCGCTGGAGCACTTCGATATAAGAAAGACGATCAAACTTCTTTGCCGTAGGTACCTTGACGGGATCCGCATCATAGATGCCATCGACCTTGGTCGCCTTGATCACGACTTCGGATCCAATTTCCATGGCCCGCAAAGCCGCAGTCGTGTCGGTGGTGAAATAGGGGTTTCCGGTACCGGCACCAAAAATAACCACTCGGTTCTTTTCCAAGTGACGAATCGCGCGACGGCGAATGTACGGCTCGGCCAATTCGCGCATCTCGATGGCGGATTGAACCCGTGTGTGCACCCCGAGACGCTCGAGCGAATCCTGAAGTGCCAGACAATTCAAAACCGTAGCAAGCATGCCCATGTAATCGGCACTCGCCCGATCCATGCCTTGGGTTGCCCCTTTGATTCCGCGGAAGATGTTGCCTCCGCCGAGCACCACACCCACTTGCACACCTAGACCGTGGATGTCCCTCACCTCGCGCGCGAGCGATTCAAGAACATCCGTATTGATACCGTAACCGTTGTCCCCAGCCAGAGCCTCGCCCGACAGCTTAAGGAGAATGCGACGGTATCCACGGGCGCCTCGCGCCACACCACTTGAAGTTGCAGGAGAAGACTCGATCATTTCACACGCTCCGCGAGCAGGTTAGGGAGGAGTACGCCTTCAGACGCGATTCGGGGGTCCTGGTCTTTCGAACAGGACCCCCGAAATGCACCGGAGGATCAATGGGCCGCTTCCGCAGCTTCCTTCATCCCCTCACCGAGGACGAAGCGGGCAAAGCGACGGATCGAAATGTTCTCTCCGAGAGTTGCGATCGTCTCCTTCTGGAGCTGTTCGATCGTCTTGGAGGGATCCTTCACATAGACCTGGTTCATGAGGCAGTTGTCCTCGAAGAACTTATTGACCTTGCCTTCGGCGATCTTCTCAAGAACAGCCTGAGGTTTGCCGGAAGAAGCCATCTGAGCGACAGCGATTTCCTTTTCTTTTGCGATCACATCGGCAGGAACTTCGTCCGAGCGCACCCACTGCGGCTGAGCTGCAGCGATGTGCATGGACACGTCCTTGACGAACTGACGGAACTGCTCGGTGCGGGCCACGAAATCGGTTTCGCAGTTGATTTCAACCAGAACGCCGACTTTGCCTTCACCGTGGATGTACGAACTGACAGCGCCTTCTTTGGTCGCACGGCCTGCCTTTTTGGCAGCCGAAGCGATTCCCTTCTTGCGAAGGAACTCGATGGCCTTCTCGAAGTCACCCGACGTTTCCGAGAGTGCTTTCTTGCAGTCCATCATGCCAGCGCCGGTTTTTTCACGTAGCTCTTTTACGAGCGATGCGGAGATTTCCATTTTTGACTCCTCTGCTTGATATACTCAATATATCAGGCTTTTGCGCCTTCTTCGGTGACTTCTTCCTCGGACTGGGCTTCGATGTCAGCCTCGTCCATGCCCTTCAGGTCGACGTGACCTTCAAAGCGGGACACCTTCGTCTCGGTCACTTCTTCCTTCTGCTCGGAAGCCGAATCGTCAGCACGGAGTTTTTCTTGGAAGCTCTGGGTGCCTTCGAGGCAGGAGTCGGCGATCAGACGGGAGAAGAGGCGAACGCTGCGAATAGCATCGTCGTTGCCAGGGATCACGTGAGTGATGTTGCTTGGATCGCAGTTGGTGTCGACCACAGCGATGACTGGAATTCCAAGTTTCTTGGCTTCCTTGATCGCAATGTGCTCTTTCTCGGTGTCGATGACAAAGAGAGCCCCGGGGAGCTTCTTCATTTCTTCAATACCGCCAAGCGACTTCTTGAGCTTCTCGAGCTCACGGTCGAGACGGGATTGTTCTTTCTTCGGAGTCTCGCTCCACTCTGCGGACTCCTTGAGAGCTTCGATCTTCTTGAGGCGATCGATGGAAGCTTTGACGGTTTGATAGTTGGTCAGCATGCCGCCGAGCCAGCGGTTGGTGACGAAGTACATTCCAGAGCGCTTTGCTTCCTCTTCAACCACTTCCTTGGCTTGCTTCTTGGTGCCGACGAAGAGGACTTTCTTGCCTTCGCCCGTCACTTTGACAGCGAAGTCACATGCCTTGCGGGCATGGTCGACCGTCTTTTGGAGGTCGATGATATAGATTCCGTTGCGGGCGCCGAAGACGTAAGGCTTCATCTTGGGGTTCCAGCGACGGGTTTGGTGGCCAAAGTGAACGCCTGCTTCGAGGAGTTCACGCATCGTTACTTGAGGCATGGTTCAATCTCCTGTGCCTGCCCGGACGATTGACCGGGGAATCCGGAACCATCGACCGAGGTGACACTTGGTTTGTTTTTTTCAAATGCGAGAGGAGGTTACTTGAATCAGACCCAAGCCCGAACGGGTTGGCCTGCGTAGAAGAAGGTCCTGCCTGCCGCGGTTCCAGAGTTCATCTGCCTGAAAAGTACCTACTTCTTCAGGTTGAACTCCCCTCCACTTCGTCCTGACCGTTTTTCGGTTTCCCAAAACACGGCACCACGTGGACACGAAGTGTGTGAATTCCCGAAAGTGTTGAGCTTTGCGGTTACCAAGGCCTTAGTCCAACTCTGCAGACAGGGCAATCGAAAAGGTTCGGCCCGGCAGAGGATAATCGGGAATCCAGGCCGCCTGCCGATCAAAGATGTTCTCCATTCTGGCAAGCACCCGGGGAACAAAACCCTTCTTACTCCCGGTGCCCCTCCACTCCCACTGCAGTGTCCAGAGCGCAAATCCGGGCAGAGTGGAGTTCAAGCCGCTTGAGAAAGAGGAGACTCCGCGACCGAGAAGACTGAACCTCTGTGCTCCTGGGCACAGGTGGACCCCCCCCTGAGCGCTCCACTCGGGTACCAGGGGAAAGGCGTCCCCGGTCGCGTCGACGCGCGAAGCGGTCCAACGCAGGGTAGCTTCGGCTTCGAAAAGATCTCCGAAAAAAATCCCGCCCAGACTTGACTCAACGCCCGCAAGGCTGGCCTGACCCGAGTTCGAGGGAGTAAAGACTCCAGTCGTAATGAGGGCGCTGTCCCGAATTTCATAAAAACCAGTGATTCCGAGCGGATACTTTGAATCGAGCCCCGCCCGGACTGCCCAGATTCGCTCGGACTCGAGGGCTGGGTTACCTTCAAAAAACGGGGATTGGTAGAACCGATTGAGCAAGGATGGCACTCTGAGCTTGGTCGAAAGCTGAGCGAAGGAATCCAGGGTACCGTCACCCAGGAGCCGGCGCCGGAAACCAAGCGATCCTTGTGCACCGCCTTTATTCTTGAGGCCAGAGACGAAGACACCCCCCACAGAGGGCTCGACCCGAAGCCGATTTACATCCCCCAATGACTTCTTGAGCCAACTCTGCACGGTCCACTCTGGAGGTGGTGACAGACTCCCCCCTGACTGCTCCAGCCGGGACTCCTCCAGAGAGAGGCCAAGTTCCGTATCTCGAGCGGAAGATTGTAGTCGCGCCAAGACTCCCAAGCGCCGGGACTCGTCTTGAGTGGAAAACCCCAAAGAGGGCGCTTCGTAGTCCAGACCTCCCCAGTCAGCGTAAGCCCGAATGGAAAAATCCCCCAGGGGAGAACCTTTTCGACTCAGTCCAACGACGGGCATGAGTCGGAAAGCGTGCTGCGTGGCCTCGGGAGTCGGAAATACCCTGGAGCCCGGAGATTCAACTCTGAGCTGCGAGAAAAGCAGATGGGCATCCGTCTGCCAAAAGCCCCATCTCGCCCGACCCGATGCCGACGCAGCCGAACCTTCCGCAGCACCAAGACTTTGAACACCCAAGAGAGATTGCGTCCGCCCAGCATTGACCCAGCCCGCAGATGATTCGAGAACCCCAAGGGTGGTCGCCATACCCAAGACCCTGAGTCGCGAAGACTGGGCTGGGGTGTCGAGGAGTTGTGCCGCAGTCCATGGGAGAAGCTCGACGGACGTACTTGCGGCCCGGACGTCACTCGCTCCTTGATTCAGCCATCCCCCGTTCAAACTCCCCCAGAAGCTTGTAGGAAATGACGCAAGATCAAATCCTCCTCCCTGCGGAGGATTTAAAGAGATACCCAACGACCGGACATCGGTCTCCTCAGCGGATCGCCCAAGCCCCACAACACCGGTGCGACCTCCCGGCTGACCGGTAAAGCTCAGGTTCAAATTTGAGCCACTTCCAAGCTGCAACCCGAGAGATGCCGGGCTTGAAGGGCTGACAGTCTCTCGCTTCTTGGTCTCCACCGGTAAACCCGAACGATCACAAAATCCCCAGCCGAGATCGCAAGCATCTTCTTCCGGCGCATCAATTTCCACGGGAGCCACTTCAATTTCCGGAATGGCCTCTTCGGCCAGGACCGAATGGATCGAAAAAGGATTCAGGCAGAGGGCAAGTGCGGCCCAGACTGAGAAATGATATGCTTTTGGGGCGCAGTGGGAACTCACTTCTCGCTCCTCCGGCAAAACGAGTGGAATTGCAACCTGATCGGAGTCGAATTACCCTGATTTCACGGATGAAGCCCCAAACCATGAACAGTTCACGTCGCAAGCAAAAAGGAGCGATCCTCTTTCTAGGCGGTCTTTTTTATGTCTCCTTCGGAACATCGCTACCTCCCGTCATGGGCGCAGCCACGAACGGACTCGCGGGCTTTGATATCCAGAGTCCGCAAATTGCCCAGTCCAAGGATTGGTTGAAATTGGTAGAGCCCCTCCTTGAAGAGCACGCTCAGGCGACCGGACAGATCATCCGAGTTCAGATTCGCCAAGGGATTCGGCCCGATCAAAACAGCGCACTTCAGTCACTTGTAAGTCTTCCGGTATCGAACTCCGATCGGAAAAATACCTGCGTGATTCAGCAGGAGGTGAAAGCTGCCGGTACCCGGACTATCACCACGGGCCCGATCGAAATCGAGTGTGGCTTGGGACTCAGCCAAGTTCTCGAAAGTCGAACGGTAACGAAAATCCTCGAGAGCCTCAGAGATGAAAGTCTTCAATTCCGAGAATGGGAAGCACGATTCGTTTGGCTGACCTTGGAGCTTCTGCAGCTTCTTGAGAGCCCGATCAACGACCGCCTCCAACAGCTGGGCATGAGGGATGACCTTTCCGGTATGGAGCGCTTCATCTTGCGATGGAGGGAGTTTCATGCGGCCAGCGCATCCCATGGGGTCGAATCCGGTTTTGACCCGGATGCTGTCCTTGACGACGAGGGCCTTTACCCGACCGGTAGCAAGGGCTCCTTGGGCGACCGGACCGCACGCACTTTACCGGATCTTGCAACCGCACTCCTGCTGGGCACATTTCTTCTGACGTTGGCTTCGGCAACCCGTATTGCAAGAAAACCCGCCTTTCGGGCCACATCTGCGGGCCTTTTCAGATTGAAACTCAGTGATCGACTGAGAGACCGCGTCCTTGAGCTCCTGAATAAAACCTTGATGAAGCGAGCGCGACATGGCGATTCAGAAACACTCACTCTCAGGGGCTGAGGCCGGACCGCTTGAGCGCGGCAAGTACGTCCAATCTATCTTGCGCAAAACTGCCCAAGCTCTGGCTGACATCGAAAAACGAACCGGTTGGCGGATCCTCATTCAGTGGGGAGAGCCGCTCTGGGAGATAGACTCACCCGATTTGCACGATTTTGAAATGATCCTCGCACTTTTCGACGTGGACAACCGTGTTGGGGAGACATGGATGTTCCGCACTGCCTCCTGTGTCGATTCAGATGCTCTCCATATCGTCCGAGTCCAATGCCGGCTCCTTGCACGCGACCTCACCCAAACCAGCCCCGAATTCGCTCTGGAGCGATTTATCGAAAGACTCGAGCGCACGCTCTCGTCCAAGCCCGATCCTGCGGCTACCGGCGTTTCGTCATTCGATTGACATTCCGAGGAAGTCGAAACGTATTGCCTCATAAGTAAGTGTTACCAAGGAGCGGTGCGCTACGGGCCCCGAAGGGTTAGCCCGTTTTCTGTGATTCTAGCTCTTTCTTGAGGCGCTCGAAACGAGCAAGAAGTGCCTCCCGCTCGGCCAGAAGATCAAAGTAATTCAAGGTCGCGTACATACGTCTCGCGAAGCTTGCGCTTGTTCTCATCCGGCATGTCCGGATCTTCGAGCAATCGTTGGTACGGGGTCTTGGGCGTGTCGTAGGTTTTCTTGATCTTTGCGCCCATGCGCACCTTCGATTTCAGTTTGAATTGCGGCACAAAGTAGTTCGATATCAGGTTCTGCACGCGGTAGACCTCGTTCATGAGAGGCAGCAGCTCCTTGTGCTCGAGCCGGTCATATCCAAACAGCTGACGGACGGCCGTCCAGTTCTTTTGCTCCACGTGGCAATTGTCGTTCTTTTGGTAGGCGCGCGAGCGGGACATAGGAAAAGGGATCACTTTCTCTTCAGCGAGGAATTTGAAGTACTCGTATACCCGAGAATTCAAGAATTCGCTCCCGTTGTCCACGTTGATGGCGATGAGCTCAAACGGCAGCGATTGATGCGTGGCCTCGATTGCGGGCAGGGTGTTTTTAGCGGACTTGCCAAAAAAGGCCCGATTCTGTGTCCATCCGCACTTCTCATCCGTCATCGTCAGGCTCCAAATGTACTCTCCCAGCGTGGATTAGCCACCATGGGAAACCGTATCGGCCTGCAAATAGCCAGGCCTAAGGGCTGTTGTACCTAGGCTTTTGAGGGGAATGAGCTGCTTGAACAGTCGTGAGCCCGGACGCGTACGCGTGTTTCCGCGCCGGCGTTCGATCCCTCGGTACTGACGAAGGTAGCGGTCCATGCTGGCTAGGCTCATGGCTCGGACTTCCGTGATGAGATCCGCATCGAGCGGTCCACGCCACTGCGACAGCATGATGGGGATCATGGCCTGGAGGCGATCCGAGCAAGCATAGCCCGAAGCCCGGTACAGCTTCTTGAGGAGCTCGATGCTGCCGGGACCAAACTTACGGGGACGGCCGAGCTCGGGCGGACCACTTTCAGGATTCCTCCTTCGAGTGAGGGCGCGAATTACGCTCTTGCGGTGGAGTCCGGTGTTGGCCGTGGCTTCTTCGATGATCGCCGAGCTTTGGGACTTTGACGTCACCGCTCGGTAACGTTCACGCAAAATCGCAAAATACTCCTGACGGGAGGGGGTGCTCATACGAAGGCTTCCTTGCATTCTCGCGAGGTTAGACGACCTCGCCCTTCGGTAACATCTTTATGAGGCAACGACCTTGCGCCTCAATTCGAGAGCACCGCGTCTCGGTAACATTCTTTTTGAGGCGATTCGGAAAGCCTTCAGAGGATTTCGCCTCCAGCCGATAGGAGAGGAGGGTGATATCCGTGAAAGCGATCCCAAAAATCAACATTCCGCCCAGTATCAGCTTGCCAAGTCTGTGCGTCAGAGCAGCGCGGACTCGATTGAGATCTCTAACCGTCGCCATTTTTTGGGGAATCTGCGTTCAAAACCAGTTGTCTGCCACCGAACAGCGGGAATGGGGAGCAGGCGTCAGACTCAGTTTCCCGATGATGAGGGGTACTGAAGCCCCGAGCCCGATCGATATTATCCCTTACTTTTTTTTCGCGCCGGAAGAGGCGGATTTCGAAGGAGCGAGAGTCTCCTTCCTTATCGAGCCACGGATGATTTTTCGAGTGAACCTGGAGAACGGTTCCCTTCAATCAGCACGCTTCAAAGTAGGCAGCACAATCCGGGCTGAGGACCTTCGGATCGAGTCGGACCCGGTGATTGTGGTGAATTCGAGTGGTGAAGCTGCAGTTTTCGACGCAGAAACCTTCATTCCGCGGCTGAACGGTCTTTCGCACAAAGATATATCGATGGCCTTGAAGACGGCAAAAAACCATCTCTTACGGGCAGTTAGAGGTGTCCCCGCCAGACTGGACCGAGGGACGGTCCAGATGATAGCAGCCAAGTGCCAGGATCAACTCCAGAGCAGCGCCGCCCCCCTTGATCCGTCCGATGTTCCAATTGAGTTCCTAGCTCAACTGCAGAAATTCAACGTGCCGGCGCCGGCTCGAGCGGCGTCGGTATTTGACGACGAAACGCGATCAAAAATCGAAAAAGCCTGGATCGAGGGGTTATTTACAGACCCTGTCATTCTTGAGGAGCTACCCAGTCTCAAGCTTCAACTCCTCTTCCCGTGGCGGACCGATTGATCGAGCTCGTTCAAAAGCCGGAAACCTCAACTTGACCGGACCTCGTATCGACCGTCACTTGCAACTGAAAGCTTGAGCTATTTCTCTCGTTGGTAAAATAGATGTGCTCTCCGCGCCACCGGGACACGAACCGTCCGTCGGACTGAAGGTCCTCTCGAACCAGCTCGAGACTCGACTCAAGGTGCGCGTAAGTTCGAATCAGATGGGACTTCAGAAGAAAACGAATCAAACTCCCCGGCTGACGCAAAAGAGGACTCGCTGGATTCAATCGACCACATTGGAGTGGGTCGGATGACCGTAAACGGGTTGCATCAGGACGATCGAATCGTGAAGCGAAATGGGACGAACTCAGATGAACTCGCCGCTTCTTCCTATCAAAGGCGATCAGAGGCTCCCCATCAAGCCCATAGCCGGATAGTGCATCCACGCGGGACCAATTGGCATCAATGGGCTTGGGCTCAATAAAATAACCCGCCTGCTCCTCCTCATAGCTGCTGGTGTAACCTTCCCAAGGGTTGGTGCTACTCTCGACTTTAAGGTGCGTAGGTAGTTTCACTTCCTGATTCTCCTCGAGACGAACCGCCGACTTTCGAGAAAATGCATAGACCTCTTGAAACATCGAAAGCAGAGCCAACAGCAAGCATGACCAGATGGGTTTCACGCGAGAATTCTCCAGTCCTCGACTCGAGATTGCAACCTGAGCATCGCGCAAAGTCCTCAAGACTACCGAGTTCTCGCCTGATTTGACGCGGCCTCTTTCTGTGACTCCATTCTCAGCTCGGACTTCTTGATCGAGAGCGCGATGAGGCGATCGACGAGCACTCGAA
>Ga0172372_10002809_pt1 | contig 26127 bp, 17 predicted proteins | sample LakKiv5m_2_FD_114544 | JGI IMG/M metagenome (GOLD analysis project Ga0172372, IMG submission 114544) | Freshwater microbial communities from Kabuno Bay, South-Kivu, Congo - kab_092012_9.5m | ecosystem: Environmental > Aquatic > Freshwater > Lake | place: Democratic Republic of the Congo...
CTTGCCAGCGCGCGCACCTTTGGTGCGGAACATAGCCGGGGACTGCCGCCCAACCGCTATTACAGCCGCATGGCGGGAGCCTGCGGGCGAACGGGCCAGCCAACGCCTCGACAGTACACTTGCAGCGCGCGCACCTTCGGTGCGGAACATAGCCGGGGGCTGCCGCCCAACCGCTATTACAGCCGCATGGCGGGAGCCTCGCCCTGATGTCTGCTACCGGAAAACGCAGTGTATTTGCTGAGAACTGTCCTTGCAGGCCGAAAACGCAGCGGCCATCGCCTCAATGCTGTTCTTCGCATCTAAAGTTTGGAGATTCTTTCTTCAGCCGGAACATCTCATGTGTGAATCCTGCCGGGACCACTGTGGATGCGTTCTGATCGGTCAGAGCGTGCAGTGTCTGCATCAGCGGGATACCGATCATGCCGGAAACATTTGCAGAAGTTGTGATGCGGGTAGAGGCGTTTCAGTTTGATCCTGAGCCGTGCGCACTGACATTCCCGCAGCGACTGGCGCGGGAGAACCGCTGGAGTTTGGAATTTGCGTCGCGCGTGATTCGTGAATACCGCCGGTTCTGTGTTCTGGCAGCCTGCAGTGGCCATCCGGTGACACCCAGCGAACAGGTGGATCAGGCATGGCACCTGCATCTGACATGTTCTCGTTCCTACTGGAACCGTTTCTGCCCGGAGGTGCTGCGGATGGAGCTGCATCATGAACCGACTGCGGGAGGTTTGGCGGAGGGCAGGAAGTTTCGCGACTGGTATGGAAGGACACTGGAAAGCTACCAACGCCTTTTTGGAGAGAGTGCTCCAACGGACATCTGGCCGTCTCCTCAGCAGCGGTTCGCCAATGCGGGGGACTGGTGCTGGGTGAATCGTGGCCGCGTGTGGATCATTCCGCGGCCGACACGAGCGCTGTGGGCGATTGACCTTGTATCCATTTTCATTTTCGTTTTTTCCGGGGGACTGGGACTCTTTTCCGATTGGGACTTAATCGTCTGTGTGCTGCCAGCTCCCATCGCCCTGTTCGCCATGGTCGCCCTGTTCGCCATGGTCGGCATGGTCGCCATGGTCGGCATGGTAGGCATCTGGCTGACTGATTTCCTGTTGGTTTGGAGTGGTCTGAAACCCCGTCCCCGGCCCGAACTGATGTCTGTGGACAGCATACCGGAAAGATCATCCGAGGACACAATCGCGGAATTGCTTGCGAAGACAAATTCGAGACTGGAATACTTTGCGGTGTTGATGAACGAAACAAATCACCTTGCTGCGCTCTCATTTGTCAGGCAGCTGCAGGAGGGGCGAATTGAGGCAGTCGCGGATCCGGAGGATGCCTCCGTGCTGAGCCTTGTCGCAGTGCCCGGCCGGGCTCCACAGGGACCATCGCTCGACGCGGAGATTTATGGGTCGATACGGAGCGGAAAAACGTCCGCGGAGTGGCGGATGATGCTTGCAAGACATCGCGCAGCAGTGGAAGCGGAAATGATACAGCGGGGGTTGGTTCGAGTTGGTCCTTTTCCGATAATCGTTTCCGTGGCCTGCTGCTGCGTCGCAACCGTTTTGATCGCCATCGTCATGTCGATGAATGTGTTCATCAGACTGAAGTTTCTGGCCCCCTGGCTGATTCCGGGCTCATGGGTTCTCATTATAACATGGTTCCGGAAACAGTTCAGGCTGTCGGCAGCCGGCAGAAAACTCTTTGGAGCCGGCGGGAGCCGCATTGATTTGCTGCTGCGCAGCGAGCAGGACAACGTCCTTGCTGCTGTGGCGAGGAATGGCTTTTCAGCGCTGGATCAACGGACCAGTTTCAGCGGATTTCAGTGGGCCTGCCTCCGCGAGCAGCAATTAGTCAGAGGTAAGCCTTCTGACGACAGCGGAGGCACCTCCGGATGCGGTGGGTGCGGAGGCTGCGGTGGCTGCGGTGGCTGATGTTGGGCGGGGACCGCCGACTCCTGGGTCCAGGTGTCATTGACTCCACGCTTGTTATACAAGGGGGTTCACAGGATCAGGGCAGGAAAACGAATTCGTTAGTGTTCAGCAGAGCGCGGCAGAAGGACTGAAGGTGGTCTGTCTGGATGAGTTCGAGTGAGTCCTGCAGTTCCTGCGGATCGGGGTTGCGACCGAAGCAGAGCTGGAATGCGCCGGTGATCTGGTTGGCGGGCTGCGGTCCGAATTCTCGCTGCAGGCGTTGGGCGAACAGCTCGGATTGCTGGAGGATGAAGCTGCTGTTGAATAGATTGAGTGCCTGGAGGGGGGTGGTGGAGCGGCTGCGTCTGGGGACGGAGGTGGCAGCGTCGGGGCAGTCGAAGATTCCGAAGACGGCTTCTCTTTCGAGCCGCACGCGGGTCTGGTAGATCATGCGTCGCCATTCTGGTGGTCCCCAGGAGGAGCGGGGGAAGTAGTGTCTCACGTTTTCCAGCTGGACTTCGAAGGCATTGAAGCCGGGTCCGAACATTTCCGGATTGAGGACTCCGGTGACGGCCAGGATGCAGTCGCGGATGGGTTCTGCTTCGAGCCGTCGGGGCGGGAATCGCCACCAGAGTTCGGTGGCGGCGTCGGCTTTGACAGCAGCTGCGCGGGGTTCACCGTTTTGCTGCCACGTGGAGGATGTGAGGATGAGTTGCTGGATGTGTTTGATGGACCAGTTGCTGCGGACGAGTTCTGAGGCGAGCCAGTCGAGGAGTTCGGGATGTGTGGGTGGAGTACCGGCGAGACCAAAGTCGCTTGGTGTGGCCACCAGTCCGCGGCCGAAGTGCCACTGCCAGAGGCGATTGACGATGACTCGAGCGGTGAGTGGATTGTCGTCAGCGGCGACCCAGTTGGCGAAGGCGAGTCGACGTTCCTGTTCGGTGGATTGTTCGGTGAGAGGAAGGTTTGTGAGGAAGCTGATGCCATTGGGGGCGACCTGTTCGCGGGGAGCAGCGGGTTCACCGCGGAAGAGTCGATGCGTAGGTCCTGGCTGGCGGAAGTTGCCGGCGTAGATCGTGGTACCGGAAGTGAGCTGCGTGCGGCGTTTTTCGGCAGAACGGAGTTCAGCGAACTGTGCTTCAGCAGCGCGACGTTCATCGGCGGTACCTTTGGAAAAATCGTATTCCGGTTCGGTTACTGCATCACCAAACGGCTTTCGGTCTTCTGATGAAGCGATTGTTTTCCAGACACCGTCGTCACCAGCGGCTTCGATGCGATACCGCACGGCGACGCGGTCCCTGAACTGTCCCTCCCGATCGCGAGCCCATTCGATGCGCTGAATGGGAGTGGCTTGCGGGAAGTTCAGCTGAATCCAGCCGGTGTCTTTGTCGGCGATCCAGCTGTGGTTGTTTCCATGCAGTCCATCGTGGACATGTTTGAGCTGATGGATGGCATAGCCTGGCAGGGTTCCGGAAGCTTCTGCGGTGGTGCCGTGGGATTCCAGTGCCACGTTTGCAGAGCCGCTGAAGACCTGCAGTTCATCGATGCAGGGTTGAGCTGAGCTGGAGGCTTCGATGGTGAATCGCAGGCTGCGGGCGAGAAATTCCGGGAACAGTTCTTCGTTGAATGTGGCGGTGACGGCAGGCCGCAGCGGAATGGTGGACTTAAGCCAGGGTTGCAGCTGCCTGCGGAGGCTGGTGATCCTGTCAGAGAGGCTGGCGGCTTCGGCGGCAGCGGTGGGATCAGGCGGCAGATTGCGTTCTCCGTGCTGAACGCCGGCGAAGACTGCCTGCACGGCGTAGTAATCGGTCTGTCGAATGGGGTCGAACTTGTGATTATGGCAGCGGGCACAGCCGAGGGTCAGTCCGAGAAAGGCTGAGGCGGTTGTGCCGATCACATCATCCAGTTCATTCTGCCGCTGCATCAGGGTCAGGTTGATGTCCGGACTTTTGACGATGTCCACGGGACCGGCAACGAGAAAAGCGGTGGCTTCGGGGGTGTTCAGGGCATCACCGGCGATTTGTTCGCGGAGGAACTGATTGTACGGTTTGTCATCATTGAAAGCGCGGATGACGTAATCGCGATAGGGCCACGCGTTGGGGCGTTCGCGGTTGGTTTCGAAACCGTTGGTTTCCGCAAAGCGGACAAGATCCAGCCAGTGCTGGGCCCAGCGTTCGCCATAGCGGGGACTGTCGAGGGCTGCCTGCACGGTTTCAGTCCACGCGGCTGCATCACTGCGAGCCGCAAAATTGTGAACGTCAGCGGGAGTCGGGGGCAGGCCGTGCAGGCTGAGGGACAGGCGGCGGATCCGCTCGACTGTGGACGCGGGAGGACTGGGTTCGATTCCGGCCTGCTGCAGCCGCTGTAGAATCCATGCGTCGATCCCGTTGCGGACCCATGAAGAATCGATCGTTGGCGGGGCCTGAGCGGTGAGTGGTTGAAAGGCCCAGTGACTGGTGGTGGAAGTATCGTCGTTGGGTTCTGATTCGGAGCCGGGCCAGGCGGCGCCGCTGGCGATCCAGCGTTCGAGGAGCCGGATTTGATCTGCGGTGAGTGGATCGGCGGGTTCCGGTGGCATGCGTTTGCCGGCTTCTTCACCGCGGACGAGTCGCAGCAGATGGCTGATTTGCGGTTTGGCGGGAATGATGGCCGGTTCTCCGGAGTCGCCGCCGCGGAGCAGGCTGGCGTGGCGGTCGAGTCTGAGACGACCTTCCTGGGTATCAGGGCCGTGGCATTCATAGCAGTGGCTGGTGAGCAGCGGCTGAATATCACGGGCATAGTCGATCTCGTCGTTGCCTGCAGCGTGTGCGGCGACAGCAGCATGAGTGCCAGACGCTGTGATGGCAGAGAGAAGTATCGGGAACAGCAGCGGGCGGAGGGGTTTGAACATGTCAGGCGGCCCGATCAGTGAGGCAGGAGAGAGTGCGGAGCAGTGAATTCTGGCAGTGGACCGTATTGGAAGTCCAGCCCTGGCGAGTGTGGGGGCAGGTAAATTCAGATGGAACTTGCCCGAATTTGCGGCTGCGGGATATATTCACGCCACTTGTCAACGAAAATCCACTCCGATTTCCTGTTTTCACCCCAGAAATCCTGCGAATGCAACATCTGCATCCCGTCCGAATCCCCCGGATTTCCCGTCGGCGTGTGCCCGTACTTTTGGGAGGGCTGGTGGCTGGACTGCCCAGCTGGCTGATGGCTGATGAGGCATCGACGCCGGATGGAATTGTGCTGCGGCCGGCCCCGTGGCCTTCTGTGGTCACTCAGGTGCGTTATCAATCTCGTGTGAAAGGCAATTTGTCAACGCCTTCGGGAAGCGGGAAGCGGGACTTCTCACTGGAGGCTCAGGGGGACTTTGAATTTCTGCAGCGAGTAGCGGCGTTGCCTGGGGGAAGCGGGGGTTTTCTGCGTGCATCGCGGCGTTTCACGAAGGCGGCATCGCGAACGAAAGTTGGCGGCAATCACGAGACTTCGACGGATCTTCCCGAGGGTGCGCGGCGGATTGTTGCTGGCAGCAGTGATAACCATCTGCTGCAGTATAGTCCGGACGTTCGGCTGACTCGTCCGCAGCTGGATCTGCTGCAGTTTCCGCTGGATCCGCTGGCGGTGGCGGGATTGCTGCCGCTGCGAACGCTGGCGGACCGCAGTGAACGCTGGAACGCGGACAACCGCACGGCAGCGCTGCTCTGCGGACTCGATGCTGTGATCAGTCAAGCGACGGTCTGCAGTCTGGAAGAGCTGACGGATGAGCGAGCGATGGTGAAGTTCAGCTGTGAGGCAGCTGGGGCGATCACGGGGTCGGCATCGGAAGTGAAGTGTGCGGGAACGCTGCTGCTGGATCGCCGCCTGGGTCTGCTGCGGTCGCTGGTGGCGGTACTGGAGGAAAAGCGCAGTCCTGGTCCGATCAGTCCGGGGCTGGATGTGAAGGGAGAGGTGCAGTGGACTCAGGAGGCCGTGTCGGGTGGGGCGGAGTCGGCGGCGGATTTGCCGCAGGATCTTCCGGAGTCTGGCGCGGATTCCCGCCTGCTGTTGCTGACCCTGTCCACACCGTGGCGACTGCTGCTGGTTCACGACCGTGACTGGCACGTGTTCCAGCAGACACCGGAGCTGATGCTGCTGCGGCGGATCACCAGCGGAGCGCTGATTGCGCAGTGCAATTTGTCGCGTGGCCCGCAGCAGGAGCCTGGTCAGCATTCCTCGCAGGAAGAGTTCCTTGCGGATGTGGAGCGAAGGGTGCGGGAACGATCCGGAGAAATCCGCTCGTCTCAGGTACGAGCAAACGTAAATGGCTGGCGGATTCACCATGTGCGAGCACTGGGGCGGGTTGCGGCGGCGGACGAGGCCAGTCAGACAGCGGCGGTGTCTTCGGGCGGGACATCTGCCAGAACGACCGGGACGAGGACCGTTTTCTGGGACTATTACCTCTGTACTGCACAGGCTGGGGACCAGTATTCGCTGGTGTTTTCGCATCTGGAAGAGGATGCGGCGGTTTTCGGGGACGCTGCGGAACGGATGCTGTCTACGCTTACCCTGAGAACCGCGCGGCCGCGGGTACCGTTGCCGAATTAATCGTGGGGGATTGACCGGGCCTTGAGGAAACAGTGATCAATCCGGGAAAACCGGCAGATTGCGTCCCGGAGCAGTGACACTTCGGCAACCATTCTGAACGACTGCGGAAAAGGTGGCACAAAAACTTTTCCAAAGCTCGGACTGAAACGGGGAGGCGAGCTTGTTCCATTTCGCCTCTGTGGTCTACTATCTGAGCTGTTAACCTTCACACACAAACGCAGAATCCAAACAGCAGCAAGGATCACAGGGTATGTTCGGACAGAATCGGGCGATTCCAGCAACCGTGCTGGCGGGACTGTTGCTGCTGGGCGGTGCATCCGGCAGTGCACCCGGCGCCGACAAGGTGGTGCTCACGGCTGACGACGGCAAAACCGCTCAGATGGTCGCTGGCATGGTGTCTTCGCGGCACATCAATCATCCTCAGATCGACGACGCCCTGTCTGAAAAGCTGTTCAATCGCTACATGGAAGTCTGGGATCCGCAAAAGCTGTACTTTCTGCAGTCTGACATCGACGAATTTGCTCCGCTGAAACTCAGGCTTGATGACCAGATTCTGAAAGGTGACGTGCAGTTCGCAGCTGTTGTGTTCGAACGATTTCGGGAACGCATGACCTCGCGGGCCGCAACGATTGCCAGCATTGTGGATCTGGAACACGATTTCACGGTCGATGAACAGATTCCCCGCGATGCAGATGAATTGCCGTGGGCCACCAATCAGGCTGAACTCGACGAGCGCTGGCGCAAGCGAATCAAGTTCGACCTGCTCATGCTGAAGCTGGAAGACAAGGACCTCACTGATGCCCGCAAGCGACTTAAAACCCGCTACCGCACGAATCAGGTGTTCATGGATCAAACGGAAGCCTACGAGGTGCTGGAACTGTACCTGTCTTCGATGACACACTGTCTCGATCCACACTCCAGCTACATGTCCCCTCAGACACTCGCCGATTTCGAAACGACGATGAAGTTGCGTCTGGAGGGAATTGGTGCACGGCTGAAGTACGAAGATGGTTACACGGTTGTCGAAGAGGTCATTCAGGGCGGTGCCGCGGCCGCTGACAAACGGCTTGTTAAGGGTGACCGCATCATCGGCGTGTCTGCTGATTCTGTCAGTGAATTCGTCGATGTAGTCGAAATGAAACTCACTCGCGTGGTTGAAATGATTCGCGGCAAGAAAGGTACCAACGTCCGTCTGCAGGTGCTCAAGGAGAGCGGCGGCATCGAGGAATACGAACTCACGCGCACCGAGGTCAAGATCACCGAAGACGAAGTGAAGGGCAAAGTTGTGAATTCAGCCGACTGGATTCCCGGTCAGACCACTCGTCTTGGTGTGCTGCGAATTCCATCCTTTTACCGTGATTTTCAGGGAGCCAACGAAGGTGCTGACTTCAAGAGCACATCGCGGGACGTCAAGGTTGTGCTTGAAGAATTCCGCAAGCAAAACGTGGATGTGCTGATCGTGGATCTTCGCTGGAACGGCGGCGGTGCTCTGCAGGAAGCCATCGAGGTTTCCGGTCTGTTTATCCCCAAAGGTTCGGTTGTTCAGGTGAAGGAGCCCGGCGACAGCGTTCAGACGTACGAAGATGAGGATCCGGATGTCTACTGGCGACGGCCGATGGTGGTTGTCTGCAATCGCTTCTCTGCCTCTGCGTCCGAGATTTTTGCCGGAGCAATCAAGGACTATCGTCGCGGGATCGTTGTGGGTGACCGCACAACTCACGGTAAAGGTACGGTCCAAAACGTTGTTCCAGTCGCCAGCAGAATGTCGCTCTTCGCGCCCGACCGCGGAGCGCTCAAACTGACCATCAGCAAGTTTTATCGCGTCAACGGCGACAGCACTCAAACCCGCGGTGTTACGTCCGACGTTGTCCTCCCGTCGCTCCTCAATCACCGTGAAGTTGGTGAAGAATCCATGGACAATGCGCTCGAATTCGACCGCATCACTCGCGCCCCCTACAACCAGTATCCCAACGTCACCGACGCCATCGTCCAGTCGCTGCAATCGAAGAGCGAAGAGCGGATCAAGTCGGATGATGAATTCAAACAGATCAATCGCATTATCGAGCGTTACATCGAGCGCAAGAACGATAAGCTGATTTCTCTGAACGAGAGTGTACTGCGTGCTGAAGAGGAAGAACTGAAGCAGGAGAAGAAGGAAGAGGAAGAGGCGATCAAGCAGGCCACCGGGTCTGCCAGCGAAGACATCTTCCCGAAGGACTTCTACAATCAGGAGCTCGTGAAGATTTCGCTCGACTACGTGCAGCTGCTGGGGAACCAGCAGGCATCGCGGTGAGCTTTAAACTGCCGGGTACGCAGCGGTAAGGGGGCGTTCGTGGGTCGTCACAGTCTTCAACCTGCTGCCAGCCTGCATCTGCTGGATCGACGTAATTTCCTTGCCAGCAGCCGCACACTGCTCAGCGGTGCGGCTCTGGCTTCTCTGCTGCCAGCACGCGTCGGAAATGCTCAGGATTCAGCAATCGGTACGGTCAGCGGTAAGTTGCCGTTTCGGCCCGACATCGCTCCGGCACGTCCGTTTGCATCACGGCCATCTGCGGGTTTTGCGGCGGCTCGACGAGTGCTTGTGATCTTTTGTTCTGGCGCCTGCAGTCATCTGGACACGTTTGATTACAAGCCAGCGCTCTGGCAGCGGCACGGCGAACCGCTGCCTGGAGCAGAAAAGCTGGTGACGTTTCAGGGCGAGCAGGGCAATCTGACGCGCAGCCCCTGGACCTTTCGTCCTCGCGGTGAATGCGGCAAGATGATTTCAGATCTTGTCCCCTGCCTCGGGGAAATGGCCGATGACATCTGCTTTCTGCATTCCATCAAGGGCAAGACGAACACTCACGGTCCCGGCGAAAACTACATGTCCACCGGCTTCACGCTGGACGGCTTTCCAAGTATCGGAGCGTGGACGACTTATGCGCTTGGAACGGAAAACGAGAGTCTGCCGGCCTATGTGGCGATTCCGGATCCGCGAGGAGTGCCACAGAATTCCGTGAACAACTGGGGGCCGGGATTTCTGCCGGCCGCATTTCAGGGCACGGACTTCAACGCGGCTCGGCCCATTAGAAATCTGGCCCGCCCGGACGACATTCCGGCCGTCCAGGACCGCCGTACCCGCGACTTCCTGCAACGACTTAACGACCGCCATCTCGAACGGTTCCCCGGAGATTCCGAGCTGGCGGCTCGAATTGCCAGTTACGAGCTGGCGGCGCGGATGCAGCTGAGTATTCCTGAGGTGGCGGATATCAGCGGCGAATCTGCCTCAACGCTGCGACTGTACGGCGCTGACGACACTCAGAACACTCTGCGGGCCGATTATGCAAAGAACTGCATCCTTGCCCGCAGGCTGCTGGAACAGGGCGTGCGGTTTGTGCAGTTGTTTAATGGTGCCTACCAGACTGGTGGAGAAGGAGTCAGCAACTGGGACGGGCACAAGGTGCTGCATCAGCAGTACAGTGTGCACGGTCCTGTGCTCGACCAGCCCACTGCAGCACTCCTTGCTGATCTCAAACAGCGCGGACTGCTCGAAGACACCCTGGTGGTGTGGTGTACTGAGTTCGGTCGTATGCCCACATTTCAGAAGGGTGCCAGCGGTCGTGACCACAATCCCGAAGGCTTCACCTGCTGGCTTTCTGGTGCTGGCGTGAAGGCGCCGTTCACGTGGGGTGGCACGGACGAGTTTGGTTATCGGGCTGTGGAAAATGTTGTCACCGTACACGACTTCCACGCCACCATTCTGCACCTGCTGGGGCTTGATCACGAACGGTTGACCTTCTACTACAATGGACTTGAACGGCGACTTACCGATGTCGAGGGTCATGTTGTGACCGAGGTGCTGCGGGGGTAAGTGGTGAGTTGGGCGGTGTCAGGCCCGGCTGGAATGATTCAGAAGGACGAACCGGGTGACTTGAACGCGAATTCTTCGCCGAGCAGGGTGATGAGCTGATCAGCGTTGAGGTCTACGAGATCGTAGTTTTTTTCAAGCTGTGAAATGCGCAGCGGGAGTCGGTGGCGGAGATTACCGGGACTGACCCGGCTGCCGGTAATGCCGCGGCGGGGCCGGCGGTTGACGGGATCCCAATAGAGTCTTTCAAGGACTTCGAAGATGCAGCGGATACGAGTCAGGTACAGCCGCTGCATCACTTCTGCGGTGATGGCATCGAGGCTGCTGATGCGTGTTCCCATGAAGAGCGCATGGCAGCGTGGTGCGAGCCTGAGGATCTGCCACGAGACGAACAGCAGGTGTCGATAGAAATGTCGCGGGTTCCGAGGTTCAAACACGTAGAAGTAATCATTCCTGATGATCCGCCGCCCATCAGTTGGTGGGGAGACTGAATCGAGGAACAGCAGGCTGAGCCAGGTCCAGAGGCCGGAATCAGTGGCGACTTCTTCGGCTTTGAGGTTATTCAGGGCGAGCGAGAGGTAGTGAGCGGCCTCGCCCTTGGTCTCGAAATGTACGGCCTGGATCTGCAGTTCCGGGCTGACGGGTTGCGTGAGCCGTTCATTTTCCAGCAAATCCAGCGGCGGGTCGGCGGCGGGGTTTTGCCGCAGATCCGAGAGTCGCTGGCGGAAGGCATCGATTCCCTGTTGGTTAAAGCGGCGGACCTTCACGATAGATCCTCCCAGGTCGTTTCACCGGATCGGCGCGTCAGTCGCTGCAGAAATTCATGCTGGCGACAGAACTGACTGACGACCGCATCAATCCATTGCATTTGTTCTTCACCGTCATCTTCATCAGGGGGAGCCAGCTGATCGGGGTGCAGCTGTGAAGCAAACGACATCCATCGTGTCTGCCATGCTTCGGGTGAGTCTTCGTCGGCCTGGTCAGCGAATGCCTGTTTCAGCACCTGACGCACTACCTGTGGGTAGATCAGGGCGTATACAAGGGGATCAGATCGGAGCTGGTCGCGAAGAAACGGGAGCTTCGAGTTGATGAGCAGGAAAACCTCAGACGTGCGGTACTCCACCCGCCACGGTTCATCCTCAAGGTCATCAGACAGTTCGACTGGCAGGATGCCTTGTCGGCCAGTGGCTGTCTTTTTACCGCCTTTGAGCGGTCGAATATTCTCGGCTACACCCAGCAACTTCCGGAACGGGTCGCTGGCATCAATGATTTTCAGAGTGAAGAGCACGTGCTGTCCGGCGAGTCCGTGCAGGAGTCGATCGGGGGGGGGCGTTGGGCTGGCGACGGTTCCCCATTCAAATCTTGCAACTCGACTGGAGCCTGCGCAGGTGGCTTCCATGACGAGCAGTGCATCATCAGGGGCGGCGAAACCGGCGAGGTTGATGGACGCATCGAAGCTGCGGGGATCTCCGTCGCAGACTTCGATCTGCACATGCTGCTGTGGAATTCGTCGTCGTCCCGTGGAGTTGACTCTCTTGATCACTGGACCTGACCCTCCGAATCCACTGCTGCCTCCGTGGTTTCCTCCCGCATTTCCTCAATCCGCACGTATAGATCGACATGCAGATCAAAGCCCTCTGCGGCAAAGTAAAAGTCGGGCCCGGGGCACTTCAGCAGCAGTTCGTTACCCGAATGGCTCTTTACCTCCACCTGTTGACCGCTGAACCGAATCAGGCTGGGTCTGCGTTTGAAATCAAAATCAAAACTGCTCCATTTCTTCAGTGGATTGCCGGACAGTACGTCGTAGGCCACGGATACCTTCAGTTCAGCTTCCGGCGGCATGGGTTCGTGGGAGGTTGGTACGATCCGGAATCCGCCGCGTCTTCCGTCGAGTCGAAACCATCTGAGCTTTGGTGGCAGATCTGCGAGTCGTGGCGGTGTTGTGCTTCGGCGTTCCGGGGTTCCTGCTCGCTGTGCCGCGTGAGTACGAGGGATCGAAAAGAAGTCACTCAGGAGATCAAAATCCGCCTGCTTTGCGGGGACAGCCAGCAGTTCCACGAGCTGATCCACGATCGTGCGACAGAATTTCACACGACCTGACCAGCCGACCTTCCAGAATTTCTTCGGGCGTTCTGCAGAGGCGTGCCAGTCTTCGTGAGCGGGGTTTTCGGAATCACCGAGCAGCTGTGCGAGCGGTCCGTGATCGACAACGACCAGTGCCTGGATCCCGCGGAGCCCGGCTTTGGAGTTGAGTTTGGTGATGGTCATGCCTTCACGAGTATAATATGTATCAAGTCGCTGTTCGGCGTCGCTGCGTTGAAGAAAGACGTTCAGCACGCCTTCTTCGAAAGACCTGTGCAGCGGATGCAGCCCCAGTCGGACTCGCACATGCAGCAGCTGGTTTGCGCTGAATGCCGTCCGGAGCGTTTGCAGGTCTGCCGATTCGAAGGAATCCGGATTCAGTTCGGGAACTTTGTTTTCGCCAAGCAGCTGAGTGGTGGCCTGGCAGTCTGCCTGGTTCAGGCATTGGCGGACAAACGCGATGGGCGGTGGTGCATGTCGCTTCACGCGTTTTTGTCCGTCCCATTTCGTGGATCGGCACCAGTGTTCAATGGTGTGGGTGTTGAGCGTTGCGGTGCCCGAGCCGAGGTCGTCAGCGAAGACATCGACCTGCAGCTGGCCGCGCATCAGCGGCAGAAAGAAATGCACGCAGACGGCCTGGAGGATACGGATTCCGGTGAGTTGTTCTGCGACACAGGGCACAACGACGGAGAGGCCGGGTTCGGTTGTGCGGGTGAGTTTCCATTCGCGGCGGAAGAGTTCCAGTTCTGCTGGGGATTCGACAGGCCGCGGAACTCCGACGCTGTCTTCACCGTCACACCAGAATCCTTCCGGCATGTACTGCTGGTCCTCGATGGAATGAATGTGCAGCACTGCCTGGCCCATGAGCAGGCAGCGCTGGTCTGAGCGACGAATTGTGAGACCGAACATGCAGCCAACGCGACTGGCAGCGCGGAAAACAGTTTTTCCAAGTCCCCAGCGACCGAGGTCGTCACCGGTCTTGCCACTGAGGCCGATGTTTCTCCAGAACCAAAAGAAGTCCTCCCTTGCTGCAGAGTTTTTTGGGGGGTCGTTGCAGAGCAGGGGGTCACCGTCGAGTCCTCGCGTTCCAAAGTCTTCGACGACCAGAAAACCGCCGGGAATCTGCGGCAAACCAGCCGCGTCACAGGGCACATCGTGCACTTCGAGGGGCGGTTGCAGACGCTGAAAGTAGTTTGCCCGGCGATGCGGCGCAGGTCCATCTGATTCACGATGCAGCGCGAGGCGGACGCGGACCGGCCCAGATTTTGCGGAGGCATCGAGTGCATTCTGGAGGATTTCGCGGACGAGCGCATCGGTTCCGGCGTATTCGTTTTCGCCCGCCTGGTCGTCTCTGAAGAGCTGACTTTCCCTGGGGTCGCGGCGAACAGCAGCGGGATCAAGTTTGGCAAACACCCAGCGGGCCATGGCGTTGTGAAACCTGGGAAGTGATGCGGAAAGCGGGAATGTTGTGGAAGGATATGGATGGATTTGCCTTCGTGCAAACAAGGAGACGCAGGGTCGGTCTTGACCGAATTTTCGAAAACGGACAGATTGCGGTCAGAATTTCTGGCTTCCAGGGAAGGAAGGTGACAAGTGAGAGTTCGTCGCTGGGCTTCGGCCGTGTTTATCACCGTCTGGTTTCTGGTGCTTTCCGGCGGCATTATCGGGCACGCGCTGAAAATGCCTGTCGTGGGTAATGTGTTCGGTTATTTTATCGTCTGGGACATGTTCTGTGGCTGGCAGGCCTACGACAATCGGACGCACATGATCGGCGAAGACTCCGACGGAAACTATTATCAGATTCGCGAGCCATGGGGGCCGTTTCAACCGTTTAATGCGGTGGATCGGGTGAATTACGACGTCAGCAACTACCTGGCGACGCGGCACATCAGGAACGTTCTCAGGCACAGCAGTCACCCTCCGCTGGACAGGATCTACGTAGTTCAGGAGATATGGGGGAAGCAGTATAACGCTCCTGATCATTTGTGGCATCGCTGTTTTGCGGAACCGCGGGACAAGGTTTCTGTGTTTAGTCTGCGTGCAATCTGCGCTGCGGATGGTTCTCCGATTGAATCGAACCCGGACTGGTTTCTGGCACAGACGCTCAACACGATTGCAGATAATCCGCGATTGCGTCTGCAGGCACAGGCCGCGCGGCCGTACTACAACACGTTTTTCAATCCCCGCGCAGCGCTCGGGGGTGCTGTGGATGCGCCGGTGTTTAATCCACAGGGCGGAGTGGGTCTGAACACGAATTGAGCAGCGTTGAGTGGGTCTGATCTGCGCTGAGTGGAATTGAGTTGACTGCTGGAGGGCTGAGATGATGGGCGAGAAATCAAAGCGATCTGCTCTGATGCAGCAGGTGCAGGAATTCTTTTACGCGGAAGAGACTCCATACGGTCTGGCATTGGTGCGAATGATTCTTCCGGCCGTGGCACTGATTCCGATGTTTCGCCGTTTTCCGCGGGTTCGTGAGTTATTTTCGAGCGACGGTGCTCCACAGCAGCTGACGGAGTTGTTTGGTCACGGGGCGGTACTACCGGAGCTACCCGCGGTGCTGGCCTCGGCACTTTACGGCCTGATGCTGTTTGCGCTGGTGTCAGCAATTTTCGGTTTCCGCACTCGAACATCGCTGCTGATCGGCACTCCGCTTTACGTCTACTTCAACATGCTGGATTCCGTGGGGACGATGACGAAGTACACGGTAATCGCATCGCACGTGCTTTTGATTCTGACGATTTCACCCTGCGGTGCTGTGTGGTCGATTGATGGGCTGTTGCGGCGCTGGCGGGAGGGTCGAGCTGCGGCGATACCGCCGGTGTTTCCCGTGTGGCCGGCGCGGCTGATTCAGATGTTGTTTGCGTTTGTGTATTTTGGAGCGGCGATTACGAAGGTGCAGACGACTGCATTTTTCAGTGGCGAGCAGATGCGGTACTGGATGTTCAGCGACTGGAACTATCCGAACCCACTGGGAGAGCTGGTGGCGATGTCCCCGGCGATTTTGCTGGCGAGCGGGTATCTGACGGTGGTGTGGGAAGTTTCGTTTCCGTTTCTCGTCTGGCGTCCTGTGGGGCGGTTTTACTCACTGGGTTTTGGCGTGGTCTTTCATTTGCTCACGATCTTCCTGCTGGGTTTGTATATATTCCCGTTCATCTGCATTCCGTGTTACCTTGGGTATTTGATGGAGCGAGATATTGTGGTGTTGCGGGGCTGGTTACGTCGGCTGCGTCTTCCGACCGGGTTTGTGGCAGCCCCTCGCGTTGGCCTTGCGCGTCTGATTGCAGCGCGTCCAGCGGCTGTTCCACTGTCATTGCTTTGGGCAGGGTTTGCGATGCTGTGTACGGTTGCGGGTGCTGAGGCGGACTATCGGTTTGATGTTTACGGCATTCGCACTGCTGGCGGTCCACTTCCGCTGAAGTCGATGGACCCTGTGGTAGCGCGGACGATGATTAACTCGCAGCGGTCGCTGCGTGAGAAGGACAAGTTCTTTTCGTTCAATATCGGGACGCGGATGATGGCGGGTCAGCTGGCGAATGCCGGTGACACGTTCAGTATCGGCGAAACGATCATTGCGCAGTGCAATTTGAATACGCCGCACGAGGATTTGTGGGTGGAGTGTGTAGTGGAGGACGAGCAGCGTCGGGTGGTGGATGTGGCGGGCCAGTTTGTGACCCGGGACTTGTTGTTCAGCAATTTCCCGTGGAAAACGTGTGATCGATTTATCCCGGGGCGATACTTCTTTGTGTTGAAAAGTTCGGGCCAGGAAATCGCTCGCCGCGCCTTTACGCTGACAGGCGAGGCCTGCCAGATCCCGACCGGTGGACTGTTGACAAACTGACAAAGTGGGGAGACCCGGATGGGTACCGCAGAGAGTGCTGGATCGCACGCCTGTTATCTGGGCAGCTTCGACCCGATGACGCTGGGGCATCAGGACATCATTGCGCGGGCATGTCGGATTTTTGGTCGAGTGACGGTGGGGATAGGCATTAACCCTGACAAGAAGACTCTGTTCACGCCGACGGAGCGAGTGGAATTGTGTCGCGCGGCCCTGGAGGGGATTCCGAACGTCGATGTGCGGACCTTTGATGGATTGGCGGTTGAATTTGTGCGTCAGTGCGGCAGCCGCATACTGCTGCGTGGTGTGCGGACGCTGTCAGATCTGGACGCGGAATTTTCGATGACGCTTGCGAATCGGGTACTGGATGAGTCGATTGAGTCGGTGTTTCTGATGTCAGCAGACCGGTTCACTCATATTTCAAGTTCCCTGATCAAGCAAATCGCGGAAATGGCTCACGAAAATCCACGCCAGCGCTTGCAGCACTTCGTTCCGGAGCGGATTATTCAGCCGTTGATGGACCGTCTGGCTGCTCGACGGCGTTCGGCGGCAGATCAGTAACGGCGAAGAATCGCGACACACTTTCATCGCTCAGAAATCACGGAACACCCATGGTTAAGACTGCTTCCACGATGCTGCCGCTGGGGACTCATGCCCCCGAGTTTTCTCTGCCCAACGTCGATGGTTCTGTGGTATCGCGGTCTGATTTTGCGGGCCGGCCATTGTGTGTAGTTTTTATGTGCAATCACTGTCCTTTTGTGGTTCACATTCGTGCGGCTTTGTCACAGTTTGCCAGCGAATATCAGGCGCGGGGGCTGGCGGTTGTGGGAATCAGCAGCAACGACGTGGGTTCGCACCCGCAGGATGGTCCGCTGCAGATGCGCGACGAGGCTCAGAAGGCTGGCTACAGCTTTCCGTACCTGTATGACCAGTCACAGGCAGTGGCCATTGCCTACCGAGCCGCGTGCACGCCGGATATCTACCTGTTTGATGCGGACCACTCACTTGTCTACCGCGGCCAGTTTGACTCCAGCCGCCCCGGGAACGGAATTGCCGTCACAGGAGCCGATCTCCGTGCGGCCTGTGACGCTGTGCTGGCCGGCAAAGTTGTCAGTGGCGAACAGCGTGCCAGCATTGGCTGTAACATCAAATGGCGAACCGGGGCTGAGCCCGAATATTTCACGGGGATTGCGGCTGGCTGAATCGGCAACGAAAACTTCGCTGCCGCTTCATGGAACTCCGACGGTCTGCACGTTAGACTCCGGTTCCCGTGTTCGCTGCTGACTTCAGCGGCAGCGGCTTCTGAACATCGGCCCTTCACACAGGAATCCACCAGCATGGGTACTGACGCGTCCGCTGCCCTCAAAGCTCTGCACTCCCTCCTGCAGCAGCTCGCCCGGGCCGAAGCGGGACTGTCTGAAGGCCCCCGCCGCATCGCCCTTTCTGAAAAACAGATTGCTCAGACGGAGCAGCAGATCGATCAGCAAAAGCAGGCGATTCGGGACGCCAGGAAATCCGCTGATGAACAGAATTTGCGGCTGAAGTCCAAAGAAGCAGACATTCTCAAACTCCAGGGACAGCTCAATACCGCCACATCCAACAAGGAATACGACATCATCAAGGGGCAGATCAGCGCTGCTGTCACCAGTCGCGGAGAAATCGAAGAGCAGGGTCTGATGGCGCTGGAATCGGTGGACACCGCCAACTCAACACTTAAAACACTCGAAGCCGATCTGCAGTCTCGTCGCAAATCACTGCAGGCCGCCAAATCTGAATTCGAAACTCGCAAACCAGTTCTCGAAGCTGAAATCCAGCAGCTCAAACAGCAGATCACTGTGGCCGAAGAAATCATTCCTGGAAATGATCGAGCCAACTGGCTGCGGCTCAAAGGTGCTCACGGAGCCGGCTGCATTGCGGCGGTCGAGGACGAGTTTTGTACGGCCTGCGACCAGAAAGCAATCGCTCAGGACCTCGTCCGCATTCGCACGGGGGCGATTGTGTTCTGCCGCGGCTGCGGACGAGTGCTGTACATTTAACCGTCATGGCTCATCACTCTCCTCCGGACTGTTCTGCTGCTGCCGCGAAGACTTTCGTGGATGACTGCAGTGGGCTGTCAATCTCGATCGCCGGTGAAACACTGGTGCTGTTACCGCACCATGCTGTCTGGTGGCCTGCTCAGCAGACGCTGCTGATTGCTGATACGCATTTCGGCAAGGAAGCGACGTTTCGCGCCGCGGCCATTCCTGTTCCCGATCAGACAGTTGAGCTTCTGAGACGGCTGTCGCTGCTGATTGTGGCAACCGCTGCTGCTCGGCTGATTGTCCTCGGTGACCTGATTCACGCGCGGCGAGGCCGATGTGCGGCCACATTTGAACGGGTCTCAGAGTGGAGGAGGGAAAATCGTGGTCTCCTCGAAATGCTGCTCGTGCGTGGAAACCACGATCTGGCTGCCGGCGATCCACCTCGTGACTGGCAGATTCGCTGCGTTGCCGATCCGTTTTCGCTGGCACCCTTCTCTCTGGTGCACGCACCTCCACCTCCGTCGGCAGGCAACGGCACCGATGGAGGTGCGGATGGTAGTTCGGAAACTGTAGCTCTGGCCGGACATCTGCATCCAGTCGTGCGTCTGCGGGGGCCTGCTCGGGATTCCCTGCGATTGCCCTGTTTTCTGCTGAAACCGCACGTGCTGGTGTTACCCGCATTCAGCAGTTTCGTGGACGGCAAGGTGACAGGAATCGAGCCTCGTGACCGGGTTTTCGCGGTCGCGGATCGGCAGGTAATCGAGATTTCGCAGCGGTCGGCAAGCGGCCGAAGCGTCATGCAGAACTATCGACCAGGGGGCAGTGGAACGCGTGCTGCCGGACAGCTGCCCGCTGAATAACATGTTTCGGTGAACAATTCAGGATTCGCTGACTGAGGTGTCCTGCTTCAGCCACGCGTTCAGTTCATCAACGAGTCTGGGTGCGAGGTTAAGTCCGGTGGTTTTTCGTGTGAGCAGCATGACACCGTCGATAAGCGAAACTTCGCGGATGGCACGAACGGGATTTGGCAGGCTGAGTTTTGTGGCGAGTTCGTCGATTTCGACGCGTTCGGCTTCGCGAAAGAGATGGCGGATGATGGCGGCGCAGGATTCGTTATTGAGCCTTCCAATCTCGTCAACTCGCTGCCATGCGAACCACGCAGCGCTCCAGAGTCGCTGTGGCATGCAGAGCAGCCCCAGCAGTTTTTCGTACCAGAACTGATCTGAGTCCATGCTGCCAAAGGCGTACATCCAGACTGCGGACAGCGGCTGGGCTGTGACGTATTCGCTGTCAGAGACTTCGCTGATTTTTTGAAGGGCACGGATATCACCGAGGTCGGACTTGAGCCGCAGTACGGTGAAATACTGGACGGCTCCGAGTATTCCTGCGGCTGCCAGAAATGCGAGAGTCAAGCCGAGGCGAAAACCAATCATCAGAACAAGAGTCACGGCGGCCAGTTCAAGAGACCATGCGACTGCCCCGAGAATTGCAAGCCCGGCCACTGAAGCCTGGGTCACCTGCTGTTGGGATTTGAGTTTCTGAGCGAGCCAGCGTCTGGCCTGTTCTTTCTTCATCATTGGCTCCAGGTGCAGGGCGGTAACACATAAGTCAACGACCAACTGTCGAGCCGAGTTTACCAGCACATGTTCGGAATTGGTAGAATCCGGTTCGCGTGGCTCCCGATGTCCAGCAGGTTCTGTGGCGGCATTTGGGGGCAGCTCTCGGGGCCACGAGTTCTGCAATGCTGGTGGGGACGGGCGGATTATCGTTTTTCGGAACCCTTTGCCTGTTTGGCTGCGATTGTCAGCGGGCGACGGAAGATCTGTCCTCCCTGAGCGACAAACAGGGTTTGAAAGTCGCTGCCGGCAAGAATGCATGTGGTGGTGGGTTTGAAAGGATCCGGTCCGTGCAGGATTCCGCAAGGTCTTCCGGTGGGGTCGAAGACCTGAACACCGGCGGCACTGGTGACGTACCAGCGTCCATCGGCATCGACGGCCATTCCGTCCCCGCGTGCCGCTGGAATTCTGGGGGGGCCATCATTGAATGGGAATTCGCCATTGGGATCGATGAGTTGCCGCAGGGGCATGCTGGGCATTCCGGCATCGAGGCTGCCGTCGGAATTGACTCGGAACATCCATGTCGCGCTGCCACCGTATTCTGAGACGCCGAGCGTTCCTCCATCATTGGAGAGCGCGATTCCGTTGGGTTTGGCAAGACCTTCGGCGGCGACGCTGCGTTCCCGCGTGGTGACATTGATGCGCACGACGTGACCTGCAGCGGTGTCGGTGTAGTAGAGGAGACCATCGGAGGATACCGCGAGGTCGTTGGGAGCTGCCTGTTCGGCGATGACTTCGATGGTTCCATCGGCTGGCTGGATGGCGATGATCCGTTTTTTCGAACCCTGGCAGGCGTACAGCCGACCATCCGGGCCAAATTCGAGACCGCTCACGGATTCCTTCACGATTTCCGTCTGAGAACCATCTTTTGCATCCAGTCGAAAGACGGCCGGTGACTTCATATCACAGAAAAACAGATTTCCCTGCTGATCGGCGCACAGAGCATCGGCGAAGCCAAGTTTGTCAACAGCGAGTTCCCAGCCAGCATCTGGAACGATCAGTTTGAGCAGTGTGAGGTCACCGCCGAGGTCACCTCGTGTATCGTAAACGGGCTTGTGCTGTTCTCTGCGCCACAGCCATCTCATGGCATCTGGAAACCGGGCACCGCCGAAGTCTGCGTTGTGTGCATAACCTTCGGCCCAGTCGAGTCGGACATCATAGCCCATGTATTTGAGTGCAGCGTGCATGAGCTGATTGGCGAGTGGCCAGTGGCCGAAGCGATTATCGAGGTCGCCACTGGTATCGGCCATGTAAATTCGGATGGGTTTGGGCTCAGTTTTTCGAATCAGCGACGGATATTCGTTTGCTCCGCGGAGGTTGGTGAAGCTGCCGACACTGGAATAGACGCGACGGAACAAATCGGGGCGTTCCCATGCTGCCGTCCATGCGCAGCTGGCGCCCGAGCTGGATCCACCGATGGCGTGCAGTTCGGGGTCATCTGAAAGCGTAAAGCGTTTGCGAACTTCCGGAAGAATTTCCTCGATGAGGAATCGGACATAGCGATCGCCGAGGCTGTCGTATTCGTACCCCCGGTTGGATGCTCGATTATCGGTCATGGGTTGAGACTTGTCGTGACCGGGATCAAGGAAGATGGCAATCGTCGGCGGCATCTCGCCGGAGTGGATAAGATTGTCGAAGACCACTGGCACGCGCCAGCGACCTTTGGGGTCCCGCATGCGTTCGCCGTCCTGGAAAATCATAAAAGCGGCGGGCTGTTCCGGGCGGTACTGAGCCGGAACGTAAATGGACCACTTCCGTGTTGTTCCGGGAAAGATTTTCGATTCCCAGGGCGGCATTTCTTCGACGGTTCCGTGCGGAACGTTGTCGCGGGGAACAGCATCGGGGTGTGGCGTCCATTCGGGTTTGGTTTCGGTACGGGTGATCTGCGTTGAAGGAGCGTTATCGGACCAGAGCCATTCGAGTGCCTGTGGGAGCAGTTCGCCACCCCAGCGACCGCTGTGACCGCCCTCGGTCATATCGAGGCGATAAGGGTAGCCCGCAAACTGCAGAGCTGCGGCAAGATCCTGGTTTCCGAGTGGCCAGTGGCCGTGGAGATTGTTGACGTCATCCCGACCTTCCTGGAGGTAGATGCGGAGCGGTTTGGGTGTCCCTGCGGTTTTGCGGATCAACCCAGGCAAAGCCCAGCCACCACGGATATTGGTGTAGCTGCCGATGTGACTGAGGACTCGACCGAACTGATCCGGCCGTTCCCAGGCAGCCGTGAATGCACAGATGGCTCCTGACGAGATTCCACAGACAGCGCGCTGCCGCGGATCGGTGGAAACATTGAGTCCCTTGAGTGCGACGGGGAGAAACTCATCGAGCAGGAATTTGACGTAACGATCGCCGAGGGAATCGTATTCGAAGGAGCGATTGCTGCGTGCAGCGCCGCCCGGAAGTGTCGGGGGAACAGAGCCTGGATTGACAAACACGGCGATGGTGGCGGGCATCACTCTGCGGTGAATCAGATTATCGAAAACGACGGGAACTCGAAACGCGCCGTCTTCCTTCGCATAGCCTGAGCCGTCCATGAACACCATTAAAGCGGCAGGTTGTTCGGGTGAGTACTGGCTGGGGACGTAGACGCTGTAGCCACGGGTTGTTCCGGGGAAGATGCGACTGCCGTGGAATTCGGCAGAAGTGATTTTTCCCTGGGGCACGCCGGGTTGCCGAACCCGGTCCGGGTTTTCATCGCTGCGGGCGGAGTCGGCGCAGCAGGTGATGACCGTGGCAAGCAGCAGGAGGAGTCGGAGCATTATGGCGGGGCCTTCAGCGTTTGAGATGTTTTGCGAAGTGGGCTTTGGTGAGTCGCTGTATTTGCCGGGCTCAGCACATGATCAGTACTGGTTTCGATAAACAAGAGCAGTCTGCGTACGGAAGGCTCGGGGTTGCTGCAGGATGGCGGAAAAGGTCAGGAGTACAAAGCGCGGCATTTTTCCAATCGACTGCCTTTGCTGTCAGTGATGGCAAACATGACGTCTCCGTGCATTGTCACACCGGCGTATCGTCCGTCCTTTGCCATTACGTAGAAGTTGATGCCAAAGTCGGGGCGGCCTTCGCGGTCACGGAGTCGAGGTTCAGTCGTTTTGGCGATACGGCTGAGAATTTCCATTCCGGCTTCTTCAGGGGAAGCGCCGTGTCGCATGAGTTCCACAGCGGCGAAGGATGAGAGGTTCTGCAGGTTGGCTTCGCCGCGGCCTGTGCTGCCACAGGAACCAACGGAGTTATCCACGTACAGTCCGGCGCCAATTATTGGGCTGTCGCCGACGCGACCGGGGATTTTGAATGCCATGCCACTGGTGGTGGTAGTGCAGGACATGTCAGCAGCGGCATTCAGAGCGCTGCAGTGAATGGTGCCGGTGGGGCGGCGAAAACGCAGACGACCGGAATCGCCGATGGCGATTGAGTTTTTTCGGAAGAAGGCTTCGACTGCGGCATTGGCAGGTTCCGGTTCCGGCAGCCAGTCGTCTTCAGTGCTGAGTCGCTCTTTCCATTTGAGCCAGATTTCTCGGGTAGTTTCAGTGAGCAGGTTCTCTTCGTGGAAGCCGTGCGCGCGGGCGAATTCCAGGGCACCGGCGCCGACCAGCAGCACATGATCGGTGCGGCGAAGGACTCGCAGCGCCACCTGTGCCGGATGGCGGATATTCTGAAGTGACGCCACCGCGCCCGCCTTGTGCGACGGGCCGTGCATCACAGCGGCATCCAGTTCGACGACACCACGTTCGTTGGGCAGCCCACCATAGCCAACGCTGGTGTCCAGTGGATCATCTTCGACGATTGCCACCCCAGCGACGACAGCATCAAGCGGATCCTGGCCTTCGCTGATGAGCTGGTAGGCGCGGCGCGTCGCCTCCAGACCGTTACCTGACGCGATTACCCGGATTTCCGCAGCCTTGCCGGCCACGGCAGCATTCACTCCCGCCCCCGCCCCTGCTGCCGCTGCTCCAGCCACCCGCAGAACCTCACGCCGCGATACCCCAGACATCTGCGTCTCTCCGAACAATGCAATAAATTTTCTGTTGACAAGGCAGAATGCACCGCGACGGAGTGTAATGAATGCAGACTGAAATGGCAGCGAGCAGGAATGTGGGGCGCCCGCTGCCAACAGCTCACCGCTACCCGCTGCCAACTTGGTCACTGAGATGCTGATGTGCCCGCGGTCGAGGGGCGGGCGTGGCAACGACGGCCCGTGAGTGGGATGACGAAACGGTGTTAAGGACACCTGAGATCGTCTATCGGATTTCATGCAGACGCGCCGCCTGGCATCCTGCTGCAGCAACTCTTACCTCACGCAAAAACGCCAAGGCGCAAAGCTGGAAATGTTGGAAATCTGAACCTTCTGTCCTTCCTTTGCGTCTGTGCGCCTTTGCGAGAGACCAACAGTCCCTGCACAAGGGATCGCGGTGAGAGCTGTCAACTGGCAAGCAGCACTGAAAACATCCCAATTCGCCCGAATTCACACCGCTTCGTCATCCGAGGGCGAAGCTCCTGCTGAGCCACACCGGCAGCGCGATTGGGGCGATTTCACAGGGGTGATGTCAGCGTTCTTTGCCCGCGGACTGCCGTGCGGCGGCTCATTGCGCAGCATCAGATGCCATCCACCATTCCAGGACGTTATTGCGGATGATGAAGGTAAAAAAAGTATTTTTCAAACACAGAGGACACAGAGGACACAGAGTTTTAGTGACCTCGCGGTGCATGGCACCTGCAGCGAAAACCCCAGAGATTTTATTGGTATGCGCATCATTTGGTGCGGCAGCGGGGACAGTCCCCGCGGGCACAGTGGCGGGTGTGCACCGGCGGCCGCTGGCTGAACGGTAGAATCGTCACAATCCGAAGAGTCCCCAGAAACCGCAACGACTGCGCCGTTGCCGGGGACAGTCCCCGCAGTCGCAGACACCGGGAACATGAGGTGGGGGCAGGGGCTGGCAAACTGGGCTCGTTACCGCCCTGAGGTGCATGGCACCTGCAGCGAAAATCCCAGAGATTTTATTGGTATTCGCATCATTTGGTGCAACACCGGGGACACTCCCCGCGGGCACAGTGGCAGGCGTGCACCAGCGGCCGCTGGCTGAACGGTAGAATCGTCACAATCCGAAGAGTCCCCAGAAACCGCAACGACTGCGCCGTTGCCGGGGACAGTCCCCGCAGTCGCAGACACCGGGGAAATGAGGTGGGCCGTGGCCGGCAAAACGGGCTCGTTACGGCCCTGAGGTGCATGGCACCTGCAGCGAAAATCCCAGAGATTTTATTGGTATTCGCATCATTTGGTGCAGCACCGGGGACAGTCCCTGCGGGCACGGCGGCAGGCGTGCACCAGCGGCCGCTGGCTGAACGGTAGAATCGTCACAATCCGAAGAGTCCCCAGAAACCGCAACGACTGTGCCGTTGCCGGGGACAGTCCCCGCAGTCGCAGACACCGGGGAAATGAGGTGGGCCGTGGCCGGCAAAACGGGCTCGTTACTGCCCTCAGGTGCATGGCACCTACAGCGACACATGGCACCGGCAGCGAAAAACCCAGAGATTTTATTGGTATGCGCATCATTTGGTGCAACACCGGGGACACTCCCCGCGGGCACAGCGGCGGCTGTGCACCGGCGGCCGCTGGCTGGACGGTAGAATCGTCACAATCCGAAGAGTCCCCAGAAACCGCAACGACTGCGCCGTTGCCGGGGACAGTCCCCGCAGTCGCAGACACTTGGGAAATGAGGTGGGCCGTGGCGGGAAAACGGAGCCGGTAACGGCCTTGAGGTGCATGGCACCTGCAGCGTGGCACCTGCAGCGCTGTTCCGGGGGCCACCGAGTTTCGTGCCTGACGTCCGATGGGACCACAATCAGATCGCCACCCACGAATGATCCGACCCTCCATTCGCCCCGCTGAGCCCCCCTGCGTTTTCGGCCTGTAAGGCCAGTTCCACCAGCCTGGCATGAAATGCCAGGTCAACGCCACCCCGCGAACTCGTCGCCCTGTAGGGGCAGTTCTCAGCAGATTCCGTGATATTCCTGGGCGGCACGCGGGGGCGGATGCGGATGCAGGTACCGGCAGATGCGTGGAGGTCGTGGACACTACAGGGACGTTCCCGGTGCACCGCAACCATGCGCCCACCGCGACACCAGTGCCACGCCGAGCACGCAAATTGCCGGCACCCAAACAACGCGTTGCCTGGGATTTGCTGAGAGCTGCCCTTACAGGGCGTAAACACCCGCCTAACTCGTAACCCGGGGTTTCACCCCGGGCTGATGGAACTGGCCTTAC
>Ga0172372_10002810_pt1 | contig 26125 bp, 15 predicted proteins | sample LakKiv5m_2_FD_114544 | JGI IMG/M metagenome (GOLD analysis project Ga0172372, IMG submission 114544) | Freshwater microbial communities from Kabuno Bay, South-Kivu, Congo - kab_092012_9.5m | ecosystem: Environmental > Aquatic > Freshwater > Lake | place: Democratic Republic of the Congo...
CAACGTCTCTATCCAAGACTTCATCAACATAGACAGCTCCGATATCTTAAACGCCATTAGTCCAGGATTATTCAAAGTTACGTCAGAACTCTCTGCGCTCCTAAATAATCTAGGCTTTCCAGACATACAGAAGGAGCTAGGCAACTTAACTAACACCGCCTTAGGGTCGGTCACTCAATACGCTAGAAACGCCTTAGGAGGCATTACAGACGCCATTGGGCTATCTAAAGGTGCCATAGATTCATTCGGTAGAGATCTCTTCGGTGGCATAGAAGGAGGTTTATCGACTTTTAAATCTCTAACAGATTCTGTACAGCAAACCATTTTAATCGGGTCAACGCTTTATAACGAGGCCAGCTCCTTTATCACACAAGGCTCCCAGATACTCCAAGGCTTAGGTGGAGATACCCAAAGCTTATACGGACTAACTGATTTAGTAAATAAAATTACAGACGGACAACTAAACTCTCTATTTACAGATCAATATTCAATAGAGAGAATGTTATCAGGCGTGAGTTACGGTTGCTTTGGATCGGGGTTATCAGGTCAGTTTGAAGCACTGGCTAACAAGGTAAGCGACGCTGAGATTATTACCCGCAGTGTAGTTACGCTGTCTAGCAGAACGGCAGAAAAAGGGAACATAAGTGCCCTATTAGAAATGGCAAACTATGTATTTCCTAATTCAGATGGCGTTAAGTTAGCTAGTTATGTTAACCAATACATACCGGACATAGCTAGTAGAACGCTGACTGGATATAAGATACCTAAAGGAGTGAGTGAGTTAGGCTTATCCGATTGCTACAGTAATCTTAACACCGTTTTAGATACTATGTCAGAGGGTTGGAATATGATAGATGCGCATAAACTGTCTATGAGAGCTATGGAGACTTACAATGAAGACATAGCGAAGGTTACAAAAGCGGCAGTTTATGGCCACACAGCCTCTATTCCTAACGAGGGTTATGTAGTACCAATCCCTACCGAAGATCAGTTAAGATTAGCCGTCTTAATGCTTAGAAAATAAACTGACGCATAAATAGCCAGGATAGTTTTCACGCTATCCTGGCTAATTTAGATTCCATTTATTTATGGCCATATGTGCTAACAATGTCAATAACATAATAGGAGCACTTTATGGCTGAGAAGATTAGACTAGGGTATGGTGCCCTGTCTAACGATACAGAATTACTGACACCTACTGGGTGGCTCACTATATCCAAAGTCACTAAAGAAACTCTGGTGGCTCAGTATTCGATAGATGGCTATATAAACTTTACTCACCCTAATTACATTAGGCTAGAAAAGCCAGAGAAAGCTATTCGGATCTATAATAAACAAACCCATTATGATCAACTTGTAGGCGTGGATCACGCGGTGCCTTATATTTACACATATAGCAATACCTTAAAAGTGACGCCGGCTAACAAAATGACACATGATCGTAAAAGAAAATATCTCCATACTGGCATATTGATAGGTGGGTCTATTACGGAGCTATCGCCTTTAGATCGTCTCAGAATCGCTTTCCAGGCCGATGGGTCTATTAACTATTCTGGTAAAGACTCTGACTATATTCAGTTTAGGTTTGTTAAAGGGCGCAAGATAGAGCGTTTAAAGGCTCTATTAAGAGCTACTAATGTCGTCGACTATAAAACATGCCTAGACAAAGACGGCCAAACTCGGTTTAATTTCTCGGCCTCTCCAGGGTTTTACGAAAAGGACTTTAGCTGGGTCGATTTGACCCACGTCAGTCAGTCCTGGTGTTTAGACTTTATTGAAGAGCTCAGCCTTTGGGATAGTTGGATTCAGAAGAGTGAACGTTTTAGTTGCGTATATTACAATAATCGAAAGCTCGCGGTCGATCGTGTGCAGGCCGTGGCCACGTTAGCAGGGTATAAAACCTGCTTAAGTGTCAGACCCCGCGATAATCCTAACTGGCAAACGTCCTATCGCCTCAATATATTTGGTGGCAGTAAAAGCATAGGTGGCGATGCTCTCATCGCCGAAATCATTGACTATAATGACCTCATGTACGGCGTGCGCGTCGATACGAATATGCTCGTTATGAGGCGTAATGGTGGCGTCTCTATTACTGGGTGTAGAAACCATGACTCTGCATTGCTTAAGGATCAAGTCATTAATGTCGATTGCGGACATCTTATTTAGTGAACATGAGCATAATTAGTCAGGATAGCTTTTACGCTATCCTGGCTAATATAGGTTTTTTTTTTCTATTTTGGTATGACAATAGAGCTTGGTGCTTGAACGGCTTTCAAAATACGTCCAACTGGCATCAACTTCGATAATAAACCGGTTGTTGTTTCGGAATGGATAAAACTGGCCCAGTATGCCGGTGAGGTCAGTCTATTTGCGTTGTAAATTCTTTTGGCTAAGTTTAATTTAGCTTTTGGTATAGCGTAAATCTGAGAATAAATGTCTTGCCCGGCCAGCACAGCTAGGTAATCCATAAGAATGTTATCTTCATCTAGCTCGGCAGTTCCTCCGAAGACGCTACCTCTGCTAACAGGCATGTGCATTATGGAGGAAAGATCCATCACGGAAAAACTAACATCAATAGCCAAGCATTGACCCCTGTTTGTAAAAGGTAGATTTGAAACACCGTGCGTCAAACTTAACGATTCTATCATGCCTAATTGAATTTGGCAGCGACCACGATCAAAAAGCTGTACCAAGTAAGGACTTGTGTAGGCTTGCTTACCGGCTGATAAAGGTAACGAGCAGGCTAGGAGCATAGATAACGGAATGTATATATCCATCATTTGGCTTATGGGGTTTCCGTAAGGACTAATGAGCTGCATAGTGTAGTTTGTTCTAGGTAACTGAGCGCTGGCTGATTGCCAGTGTTTGGGAATGTCGACAAACCCACTACCTAATAAGAATCCACCTATGGAATCCGATAATCCGAACGTTAATGTGCTTAAAGAACCAGCTAAAAAATCCGTAACGCCCCCTAGTACATTTTCTATTGTGTCCGAGACCACGCCGTCTAGCATATTGCCACCGGAAAACGAAAACTTAGCTTCTCTAGCTGCGGATGACGCTGAGTTAAATTTGTTGGAGAGTTCTGATTCTATGGCGCTATTACTAAACGAGGAACTCACAGGTCCACTATGGTCCACTTTAAATACAGCAAACTCCGCACCATCTTGAAATTCGGCATCAAAAAATGCTGAAAATTTACTCAATGCTTCTTTATTGGTATTTTCGCCTGTTGCCGGGTCTATTTTAGGCGTAATTTCTAACCGGGTTTCATGACCGTCGCTAGTATAATAACCTAGCTGCAACACACGCTGTAATGTCTTTATGATAGATGGCTGACCAGGTGGATTTTGTACTAAAGGCATATTTTGTTTTTCTACCATACCTAAGAAATTACTGCTGCTACCTTTGTCGTAGTTATCGTAATCGCTGTTATGGAGTTCATTAGCTAATCTCTGTGCTCTGTTAGCGATCGCCATCACATCAAATCCATTCTCCTTATTAATAATGTCAGGAAACATAGAGTGGAGATTATTTAGAAAATCCTGATCTATTTTATATGGCGAATCTATGGCCTGGTCCGTTTTACTATCATTAATGACGCGTGGCAATATACCTTTATTGACAGCTATAGAATTCACTAACCCCGATACGGTCATCCAATAATTATGCATCGTGGGCTTCATGGTATAAAACTTAGATGTCGGTTTTGTAATGAAGGTTTGGATAGCATACCGTGCCAGCATGATGGACGTAATAGCCGGCATAGTATATAGTCCAAAAATAGTGGTCGTTATCTTTCCTACGTCGTACCACATACTAGGCGCCCTACCAGTTCTGGCGAGCGTTCCCATAGGTCCACTAAATGCACCACCGAAGAATTTAGTGAGTGCATTAAACTGAGGCACGCCAAACCGCATATAGATGGTTTGGGCGTTGTCATCGATGGCCTGAGAATAATAGCGACCCATGCCGTAATTACTCTGTGTATCAGTAATAGACACAGTTTCTGTCCTAGACAATAATCTGCCTCTCACCGGGATATCAGAATATTGAGTAAACTGCGGTCTACAGTTTATACCGATATTGCCGCCTAATGTCGTATCTGTAAATTTAGCATTTGCGCTAGACCAATATCTATTTTGAGAATCATAAATACCTAGCCTATTTTCTAAGTTTTTATCGGGTGTTAGAAAAGCCTGCTTAGTCCACTCATGGTCTAGAATAAATGAAGGCGCGTCTGTTTGAAATGTGTTTTGTGCATTGACGTAAGGACCATTAGGCCCCCGAACATGTCTAGTGTTAGTTTCAGTCATTAGATATCTCCGATACAGCATAATCAAAAGATTGCTAGGATAGATAAACTAGATTCCATTTATTTATGGCCATATGTGCTAATAATGAGATCAATACAGCAGGAGTACATTTATGGCAGAGAAGATTAGACTGGGCTATGGTGCCCTGTCTAGTGACACAGAATTACTCACACCGACAGGGTGGCTGAATATATCTAAAGTCACAGAGGAGACTCTAGTGGCTCAATACTCGATAGATGGCCATATTAGCTTTACTCGGCCTAATTACATTAGGCTAGAAAAGCCAGAGAAAGCCATCCATATCTATAATAAAGAAGGCCATTTTGATCAGCTCGTAGGAATAGATCATGCGGCGCCATACATCTATACTCCGACAGGTGAGTTTAAAGTGATGCCGGCTAACAGAGTGACGCGCAATTGTACAAGAAAATATCTCCACACAGGTATACTCCTAGGTGGATCTATTACGGCATTATCGCCTGTAGATCGTCTAAGAATTGCTTTCCAGGCTGATGGGTCTATTAAGAGATGCGGTATTACGTCGGACTACATTGCGTTTCAGTTTGCTAAAGATCGCAAGATAGAGCGTCTACACGGTCTATTAAAGGCTGTTAATGTCGACTATAAAACACGCCTAAGGAAAAATGGGCAAACTGAGTTTAAGTTCTCAGCGCCTCCAGGGTTTTACGAAAAGGACTTTAGCTGGCTCGATCTGACTCATCTCAGTCAGTCCTGGTGCCTAGAATTTATTGAGGAGCTGAGCCATTGGGATAGCACTATTCGTGAGAGTGAGCATTTTCGCTGTGAGTATTGGAATAACCGAAAGCTAGCCGTTGATCGAGCGCAGGCCGTGGCTACGTTAGCAGGGTATAAAACATGTCTAGGTATTGTGCCACATGAGGACGATCCTAGTCGCCAAATAAGCTATAGACTCAGTATATTTGGTGGCAGTAAAAGCACCACAGGCAATCATCTCATCACTGAAACCGTAGACTATGACGATCTCATGTACGGTGTACGCGTTGATAGCAATATGCTCGTTATGAGGCGTAACGATGCGGTCTCTATTACGGGGTGCGGTAACATGCTGCTCCTTAAAGATCCAGTCATCAATACCGATTGTGGGCATTTGGTATAATAAACGTATGCACAATTAGCCAGGATAGCCTAAAATGCTATCCTGGCTAACATATGTTTTTTTATTATTGAAAGCAAACATGGGCTTATATTCTAACTATGATAGTTATAGCTAAAGAGTCAGCTATAGCTAATTCACCAACCAACAGAGGAAACCAATCATGTTTAAAGACTTAGTATCATTGCAAGACAATACCGTATCTCCCAAAGTAAAGGAGTACTTTAGGAAAACAACCGGTTTTCATGATATCGTAGGTATTGGAACGGGCGCAGACGCTAGACTCTATGTATCTACTGTGGACGACTGGCCAAATCAACCGCCCTGTATAGTAGAAATAGATCCAAACAATATCACCACTACTGTTCCCGAATTGTTGGACGAATATGAGGGCGAAATAACAGGTTTGGCTACAGACGGTCAGCGACTCATTGGGTGTGAAGGTGGTGAAGAAGGCGTCTTTACCTTGACTCCCTGGGATGACGACTTAGACTATATTTCAACTGATGTTTCTGAGTGGTCAGGAATAACTGTATTTGAGGGCATAGTTTACGCAACTCGACCATCTCCCAATAGCGTAATTCTCAGATGTGAGGATACGGAAAATACTGTGTTAGACACCGTCGTTGAAGTAATGAAACCGGGATTTTCCGCTAACTGGGTAGGTATAGCAGTATGTGGTGGTAGGCTATATGTCTTATCAGAATTACTGAATCTCTATGTCTTTGATAAGCAATTACAGAAGTTTGTCTGGTTCTGCTGCTTACACGAAGCGACTAAATTCGGAAATAGTTATCGGAAAATGAAAGGGATAGGTAGATACCTATATCTCGTTGATAGATTCTGGCATCTTTGGCGTTATGACCCAATGGATCCAAAGTCTATGACGGATATCAGTGAGAAACTATCTAACATTAGCTCCATATGTGAGCTCGATGGTAAAATGTATGTCAGCCAAATATCCGGTAGTATTTACCAATATATACCGGATGATTTAACTGATCCATATTCACTAGAACCCGAGTTTCGAATTCCTGGCGACCAATTATTCAACATGTGTGAGGAGTAATAGCTATGACAAAACAATTTGAACTACTAAAACCTGTCACACTGAGACAAAGGAAAGTTAAATGGGTGTGCCTGTGTTCTACAGCAGACAGCATCGTAGCGACGGTGCAAAGGGAAAATGTACATCAGTTAGTTATTGGTGATAGATACTTTGAACCTATCACTACTAGCAGACGCAACTGGTCAGGCATTGCTATTCACGGCAGTGCACTATATGTCGCTGTCAAGCATGGAGATATTTATCGAAAGCTCAATAAACATTCAAAATTCCAAGCTATGAAAGGAAAGTTCAGACCTTGGACGTGCCTGACTGCTGTTGGGTACGAGATGTTTGCAGGTGTGGAAGAAGGTCCTATTTATAAATACGATAGGAACGACGACACCTTTAAACCAATGAAGGTAGCCAGGCAAGACTGGCAGAGTTTAGCCATATGTCGTGAGACTCTCTACGGACTCACAGCTACCGGGCAACTGTACGAAGTATGTAAGGCGGCGTGGTTTCCAACAACGGGCTGCCACATTAAGCTAATTAATACTTCTTACGTTACACTAAATACAATCACAGCCATTACATCTGACGGCTATCGGTTGTATTTGGTAGATAATCAGGGCGTTGTCTACTGCTGGCCGTCTCCAGAAAACAAGATTGTTAAGATCGCAGAATTATCCTGCGAATCTAGAACAATAGCATTCCTAAATAATAACTTATACCTGGGAGGGTTTCCAGGCGACGTTTACAAGATCGAGGTAAGCGACATAACATACAATCATGTCCAGTTATAGTTATAGAGGTGTACTAAGATTTTATCCATAAGACACTGTATACCTGATTATACTGACACTAATAGTTGGGTTTGTGTTTACTATGAGTATTTAATTAACTAGGGACATACATACCCAGGATAGCTTTTTAGGCTATCCTGGGTATAATGAGCTTTTTTTTTTCGCTGTTGAAAAATACTACAGGCCTATATTCTAATGATGGAACACTAGGTTCTAATCAACCGCTTTAATTTATGGGAAATATAATGCATAGTTTTGCTACCGAAACAGTAGGGTATTCGACCCAAACGGAACTCGCGCAAAAACTCAACGATATATCGAAAAAGGGCTTGATATTATCTGTTAAAAACTGTTTGCCCACACAAACCAATATGTGGCAGTATGTACAAGTTTACTATAGATACGAAATAAACTACTGAGGAAAACCAGAATGTTGACAATAGAAACGTTAAATGTAGAAGAACTAAAAAACGCCATTGTGGCTGAGGCCAAAATTCGTTTAGAAAGTGGGGAAGTAAAAGACCCCATTTGCGTATTGGCTGAGGAAATACAGCAAGAAAACAATTCCATCACACGAACCGTAATGGAATTTATATATAAAGCGCATATGTACGGCCCTTGGGTTGTGGACAATGATGCTAAGCTACAGGTCTATAAAGACTATTGTGAAAAAGCAGGTACTCCAATTATAAACCAAGTACCTATTATGGTAGAGGGCGTTCCAGTTTACTTCGATGACCAAGGGGATTGCGTTTTGCAGGAAGCATCCAAAGGACGGACGTACGCTATATGGACCAATGACGCAAAGCATCGGATCCAAATAGGGTTCAAAACAGACTCAGCGGCTATTAGATTCAGACAATTAAATTCAGGTTACAGCATGAAAGCTACGAAAAACCGGCATCTAGGATTAGTAGTGATAGAAAGAAATCCGATGACAATGGATTTACTATTGACGGTATGCAAGGATCTTTATAGGTTATAAGAAATAGTCATACGAAGAACGCCACACATAGCCGACTCAGCATATGCTGAGTCGGCTATGATTTTTTTTTATTTAAATGTTAGTTCTGGTTAAACTAATGGGAGCTTTTGGTATTTGTTCGGGCCGTTTATTAGTAGTCTTAATTACTGGACTAGTGGGTTTTGTATCCTTACTACTAATCGGCGTCATTCCTTTAACAGCATTACTAAATGCTTCGGGAGACATATTTTGTGCCATGGTCTTTAAAACCACTAGCATCTGACTTTGGACATCGAGTGATTTGGTCAATGTGTCGTTGATAGATTCGGCAGTCTTACTCATACCGCCAAAATCAATAGTGCCTCCTTTATCTAAAGGCTGCGTTCTATTTTGCCCATTCACATCCATGACGTTAGGTTTCACTGGGCCTACAAACCCACTATACATGTTTTGCTGTTGTGTGGTTAAAGACACTGGCATCATTCCGTTATTCGATGCCATAGTAGTCATAGCACCTGGTGGCGTTCTAATATCCGTAGGTGCATCAACAGTATTCAGAGACCTAAACATTTTACCAGGTAAAGGTTGTGATGAACCAGCGCCGGTGGCGGTAGTTCCGCTAGATTCGCCACCACTAGCTACCATAGTTTCACCAGTATTGTCTGGTCCACTAGCGCCACCACTGCCCATCAAAGCACTTAATGCTAATTTACCATATCTATTTCTTTGTGCATAATTCACAGTAGGCAAAGCGGCTCTTTCAAACACGCGTTCAAAAGCTTTAACGCCGTCTTCCAGTGTATTGGTTTTCTTAAGTGCCGCAATAGCTCCACTATAAGGACCTTTAAGTTCCTCGATGAGATAGCCATAATTGGCTTCATCGCTTTTCCAGTCTAGGCCACGTTTTTTAGCATATTCCATAAATCCTCTTTTGCGAGGTGGATAAGTCCATTGAGCCCACCCAAATCCTCCGCTACTGCCGGATTTACCTATCTCTCGCATGAACTTAAATCCGCCTGATTCGTGACCTAAGTTACCTAATATGGCGGCTGCTTGAACAGCCGTGAGTCCAAATTCGTTCATTAAGTTCTTCATAATCCACGGTGCCTTACTAGTAAAACTATCACCTCCGCCAGTTATAGCGGAAGTAACGGTAGGGTTACCTTTACCAGCTCCAGTAGTGATCGGAAAAGCATCGCTTACGGCACCAGGTCCTGGTTTGAAACCTGTATTAGGACCACTGCCGAGAGCAATTGGTTTTACTATTTTATCTAGTGGTTCTTTTTCAGTTGAGTCTACTGGTGTTCCCCGTTTACCTGTGGCGCCAGAACCACCAGCGCCCAAAGTACCTGTCGCGCCTGTTGCGCCATACTCAGAACTCGTAGATGGTTTTTTATTTTCTATGGAAGATTTAGTAGTATTGGCAGCGTCTGACATGATTTTGAAAGCATCGTCACCACCTCCTTTCCATCCGGCGTTCACGGCTTGTTTTAACCATTCTGGGGCATTTGCCGAACGACCGCCTCTGCCCCAAGTTGTTTTAGGACCAAATCCAACATGCATCGCTGTAGGACCCATGTAACCAGGACCTGCACCTATACCTGTAGCACCTAAACTCGCTGCGGCTTTGGCAAATGACTTATAGTACGGTAAATCGTTAGGCGAACTGTGAGCTAAATGTTTACCATCTTTAATTAACCTAATATCGGCTGCGTTACCAAAGTCGTGTCTGTGGGAACCAACGCGGTTTGACCCAGTAGCAGGTTGTCCTCCTGAAAAAACAACCACTTTATCTATGCCGGCAGCTGCGCCAGCTCTAGCTAGCAATGCTTTTAATTTACCTGTAATAGGTAGTTTTCTAGTACTATGACCCTGTTGTTCATCTACGGGCACCATTCCTTTACCACCCACAGAATATCCACCACCCTCTACAGGTGTGGTATCCGAAGGTTCTGTTTCGCCTTTATCACCTGCCATAGCTGTCATGGCTTTTCCAGCATAGGTTGTAGCGGCATCCCAAGCCTTACCTGCGCCTTCTTTAACGCTATCCCACGCACCACCTACAACTTCTTTCGTGGCGTTCCAAGCACGGCTAGCTAAATTCTTAGTATCTCCCCAAAGTTTCCCTAAGAAAGAACTCTCTAATTTTCCCTCATCTGCCAATCTTTGTACCGTTTTGGCATTTTCATCTTTTGTACTGCTATCGGAACCCTGTTCTTTAAGGATCCTATCTTTAGTTTTATCCTTTAAGTAATTGAGATTATTCTCTGTACTCTGTGGATTTACATTGAGAGGCATATCACCCCATGGAGATGTCTTAATATCCCAGATATCTTTAACACCCATAATCTTCATGGCGACATCGTACTGGTCGGACTCCCTAAGAGATACCGAAATAGTCGCTGGATTAGTGGTTTTGCAGTATTGGTAGCTTGTACCGATATATACTAGATATGTAGGTAAGAATCTATCTTTAAACCATTGCATCCAATCGCCTGCGCGTGGATCGCTCGGGGACGAAATACCGAAATACTTACCTGTCTCAGATAGTACTTCCTCTATATCGCCATTAAAGACGGCGTTATTGTTGCCATCCATTTTGACATATTGAGCTAATTTAGATTCTAAAGATAAGAGTGAATTCACTTTAGACATTTCGAGCTTAGGTAATCCGTAAGCTTTTAGCCTCACCGCTGTAAAAGCAGAAATATTATCTGTAAGAATTTTATCAATGGGTGCTATGATGGTGGAAAATAACCCAGCTAAGAATTTAACTGCGCTGGATCCCATCAGAGCATTTAAGCCTAGCTTAAATCCTGACTTTATGTTGGATCCAATCCCTGACACAAAATCGAGTACTGGTTTCCCTTTATTTCTTAGATAGTTATATGCTTTGCCAGCTAAATCCGTAGGTATGACGGACGCCATAACGACAGAACTTTTAATGCTGGGATCTATTTTTTCCAAAACATGTTTACCACCACCGTCTACTTTCTCGCCTTCTTTTTTGACTTCAGCTAATAGGTTATTGATAACTGTTTCAGCGTCTTGCTTAGTCGCGGTGAGTTCCGAGATATCTTCAAAAGGAGATACTCTGACAGAATAGACAGTATCAGGTATCGCCTTAACAGAGTTTAGATAGCGTTCTAACTCTTTGGATTTAAGTTTTTTAGTTTCGTCGAGTTTTAATTTTTTATTGACTAAGAATAAAGCGTGCGCGTGTTTTTCAATGACGGGTTTAAACCGTCCTAAAAACCATTGTGAAAAAGCGGCTTTTCTTTCTTCGTCCTTTTCATCTATATCGAACATATCCAGCATATCTTTAACGAGATCCCCATCACCTAGGGCTGTTTCGTTCATCTGAACGCCTTGCTCGTAGTATCTCAGAACCTTTTCTTGAACGAGGTTCTCTAATTCAAAGACGATATGATAACTACTTTTATTATCTTCCGTTAGACCGTATTGACGGAGTCTAACTATATCGATATCGGATGCTTTATTACGTGTTGCGTATTTATACAGTTTATATCCGGCAAATCCGGCAGCAGCCGCATATGTAAAGGGATTAAGGAGCAGAGGCGCCAAAGCTCCTGCAGCCGCTATACCGGTTCCACCCAAAAACGGTAAAGCAAATCTACCTACATTCCAGGCACCCTTTAGTAATGCGCCAGGTGCATTCAAGGCAGCTCTACCGCCTAATAGCAGACCTTCTTTTGCAACATTTAGTCCACCTAGGACTAGTCTTTTATCTAAACTTCGTGTGGCAGATATGGTGTTTTTAAAACCTTCCGAAGTAACAGCGCGTCCGATACCTTGTACTCCGGCTTTACCTAAACCAAACGCGCCCTCAATTCCTTTTTTTGCTAACCCAAATCCCCCTCTGAGGAGGCCTCCTTTTCTTTTTGTGGCTAATTCGGTTGCGGTACCTGCAAAAGACTCTGGTACTAAGCTACCTGCTTTTGTCAGTATGGATTTAAATAAACCTCCTTTTCCTCCCTTCCCTGACAGCGCGTCAGCACCTAATGAAAATAAATCAACTAATCCACTAGCGCCGCCTTGCAACATACCGAATAGATTCTTAGCCGTGCCAAGAATACTGCTCATGGGTGTAACATATTTAGGATCAGTAGGCTTAGCGAGTTCGCCTTTAAAACCAGTACGTTTAGCTTTACCTATTAAAGTCTGCCAAGCGCCATCTCTGACACCATCTCCGTCTTTATCATTAAAAGCAGGTTTATCTTTTCCTGCTTCTTTTTTGGCTTTATGTTTTTCTTTGAACTTTTCTATGCCTTCTTGAACTTTCAGTGATTTAAGTTTTATGGCCTCTTTAATAGTATCTAAATAAGAACGCCCTTCTTCTGTTTGGGCTTCTTCTGATATCTCTTCAGAAGCTTCCTCACTGTCGACATCTTTCTTACTAAATAAAAAATCGCTCAGTGTTTTAAAGCGATTCGCAGCATCCGTCTTAAGGTTACTGAACTTAGTTTTGAGGTTTTCTTTTTCTAGACTACCTTTGATAGATTCTTTTGCGTTCTCGGCTTTCTGAGTTAAACCTGTTTGGTTAAACCATCCTAGAATAGAATCTTTAGCATCTTTACCACGTTTCAGCAAACTATCTTTATATCCCTTACCTTTGTCGAGTAATCCGTTTACTTGCTCTTCGTCGAGGTCAGCGACATAATCTTTAGCTTCTTCTGCTTTATCTAAAACGCTTTTGGCTTTCTTAGATAGGCCTGTTTTCTCAAACCAATTTAGGAGAGAATCTTTAGCATTCTTGCCTCGTTCAAATAATGATTTTTTCTTTTGAGAGGCTTTATCTAAAAGACTGTCTATTTTTTCCTCATCGAGGTCAGCGACATAATCTTTAGCTTCTTCTGCTTTATCGAGAGCTTTAGATCCTAGGGATTTTAGATTAGGGAATAATTTATCTCTAATATACCCCCAACCCGATTGACCTGACTTTGCGAGTTTATCTATGACATCAGATGTTTTGGCTTCAGATGTTTTTTGCATTTCATATTCCGCTCTCCTCATTTCGAGGAGTTTTCTGATGTCAATGACGTTCTGAGAAATCGTAATTAATGCTTCGTTCTCGGTAATGGGGGCATTTTCTGTATCTCTAGGTAGAGACGTATTTGTGAGTTTATCGGTTAGGTTAGCTATCGCGTCTACTAACTGACTGTTATCAGTAGACGGCTGAGTATCTCCGTCTTCGCCATACGGCATAATGTTGAGACCGACGTTTTTACCAGATCGCGGTTTATACTCTCTTTTAGTGGTCTGACCTACTGGTGTTTCCATGGATAGATCTCGATACTTATCCATGTTAATGTCGAAACCACCTGATTGATTTTTATTAACGAGTCCTAGATCCATTAAAACATTTTCTTGACCAGAACTCAACATGGCCTGTATCTGACTGCGTATATCGCCTACACGACTTTTAATACTCGTTACTTTTCTAGCAAGCATTAACTCTTTTTTCTCAGAATCTATATCGTTTTTATCGTACGCTTTGGAAATAGCGTCTTGTACTTTCTTAGCTAATTTAGGATCCATGTCTTCATAGAGAGAAGGATCTAAAAGTTGTTCTGAACTAATCGACCCTATGTCTTCCGAGAAATTAGCTTTATTGATGATTTTAGCAAAAGCTTCCTGAACGTCCTTAGATTGGGTAGAATCACCTAGGAGTTCTTTAGCGCCCGCCCTTAACTCTTTAGCATAGTCGTTCTTTTGTAGTTCCGTTGTAAAGAATTCTTTTGCTGATGCCGTCAGCTGCTTTTTAGTAGCAAACTTATTGGTCGTTAAGTCAAACTCAGTTAATGGTATTTTATCGTTACCTGTACGCAGTACCTGTATTTCGCGATAAATCCTAGCGAGGTATCCTGGTATAACAGTGACTAGGCTTTTTTGTGATTGGTTATTAAAGATAGCTTGCTCGCCTAAGGATAGAGGTCCGCCTTTATCAGATAGTAAGGTATTGTCTACGCCATACCCTGAGAGTAAAGATTGTAAAATACCATGAGCGCTTTCTTTGGCCAGCGATTTAATAAGGCCGTCAGTTATGTTCGCTTGTAGATATTTGGAATTCCTTAACCCTTTGATACTGCCCTTAACATCAGTCAGAGCACGGAGGCCTTTATAACCATAAGCCTGGGCTTTAGAACCCGGTTTAGTCATTCGGGTATTGAGGTATTTACCTAACCTTTTGAACACAGATCCTGTTGCTTCAGATCCTATGAAACTCCCTATTAAACCAGCTTTACCTGGTTTTTCTTCAGGTGCTATTCCTAATTCTTCGGCCATCCCAGACATATCGTTAGGATCTGGCGCCATAGAGGCAAACATAGAGAGTTCACCCAACAGGTCACTCGTATTTCCTATGGCGCCTTTAGCTTTCTTTTTAATACTGTCGATGACGTTTTTGACATACGCGTTATTGCTAAATAGGTTTTGTGTCCTATTAAAGAACTTTTGTCTAGCAATATCTGCAAACTGCTCACTCTTTTTCATCTTCACCAAGTCAGGCAGAGATGTATTATTAACGATATTCTCATTTTGCTGTTTAAATACCGTAAAGTATTCTCTTGTGGTCTTTAATAGATCCTGCTGTAGGAAATAGGATCTATATTGTAACTCTAATGTTTTCTTTTGATAAGCGGCGTTAACACGCTCGTTATAGGTGGATAGACTCCTAACACCTACACTGATGTTATTGAGGAGATCCATCTCTGTCTTATGCCGCTTAGCACCGATTGCTTCTTTGATGTCTTCTTTTGCTAAATCCTCAGCCCTATCTTCAGAATAAGTTTTGGCTTGTTCTAGAAAGATAGAGGATAGCTCTGAACTAATTTCGTTTTCTCTTTCCTGAGAAACACTCCTTTCGTCGTCAGGTTCTCCTATCAGTTCAGAGAGTTTCTTGAAGAGTTTATTAGTTCTCTTCATTTCTTGAGGAATTAGTTTTTTAACGTTTTTGACCGTACTCTGGAGAGCAGGTTTTACTTCCCGGACTGCCTCATCGTATAGTTGAGGTACAAAACCCGTAATCTGTTTGGTCGTATCGTATATTTCGCCGTATTCTTTAGGTAGAGCTGCACGCACATTCTTTTCGATGAATGCCGTATTGGTAGCAGTGTCTTTAACGCCTTTAATAGCGCCGCTAAAGGAACGAGCGACAGGCGATCTTTCTTTAGTAGGACCTTTTAAACTCTTTTCAAAACTGTCATCAAAATTGAAATCGAGATCAAAATCTAGATCATCATCCTTAACCTTATTAGTTAACTTTTTGATTGCCATAATGGGACTCCTAATAGGCTCAAAGGATTTACTTAAACCGTACAGTATTACTCACGTGGAGATTTAGAATGAATACAGCGATGTTACCCTTCAACATCACGTTGTTAGTTCCAAAAGAAGAGGACATTAAATACATTACGCCTATTACCTCCATGGATACCATGGAACCTTCTAGTAAGAACTTTGCCCCAAACGGTTTATTCAGTACAGAAATCTTTGGTAAAGTAGGTGAAGAAAAAAGAAATAGATTATTCTCCTACATAGATCTCAAAATTACTGTATTTCATCCAGTAGTGTTTAAGGCTTTACATGAGTTAAAGCATATTTATAGCGGGATTATACTCGGTAGAGACTATGCTATTTGGAATGACGAAATTAAAGACTTTGAAAAATCCACTTTCTTAGAAGGACAAACTGGTTTTCATTTCTTTTTACAGCATTTCAACGACATCGTATTTCCGGAAAGAAAGAGTACTGGACGTGAGCACAATATAATGCTAGTGGAAAAATATAAGAAGAATTGTCTTGTTGACAAACTAGTCATTATGCCGGCAGGTCTTAGGGATTATGAGTTCGATGAAAACGGCCAACCATCTGAAGGCGAGATTAATACTAAGTATAGAAAAATGCTATCATTATCTAACTTAGTAGCAGACCCAGCAGCTAAAGCTAAACCCGAGACCATAGATAGCATACGCGCTCAAATACAAGTTACATTTAATGAAATCTATGACTACTTCACAAGTCTCCTAGAAGGTAAAAGAAAACTCATCCAGGGTAAAGTAGTCACGCGCAAAATCTTTAATACAACACGAAACGTCATTACTTCATTAAACAATACAGTAGATTCTTTAGATTCTCCACAAATAGTGGATCAGAATTCCACAGTAGTTGGGTTATTTCAGTATTTGAAATCAACACTGCCTGTCAGTGTGCATCAGCTAAAAACAGGATTTTTATCTAAAGTTTTTGTAGGGAGTAATTCACCTGCTTACTTAGTCAATAAGAAAACACTAAAAAAAGAAATGGTAGATATAGATCCTTCTGACTACGATAGATGGATGACTTCTGAAGGTTTAAGGTTAGTTATTAATAACTTTGGCGAAGAAGACTTGCGTCACATCTTCCTGGAAGTAGAGGATCATTACTTAGGATTACTCTATTTAGGCCCAGATGCCACATTCGCTCTGTTTCAAGATATAGATGACCTACCTAAAGAAAGATCCAGAAAAGACGTAAGGCCTGTGACATTTGCTGAACTACTCTATGCTTCAATATATGAACATGCTAACGAAATGCCTGGATTAGTGACACGTTATCCAGTTACAGGGTATGGCAGTATTTATCCCTGTCTAACATACTTAAAGACTACGGTCAAGGGTCTAGTACTGGAAGAACTGACTGACACTTTTGAAAAAACAGGAAAGAAGGCTATTGAATTTCCTATACATGGTGAGCGCTTTGTGAACAGTATGTCGCCTAGTATTTCCCACATCAAAAGACTGGGTGCTGACTATGACGGCGACTTATGTAGCTATGCTGCTCTCTTTACAGACGATGCTAAGACAGAACTCAAGACCAAACTTAATAGCGCGGCCTACTACGTTAGCCCAACTGGTAGATTAAACTTCTCGATAGAAACCGATATTGCTGCTTACGTTGTCAAATCACTAACTCGTCCTTAATTTCATTCAGCTAGGTATCCTCATGAGCTTAATTTACAATACCTTCTATAAAACGCATGGCGTAAGAGCTGTCAGCCATCTCGTCGCGCCTAGAATTTTCCCAATGGCGCAATTCCAATTTCCGCTAAATTCGCTATTGCATTTCGTAACTTACGACGAAAACACATTAGGACCCGATAGCCATTTAGACTTAATACAAGCTGAAAAAAACCTCATTGCCATGGATAACGTAATTTACTTTGCGTCATTCTTAGGTAACCCAAAGAAAACAACGATCCAGCCAATCAATCTTAATCGCGAGTTTTTGAAACACCAAAAAGAATTTCGATTTATTAAGAACCCATGGGTGAACACTAAGATAGGTCAACTTGTTATTCTAAATTATGCCTATCTCAATAAACTCTATAATTATACTAAGCAGCCGCTGCTAGAGTTTTACCATTGGTCAAATCTCCATAAAACTGTGGTAGAGAACGCTAGTAGTATTGCCGACAATAGCAGTAGACATCAGTTTATTCATATACCAGTGCCAGATGTGCTGCCGAGTATGAATACGCTTAATGTTTTTGAAAATAAAGTTACGCCCAACATACTAAAACTTTTGAATGAACCCAATAAATTTTGGTTTTTAGAGCTTTGGAAATGGTTAGAAGACAATCCTAAAATACCCAGTGTTTTCTCTAGCATGACGCCTAAGAAACTAGAGAAACTCAACATACTGTTTACGCATGGTGGGTATTGGTCGCTAGTCAATATGGGAATCCTCCAAGGATACTTCATGTCTCGTAAAGGAAAAGATAATTCAGCACCCGTCTCCTTTCATCCCAAGCAGATGCAAAAGAATTTCTTAAGGATGATGATGGCGATGCAAACTAGGAATGTATCTACGACTATACTCGGGATGGATGAAGAAATACCTGAAATACCATCCGAAACAAACCAAGCACCTAGTCCTGATTTGATTAGTAGTGCAGATATTAAAGATCCAGATGAAATCAAAAACGAAATTACTGAAAGCGAAAATGACGAAGATTTAGCTTTACTCGAAACGATCGAGAAAAAGAACTTAATGTCTCAGGGTTTAACTACTGAAGGCGATGTTGTCAAGACGGCCGCAGACAGCATAGATAAACCTACCACCGTTGAGGAAATGGTGGCTTTGAAAGACGAAATATACACGGATTACGACGATACAGACTCATTAAAAAGACAAATAAGTCAGTACGCAGAATATGGGCTCATGAGTGCTGCCGAATATAAAAACATGTTGAAGCAAACAGAAGAATATGCTGGCGGCATAAACCCCTATAACGACGGCAAACAGCCTATAAAAGATTATATCAAAATACCAGAGAACATGGTAACTATAAAACCAGAAGACACAGTTATGACTGATTCTGTATTAGTGTTTGATAAGTCCATGAATGCCTCGACTATTAATACGTTCGATAGACAGTATCTAAAGAACGTTTTAAAGAGAGACATTGTGTCTATGGTGTCTAATGTCCAAAGAGCCGGTATCGTCATCCAGGAACATTCTGTAGATGAAGTGACATCTATTGTTGGAGATTACGATATACACACACTGCGATTTAAACCTATCGATGGCGCTCCTTCTATTGCGCGTTTTAGAATACCTAAGATTAATGATGAGGGTGAATTCTTTGCCAATGGTGTAAAATGCAGAATGCGAAAGCAAAGGACTGATGTTCCCATTAGGAAAATCAAACCTAACGTCGTGACGTTATCTAGCTACTATGGTAAGGTATTTATACAACGATCTGAAAAGAGAGCATATGACTCCTATTACTGGATCTATAATAAAATCATTGGCATTGCATACTCGGGCATGGATAGCCATATTACTAAAGTGGCTCCTGCCAATGTATTTGATAACGCTTTCAAATCACCTAAAATCTATAGCGGTTTATCTCGCTATTTACATAGCTTTACAGTAGGTGGCGATTATTTTACGTTTAACCATTTAGAACGTGAGAAACTAAAGTACCGGTTTAGGTCAACTAGAAGAGAATATAGAATTCCGCTTGACGTCTTAAAGGAACTCGAAGGCAATAATAGAGTTTTAGTGGGCGTACGTAAAGACGAGCAGGGTTTAGTATACCCAATCGTAGTAGATTATAGTGATAAGTTTTACGTAGTTACTGAGAACTCAGAAATACCTTTAGGAAATATCTACGACATCTTACAATTACCTGAGAATAAAGCACCGATAGATTATATTGAGGCTATGATTTTAGGTAAAGGTATTCCTTTAGGGTTTGTTTTATCGTATCTAATCGGTATCTCTAAAGTCTGTAAACTCCTAGATGCCAAACCCAGAGTGCTGGAAGCTAAAACCAGAGTTCAACTGAAATCAGATGAATGGGCACTGGTATTTAAGGATAAAAAACTCATATTCTCCAGACAAAATCAACTAGCTACGCTATTATTGGGTGGTTTATACCAGTATAGAAATGAGCTTAAAAATTACTACTATGAAAGCTTTGATAATCAGAATGTATATTTAAACATTCTGTTATCGTCTAAGCTGAACGCTAGGTATTTAAGAGAAATAGATCTATTAAACCAACTGTTTGTAGACCCCATCACTAGACAGATCCTCCAGGAAATGAATGAGCCCACGACATTTAAAGGGTTGTTAGTTAGGGCAGGTGAATTACTACTTCTAGATAAACACCCTGATTCTCAAGACATGCGTTTTATGCGGGTAAAAGGATACGAGCGTATGGCAGGTGCTGTCTATAAAGAGATGGTGAAGTCTATTAAGGAATATAAAAACAGAAACATACGTGGAAAATCTAAGATAGAGATGCACCCATTTTCAGTATGGGTCAACATCACGAGAGATCCTTCTGTCAAATTACCTGAAGACATTAATCCTCTGGCCTATCTACGCGAAGTAGAATCTCTGACATACGGTGGAGAAGGTGGTAGAGATAAAGGCGCTATGCCTAAGACATCGAGAGCTTATCACAAGAGCGATATAGGGGTTGTATCTGAAGCGACTTCAGATAGCAGTGACGTAGGCTTTAATACCTTCTTATCAGCTAATCCAAATGTCGTATCTGTGAGAGGCTTAGTTAAGACAGAGTATGCTCCAGAAAAAGACGGATTTACATCCATGGTGTCTACACCTTTCTTATTATCGTCTGCCGCAGCGAGCGATAGCGCGTCTAGAGCAAACATGATTTCTATCCAACAAAACCATACGGTTTGGTGTGAGGGTTATCACCAACCTTCTGTGAGGACCGGATATGAATCAGTCGTTGCTAAGCGGGTAGGCGGTATGTTTGCTCAGCAAGCTATGATGAAAGGTAAAGTCATTTCTGTAACACCTAAAGCCTTGATGGTGGAATACGAAGACGGCCAAAAACACGGTTACGAATTAGGACGTCAATACGGTAAGGCGGAAGGTAGTGTCTATCCCCACGATATCGTAACGCGGTTAAAACCTAATGACTTTGTCGAAAAAGGACAGGTGCTGACCTATAATACTGGTTTCTTTGAACCCGATTTCATGGATCCAAAATCAATTGTCTGGAAGTCTTCCATGGATAGCAAGGTAGCCTTCTATGAATCTACGCAGACTTTAGAAGACTCTTGTAGTATTTCGGATAAAATATCCAGAAAGCTTAAGACTAAAACGACTAAAGTTAAATCATACATCATGAAGTTTAATCAAGGTATCTCCAACGTCATTAAACCAGGCAGTTCTGTAAAGCCTAACGATATCTTACTGATCTTTCAGGATGAAGTCACTAATGAAGCCGGAATTTTCGATGAAGAATCTTTGAAAGTATTGAAAAAGTTCTCAAACTTTGCACCTAAGTCAAAATTCTATGGTGTTTTAGATAAGATAGAGATCTATTATCACGGTAGTAAAGACGATATGTCGCCTACTCTCAGAAAACTAGTAGACTACACTGATAAACAGTTGATAGAGACCTGTAAAGCGTTGGGTAAAAAATCCATTACAGGTAGCGTCAACGACGAATACAGTGTAGATGGTAAACCTTTGATACTGGATACTGCTGAAATCAAACTCTATTTCACGGTAGAAGATGTAGCAGGTGTCGGTGATAAAGTAGTATTTGGCAATCAGCTAAAGTCTGTGATAGGTGAAGTCATGCATAAAGACATGGTCACTGAATCAGGTCAAACCATAGATGCCGTATTTGGCTATAGAAGTGCCGCTGCTAGAACCGTCAACAGTCCCTTAATTATAGGTACCACATCTACGCTATTAAAAGTGATTAGTCAGAAAGCTATCGATATATACAAAAGTTAATACGGTCTCACGATAGGACTCTCAATATAATGAGAGTCCTACACAGTTTTCATTTATGGAGTTTTTTTCTCATGCCCATGACCCAGCAGCAACAAGACAATTTCAAACGTTCTCTTTTAACATTAGGCGCAGGTACTGACCTCGCGGCCAAAGTTATCAAGAATATTTCAGGTAACGATATCAGCAATTCCATCAATGGGGAAATTGTAAGTCTCAACGATCTTAGAACATTAGTACAATCCAGACTGAAGCAAAAACTGGATAAAGCTGACCACTCTGGCATAATTTAAATAGGAGTTATCTGAAATGATTGATCGCAAAAGCGTCATTACGAGTGCAGCGCTAGCTGAGCATTTAGCCACTAAAGGGTTTTACATAGCGTCAAAACCTAATACACCTTTGGCAGAATTGACCAATATCGCCGAATACATGTCATTTGGTTCGCAAATAGGTTTACCTTCGGGATCTCCTAATAAAACACTCACTGACGACATTAATCAAAATGACTATCTCATGGAGTTAGCCACTTATTATGAGAACGTTACGTTTGGCGGACCAGATAGTCCATCTAAAAACGATATTTCGTTTGATGCCTACATTGAATCTATATCTAAGCACGTAAAAGCTCATGTGGCGTTTGCTAAAAACGTAGTCAAACCTGTCATTATGGATTATGCTGAAAAGGTCACAGAGGCACTGAATGCTCAGCCTAAACTGTCGCCCTATGCTGACTTCTGCATTGACCCAGTAGACTTACCAGGCGTGTTGTTTGAAAAGTCTTTTTATAATACGCTGAAACTCTATAAAGGCAAAGTGCCTCTTAAGCCCAAAGAGCCACTCAACTTAGATTCCAAGACATTGGAAGAAATATTGGAACTCATGAGCACAGGGGATCAATCACTCGACGATCTCGTTAAACTCTTTGCTCTACAGTTTAATGAAAAAGAACCCAACATTCTGGTCGACATCTATGAGAACTTTTTTAGGCCTGTAGATCACGGCACTGTAGTCAATAAGGTTATCACCTATGATACTCTGTTAGGTGCTAATATTTTCGATAAAGCCAACATCGCTTTAGTTCTTTATCTCATTTCTCAGAGACTATTTAATTCGGTAGATGAATCAGCTAGAGGTATGTCCATTAATGACTATACTAATAGAGTCGCCGAGATACGTGACTTTGCAGGTACCCTCCTCTATCAAGCTGTCGACCAAGCTGAGAATTTCCAAAAGAGCGGCATGATTATTGTCGAGACTAACCCAGGTCGTAAATCCTGTAAAGTCTATGAACCCAATTATCAGAAATGGCTAGACAACGGTGGTTCACCTGAAATTATCTTTGGAGTATTACTGTCGGGCCGTAGGAGCTATTCTGAAGCCACCATTAATACATTTATTGACGAAATTAAGAAAAGCTGGGAATCCTACGTTACGTTCTATACGACATCTGAAGCTAATCTCCAGTTTGAGCGTTTTATCAGAACATTAAAGCATTGTTATGCCGACATCATGACGGACTTCTCAGAAGAAGAAATGGAATACATTAACTTTGATAGTAATTTTCTAGATAAGGCACAGGTTATCTTCAATAAGGAAGTCGACCATATCAAGATGTTTGACATCGATGACATCTATGGTATTGCAACTAAGTTGATTTGTCGGTCTAGGTTCTTCTACACGGACGCCGAGAGCATTTTAACTGACATTAATGAAGCCAAAAAAATTAATCCCAACATTAAAGATGTCAGGGAAGCTTCGTTGATCGCCACTATTCATTACGTGGTTGACTACATCGCTGACCAAATGGTACTGAGACGCGCATAATACCATGGCTAAGATGTTACGGGATGCAGCTTACATTAAAAGCTTCCTCCAGGAACTCCCAACAGGCCAGCTCTTTACGACAAAAGCGTGTAGGATACAAATCCCTACACGCTATAAAGATAGAGACATAGCCGTCATTGGGTTAGATACCTATATCTACGGTATATTCGCCATTATATCGGAAGAAAATAAATACGCTGTTTCGAATGTGACAGCATTAATGAAAATCCTACCTTATAAGACATTAGAAATAGAGGTAGAGGGAGTACCTTACTATGAATTTCATTTCGAGGCTAACTCAGTCATCGTAGAAACACTGGATTTAGTTAAAAAAGATATCCTCATTTATAACGTCTTAGATGAGTTTATTTTTAAGGGTAAGATACCGTGGTTTTTAAACTATGAGGATGTCGCTAAACTGTTTGATTCGTCTCAGGATTTTGCTGGATCCAACGTAGCCCAGAGTCCGGAAACACTAGAACTCATAGCCAGTATGGTGGCTAGAAATCCAAAAGATCGTTTACAGTATTATAGAACAGTCGTCCAATCGTACGACGATTTAATGACTCATCCACCTGATTTTGTACCACTCATGAGTGTATATTATTCGGCCACCAATACCTTAAATAAACTAGCAGGACGAGATTATAATGACGGTGTCGTATCAGCACTCGTCACACCGACTGAAAAGATTCAACGTATAGAACAACTCGTGAGGGCCTAATGGTAATACTCTATGCAAAACGTTATACGCTTTACAGCCACTAAACTCGCCAATACCAATAAAGAAGGCATTCTAAGACCTGATGCCGATGGCTATTATGAACTCTGCATAGGTGCTCTCAATAGTTTTAATTCGGCAGGCGAATACTACACCTTAAAAGGTGCTGAAGAACTCTTTAGTAGTTCCAGTAGTTTTATGAGGCGTATCGCGAACGGATGCTTAAAATCTGAAGTCGATCATCCGCGACCTGAACCCGGTATGACGGATAAACAATACCTAGAAAGGGTATTGAGCATCGAACAAAAAAATGTATGTGCGCATATAAAAGAGATTTGGTTAAAGCCTACCTCTACATCCAACGGTATGGTTTTAATTATGGGTAAAGTAAAACCCGCCGGAGTTAAAGGTCCTGCTTTAAAAGACGCTTTAGATAACAAACATGAAAATGTATGTTTTTCTATTAGGGCACTGACGTCCGACTATATGCAAGGCAGTACGCGTTATAGGGTGTTAAAATATATCCAAACATTTGACTGGGTCACAGAACCGGGTATCTCGACCGCTAATAAGTGGGATGCCCCTGCATTAGAAAGCCTGAGTGATAAAATCATTCTTTTGAACGATCTAAAAAGTATCGCGCATGCTAAACCCATGAACGGCTTATCTATGGAAGAAGCTAATGTATCTGCCATAGATGCCTTACAATCGATTCAGAGATCACTGAATACTAATCCAGTACCTTTCTATAGCCAATGGTAAAAGAGCGCTTCTAGGGCCTTGTAAGAGGTCCTAGAGGCTTATACTGAAACTATTTATGAGCATATATTCTATTATAGGAGTGTATCGTGTTATTAAGTTTTGTAAGAGGCGCCATTATGGGAAATAAAACTATCCAATACCTAGGCAGTGACGACGAAAAAAAGGCTTTAGAGTTAATTACGTCTAATCCTTTTAAGCTGAGGAGCATTGATATAAATGTATTGATACAGCACCCTCACGTAGTAGAAACCGCTGTTGCTTTTAACATTGCGTCTGGGGCGCAAATACCACAGGAGTTTATTAAGAAATGTCCAGATGCGATGTCTAGACTAATGGCCTCTCATCCGGAGATTTTAAAATATCTGACACTGCCTACTCTAGATGCACATAAGTTAGATATCGTTAAACTCATTTATACCTACCCAAAAGCTGTAGGGTATCTAGATGACCTCTATTTCAAAGATCATCCCGACATCATCAACGACCTACTAGTACAAAATGGCTATAATGTTCGATACCTGTCATCTAAAATACAGATCAGCTTTCCTACCGAAATAGAAAAAATGCTAAAGGATTGTCCGTTTGCGATACAAAATCTATCGCCCTATTTCATTAGAAAATACCCAAACATTATCACTAGGATTCTAAAAAAACATCCTGGTGCTGCAGCCTGTATCCACCAAGACTACATCGACGAACATCCAGAGTGGGGAGAAATAGGACTGAGTATAGATAGTGGGTTTATTTCCTGCGTATCAAGCACATTTGTGCAAACCCACAAAAAACTCATTGAGAACATTATCGAGACAAATCATCAACTGCTATCCAAGATAATGAATAAAGATCTATTTCTTGAAATAGCGAATGAACTAAAAATCAAAACCAAGATAAATCGTGTTCAAAAGAAATACAGACTTATATTCTAACATAGAAAACTATCCTGGTTAACTTAGACTCCAATTATTTATGGCCATATGTGCTAATAATAGTAATAACACAATAGGAGCACATTTATGGCAGAGAAGATTAGACTGGGCTACGGAGCCCTGTCTAGCGACACAGAACTACTCACTCCTACTGGGTGGACTAATATAGCAAAGGTCACAAAAGAAACTTTAGTGGCTCAATATTGGGTAGGTGGGCAAATTACGTTTGGATATCCTACATTTATCAGAGTAGAAAAAATAGAGAAGGCTGTCCACATTTATAATAAATTAAATCACTACAACCAGTTAGTTGGTATTTACCACGCTATACCTTAC
>Ga0172372_10002814_pt1 | contig 26107 bp, 41 predicted proteins | sample LakKiv5m_2_FD_114544 | JGI IMG/M metagenome (GOLD analysis project Ga0172372, IMG submission 114544) | Freshwater microbial communities from Kabuno Bay, South-Kivu, Congo - kab_092012_9.5m | ecosystem: Environmental > Aquatic > Freshwater > Lake | place: Democratic Republic of the Congo...
ACGCCGCGCGTCATCCTCACCGGCGGCGATGCCGAGCGCATCGCCGCCCACCTCACGGTGCCCTTCACCCGCGTCGACGACCTCGTCCTGCGCGGCCTGGCGACCATCGCCAGCCACAAGCGCTGAACCCCCGCCGGGGTGGTCGTTGCAAAAATGCAACAGACCCCTAAAAACCGAGACCTGGAGCGGAGTTTTGCTTGAGTCTTGCTGCGCGCAGACCGACAATCAAGCCACCAGCCCGATCAACGGGCGGTGATCAAAACTCTCTGAAGGGGAATTGAATGAACAAGAAGCTTCTCGCAGTGGCGCTGGCCTCTGTCTTTGCTGCCCCGGCCATGGCCGACGGCGTGACGATCTACGGTGCGTTTGACGTCGGTGTCCTGAGCCGCTTCAGCGCCACCAGCGCCAATAATGCTGCCGGCGCAGACGGTTCGTATCACACCGTCGCCAGCGGCATGAACGGTCACAATGGTATCGGCTTCAAGATGTCCGAAGACCTTGGCAATGGCCTCACCATCAGCGGCGATGCCTTGTTCGGCTTCGCTCTGGACGCAGCGGGAACCAACAACGCTGGGCTGAATCCCGCGGGCACCGGTGGGTTCAATACCATTTATTCGTATCTGGCTCTTTCTGGCGATTTCGGCACGATCATCGGTGGTCGTGCCGGTGGTGCCCGGGCTGGTTTCATCAAGCAATATGATCCGTTCGGTGGTTTCGGCGTCGGTGGCGCCCTGCAGACTGCTAACTCGCCGTTGGGCAATGCTGACTACGCCGACAACGTCTTGGCGTGGATCACACCCGAGATCCTGCCGGGCCTGAAGGGTCTGGCTGCCTACACCTCCAACCTCGTCGGTCAAGACCAGGTTAGTCGCAGCGCGGCCGCCCCAGGCACTCAACTGTATGCGGTTGCTGCCCTGTACAACGAAGGTCCTGTCAGCGTCACCGCTGCTTATGAGAATCTGACCTTGGACAATCTGGGTACGGATCACCGCAACGTCTGGACCGGTGCTGGCAGCTACGACTTTGGTGTGGCGAAGGTCATGGCGCTGTACCACAACATCGAGGGCAACAACCGCGGCTGGCAAGCCGGCTTGACTGCTCCGGTCAGTTCGGCAGCCACCCTCAAGTTGGCCTACTCGACGAGCACCGTTTACGGTGCGGGTGATCGCAAGTGTTCCAAGATCGCTGGTGGTATCAACTACGACCTTTCGAAGCGCACCCGTGTCTATGCCGACGTCGCCCACCTGATCGATGACGATGCCAACAGCGCTTGCGCGGGCGGCCTCAATACTTATGGTGGTAGCTACGCCAACAGCGGCGCCGGACGTGACAACAGTGTCGGCTTCGGCCGCACCGGTGCAAACGTGGGTATCCGCCACAGCTTCTGATCGCACGCATTCAGACGCAGTACCGCAGAAAGCAAAACAGCCACCCGAGGGTGGCTGTTTTGCTTTCATGATTTCAACCCGCCTAGGGTCACCTCTTGAGCCGGTACTTCTCCAGCAACTCGTCGGTCACACCGTCGCGCGGCAGCAGCACCGGCTCGATCACCTTGCAGTTCGTGCCACCGCTGGGGTCACGACCAGAGGCGTCACAGGGTGGCGGTTCCCCGCTCTCGTTCTTCAACAGGTTCTTGTACTTCTGGCTCCCGGCTCCGGCAGAAGTGGGCACACCATTGACCAAGGGATTCGCCCCGCCCGCAAGTGCACCCACCGGCAGGCAGCACACCGCACACACCACCACGAACCGCATCATCCCCACACCTCCTGCTTCAAACCCGTCCCTGCGGAAGACCCGCACCCGCTGCGCCAGTTCCGCCACAACCGCGGTGGCCCGGTGCCTGATCGCATGAGGGCGACGTCCGGCTACTCGTTCGCGGACCCCAGCTCCGCCGCCACCACCGCCCCCAGCAGCACCACCCACCAGGTCAGGTAGAGGCTCAGCAGGAACAGCGGCAGGCTGGCAAAGGCGCCGTACACCAGCTTGAAGGTGGGGAACAGCTTGACGTACTCGGCAAAGCCCAGACGTGTGAGCTCGAAGCCGACCCCCGCCACCACGCCACCGGCCAGCGCGTGGCTGCGCTCGACGCTGCGGTTGGGCACCGTCAAGTACAGCGCGGCGAAACTCAGCACGCTCAGCGTCAGCGGCACCAGCTCGCCGATGCCGCGGGCCAGCGCCGGCAGACCCTCGGCGGCCCCCATCGCCATGCCGGTGAGCGCTGCGGTCACCGACACTCCGGCCCCCACCACCACCGGCCCCGCCGTCATCACCGCCCAGTAGGTGGTCAGCCGCACCCCCAGTGGCCGGTGCCGCTGCACGTGCCAGATGCCGTTGAAGGCGGCCTCGATGGTCATCATCAGGCTGATGGCGGTCACCGCCAGGATGATCAGGCCGATCGCCGTGAGCTTGTGGGCATTGCTGCTGAACTGCAGCATGTAGACACTGATGACCTTGCCCGCCGAGTCCGGCACCAGCGTGGTGAGCAGGAAGCGCTTGAAGGCGATCGACCACTCCTCGAACATCGGGAAGGCCGACACCACGGTGAGCATGATGGTGATCAGCGGCACCAGCGCCAGCAGGGTGGTGAAGGCCAGGCTGGAGGCCACCTGCCCCAGACGGTCCTCGCGGAAGCGGCGGCGGATGCGTCCCGCCAGCCCGGCCCAATGCATCACGGCTGCTCTCACCATGGCGGCTATGATACGGGCATGACCCGCATCCTCGTCGTCTACTACAGCACCCACGGCGGCACCCGCGAACTCGCCCGGCTGGCCGCCCGTGGCGTGGAGTCGGTGGCCGGTTGCAGCGCCGTGCTGCGCACCGTGCCGCGCGTCTCCACCGTCTGCGAGGCCACCGAGCCGCAAGTCCCGGACACCGGCGCGCCGTATGCCAGCCTGGATGACCTGACGCAGTGCGACGGCCTGCTGCTCGGCTCACCGACGCGCTTCGGCAACATGGCGGCGCCCCTCAAGTACTTCCTCGACGGCACCGCCGGGCTCTGGTCCGCAGGTGCCCTGAGCGGCAAGCCGGCCGGTGTCTTCACCTCCAGCGGCAGCCTGCACGGCGGCAACGAGGCGACGTTGCTGAGCATGATGCTGCCGCTGTTGCACCACGGCATGCTGCTGGTCGGTCTGCCCTACAGCGAGCCTGCGCTCGGCGAGACCGCCGGCGGCGGCACGCCCTACGGTGCCTCGCACGTCGGCGGAGCGGCCGGCGACCGCGCCGTGGACGCCCACGAGCATGCCCTGGCTGTCGCGCTCGGCCGGCGCGTGGCCGAAGTCGCCAGCCGTCTGCGCTGAGCCCGATCACACCCGACACGGCAGCAGCCCGACTTGACCCGCACCCAGGCCCGGACCCTCGCCTGCGCCACCTGGATCGCGCTCATCCTGCTCACCGTCTGGTGGGAGGGCGCCGGCGCGCCGCTGCGCGAAGGTGGATCGGCACTGGTGCTCAAGGGCCTGCCGCTGCTGCTGCCGCTGCGCGGTCTGCTGTACGGGCGCCTCAAGAGCATCCAGTGGGCCGCCCTGCTCACCCTGCCCTACCTCACGGAGGGCCTGACGCGCGCCTGGGCCGATGCCCAGCCCTCCGCCACCTATGCGCTGGCGCAGTCCCTGCTCTGCTGCGCCTTCCTCGTCCTCGCCTGGGTCTGGCTCAAGCGCGCGCGTGACTGATGTTGCGGGCGTGGGTCTCGGTGACGCACCAGGCCGCCGCCACACCAAAGGCACAGGTCAGCGGGATCAGCCAGACGCCCTCGTGCAGCGCCTCGGCCACCGGCACCGTGGCCGAGCGCCACTCCACCCAGACGCCGATCGCCTGCTGGATCACCGCCCCCCCGAGGAAGGCACCGGTGTTGACCACCCCGGTGGCCATGCCGGAGAGACGGGGCGCATTGACCTCCTTGGCCACCGCCCAGGTCAGGGCAAAGGCCGCCGAGGTGAAGCCGAGGCCGGCCGAGAGCAGCGAGTGCTGCCATGCCGCCAGGGGCCAGTGCAGCAACCACGGCAGCCAGAGCAGGGTGTGTGCCACCGTCCACGCCAGCATCACCGGCCGGCGCCGGCGCAGCGCATCGGAGACGCGACCGATGACCAGCCCGCCCACCGCGCACGACATCACCAGCAGGCTGGTCTGTGCGGCAGCGTCGGCCTTGGCCAGTCCGTAGCTGCCCTCGAGGAAGGGCACCCCCCACAGCCCGGCAAAACCGAAGGCCCCGCCCGCCAGCCCGAAGTTGAGCACGAAGCCCGGCCAGGTCTTGCGGTTGCGCAGCACCTGCCGCAGACCCTGGCGCCAGTGCGACCCGGCACTCTGCTCGGCAGGCGTGGGCGGATGCACCGGCGGCAGCCCGACGTGCTCCGGACGGTCATGCACCAGCCACCAGGTCAGTGCGGCGAGACCCAGCGTGCCCACGCCGAGGCCGACGAACAGCGGCTGCCAGGCGACATGCTCCATGACCCAGACCAGCGGCGTGGCTGCCAGCACCGCGCCGAGGTTGCCGACGAACACTGTCAGACCGCTGATGCTGGCGAACTGCCGCTCCGGGAACCACACCGCGGTGAACTTGATCAGCGAGATGAAGGGGAACGCCACCCCGAGCCCGATCAGCATGCGGGCGGCGGCGCCCCAGGCCGCGTCCGGTGCCCAGGCAAAGAGCAGCGTGCCGATGCCAGTGAGGGCCATGCCCAGCGCGACGATGCGCCGCGGTCCGGCCTGGTCGGCAAGGATGCCAGTGGGCACCTGCATCGCCGTGTAGACCCAGAAGTAGCTGGCGGCGATGCTGCCGAGCAGGGCCGGACCCGCGTGCCACTCGGCCGCCAGCACCTCGGCCATGGCCGCCGGCGAGTTGCGGTGGAAGAAGGCCAACACGAAGCCGCTCACCAGCAGCGCGTAGCCGGTCCAGCGCAGTCGGGAGAGTCTTTGCTCGGGCGTGCTCATGCGGGTGGGCGGTGGCTGCTGCCAGGGTTCGGGGAGCGGCTGTCGCAGCGCGGGTGCGCGAGTCTAGCAGGCGCACCGCCATAGCCCCTTCAGACGCCTGTCCAGCGCGGTTGACAGCAATCGATGCTGCAGCGCACGATGCGGCTCCCCCGACGCTCCGCCGCTCCGCGATCCCGTGTCCACGCACAACAAGGCCCTGCTCCCGCTCACCCTGGCTGCACTCGGGGTGGTGTACGGAGACATCGGCACCAGCCCGCTGTACGCCTTCCGCGAAGCACTGGTCGGGGCGCACCCGTTGGCGCCGACGCCGGACCACATCCTGGCCATCCTCTCCGCGATGTTCTGGGCCATGACCCTGATCATCTCCATCAAGTACGTCGGCCTGGTGGTCAATTTCGACAACGAGGGAGAAGGCGGGGTGCTCGCGCTGACCGCCCTCGCCCAGCGCATCGGCCGCAAAGCAGGTGCGCTATCCGCCGGCGTGGTGATGGTCGGCGTGTTCGCAGCATCCCTGTTCTATGGCGACGCCATCATCACGCCCGTGATCTCGGTGCTGTCTGCGGTCGAGGGACTCAACGTGCTGTCGCCCGACCTCGCCGATTGGGTCCTGCCGATCACCGTGACCATCCTCGTGGGGCTGTTCGCCATCCAGCGACTCGGCACGGCCGCCGTTGGCAGGCTGTTCGGCCCGGTGACAACGGTGTGGTTCGTCGTCCTGGCCGTGCTCGGCGCCGCCAGCCTGGTGCAGACGCCAGAGGTCCTGCTTGCACTCGATCCGCGGCATGCGCTGCGTTTTGCTGTCGAGGAGCCGGGCGCCGCCTTCTTCATGCTCAGCGCGGTCTTCCTGGTGCTCACCGGGGGTGAGGCGCTCTATGCCGACATGGGACACTTTGGCAAGGTGCCGGTGCGGCTGGCCTGGTATGGGTTGGTCTGCCCGTCGCTGCTGCTCAACTATTTCGGCCAGGGCGCGCTGGTCCTGCGCGACCCCTCGGCGGCTGCCAACCCGTTCTACCTGCTGGCCCCGGAGTGGTTCCTGCCGGTGCTGATCGGCCTTGCCACGCTGGCGGCGATCATCGCCTCGCAGGCGGTCATCTCTGGCGCCTTCTCGGTGACCATGCAGGCGGCACGGCTCGGCTTCCTGCCACGCGTGCGTGTGGTACACACCTCGGATACGGAACGCGGCCAGATCTACATCCCGGCCATGAACTGGATGATGCTGGTCGCAGTGATCATCCTCGTACTCGAATTCGAGACCTCGAGCCGGGTGGCGAACGCGTATGGCGTCGCAGTGTGCGGTGCGATGCTGCTCGACAGCCTGCTCTGCAGCTACGTGGTGGTGCATCGCCGGGGCCGCTACCGCCTGGCCGTGCTGGCTGCCCTGTCGCTGTTCTTTGCCATCGAACTGCTGTTCATGGCCGGCAACCTGTCCAAGTTCCTGCACGGCGCCTGGGTGCCGGTGCTCATGGCGACCGTGTTCTTCACCCTCCTCACCGCATGGAAGCGCGGCAGCGCACTGGTCAAGGAGCGGCAGCAGGCCTACGACATCCCGATCTCGGCCTTCCTCGCCGGCCCGGCGCCGGACGTGCCGCGGGTGGCCGGACAGGCGGTGTACCTCTGCGCCAACCTCGACCTGGTGCCCACCGCCCTGTTCCACAACCTCAAGCACTTCAAGGTCCTGCACGAGAAGAACGTGTTCCTTCACGTCTACACCGAGGAGGTGCCCTACGTCACCGATGCGCAACGGCTGACGGTGCAGGACGCCGGCAACGGCATGTTCCTGGTCTCGGTGCGCTACGGCTTCCGCCAGGAACCGGACATCCCCGCCGCGCTGCGCCTGCCCGCCGCGGCCGGACTCGAACTCGATCCCATGACCACCACCTTCTTTGTCGCCCGCTCGCAGGTGGTGGAGGGCGTGGGTGGCATGTCGGGCTGGCGTCGCGGCCTGTTCGCCTGGATGACGCGGCAGTCCGAGGGCGCCGCGACCACCTTCCACCTGCCGCCCAACCAGGTGGTGGAGGTCGGCACGCAGGTCATGCTGTAGGCCTACTCGAGGCCCTGCCTGGCGAGGAAGTCGTCGTAGGAGCCGCGGTGGTCGACGATGCCCTGCGGCCGCACCTCGAGCACGCGGGTGGCCAGCGAACTCACGAACTCGCGGTCGTGCGAGACGAACACCAGCGTGCCGCTGTACTTCTCCAGCGCGGTGTTGAGCGACTCGATCGATTCCATGTCGAGGTGGTTGGTCGGCTCGTCCATCAGCAGCACGTTGGGCCGCTCCAGCATCAGCCGGCCGAACATCATGCGGCCCTGCTCGCCGCCGGAGAGCACGCGCACCGGCTTGGCGAACTCGTCGCCCGAGAACAGCAGGCGGCCGAGCGTGCCGCGCGTCAGGGTCTCGATGTCGGCGCCCTCGTAGCCGCCCGATCGCACGCAGCGGCTGATCCAGCCGACCAGATCGATGTCGCTGTCGAACTCGGCCGAGTGATCCTGCGCGCAATAGCCGAGCCGCGCCTTCTCCGCCCACCTGAGCTTGCCGCTGCCCCGCAGCTCGCCGGCCAGCAGACGCAGCAGGGTGGTCTTGCCGACCCCGTTCTCGCCGACGATGGCCACCTTCTCGCCCGCCTCGATGTGGATCGAGAAGTCGCGGATGACCGGCGCACCCGCCTCATGGCCGAAAGTGAGCGCTTCCACCTCCAGCGCCAGACGGTGCAGCTTGTCCCTGTCGTCGTAGTCGAAGCGGATGAAGGGGTACTGCCGCGACGACGGCTTGACGTCCTCGACCTTGAGCTTGTCGATCTGCTTCATGCGGCTGGTGGCCTGGCGCGCCTTGGACTTGTGGGCGCGGAAGCGGCGCACGAACTCCTCGAGCTCGGCGATGCGGTCCTTGGCCTTGGCGTTGGCCGACATCTGGCGCTGGCGCGCCAGCGTCGAGGCCTCCATGTAGTCGTCGTAGTTGCCGGGGTAGACGTGGATGGTGCCGTAGTCCAGGTCCGCCATGTGGCTGCAGACCTGGTTCAGGAAATGCCGGTCATGCGAGATGATGACCATGGTCGACTCGCGTGCGTTGAGCACGCCCTCGAGCCAGCGGATGGTGTTGATGTCGAGGTTGTTGGTCGGCTCGTCGAGCAGCAGGATGTCGGGGTTGGCGAACAGGGCCTGGCACAGCAGCACACGCAGCTTCCAGCCCGGCGCCACCTCGCGCATCGGCCTGTCGTGTTGCTCCACCGGGATGCCGACGCCGAGCAGCAACTCGCCGGCGCGCGCCTCGGCGGTGTAGCCGTCGAACTCGGCAAAGCGGCCCTCGAGCTCGGCGGCCTTCATGTAGTCGTCCTCGCTCGCCTCCGCATCGGCGTAGATGGCGTCCTTCTCCTGCATCACCGCCCACATCTCCGCGTGGCCCATCATCACCACGTCCAGCACGCGCACCTCCTCGAAGGCGAACTGGTCCTGGCGCAGGTAGGCCATGCGCTCCTGCGGGTCTTTGCTGACGTTGCCGGAGGACGGCTCGAGCACACCGCAGAGGATCTTCATGAAGGTCGACTTGCCGGCGCCGTTGGCACCGATCAGGCCGTAGCGGTAGCCGTCGCCGAACTTGACACTGACGTTCTCGAACAGGGGCTTGGCGCCGAACTGCTGGGTGACGTTGGCTGCGACCAGCATGAGGACTCCACAAAGAGAACGGCGGCCGGAAGGCCGCGGGCGCCGATGATAGCAGCCGGCAGCGGAGCCGGCGGCAACGCGCAGGCCGGCCGTTCAGCCGGCTGTGGCCTCGAAATCGAGGTGCCCGTCGATCACCGTGTAGCGCACCCGGCCGCTCACCTCGCGGCCGAGGAAGGGCGAGTTGCGGCCCTGGCTGCGCAGCGACTCGCGCGCCACCGTCCAGCGCCCCTGCGCATCGAAGATGCAGAGGTCGGCCGGAGCGCCCTCGACCAGACGCCCGAGCCCGAGGCCGAGCACCGCCGCCGGGCGCGAAGTCACCGCCGCCAGCGCGGCCGGCAGGCCCAGACCCGCCTCCTGCGCCCAGCCCAGGGTCAGCGGCAGCAGCAGTTCGACACCGCTGGCGCCCGGCTCCGACTCGCCGAACGGCACCTCCTTGGCCTCGTCGTCATGCGGTGCGTGGTCGGAGCAGACGGCGTCGATGCTGCCATCGGCGAGGCCGGCGACCAGCGCCCGCCGGTCGGTCTCGCTGCGCAACGGCGGCACCACGTGGGCCTGGCTGTCGAAGCGGACCAGTTCGGCGTCGGTCAGGTGCAGGTGGTGGGCGGCGACGTCGCAGGTCAGCGGCAGTCCCTCGGCCTTGGCCGCACGCACCAGCGCCAGACCCGCCGCGCTGGACAGGCGGCAGAGGTGCACGCGGGCGCCGGTGGCACGCATCAGCTGCACGATGGCACCGATGGCCAGCGTCTCGGCCACCACCGGGATGCCGACCAGGCCCAGCGCACCGGCAGTGGCGCCCTCGTGGGCGATGCCGTTGCGGGCCAGATGCGGATCCTGCGGACGCAGCCACACCGGGTAACCGAAGGTCGAGGCGTACTGCATCGCCCGCATCAGCACCTGGGTGTCGGTGAGCGGCGCATCAGCCTGGCTGAAGGCCAGACAGCCGGCCTCGGTGAGTTCCGACATCTCGGTGATGCGGGTGCCCTGCAGGCCGAGGGTGAGGGCGCCCACCGGGTAGACGCGCGGCCCCGGCAGGTTGCGTGCGCGGAACTTGAGCATCTCCACCAGTCCGGGCTCGTCGAGCGGCGGGTCGGTGTCGGGCGGGATGGCCAGCGCGGTGACACCACCGGCGGCGGCAGCCTGCATCTCCGATTCGAGGGTCGCGCGGTGTTCGAGTCCGGGCTCGCGCAGGCGCGCCGCGAGGTCGACCAGGCCAGGCGCCACCACCAGGCCGGTGGCGTCGATGACGCGCTGCGGCCCGAAATCGGACGGCACCTCGCCGATGGCGGCGATGCGCCCGGCGGCGATGCAGACGTCGGCCACGTGGTCGTAGCCACTCGCCGGGTCGATGACGCGACCCCCGCGCACCAGCAGCTTCATGCCGCCCCCCCGACCAGCAGATCCATCACCGCCATGCGCACGGCGATGCCGAAGGTCACCTGTGGCAGGATCACTGCCTGCGGACCGTCGGCCACCGCCGAATCGATCTCCACCCCCCGGTTCATCGGCCCCGGGTGCATGACGATGGCGTCAGGCGCCGCCAGCGCCAACTTCTCGGGAGTCAGGCCGTAGTTCTTGAAGTACTCGCCCGCCGACGGCAGGAGGGAACCCTTCATCCTCTCGTTCTGCAGGCGCAGCATCATCACCACGTCGACGCCCGGCAGCCCGGCGTTCATGTCGTGACAGACGCGCACGCCGAGTTCCTCGACCCCGGCCGGCAGCAGCGTGCGCGGCGCGATGACGCGGATGTCGCGCACGCCGAGCGTACGCAGGGCGTGGATCTCCGAGCGCGCCACACGGCTGTGCAGGACGTCGCCGACGATGGCCACCGCGAGCGGGGCGAAGTCGCCCTTGAACTGGCGGATGGTGAACATGTCGAGCAGGCCCTGCGTCGGGTGCGCGTGGCGCCCGTCGCCTGCGTTGACCACCGCGATGTGCGGGCGCACGTGGCGGGCGATGAAGTGTGCGGCACCGCTGGCGGCGTGGCGCACCACGAACAGGTCGGCGTCCATCGCCTCCAGGTTCTGCACCGTATCCAGCACCGTCTCGCCCTTGCTCTGGCTGCTGGTGGCGACGTTGAGGCTGATGACGTCGGCCGACAGGCGCTTGGCGGCGATCTCGAAGGTGGTTCGGGTGCGCGTCGACGACTCGAAGAACAGGTTGAAGACGGTCTTGCCCTTGAGCAGCGGCAGCTTGCGCGTCTCTGGCTCGCCGACGCTGAGGAAACCCGCCGCCGCATCGAGGATCTGCAGCAGCACCTCGCGCGGCAGCCCCTGCAGCGTCAGCAGGTGGCGCAAGCGGCCATCGGCGGTGAGCTGGTCGGTGGCGGTCACGGCGGCTTCAACCCGCGGCCCCGGGCGCGGCTGGCACCGCGCGCTGGCGGTCGAGCCAGGCCTGCAGGATGGTCTGCGCCGCGACACTGTCGAGCACCGCCTTGCGGCGCCTGGCATCGAGGCCGGCGGCGGCAAGCTCCGCCTCCGCCACCACCGACGAGCAGGACTCGTCGACCAGCTCGGCGACGACACCGAAGCGGCCCTCGATCTGCCGCGCGAACTTGCGGCAGCGGTCGTTCATCGGGTGGTCCTGGCGTTCCGGCGCGGGCAGACCGACCACCGCACGGGCCGGCTTCCATTCCTCGAGCAGGCGGCCGATGGCAGCAAAACGGGTGGCGTTGTCACGGGCGTCGATGGTCGCCAGCGGGTGGGCGGAACACAGCCCCAGTTCCCCTACCGCAACACCGATGCGGCGTTCACCGAAGTCAAAGGCGAGCACGGTGCCCGCCATCAGGCGTGGCCCGCCTCTTCCGACAGGCTGCCGATGTCGATACCGAGCAGGGCCAGAGCGCGATCGATGCGCTCATCGAAGGGCGCATCGAACAGGATCTGCGGGTCGGCCTGCACCGAGAGCCAGGCGTTGGCGGCCATCTCCTGCTCCAGCTGGCCGGCGGTCCATCCGGCGTAGCCGAGGCTGACGATCATCTCCTGCGGCCCCTGCCCGGCCGCGCAGGCCTCGAGGATGTCGCGCGAGGTGGTCAGCGAGACGCCCTCGCGCACCGCGAGGCTGGACTGCCACTTGCCTGCCGGGCGGTGCAGCACGAAGCCGCGGTCGGTCTGCACCGGGCCGCCGAACATCACCGGTCGCTCGGACAGTTCGGACCCCTCGAGATCGATGCGGATCTGCTTGAACAGGGCACCCATCGTCATGTCGGTGGGGCGGTTGATGACGATGCCCAGCGCACCTTCGTCGGTGTGTTCGCAGACGTAGGTCAGGGTCCCGGCGAAATGCGGGTCGGCCATGCCCGGCATGGCGATGAGGAAGTGGTGGGTCAGATCGAGCGAGACCATGCTGGCATTGTAGCGGTGGCACCCCCACCTGTCGCCGGGCGCAAAAAAGGCCGGCGGGGCCGGCCTGTTCTGCGCAGCGTCGGGGTCGGACTCAAGCCGCCTCGACCTCGACCGCCGCCGACGGCTCCGGCTGGTCCATCAGGCTGACCAGCGCCATGGGCGCGTTGTCGCCCTGGCGGAAGCCGAACTTGAGGATGCTCAGGTAGCCGCCCGGACGGCTGGCGTAGCGCGGTCCGAGTTCGTCGAACAGCTTGACCACCATCTCGCGGTCGCGCAGGCGGTTGAACGCCAGACGGCGGTTGGCCAGGGTCGGGGTCTTGGCCAGCGTGATCAGCGGCTCGGCCACGCGACGCAGTTCCTTGGCCTTGGGCAGCGTGGTACGGATGGTCTCGTAGCGCAACAGGGCATTGGTCAGGTTGCGCAGCATGGCCAGACGGTGGCTGCTGGTGCGGTTGAGCTTTCTCAGTCCATGACGGTGGCGCATGGTGTTCTCCTCAGGTGCGCTCAAGCCCGGCCGGGGGCCAGTTCTCGAGCTTCATGCCAAGGGTGAGGCCGCGCGAGGCCAGCACTTCCTTGATCTCGGTGAGCGACTTGCGGCCGAGGTTGGGGGTCTTCAGCAATTCCGCCTCGGTGCGCTGGATCAGGTCGCCGATGTAGTAGATGTTCTCCGCCTTCAGGCAGTTGGCGGAACGCACCGTGAGTTCCAGGTCATCGACCGGACGCAGCAGGACCGGGTCGACCTGCGGCGTGCGGGTCGGCTCGCCCGGGGCCTCGGTGCTCTGCAGGTTGGAGAAGGTCGAGAGCTGGTCCATGAGCAGCGTGGCGGCCTGGCGCAGGGCGTCTTCCGGCTCGATGACGCCGTTGGTCTCGATGTCGATGACCAGCTTGTCGAGGTCGGTACGCTGCTCCACACGCGCGGCCTGCACCTCGTAGCTGACCTTGCGCACCGGCGAGAACGAGGCATCCAGCACCAGTGTGCCGATCTGGCGTGCCTGCAGGGTGTCGGTCCGCAGGTTGCCCGGAACGTAGCCGCGACCCCGCTCGACCTTGATCTCCATGTCGAGCTTGCCGCCCGGGTTGACGTGGGCGATGACGTGGTCGGGGTTGATGACCTCGATGTCGTGGCCGAGACCGATGTCGCCGGCCGTGACCACACCCTCGCCATCCTTCTTGAGTTCGATCAGCACCTCGTTGCGGGTGTTGAGCTTGAACACCACACCCTTGAGGTTCAACAGCAGGTCGACCACGTCCTCCTGGACGCCGTCGATGGTCGAGTACTCGTGCACCACGCCATCGATACGGACCTCGGTCGGGGCATAGCCCGACATCGACGACAGCAGGATGCGGCGCAGCGCGTTGCCGAGCGTGTGACCGTAGCCGCGTTCGAACGGCTCCATGACGATACGGGCATGGGTCGGCGAGACGGTCTCGACGTCGATGATGCGCGGCTTGAGGAATCCTTCACTGTGCATGGCTTGCTTGCCCTCGAATGGCAGCCCGCCGGGTCACGGCGGGCCAGGGATCACTTGGAATACAGTTCGACCACCAGGTTCTCGCGGATGGTCGCCGGCAGATCGACGCGCTGCGGCGCGGCCTTGTAGGTGCCCTTGAAGGCCTTGGCATCGACCTCGACCCAGTCCGGGAAGCCCCGCTGTTCGGCCGAGGCGAGAGCGGCCTTGATGCGCAGCTGTTCCTTGGCGCCGGGCGCGACCTCGATGACGTCACCGGCACGCAACTGGAAGGCCGGGATGTTGACGCGGCGGCCGTTGACCAGGATGCCGTTGTGGCGCACCACCTGGCGTGCCTCGTTGCGCGAGGCGCCAAAACCCATGCGGAAGGTGACGGTGTCGAGGCGGCTCTCGAGCATCTGCAGCAGGCTCTCGCCGGTCACGCCCTTGCGCCGGTCGGCCTCCTTGTAGGTCTTGCGGAACTGGCGCTCAAGCACGCCGTAGATGCGGCGGATCTTCTGCTTCTCGCGCAGTTGCGCGCCGTAGTCCGACAGCTTGACCTGCTTCTGGCCGTGCTGGCCGGGAGCGTACTCACGCCGCTCGATGCCGCACTTCTCGGAGAAGCACTTGTCGCCCTTGAGGAACAGCTTCTCGCCCTCGCGGCGGCATTGACGGCACTTGGCGTCCAGGTTTCTTGCCATGTCTTGCTCCAGTCCTTAGATGCGGCGCTTCTTCGGCGGACGGCACCCGTTGTGCGGGATCGGCGTCACGTCCGAGATGCTGATGATCTTGAAGCCCACGTTGTTGAGCGCACGCACCGCCGACTCGCGGCCGGGGCCGGGGCCCTTGATACGCACTTCGAGGTTCTTCAAACCGTATTCCTGGGCGGCACGGCCGGCGTTCTCGGCAGCGATCTGCGCCGCGAACGGGGTCGACTTGCGTGAGCCCTTGAAACCGCCGCCACCCGAGGTCGCCCACGACAGGGCATTGCCCTGACGGTCGGTGATGGTGACGATGGTGTTGTTGAACGAAGCGTGGATGTGCGCGATGCCGTCGGAGACGCTCTTGCGGACCTTCTTGCGGACGCGGGTGCTTGCCTTGGTTGCCATGTCTCAGCCCTTGATCACTTGGTGGCGCGGATGGCCTTGCGCGGGCCCTTGCGGGTGCGTGCATTGGTGCGGGTGCGCTGACCGCGCACCGGCAGACCCTTGCGGTGGCGGACGCCGCGGTAGCAGCCGAGGTCCATGAGCCGCTTGATGCTCATCGACACCTCGCGGCGCAGGTCGCCCTCGACGCTGAAGCGGCCGACCTCTTCGCGCAGACGCTCCATCTCGGCGTCGGTCAGGTCCTTGATCTTCTTCGAGTACTCGACGCCGGCGGCGACGCAGATCTTGCGCGCGCGCGGACGACCGATGCCGAAGATGGCGGTGAGGCCGATCTCGGTGTGCTGGTGGTTGGGGATGTTGACCCCTGCGATCCGTGCCATGTTGCTACCTCGTGTCGATCGCCCGGGCTCAGCCCTGGCGTTGCTTGTGGCGCGCGTCCGTGCAGATGACGCGGACGACGCCGTTGCGGCGGATGATCTTGCACTTTCGGCAGATCTTCTTGACCGATGCCTGAACTCTCATGGTTCACCCTCTCTTCGAATCATTTGGCGCGGAAGACGATCCGTGCCCGCGACAGGTCGTAAGGCGTGAGCTCGACCGTCACCTTGTCCCCCGGAAGGATGCGGATGTAATGCATGCGCATCTTTCCCGAAATATGCCCGAGCACCTCGTGCCCGTTCTCCAGCTTGACCCTGAAGGTCGCGTTCGGGAGGTTCTCCACCACCTCCCCCTGCATCTGGATGACGTCCTCCTTGGACACGCTTCAGCGCCCGCCGGCGGGCGTCATGCCCTTGAAGTTCGCCTTGCGCAACAGGCCCTCGTACTGCTGTGACATGACTTGCGCCTGGACCTGCGTCATGAAGTCCATGGACACCACGACGATGATCAGCAGCGAGGTGTCGCCGAAGTAGAACGGCGTGCCAAGAGCCACGATGAGGAACTCCGGCAACAGACACACCAGCGAGATGTAGACCGCCCCGGCCAGCGTCAGGCGCATGGTCACGCGGTCGATGTAGCGGGCCGTCTGCTCGCCGGGGCGGATGCCCGGGATGAAGGCGCCACTGCGCTTGAGGTTGTCTGCCGTCTCCTTGGGATTGAACACCAGCGCGGTGTAGAAGAAGCAGAAGAAGACGATGGCAGCGACGTAGAGCGCGATGTAGACCGGCTGGCCCGGAGCCAGTGCCCCGGCGATGTCACGCAGCCAGGTCATGTTGGGCGACTGGCCGAACCAGCCGGAGATGGTGGCCGGGAACAGGATCAGGCTGGAGGCAAAGATCGGCGGGATGACGCCCGACATGTTGAGCTTGAGCGGCAGGTGGCTGCTCTGCCCGCCGTAGACCTTGTTGCCGACCTGGCGCTTTGCGTAGTTGACGAGGATGCGACGCTGGCCGCGCTCGACGAAGACCACGAAGTAGGTCACCAGCAACACGGCAAGGAACAGCGCGATGATGAGCGGGATCGAGAACGATCCGGTGCGGCCGAGCTCCAGCGTGCTGCCAACGGCGGACGGCAGGCCGGCGACGATGCCGGCGAAGATGATCATCGAGATGCCGTTGCCGATGCCGCGCTCGGTGATCTGCTCGCCCAGCCACATCAGGAACATGGTGCCGGCGGTGAGGGTGAGGATGGTGTTGAGTCGGAACAGGTAGCCCGGATCCAGCACCAGACCCTGCTGCGACTCCAGTGCGATGGAGATGCCCATCGCCTGCACCACCGCCAGCAGCAAGGTGCCGTAGCGGGTGTAGCGGGTGATCTTGCGACGGCCGGCCTCGCCCTCCTTCTTCAGTGCCTCGAGCTCGGGCGACATCACCGAGGCGAGCTGCATGATGATCGAGGCCGAGATGTAAGGCATGATGCCCAGCGCAAAGATGGTGAAGCGCGACAGGGCGCCGCCGGAGAACATGTTGAACATGCCGAGGATGCCGCCCTCCTGGCTGCGGAACAGCTGCTCCAGCATGGTCGGGTCGATGCCCGGCACCGGGATGTGGGCACCGATGCGGTAGACCACGAGCGCACCCAGCAGGAACAGCAGGCGACGCTTGAGGTCGCCCAGCTTGCCCGCCGTACCGAGTGCGTTGGTGGTCCCGGCCAAGATCGTCTGCCTCAGGCCTGGGGCTCGGCGACACTGCCGCCGGCCTGCTCGATGGCAGCGCGCGCGCCCTTGGTGGCACGCACTCCGCTGAGCGTCACGGCGCGGTCGATGGCGCCCGAGAGGATGACCTTGGCGGCCGTGCAAAGCTGGTCGACCACGCCAGCGCGCTTCAGCGCCAGCAGGTCGATCTGCGTACCCTCGACGTGCGCCAGGTCGGACAGGCGCACCTCGGCGGTGAGGCCGGCCGCCAGCGACTTGAAGCCGCGCTTGGGCAGACGCCGCTGCAGCGGCATCTGGCCGCCCTCGAAGCCGACCTTGTGGAAGCCGCCCGCGCGCGACTTCTGGCCCTTGTGACCGCGGCCGGCGGTCTTGCCAAGGCCGGAGCCGATGCCGCGACCGACGCGACGGCGCTCGCGCTTCGAACCCTCGGCCGGCTTGATCTTGTTCAGTTCCATGTCAGGCCTCGCACTTGAGGAGGAAGCGGGCGGCATTGACCATGCCGCGGTTGGCCGGCGTGTCGGCGACCTCGACGGTCTGGTTGAGGCGACGCAGGCCGAGCCCTGCCACGCTCGCACGGTGGTTGTGCTGGGTGCCGATCGGGCTCTTGACCAGGGTCACGCGGAAGGTGCCGGCAGCCGCTACCGGTTTGGCAGCGGGCTTGGACGCGGCGCTCTTCGGGGCCGCAGCCTTGCGGGCAGCGGCCGGCTTGGCCGGCTTTGCGGCGGGGGTGTTCTCGGTAGCCATGGTCAGCTCAGGATGTCTTCGACCGACTTGCCGCGCTTGGCCGCGACCTCGGACGGGGTGTAGACCTTGCGCAGGCCGTTGATGGTGGCGCGCACGACGTTGTAGGGGTTGGTGGAACCGAAGCACTTGGCGAGCACGTTGCGCACGCCCATCACCTCGAACACCGCACGCATCGGACCGCCGGCGATGATGCCGGTACCCTCCGAGGCGGGCTGGATGAGCACGGTGGAGGCGCCGTGGCGGCCGATCACCGTGTGGTGGAAGGTGCCATCGCGCAGGGGCACCTTGGCCAGGTTGCGGCGTGCCTCGTCGAGCGACTTCTGCATCGCCGACGGCACCTCGCGCGCCTTGCCCTTGCCCATGCCGATGCCACCCTCGCCGTCGCCGACCACAGTCAGTGCGGCGAAGCCGAGGATGCGCCCGCCCTTCACCACCTTGGTGACGCGGTTCACCGCGATCATCTTCTCGCGCAGGCCGTCGCCCTTGTCTTCACTTTGATGCTGGTTTCTGGTTGCCATCGCAGCCCCGCTCAGAACTTCAATCCGCCTTCACGCGCCGCCTCAGCGAGCGCCTTCACGCGACCGTGGAACTTGAATCCGCTGCGATCGAAGGCGACTGCCTCGATGCCCAGCGCCCTGGCCTTCTCGGCGATCCTGCGACCGACCTGCTCGGCAGCGCCGACCGTCGCACCGTTGGCGATGCTGCCGCGCAGCTCCTTGTCCAGCGTCGACGCGCTGGCCAGGACACGGGCGCCATCGGCGGCGATGATCTGCGCGTAGATGTGCTGATTGGAGCGGCTGACCGCCAGACGCACGGCGCGCAGGCCGCGGATGCGCAGCCGGGTACTCCGGGCGCGGCGCAGGCGGGATTGCTTCTTGTCCATGTTGTCGGCCCCTTACTTCTTCTTGGTCTCTTTGATGGTCACCGTCTCGTCGGCGTAGCGCACGCCCTTGCCCTTGTAGGGCTCCGGCGGACGGTAACCACGGATCTCGGCGGCGACCTGACCGAGCTTCTGCTTGTCGATGCCCTTGAGCACGATCTCGGTCTGCGTTGGCGTCTCGACCTTGATGCCGGAGGGCATGCGGTGTTCGACCGGGTGCGAGTAGCCGAGCGAGAGGTTGATGCGGTCGCCCTGGGCCTGGGCACGGTAGCCCACGCCGACCAGGTTGAGCTTGCGCTCGAAGCCCTTGCTGACGCCCGTCACCATGTTGGCGAGCAGGGCACGCAAGGTTCCGCTCATGGCTCTGGCGCGCTGCGTCTCCTCGACCGTCTTCACCTGCAGTTGGCCGGCAGACTGCTCGACGGCGACGTAGGCAGGGTGCGTCTGCACCAGTTGGCCGAGGGGGCCCTTGACCGAGACCGAGCCACTGCCGATCTGCACTTCGACACCTGAAGGCAGGGCGACCGGGGACTTGCCGATACGTGACATGGCGACCCCCTTACGCGACCAGGCACAGGACCTCGCCACCGACACCGAGGCTGCGCGCCTTGCGGTCGGTGACGACACCCTTGGGCGTCGAGACGATGGCGATGCCGAGACCGTTCATCACCTTCGGGATGTCGCGGCTCGGGCGGTAGATGCGCAGGCCCGGGCGGCTGACACGCTCGAGGCGGTCGATCACCGGACGGCCGACGTAGTACTTCAGCGCGATGCTCAGGGTGGCCTTGCCGGCCTCGCTGCGCACCGCGAAATCCTCGATGTAGCCCTCGTCCTTCAGGACCTGGGCGATGGCCACCTTCAGCTTCGATGACGGCATCTCCACCACGGTCTTCTCTGCCGCCTGACCGTTGCGGATGCGGGTCAGCATATCGGCGATCGGATCACTCATGCTCATGCTCGCCCCCTCCTTACCAGCTGGCCTTGACGAGCCCCGGGACACCGCCTTGCATGGCGATCTCACGGAGCTTGTTGCGGCCGAGGCCGAACTTGCTGAAGACACCGCGCGGGCGGCCGGTGATCCGGCAGCGGTTGCGCAGACGGGACGCGCTGCTGTCGCGCGGCAGGCGCTGCAGCTTGAGGCGAGCGGCGAAGCGCTCCTCCTCCGATCTGCTCTGGTCGTCGATGACCGCCTGCAGGGCGGCACGCTTGGGCGCGAACCGTTCGACCGTCTTGCGGCGCTTGTTCTCGCGATTGATGAGAGCCAACTTAGCCATTGCGGAGCCTCAGTTCTTGAACGGGAAGCGGAACGCAGCCAGCAGGGCGCGCGCCTCGTCGTCGGTCTTGGCGGTGGTGGTGATGGTGATGTTCATGCCGCGCAGGGCATCCACCTTGTCATACTCGATCTCGGGGAAGATGATCTGTTCCTTGACGCCCATGTTGTAGTTGCCACGGCCGTCGAAGCCCTTGCCAGACACGCCGCGAAAATCGCGTACGCGCGGCAGCGCGATGGTCACCAGGCGATCGAGGAACTCGAACATCTGGCGCTTGCGCAGCGTCACCTTGCAACCCACCGGGTAGCCCTCGCGGATCTTGAAGCCCGCGATCGACTTGCGCGCCAGGGTCACCACCGGCTTCTGGCCGGCGATCTTCTGCATGTCGCCGACGGCATGCTCCATGACCTTCTTGTCGGCCACCGCCTCGCCTACACCCATGTTGAGCGTGATCTTCTCGATGCGCGGGACCTGCATCACCGACTTGTAGCCGAACTGCCCCATCAGGGACTTGACCACTTCCTTGCGGTAGAACTCCTCGAAACGTGCCATGTGCTCTGCCCCTTAGCCTGCGATGGTCTCGCCGGTCGACTTGTAGAAGCGGACCCGGCTGCCGTCCTCGAGGACGCGGACGCCGACGCGGTCGGCCTTGCTCGTCGCCGGATTGAAGATGGCGATGTTCGACACCTGGATCGGCGCCTCACGGGCGACGATGCCGCCCGGTTCGCCCTTCATCGGGTTCGGCTTGACATGCTTCTTGACCAGGTTGACGCCCTGCACCACGACGCGTTGCTCGTCGAGCACCGTCGTGACCTGGCCGCGACGGCCCCGGTCGCGCCCGCTACGGACGATCACCTCATCACCACGGCGGATCTTTCTCATGACCAGACCTCAGATGACTTCCGGCGCCAGCGACACGATCTTCATGAAGCGCTCGGTCCGCAGTTCGCGGGTGACCGGTCCGAAGATGCGGGTGCCGATGGGCTCCAGCTTGTTGTTGAGCAGGACGGCGGCATTGCCGTCGAACTTGATCAGCGAGCCGTCGGGACGACGCACACCCTTGGCGGTACGCACCACCACGGCGTTGTAGACGTCGCCCTTCTTGACCCGGCCGCGCGGCGCGGCTTCCTTGATGCTGACCTTGATGATGTCGCCCACCGAGGCGTAGCGGCGTTTCGAGCCGCCCAGCACCTTGATGCACATCACCGAGCGAGCGCCGGTGTTGTCGGCCACTTCGAGCCGGGATTGCATTTGGATCACGATGTCATCTCCAACTTGGCGCCCCGGGGGATGCCAGTCTTGGAACCCGTTCGGGCCTGAGCCCTGGGTCGAAACCCGGACCTGAGTCCGGGCGGGAAAAACGAAGCCTGAAAGTATAGCGGGATAACGCCGCCCCCCGCAAGCCCCCAAGCATGCCCCGGTACCACCGGGGCCCGCTCAGACGATGGCGCGCTCGACCACGCGCGTCACGCGCCACGACTTGTTGCGCGAGATCGGACGGCACTCCTCGATCTGCACCAGGTCGCCGGTGTGGCAGTCGTTGGTCTCGTCGTGGGCCGCGTACTTGCGGGAGCGGGTCACCACCTTGCCGTAGATCGGGTGCTTGACGCGCCGTTCGACGAGCACGGTGACCGTCTTGTCCATCTTGTCGCTGACGACGCGACCGGTCTCGGACCGGCGCAGGGAAGTCTGTTGGCTCATGCTGATGCCTTTTCGCGCAGGAGGGTGCGCACGCGCGCGATGTCGCGACGCACCTGTTTGAGCTGGCTGGTGTTGGTCAGTTGTTGGGTCGCCTGCTGCATGCGTGCCGAGAACTGGGCCTTGAGCAGGTCCAGCAACTCGGCGTTCAGCTCGTCGACCGACTTGTTGCGAAGTTCGCTCGCCTTCATGGCTCAGCTCCCGATGTGACGGAGGACGAAGGTGGTGGCGATGGGCAGCTTGGCCGCGGCGAGGCGGAACGCCTCGCGCGCCAGTGCCTCGGGGACGCCGTCCATCTCGTACAGCATCTTGCCAGGCTGGATCTCGGCGACCCAGTACTCCGGGTTGCCCTTGCCGCCGCCCATCCGCACCTCGGCCGGCTTCTTGGAGATCGGCTTGTCGGGGAAGATGCGGATCCAGATGCGGCCACCACGCTTGATGTGCCGGGTCATGGCGCGCCGGGCAGCCTCGATCTGGCGTGCGGTGATGCGGCCACGCGCCACGGCCTTGAGGCCGAAGTCGCCGAAACTGACCTTGTTGCCGCGCGTCGCGACTCCGGTGTTGCGGCTCTTCTGGACCTTCCGGTACTTGGTTCTAGACGGCTGCAACATTCTTCGGGCCCGCCTTTCTCACTCGTTTCTCTGCTTCGGGCGCGGCGGCCGGCGATTCGCCCTGCCCCAGCACCTCTCCCTTGTAAATCCAGACCTTGATGCCGATGATGCCGTAGGTCGTCAGCGCCTCCGAAGTGGCGTAGTCGATGTTGGCACGCAGCGTGTGCAGGGGCACGCGACCCTCGCGGTACCACTCGGTACGGGCGATCTCGGCGCCATTGAGACGCCCGGCACTCATGATCTTGATGCCCTGTGCGCCGAGACGCATGGCGTTCTGGATGGCGCGACGCATGGCACGGCGGAACATGATGCGCTTCTCGAGCTGCTGCGCGATGTTGTCGGCGACCAGCTGGGCGTCGGTCTCCGGCTTGCGCACCTCCTCGATGTTGACGTGCACCGGCACGCCCATCATCTTCTGCAGCGTCGCCTTGAGCGCCTCGATGTCCTCGCCCTTCTTGCCGATCACCACACCCGGGCGACCGCTGTGGATGGTGATGCGCGCATTCTTCGCCGGACGTTCGATGACGACCCGGCTGACGGCGGCACCGCGCAGCTTCTTCTTGAGGAATCCGCGGACCTTGACGTCCTCGTTGAGCAGGCTCGGGAAGGTCTTGCTGCCGGCGAACCAGCGGCTGTCCCAGTCACGCGTCACACCCAGACGAAAGCCGCGCGGGCTGATTTTCTGTCCCATGTGCGCTCCTTAGTTGCCGACCGTCAACGTGATGTGGCACGTCGGCTTCATGATTCGGTCGCCACGGCCCTTGGCGCGCGCAGTGAAGCGACGCATGAAGGTCCCGCGGTCGATGTAGATGCTGGTCACCTTCAGCGTGTCGATGTCGGCACCATCGTTGTGCTCGGCGTTGGCGATCGCCGACTCGAGCACCTTCTTGATGATCTCGGCACCACGCTTGGGGCTGAAGGCCAGGACATTGAGGGCGCGGTCGACCGGGAGACCCCGGATCTGGTCGGCCACCAGACGACCCTTCTGGGCCGAGAGGCGGACGCCGCGCAGGATGGCTTTGGTCTGCATGGTGTCTCCTTACCGCTTCGCCTTCTTGTCCGCCGAATGACCCTTGAAGGTGCGGGTCAGGGCGAACTCGCCGAGTTTGTGGCCGACCATGTTCTCGTTGATCAGCACCGGGATGTGCTGACGGCCATTGTGGATGGCGATGGTCAGACCGACGAAGTCGGGGAGGACGGTAGAACGCCGCGACCAGGTCTTGACCGGTCGCTTGTCGTTGGTCGCACGCGCGGTCTCGGCCTTCTTGACCAGGTGGTGGTCGCAGAACGGGCCCTTCTTGATGGAACGTGCCATGGCTTATCCCTTGTTGGCGTGACGACGGCGGACGATCATGCTGCTGGTCCGCTTGTTGCGACGGGTGCGGTAGCCCTTGGTCGGCTGGCCCCACGGGCTCACAGGGTGCGGGTTGCCCTGGCCGGCCTTGCCCTCGCCGCCACCGTGCGGGTGGTCGACGGCGTTCATGGCGGCGCCACGCACGGTCGGGCGGATGCCACGCCAGCGCTGCGCTCCAGCCTTGCCGATGGAACGCAGGGAGTGCTCCTCGTTGCCGACCTCACCGATGGTGGCGCGGCAGTCGACGTGCACCTTGCGGATCTCGCCCGAGCGCAGACGCAGCTGGGCGTAGGTGCCCTCGCGCGCCAGCAGTTGCACCGAGGTGCCCGCGGCACGCGCGAGCTGGGCACCCTTGCCGGGAAGCATCTCGACGCAGTGGACGGTGGAACCGACCGGGATGTTGCGCAGCGGCAGCGAGTTGCCTGGCTTGATCGGGGCCTCGGAGCCGTTGGCGATCGGCGTGCCGGCGCTGACGCCACGCGGCGCCAGGATGTAGCGACGCTCGCCGTCGGCGTAGCACAGCAGGGCCAGGTGGGCGCTGCGGTTGGGGTCGTACTCGAGGCGTTCGACGCGGGCCGGGATGCCGTCCTTGTCGTTGCGCTTGAAGTCGACCACGCGGTAGTGCTTCTTGTGACCGCCACCCATATGGCGGGTGGTGATGTGGCCGTTGTTGTTGCGGCCGGCGGTGCGGTTCTTGCGCTCGATCAGGCCGGCGACCGGCTTGCCCTTGTGCAGGTCCGGATTGACCACCTTGACCACGGCACGGCGGCCGGCGGAAGTGGGCTTGACTTTGATCAGTGCCATGTTCAGGCCCCCATCGTGAGGTCGAGGTCCTGGCCGGCCTTGATGCCGACGTAGGCCTTGCGGACATCGCTGCGACGACCAATGAAACGGCCGAAACGCTTCTGCTTGCCCTTGACGTTGACCACCTGCACCGACTCGACGTCGACCTTGAACAGGGCCTCGACGGCTGCCTTGATCTCGGGCTTGGTGGCGTCCGCGGCGACGCGGAACACGACCTGGTTGTTGCGCTCGGCGACGAAGGTGCTCTTCTCCGAGATGTGCGGCGCGAGCAGCACCTGGTAGATCCGCTGCTGAGTGATGGCGCTCATGACCACAGTTCCTCCATCTTCGCGACCGCAGCCTTGGTCACCAGAACCTTGCGCGAGCCGACCAGGCTGACCGGGTCGGCATGGCTGACCGGCACCACGTAGACATGCGGCAGGTTGCGGCAGGACAGGTACAGGTTCTCGCTCACCTCGTCGGTGATGATCAGCACCTCCTTCAGCCCCATGGCCTCGAGGCGCTGCGCCAGCAGACGCGTCTTCGGCGCCTCGACGTCGAAGCTCTCGACCACCGACAGACGCTCCTCGCGGGCCAGCTGCGAAAGGATGGTCGCCATGCCGGCGCGGTACATCTTGCGGTTGACCTTCTGCGTGAAGTTCTCGTCCGGCAGGTTGGGGAAGGTCTTGCCGCCGCCACGCCACAGCGGGCTCGACGCCATGCCCGCCCGTGCGCGGCCGGTACCCTTCTGCTTCCAGGGCTTGCGTGTCGACTTGGCGATCTCGCTGCGGCCCTTCTGGGCGCGCGTGCCCTGCCGCGCATTGGCGAGGAAGGCGGTGACCAGCTGGTGCACCAGGGATTCGTTGTAGTCGCGAGCGAACACGGTGTCGGAAGCAGCGAGACCACCCTTGACCGGCTTGCCCTTGTCGTTGATCAGCGCCAGTTCCATCAGGCACCTCCCTTGACGGCCGGGCGCACCACCACGTCGGAACCCTTCGAACCCGGCACCGCACCCCTCACCAGCAGCAGCTGACGGTCGGCATCGACGCGCACCACCTCGAGGTTGAGCGTGGTGCGACGCACCGCGCCGTAGTGGCCAGCCATGCGCTTGCCCGGGAACACGCGTCCCGGGTCCTGCGCCATGCCGATCGAGCCCGGCGAGTTGTGCGAGATCGAGTTGCCGTGGCTGGCACGGTTGGAGCTGAAGTTGTGGCGCTTGATCGGGCCGCTGAAGCCCTTGCCCTGGCTGGTGCCGGTGACGTCGACCTTCTGCCCGACGGCAAAGATCTCGACCGACAGCGCCTTGCCGGGGGCGAACTCGCCCAGCGATGCGGCATCGACGTGGAACTCGTGGATGCCACGACCGGCTTCCACGCCGACCTTGGCGTACTGCCCGGCGACCGGCTTGGTGACGCGGCTGGCACGACGCTCGCCAAAGGCCACCTGAACGGCGCTGTAGCCGTTGCCTTCCGGCGTCCGGGTGCCGATCACCCGGTTGTTGGAGAGGTCGAGCACGGTGACCGGGATCGACGCACCATCGTCGCCGAATACCCGGGTCATGCCGACCTTGCGGCCTACAAGACCTAGACTCATGTTTATTGCCCCTTGAACGGGTGCCGGTTGCGATTGACCGGCGGTTTATGGGACTGCGTCACTGCGGTACTGCGCTTGCTGCGTACTGGTTACTGCTTACTGCAACTTGATCTCGACATCGACGCCGGCGGGCAGATCGAGCTTCATCAACAGGTCGACCGTCTTGTCGGTCGGGTTGACGATGTCCATCAGGCGCTGGTGGGTACGGATCTCGAACTGGTCACGCGAGGTCTTGTTGACGTGCGGCGAACGCAGCACGTCGAAGCGTTCGATGCGGGTCGGCAGCGGCACCGGGCCCCGGACCACAGCACCCGAGCGCTTGGCGGTCTCGACGATCTCGAGGGCCGACTGGTCGATGAGACGGTAGTCGAACGCCTTGAGGCGGATACGGATCTTCTGACCTTGCATGGCGCGGCTTCCTGTAAAGAGCGAAAAACGAAAAGCCCGCGATTATAGCGGGCTTTCCCGGACTGGCAAGGGCTACTCGATGATCTTGGCGACGACGCCGGCGCCGACGGTGCGGCCGCCTTCGCGGATGGCGAAGCGCAAGCCCTCTTCCATCGCGATCGGCGCGATCAGCGCAGCCGTGATCGACACGTTGTC
>Ga0172372_10002816_pt1 | contig 26101 bp, 24 predicted proteins | sample LakKiv5m_2_FD_114544 | JGI IMG/M metagenome (GOLD analysis project Ga0172372, IMG submission 114544) | Freshwater microbial communities from Kabuno Bay, South-Kivu, Congo - kab_092012_9.5m | ecosystem: Environmental > Aquatic > Freshwater > Lake | place: Democratic Republic of the Congo...
ACGCAATCGGCCGGATTCAGGCCGGGTTGCATCCCGGCGATCGGGATTTTTGATGTGGTGGAACACATAAAGAACGAAGAGACATTTTTAAGACATCTTTACAAGCTTCTCGAACCGGGTGGAATGTTCTACTTAACAAAACCAGCTTTTAGCTTTTTGTGGTCCAGGCATAATTTATATGCCAAACACTTCAGGAGATATCGCTGCAAAACATTATGCCATAATTTAAAAAATATTAATTTTAAAAGAAGATTTTCTTCTTTCTTTTTTTGTTTCTGCCGTTTATTATTTTAATAAAACGTTATCTCCTATTTTGGCTTAAAGGCACATCCAATTACCAATCTTCATATGCCGAACAGAATCATATTGTTAAAAACCGATTTCTTTTTCGCTTTTTAAAAGAAATGCTGTCGCGGGAAATTGGGTGCTTGCAAAAAAATAAAAAAATTTTATTAGGTTCAATTATACTTTTAGCAGCTCACAAACCAAAATGAAACTAAGCATCGTAATTCCCGTTTTCAATAGTCAAGAGATTGTTGGGGAAACAATTGACGAGGCTATTAAATTTGGCAATAATTTAAAGTACGCTTTTGAGATCATAGCTGTAAATGATGGAAGCACCGATAAAAGCTGGAGTGTGCTCGTAGATAAATCAAAAAAATATGGCAAAAAGCTTAAAATTGTAAATCTTTTAAGAAATTTTGGTCAACACTCTGCTGTCTTATGTGGCCTATCCCTTTCGCGCGGGCAATGGGTGGTTACTCTCGACGATGATTTGCAGATTCATCCGCAGGAAATTTCCAAGCTTTTAAAAAGAGCAGGCAAGAATGTTGATTTGGTTGTGGGTCAATACAAAATAAAATATCATGGCATAGTCCGTTTTTTTGGATCTCTTTTTGTTCAGAAGCTTAATGAAAAAATTTTCGGAAAGGCTCCAGACTTTAATCTAACGAGCTTTCGTTTGCTTCGTAGGGATGTCGTAACCCGCATCTTACATCGTAGCACCCCGTTCCCTTATATTAACGGGTTGGTGTTGCTTGCCTCATCCCAACGCCTTAATGTCATTGTAAAACATCAGCCTAGGAGAGTTGGGGAAAGCGGGTATACAGCAAAAAAAATTATTGCCCTTCTGATTCGCATTCTTTTTACCTACTCAGCCTACCCCTTGCGTCTCGCATTAGGGATTTCATTAGCAGCCTGTTTTTGCAGCATGAGCATAGGGGTTTACTTCGTGATAAGAAAATTGATGGGTGACACGCAAGTAGAGGGCTGGACTACTTTGGTTGCTTTAATAGCCTTTCTTAATTCTTTTTTAGTGGTGCTGATAGCAATGATTGGGGAGTATATTTTAAATATTTTTCGCCAAGTGACCCGAGAGCCTGCTTTTCAAATCGCTGAAATCTATCAAGAGGAGGCATCTCGTAATCCATAAGCATGCTTTTATTATTGGTGCCCAGCGAAGCGGCACTTCCTATTTGGCCGAAGTGCTCTCCAGTAGCCCGAGCATCGCCCTTGCCCAGCCCCGCTTCCCCGAGCCTAAGTTTTTTTTGGATTCTTCGAAAATAAACAAAGGAAAACAGTATTATAAAAAACTGCATTTCTCGAAAAATAAACAGGCCCGGGTGTTCATGGAAAAAAGCACGTCCTATTTGGAGAACCCTTTCGTGGCGGAGTCAATTAAATTATGGTTTCCAGAGGCGATAGTCATAGTGCTGGTCCGGAATCCGGTCGAGCGTGCCATTTCGAATTATTTCTTCAGCCTAGCCAACTCGTTGGAGAACCGCCCAATCGAGGAGGCCCTCGCAATAGTTGGAGACGAACCCGCAACTCCAAGCTGGCAAACCTCCGTTTCGCCTTTTGCATACGTCCAGCGGGGCTATTACGCAAGAAACCTAAAGGAATGGAAAAAACACTTTCCCTCTTCTCAATTAAAAATCCTTCTCTTCGAAAAAGCGGTAAGTTCAAAAGAGCCGGTTCTAAGCCTCTTTCGAGATCTCACGGGAAAGGCAGGCGAGCAAGAACTGCGCTTTCCAGAGCTCCCGATCAACAGATGCGCTTACAATAAAAACCAACTTGTCTCGCCCAATCTTCGGCTGAAGCTCAAAAAAATATTTTGCGATTCGGTTCTGGAGCTGGACAAGGATTGGAATCTGGACGCTGCAAAACATTGGGGCTTTATCGAATGATTTTTTTCAATCGGAGTAGTGTCGAAGGAGAAGAAATTCGTTACATCAAAAAAGCTATCACTTCCGGGCGGGTCTCCGGCAATCATGTGTACGGTAAAAAAGCTGAAGCACTTCTGCAGAAAGTGCTAGGAGTTCCCCGTGCGCTGATAACCACCTCCTGCACTCACGCGTTGGAAATGACTGCGCTTCTCTTAAATATCCAAAAAGATGACGAATTTATCGTTCCCTCCTTCACGTTTGTCTCGACTGCAAATGCGTTTGTCTTGCGAGGAGCCCGCCCGATATTTTGCGATATACGGCCAGACACTCTCAATCTTGATGAAAGCAAGCTGGAGGCCCTAATCACAAAGCGCACCCGCGCCATCCTTGTTGTACATTATGCAGGCATCGGTTGCGAAATGGAAACGATCCTAAAAATTGCCCGTCGCCACGACGTGCCCGTGGTCGAAGACAACGCTCACGGCCTCTTTGGCCGATACCGAGGGAAATTGCTTGGGACTTTTGGGGCCATGGCGGCGCTGAGTTTTCATGAGACAAAAAATATCACCTGCGGAGAAGGCGGCGCCCTTCTTCTCAACGAGAAGCGTTATATTCAAAGAGCTGAAATGATCCGTGAAAAAGGCACTGATCGGTCTAAATTTGATCTCAGACAAGTCAAAAAATATTCATGGATAGAAGTAGGATCCAGCTATGTGATGAGCGATGTTTTGGCAGCTTTTCTTTTAGGCCAGCTGGAGAAGTGGCAGGATGTGCAACAGAAACGAAAGAAGATATGGCTCCGCTACGAACAGCGTTTGGGGAAGTGGGCCCAAAGGCACGGGGTTCGTCAGCCCTATGTACCGAAAGAATGCGAACAAGCTTACCATATGTATTATCTTCTTATGCCGTTTCCAGAGGCACGTGAGCATTTCATTGCTCATCTTGCCAGGCATAAAATAAAAGCCGTTTTCCATTATTTGCCCCTTCACAAGAGCCCCTTTATTAAAAAGAATTACCCCAAAAAGCCTACAGTCACCTACTGCCCCGAATCAGAGCGCGCAAGTCAATGTCTGGTACGATTACCTTTCTATAATAAACTATCCGAAAAAAATCAGAGCAAAATTATTCAAGCCATAATAAAATTTAATTTTTGATGGAATTTTCTAAAAAATTTTTAAAAAAAATAAGCTCGCGTAGTCAGGCATTGCCAACGTTTTTTTCTTTTGTACTTTCCACTTTTTTTTGGGGCTTTTTCATTTCACAGCCAAGATGCCAAATTGGCACAATCGACAGTTATCTTTATACGGCTCTTAGCCTTAATTATCTGGATTCCGTGGAACGATTTGGCTCCACCTATTACGCCACAAGAATTGCGGCAATTTTACCACAAAAGCTTTTTTATCAATGGTTGGGGATAGAGTGGGGTTTTCTTTGTCTGAGAATAACCCTCTCCACAATAACTGCCTTCAGCACATTTAAAATCATAGAAAAGGTATTATCTGTCCGATGGGCTTATCTCTTGACCCCGGTTCTTTGCTTTAATCCATGGTTCATCCGAAGCCTCGCGTGGGATTATGTCGATGGCTTTGGTGTTGTTTATATGCTCGTAGTCATTTCTCTTACTTTATGCACGGCATCAACTTTGGGTCCACTCGTCGCCGGTTGGTTTAGTGGTATGGCGGCAAGCGCTAACATAGCCTTTTTCGCTTACCTTTTTGCTTTTTATGCTGCCTGGAAAATCGGGACATTTTCAAAAGATAAAATATTCTTTGAGCCGAAAAAATTTTTTCTTTTCATATCCGGGTTGTTAGGATTTTTTTTCATAACGAACCTTTGCATGCGAATGTGGAGCCCTCTGGAAATAATTCCGTCTAAACTAATTGAGTATCAAACAGCCCTAAATTTAATCAAAGGCGAAACACGGGCCTTCTGGAAGCCATGGAGCTTTTACCTTCAGGCCTGGAATTTTTATACCATCACCCCTTTTCTAATATTATCTTTGCAAATTTTCAGCCTCTCAAAAGCTTCTCCCAAGAAATCTTTGAGCGAGCCTTTCATGCGCGTAGCCTTCAGTTATCTTGCTTTCGTGTGTTTTGGAATCTTACTTCAGCATTTTATTATTCAAAGCGCGGTTTTGAAGCCGACACGATTTTCCTATAGCATACCTGCATGTATTTTGGCTGCATTAAGCCTTTTAAAAAATGAAAAAGCAGAAAAACATAAAATTAGTATAAAAGCATTTTTTTTATGTCAGGGGTGGCTACTTCTAATTTTATTTTTACAAAAATATGAGTCTTTAACAAAAACTGTTTCCTTATTCAACTGGCTTTTCCTAATGTCGTGCATTTTGCTTTACATCGCTAGAGTCTGGAAAACTCAGGCTTTGATGGGCATTCTGATTTTGACTTTCTGCTTATGTATTTTTCAACGAGAGAATCCAAAAAGTAATTTTTTCGCTCGTCCTTTTTTAAATTTGGAAAAGTCACCTGAAAGTTCTTATCTACAAATAGCTAGAAAGGTAAATGCATTCTTGCTGACTGAAGTCCCTAAAAATAAAAAGTTCAGAATCTGGTATGAAACGCCACCTTCGCAAATTCTCCGAACAATCAGCGCCTTTCACTTTTGGCAATATTCCATGCTCAACATTGGAAAGGAATCTAATTTCCCTTTTCCTTCAAGCCAGGAGGCTAAGGCAGCGAAAGCATGTGATTATATAGTAGTGATTACAGAAAAAAGGCATGATCTCATGCCCAATGCGCAACAAGCCCTAATGAAAACGACAGGAAAAAAATGGATCTTAAGCAGGCAACAAAACCTAATGAATTCAGATTCTGATGTTCGGATAGCAATTCTGCGAGATTCGGCAAACTAGACTTGAATTCCGCCATTCACAAAATCTTTAAAAATGTCGCGGAAAAAACACTGCAAGCTGTGGATCCCCAACCGCGAAAACGCAAGTAGTTTTTTGCGGGATCCGGGGCCTTGCCATTGGAAAAAGTTCTCGTTTGTGAAAAATACTGGCTAATCGATTACAAACAAATCTTCGAAGATATGAAGAATCTAAAATATGGTGTTCTTTGCGGAGGTGCGGCGTGGCTTTGTATGAAGGTTTACGAAGAAAACGGGTATTCAAGTTGGACTTACCATTGCGGCAATCCTCCGGAAAGTTACATCACTCATGTGGTTACCTTAGTGAGAGATGAAAACAATCAATATTACTTACAAGATGCTACCGTCGGGTTAAGCATATTTCTTGGAGGCCTAGATTCTGATTGGCGAGTATCGATTTACAAGAACGGCACCTTTCTGCCGGTATGTAAACAGCTCTTGATCCCGGCTAATTCCTTGGATCAGATTTCTGATGATGCTTTCATGATGCCGCCAAAATTGCAGAGAAAAGAGTCCTGTTTTAAAAAAATAAGAACTGGCGTCGGCCTTTATACGGAGGGCTGGTGTGGACCGAAAGTCTTCAACCGCCATCCATGGTGGCCGGAGACCGAGAAGTTTTTAGAAAAAAAAGGGCTGGAAACTGTTCCTTTGTCGTTATTTTTACTTCCGATGGCCGTTTTTTCAACGCAGGATGGCTACGTGACCAACGCTCATGATAAAAATGAATCGAGTCGCCTTTTAAGAAAGTTTTACCTCTAAATGTGCTTACTTTGCACTCATTCACCAAAAAAAATAAAGGTTTATGCTTGCGATCTAAAAGTTCTACGAAATCGGCACAGAACCCCTGTCCCCATGTTGCATCTCCAGCATGGAAAAGCCTACTAGATAAATTCTCTCCGAACCACACAGGTAGTAGCTATTCAATCTTGGCAGCAGCGGTTGGTCGAAGCCTCACCAAGGAAAAAATCTTAATTCAGGCAAAGCACAGCACTCCTAGTCAATGAGTCTTCCCAAGAAGAAAGGCCGAGGTTTGCTTGCCCAAAAAATATGTAAAGCCCATCCGAATCTTAAACTTATCATTGTGGATGTGGATGCGAGAGGTGGAATCAAAAATATCTGGGATATTTTTGGAGACCAGAAAGAAGCAGTCGGTTTTGATCCCGTGGCGGAGGAGTACGAAAAAACTAATCAAGGCAAACCAAAAAAAGCCTTCTACCTTCCCCAAAAAAGAAAATGAAGCTCCTCCTTACGCATTCGACAAGAATAATGGATTTCAACCAGTGCCATCTTAATTATTTGACTAATCGCTATAAAAATAAAGACCGGCTTAAGATTCCGCCTGACTTGCAGAGTCTGAAAAATGAGTACTGCTCAAACTATACAGGAGCCTTTTCCTGTTGGGAGTGGGACAGAATCAGCGACGTTCCCAAACTTATTCGTTGGGGAAAAAAAAATTACAAGGTACAACAAGCTCAAATCCGCGGCAGTGAATTAATTCTTGCGGGAACCGCTTTCTTGGAGGTTTACAAAACAATCTGGGATGATAGCCCCCGCCATCAAATCACTCATGATTTGATGGCGGGGAACCATCTTTTTGAAGTAATGCCGGATGGTGGACTGGTAGTTTCTTGCTCGGCATCCGATGCCATCTTGCTGTTTTCAAAAGAGGGGAAATTCCTTGAGTATTTGAGAGTTCCAGAAGAGGTTTACGGCCGAAATTACATTTTTCCGCCAAATGTCTCGCTGAGGGAACATTATATTCATAATGACCTCCAATTAACTCATATCAACAGCGTTCATTCCTATGATCAAGGATTTTTAATTAGCACGCTAATCCAAGGAGATATAGGTTATTTCGATGCCCAAAAAAAATACAAAGTAATTACTTCAGGGTTCGTCGGAGCTCACGGAGTGAATTCTTTGCCTAACGGAGACATTTACTTTTGCGATAGCTGCAACGGCTGTATCGTTATAATTGAAAAATCTGGTAAAATAAAAAAACGCTACAAGCTAGGATCATCTTGGTTACAAGATGCTCGCTGGATCCAAGATGAGTTATATCTTTGTTCTGTTAGTGATAAAAACACTTTCGAGCTCTGGGATTTCAACGAGAATAAACTAATTTGGCTAATCAACTGTGCTGCGTTTGGGGAAACCACCCAGTTCATCTCTTTGCATGAAAAATAAAGCCCTTGGCACAGTAAAAAGCTATTGGAATCGGCGCCCCTGTAATATCCGTCATGGGACAGCCCCGGTAGGAACCCGGCGTTACTTTGAGCAGGTGGAAAAAAGAAAATACCGGGTGGAACCCCATATCATCGGGTTTTCTGAATTTCATAAATGGAAGGGCAAACGTGTCCTCGAAATCGGCTGTGGGATCGGGACGGCGGCAGCCTCCTTCGCCAAAGCAGGGGCGGACTACACCGGGGTCGAACTATCCAAAAAGTCCCTGGATTTAGCGAAAAAAAAATTCAAATTGCTCGGCCTAAAGGGCCGTTTCTATCTCGGCAACGCCGAGGAACTTACCAGCTTCTTGCCAAGGCAGAAATTCGATCTGATCTACTCTTTTGGCGTCATCCATCATGCCCCGAGACCGGAGAAAATCGTTGCCGAGGCCAGAAAGTATATGGGGCCGAGATCGGAATTTCGCCTGATGCTCTATGCCAAGAATTCCTGGAAGGCCATCATGATTGAGGCGGGGCTGGACCAGCCGGAGGCTCAGGCTGGCTGTCCGATTGCCCACACTTACTCCGAAAGTGACATCCAGGTTCTGATGCGGGGGTTTCGTATTCTGGAAATGCGGCAGGATCATATCTTTCCCTTTGTTGTCAAAGACTACCGGCAACACCGGTATGTCATCCAGCCGTGGTTCCGCCACATGCCACGAAAGATGTTCCGGACCCTTGAGCGCAAACTGGGGTGGCATTGGCTGATCCGGGCCAAAAAATGAACTCTAAAGCGGTTGTCGTTATACCCCATATACCTAAAACGGGTGGCCAGACCCTAAGAAATCACTTTCACCGTTTTTTACCCAAAGAATTCGTTCACCTAGGACCATGGGGCCGTGAAAACGACAGAAAATTCGGTCATAAGCCTTGGGAAGAAAGGCCGCGTGATGAGCAGCTCCGTGCAAGGGTTTTGCTTGGGCATCAAGTCACAAAAGAAAAAATCGAAAAGGTCTTCGGTAGATATAAAGAAAGAATTTATATAACGTGTCTCCGTGATCCCGTGGAGCGTTGGGTCAGTGAATTTAATTTCAAACTCAAAACGGATCCCTCAATTCCAAAGTCCTTCACTCTTTTTTTTGATGCTTTTGGAAAAATCGAGAAAAACTACCAAACCTACTGGATTTGGAGGCATTTCCTCTGCAATCACCAAGATCCTCATGAATTAGGAGTCGAAAAAATATTTAAGATTGTTTTGGAGGAATTGAGACGCTTTGCCCTGGTTGGCTGCTTGGAAGACTTTGCGTCCTATCAAAAAAAAATTTCCCATATTGTGGGGATTCCGGAATGTTTGGGGTGGGACAATCGCCGGGGTGTGGATCATCCTGAGGTCGATAAAGGCTCCATCGAATTGCGAGACCGTATCTCAAATGAGACCATCTGGGATCAAAGGCTCATAAGGGAATTAGGTCTTTCACAGAAAAAAGCCTGAAGGATTCCACATGGCGTTAAAAAATTCTTGTGGTGGCTGGCAAATCAGTTTTGTCCAAGGTATGCGTTTCTTTAGCCAAAAGTGAATTTAACCAAAAAAATCTCCGTTTTTGGCCTAGGGAAACTCGGGGCTTCCATGGCAGCCGCTTTTGCCTCCAAGGGCTTCTGGGTCACCGGGGTGGATATCAACCAGGAGTTGGTTGGGGCGATCAATGATGGCCGTGCCCCGGTGCCGGAGCCGGGACTTCCGGAACTCATTCGTGCCAACCGCAAAAACATCAGGGCGACCCTTTCCGCGGAGGAGGCCATCCGGGCATCGGAAATCTCCTTCGTGATTGTGCCGACCCCCAGTGACTGCGACGGTAGCTTCAGCCTGCAGTACGCCAAACACGCCTTCCGTGGAATCGGCCAAGCCCTGCGGGTCAAAAAGGATTACCACACCGTGGTGATGACCAGCACGGTTCTCCCGGGAGCCACCCGCTACGGCCTCCTGCCGGTTTTGGAGCAGGAATCCGGCCGTAAGTGTGGGCCGGATTTCGGACTCTGCTACAATCCGGAGTTTATTGCCCTAGGGAGCGTGATCCGGGACTTCCTCAACCCAGATTTTTATCTGTTGGGACAGTTTGACGAAAAGTCCGGGGATATGCTGGAGGCTGTCCATCACCGCGTCTCTGAAAACCACGCCCCGGTAAAGCGCATGACCCTGGAGAATGCGGAACTGGCCAAAATTGCCGTCAACAGCTTCGTCACCATGAAGATTTCCTTTGCCAACCTGATGGCCGAGCTCTGCGAGAAGCTGCCAGGGGGGGATGTGGACGTGATCAGCGATGCCTTGGGGATGGACCAGCGCATCGGCCGAAAGTACCTGACCGGGGGCCTGGGGTTTGGGGGGCCGTGTTTTCCCCGGGACAACGTGGCCCTTGAATTCATCAGCCGGATGCTGGGACTCGATGGGCGTCTGTTGCGTGCCAACCATGATTACAACCGCGAACTGGCGCCAAGAATGACCGAAAAAATCGTCTCCCTGCTGGCGCCCGGGAGCACCGTGGCGGTTCTGGGGCTGGCCTATAAACCGCACACGCCAGTGGTGGAAGAATCGCCGGGTGTGGCGATCTGCCGAGCCTTGTCGGACAAGGGGTTTCGCGTGATTGGCCATGACCCCCTGGCCGTGGGTGAGGCGGCGGGGATTCTCAGGTATCATGCCTCGTTAACTTCCGACCTTGCGGAGGCCCTTCATGATGCCGACGCCATGGTGGTAACCACCCCGGATCCCGCCTACCTTGATCTTGCGCCCGCCCTCCTGACCGAACGGGACAAGCCTTGGTTGGTTTTGGATCCCTGGCGCTGCCTGCCGGCTACTCTGCGGGAGGATACACGGATCCGGTATGTGGCCTTGGGGAGGAGCTTGCCGGAATTGGAGGAAGATGTTTTGCGCAGAAAGTGGGCTCAAGGATGAGCCAACCGTTTCTTTCCGTGGTGGTAGCCACCCGCAACGACCAACATGGCGGGGATCCCAACGCCAGGCTTCGCCTGGCACTTGAGCACTTCTGTTACTGGGCGGACCAAGCCGGACTCTCGGCAGAATATCTGGTGGTGGACTGGAATCCTCCCGCCCAACGGGCCTCCATGGCGGAGGTGATCCAAGGGTGGAACCTTGCTTCCAGCAAAGTCCGGGTCAGGGTTTTGCAAGTTCCGCACCACCGCCACCGGGCGGTAGGGGGAGCGGGGGCCTTGGAGTTTTACCAAATGATCGCCAAAAATGTGGGGATACGGCGTGCGGCCGGGGAGTACATTTTGGCCTCCAACGTCGATATTCTTTTCAGCCAGGCGCTTTTGCAGGAGCTCAGCCGGGAAAAACTTTCCCCCTACCGTATGTACCGAAGCGACCGGTTGGATCTTTCCGCCGATTGTATTGGTCGAAAGGCGGCCACCTTGAATGACAGCATGATGATGACCCAACTAACCCGCTACAACCGGCGGACAGGCACTCTCCCCGTTGGCCGGTTAGGCAACCAGATTTTGGGTGATTTGGCCTCTCGGCCGGCTCCTTGGCCAAAGAGATTCTGGGAAAAGATCCACCTCTGGCTAAGACGCCATAATCTGCCCGACCCCGTACGATCCCGTTATCCCTTGCACACCAACGGGTGCGGCGATTTTACCCTGCTCCATCGGCAGGCTTGGCAACAACTTCGCGGTTATCTGGAGCTTCCTGTTTTTTCCTTCCACTTGGATTCCGTTTTCTGCTGCCAAGCCCACCAAAGCGGCTTTGAGGAGAAAGTCTTGGCTTTTCCGCTGGTTCACTTCCACCTTGATCACGGCGGGGGCTGGTCGCCGGAGGCCTGCGAACATCTTTTTGCCCGGCTGCGGGAACAAAACATCCCGTTTCTTGATTCCGAGGCCCATGATTTTGAAAAACTTTGCTTACGCGGGCGAACGCCGCTGGTTTTCAACAAGGAGAATTGGGGATTTGGTGGCGAAACCTTTCCTGAAAAGGTGATCCTCTGAATTGGCAGACCCGCTTGTTTCATCAATCTGCCGCCCAACCCCTGCTGCTTTGCCTCCCTGGTTTGCCGGAGGAGGATTTTTCCTGGAACGCCCGGGAAGGTTGGATACAGGGATTCCGCAAGCTGGGCCTGCCCGTGGCGGAGATATGGATCGACCGTCAAAAATGCCACGCCGAACAAGTTTTGGCGGGCATTCGAAAGAAAAAACCGCGGGCCGTCTTTTTGCTCGGGGGAGACCACCACCTTGAGATACTGCATCGGGAGGAAAGTTGCCGACGGGCCTGGCGGGAGCTGGGGATTCCCACCATCTGCAATTGCGATGAAGCGGTGGTCCAAAGCCCCTTTCCGGGAAGCCGGGAAAAGACGGAACAGGCGCTGGCCACCTTTGATTTTTTCACCTACTGCGATGAGCGGGCCGAGCCGGTTTTTTCCGGCAAGGGCCCCTGTGCCATGTGGTGGCCGCAATACGTTGACGCCCAAACCTTCCGCCAAGGCCGGAGGTATGCCCAAAAAGAGCCCCGAGCCTATTTCCGGGGCCAGTTCCGGGATCACGGCCTTCCAGGTGTCTATGCCCCCAGGCAAAAGGTCCTGGCCGCAATAACTGGAAAAGAGGGATTTGTGGTGGAGGAGGCCTACCGGCCAAGGCTGAGCGTGGCCGAGGCGGTGGAGAGAAAAGATCGATACCGGTTTTGTCTGCATGCCCCCTCCAATTGTCCGGGCTTCACCTCGGCCTTTTTTGAGGGAGCCGCCGTCGGTAGTGCCGTTCTCCAGCACCGCCTGCCTTCCGACCAGCCTCGGAGCCGCGCGTTATTGGAGGAGGGACGGCATTTTATTGGCTACCATGCGGAGCAACCGGAGGAGCTTCCGGAAATTCTCCGTTCCTTGCTGGCCGATCCGGATAAGACGGAGGCCGTGGCCCATGCCGGACGGGAGGAAACCCTCAAACATCACACCATTGAGGTGCGCATCCGCCAAATGCTGGCTTGGTTGTCGTCCTTCCGTCCTGAGTTTCAGGACTTGGTAGACATGGCCATGGCCCGGCTCCCTTCCCAAGGATGAGGATATATTTTTTCACCCTGGTTTACGAGGGAATGCCGTGGGTCCGCGGTCAGAAAGAATTTGCCGGTCATCTCCACGGTCTCGACTTCTGCTGGCATTGGGCGGAAGGTCTGGCCGGTCACGTGTCGGACACCTCCTGGTGCGCCGAGCAAGGCGGATCCCTGCCCTCCAGCCCCGTCAGCACCGATGGAACCTGTGAATTCCTTCGGCAGTGGGCGGGAGAGGACAGGCGCGTTGTCCTCCATGAGGAGCCCTCCGGCAGCCCTTGGCCTGGAAAAACCGCCATGGTCCGGGCGGCCACCGCCGGGGCCCGGGAGGGTGATCTCTTATGGCAAGTGGATGTGGACGAATTTTGGCAGCCGTGGCAGGTGGGCGAGATCGCCGCCCATTTCCGCGATCATCCCGAAACTTCGGCAGCGTGGTTTGATTGCCACTATTTTTTTGGATGGGACCGCGTGAGCTCCCGTCCCGGGGTTTTCGGCAATTTCCGGGATCGGGAATGGCTGCGGGTTTGGCGCTTCCAAGCCGGCGACCACTGGCGCAGTCACGAACCCCCCGTGCTGGTACGAAAAAGCGGGAACCAAAACATCGAGGTAGGTCGGCGGCACCCCCTCCGCCAGCGGGAGACCCGGCGGCGGGGCTGGGTTTTTCAGCATTACGCCCTCACGGACAAACGACAGATCCAGTTCAAGGAGAAGTATTATGGTTACCGAGGTCTGATCGCCGGGATGGAGCGTTTGGCGCAGGATCCCTCGGCTTGCCCCAAGGTTCGGAATTATCTTCCCCAGGTGCGCCAAGCGGAACTGGGAACAGCGCGAACCTTCCTAAATTTTCTCCGGCATGGCCTAGAGTCCTTCTGGCCGGGTGCCCGGGCGAAGTTGCTGGCCCGGGACGGGCTTACCCCCGTGGCCGTGGCGGATCCCAGCGGGAGGGTGGCGTTTCATTTTCAGACGAGCCGCCAGGCCTGGCAAAGCGCCCTCTTTATCCGGGGCGACCGTTTGGGGGATGCGATCCTGTTCACCGTCTTTCTCCGCGCCTTTCTGCGGGAATTTCCGGGTTGCCGAATTACGCTGGCCGTTCCGGAAAACACCCGAGAAGTCTACAACATGACCCAGCTGCCCCTGCAGCTGGAGACCTTTGATTCCGAAAGGGTATCCGAGCGCGGGGTTTTACAGGAGCTGTGTGCGCGGGTGCGGAGAAGACGGTTTCATCTGGCGGCGGTGCCCTCCTTCAACCGCAACAAGGAAATGCTCTGGTTGCTTCGTCATTGCCGGGCCCGCAGAAAAATCGTCTTTCAAGGTGAAATGAGGGGAGTGCGCAAGCGACACCGCTGGTGGCATGAGCTGTGGATCCGTGAAAGGGTGGAGGTGCGAGAGGAATCCCTCGACCTGGCCCGGCCCGATACGCATGAGTTGGAAAAATATCGTTTCTTGCTGAACCAGCTTGGGGCATCGGGTGACATCGGCTCTCCCCTTTTGCCGGTGATTCACCCGCGGTCCCGTCAGTCCCAAGTGGGCAAGTTCAAGGTTGGCTTGGCCCCTGGGCTGGCGGGGTCGATCAAGGAATATCCCCACTGGGATAAGGCCGCTGGTTTGTTGGAGGCCACGGCGTCTTGTTCCTGGGTGATTCTGGGCACGGCGGGGGATCCTATTCCGCCGGCCTTCCTAACAGGGAGCCGTGAACGCCGCGATCTGCGGGGAAAAACCAGCCTCGGGCAGCTCGCCGGGGAACTCAAGGGGCTGGATCTTTTACTGGCCTCTGACACCGGCACTGCCCACCTTGCCTGCGCCTTGGGGACTCCGGTTCTGGTCGTGTTGGGCGGGGGTGACTACGGCCGATTTTTTCCGTACCACACGGCTGTGGTTTTGACGCGACCCCTGCGTTGTTTCCAGTGCCACTGGGAGTGCATCCAGAGTGAACCGGTGTGCATCCGGGGGGTGGATCCGGGGGAAGTGGCCCGGGTGGCCCGAGCCATGTTGGCAAACAGGATTCCAGCCGGCACGGTGGTGATGTCCCGTGGATCCCGGGCCCATCCCGGGGATGTCCCCGTTCGCGGATTCCTTTACCGCACGGGGGTTGCCGAAATTCTGGACGCCGCGAGCGTTTGACGGCGCAAAAATAAAGGGCCCAAGAGGCCTTGCCACTCCGACATTATTCGGAACCAAAAAAGGGGCGGATTCAGCCACCAGCCGCGGCTCGGCCGAGCACCTCGTTTCCGGGTAAGCAGTGTTCGCATGGCGAGGAAATGAAAAAGAGCCTTCTGTGAGAAGGGTGGGAGGGAGCTACGGGTTTCACGCACCAACCGCCGGAAGGATGACATCTGCGGCTGGGCCCGTTCCGCCTCGTGGGTCTTAAACCCGGTTCCCACGCCCCGGCAAAAGGAAACCCGGATGCGGCCGATGGTCCGGTAAAAAAGCGCCGAGTCGCCAAAATCGCCGTAATTTTCCGGAAAGGGATTCTCCTGCAAAAAAGCGGTCCGATACAGATTGCTCGCGGAGGATCCCATCATGGTGGCATGGCCACCGGCCAGGCTGGAATAAAGCAGGAAAGGTTGGGGAAGAAGGCGACCCGGCCAGCAAAGCAGGAACCAACGATGCTTCCGGACCGGCCAGCGCCGGGAAAAGGTGAGGTTGTCAGGGGTGAGCAAAGGGGCGGAAACCACCAGATCGGCGCGGGTGGATTCCCCCCGCCGAACCAACCGGTCCAAGAAATCTGGCAAGATCAGTTCTCCCACCGTGCTGATGTAGGTCCACGGGGTCTCCACCCGGGCGATTCCCTGATTCCAGGCATGATAAAGCCCGCGGGGCAGCACCAGGGAAAGCCCCCGAAACCAATCCGCGCACTTTGCCGAAAACTCATGGGTCCCGTCGTCCGAGGGGCTGGAGACCCAGAGGGTGCGCGCGCAAGCGGCCAAAATCGGGGCCATAAACTCCACATGGCGCTCCAGTTGTTGCCGACACCGGTAGCTGGGGAGAACGATGGAGACACGCCGGAGAGACTCTTCCAGGCAAGGTTTCACCAGTACGCCCCTCCCTCCATAAGACGGAAGTTCTCCGGCCGTTCTCCGGCCAGCGGGTGCACCCAATGCTCGTTGAAATCCGGCACGTTGCTCCAGCGGCCCCCCTTGATGCCAAAGAGAAGTTGCGTGTCTCCGCCCAGATGCAGGCCGATCCGGCCCATTTTTTTCGCATGGGCGGCCAGCGGGACGGACCAAGCCCCGGCTCCGATCACCGCCACGTCAAAATCCGTAGCCTCCATTTGCCGCTTCAGGTCAGCCAGGCCCTCGTGCCAATCCTGGTGCACGGGGGGCACCATGTAGGGCAACTGGGGACAGGCCAGAATCCGGCAGCTCGCCGCCGCGCGTTCCAAGAGCGAGGGCTCGACCTTTTTGTAAAGCCCCAGCTGATGCAGCCGGGGTAGCTGGGATTCGATGGTCCGCCGGAAGGGGCTGATGACCAGCCAGCGGCGGGAACAGAGCTGGGGCAGCCAGGAGACAAAACGCACCCGCAGGGCGGCCAAATAGACCCTGCGCACTGCCGGGAGGTTTTGGGCAAGAAAGACATTTTCATACGCCCCCAAGTGGTCCTGGGGATCCTGCCACTGGGCGGTGACATCGAGGTGCCGGATGCTCTCCCGGTAGACCTGGGCCCAGCGAAGGAAAACATCCTTGCGGATGGGAAAAAGCCCGGCGGTGTGGTGCAGCCGCTGGGCAGGTCGATACCAACTGGCGGAGCGAGGCCATGGCAAACGGATCCATCGGTCGAAGTACTCCAACCCACATAACTCGGTGGTGCCAATCTTGCCGATGCAGGCGGGGCGGGAGCCGGCCAGCCAAGCGCCAATTTCCGTTTCCTGCCGCAGGAGTTCCGCCTTGGACCAAGGCTCCTTGGGGAGGTGGCGGCGCCAATGCAGCCCGGTCAGGCGGTTAAATCTCGGCAGGATCGGCACCCGAGGATTCTAGAAAAAAAGGCTCCTGGTTCGAACTATTGTTTTTGCCGACGAATTTTCCGGAAGCTTTCCCATAGGTCCCGGGTTGGCCGGGCCCAGGCCAATTCGCTCACTTTTTGTTGCTGGCGGCGAAGAATCGCAAGACGCCGCGGCGGGTCGCTTTCAAAAATGCGGATTTTCTCCAGGACTTCGGGTACGGAAACAGCGACGGTTTCGATGAGCAGCGGGGACGGGCACTCGACGGAACGGGGATCCCCCAGCACCAGACAGCCGGCACAGGCGGCCTCGATCAAAATTGCGCCCCAAGTTTTGCGCGGCCCGATCTTCACCAAGTAGCGGGCAGCACCCAGCCGGCGCAGAAAATCCAAAGGGGGCAGGCCCCCGAGGATCTGAAGCTCCGTCCCGGGCAACCCCTTGGCCAGGCCGGCTAAGTCCTCGGCCAGGGTATGCGGATCCAAGCCCACGGCGGTCCGTTCCGGGGCCGCCGATTGGACGTGGCAACCGGAGGATTGATAGGCCCACGGAAAATCCAGGACATGGAAGCGGTTGCGGGGCCGAACGCGATGCGCCCGGCATTTTTGGTTGAGGAAAAGATCCATGCCCCAAGCGGGTCTTTTTTCCAGGTCCCGGTAAAGAGGCATCCCCGGTTCGCTTAAAAGGCAGGCCCAGACCGTGTGGCGATTTTTCCGGATCAGTCGTTCCGGAACGCCGATATCAACGGAGACCACCAAGTCGAATTTGCCCCAATCAATCTCCTCCGGATTCCGCGCCGCCTCGTGGCGGGTCCGGAGACCCACGGGAGTCCAGAACGGCTGGGTCCGGGCCACCTCGCGGTAGCGGCGGCGCGAGGCGGCTGGATCGGGATCCCGTGCCACCTTTTGCTCCCAGAGGCGGCATTCCGGCTCCGGCGACTCGCGCACCAGAATCAGCTCCGCCCCGAGCTCATGCAGCAGGGAAAGGCAGCCGGTGTGGGAAGTGGCGGAACGGACGAAATCGGCGAGGGGATGTTTTCCGGGCAGGTTGGGCAACGCGACCTGAACCTCCTGCTTGACGAGGGCGATGCGGAGGGACGCCAGGCCGTGGAGGGCCTTGCGGGTTGCTTCGGCAGTGGGCTCCGCGGGCTCGTGACGGACTTCGGCGGCACGAAGAACGGCCCGCGGAGCGAAGGGCAGGAGAAATTCTGGCCAAGATGCAAACACGAATGTGCGCGTCCCGGGCTTATTGGCCGGGAAGCTTGTTTCGTTTGACCAGCCGCCATTTGGTGAGCGGGAAAAACCAGCGCTGTTGGGTGACAGGGCGCCGAGGGGTGGTGAAAATCTCCCGGAAAAATTCAACCAACCGCCCCAGATCGTACACGGGGCTGGGCCGGTTGTCCCGGAACGGCGGGGCCTGGACATAGCGTGCGTAGAGCTCGGGCCTCTCGTCGACCTGGAGGACGTACTCGGCCAGCTCCCGGAGGGAGCCGAAATCCTCAGCGCAGATAAAACTGTCCGGATTGAAATCCTCCTTCACCCGGGGATCTCCCCAGTGGATGGGAATCGTGTGAACATGGAGCGGATCCACGAGCTTTTCCGTGGTCCAACCAGGACGGTAGCGGTTTTCGAAGGCGATGTTGAACCGGTAATGCCGGATCCACTCCAGCTTCCGGAGGTACCGGTTGTTTTTTGGAATGTGCAATCCGGTGTTGTTCAGGGCCGGCCCAGCTGAGTCCACCTTTCGGTACCGGTTCAGCAGGTGAAAGAATTCCTGGCGCCGGCGGGTGGAGCGGTCGGCGTAGGCGCATAGTAAAGAGCAAAAGTGGGGCTTGGCGGCCCGGATTTTTTCCGGGTCCGGAATCTCCTTGCGCAGCATCGGCTCGAGGAGCTGATCGAAGGCGTAAATCGGCAGGTAAAAAGCACGGGGGTGATCCGTTTTATGGGGCACGATGGCATAGTCGCACTCCTTCCAATTCGGGCCGTAAAGCTCCTGGCTCCAGTAAATTTTGATCCCGTTGTGGAGACGGTGGCCTTGGCCGATATGGCTGTAGATGATGAAATTGGCCGGCTCGTCCCAGTGCAGATCGAAATGAGGCTGCAGCAGGGAGGTAAAGAAATTGCGGCCGCCGCCGGCAATGTCACTAAAGACCAGGGAAATCCGGGGTTTCATCGGGAGGGGCGCAGCTGGCAGACCCGCGAGGTCAACTCCATGAGGGGCCGCCGAAAGGAGACCTCCTCCACCACGTTCACCTGTCTTTCCCAGAGCCGCTGCAAAGCGGCAGGGTTTTCCAGCAGCAGAGCCGCGCGTTCCAAGCCGTCAGCAAGACGCAAGCAGGTGGTTTCCGGCAGCAGGCCGGAGATCTGGGCCAGCGGCTTGGGATTGGCGATAAAAACGCATCCCGCCAAAACCGCCTCGATCTGCCAGTTTCCCCAACGGGGGAATCGGGCGGTGCGGATGGCGATGGCGTGGGTAGCCATGGCGTGCAAAACCTCCTGCAAATTGCCGGAAAGACGATCCGCCTGTCCGGAAGGCGGAGGCGACTCGTCCCAGGAAAGGCCGTCGACCAGAACCCCTTTACGGGGCAGGCCGAGAAGCCCGCCGTGCATGAGAAGTTTTTGCCAGGCGTTTCTGGATTGAAAGCTGTAAGGAAACTCCAGGACGTGCCAACGGTTCCAAGGGCGGGCTCGGAAGCGGCGAAACCCGTGGTTCAAAAAAAGATTGTATCCATAAAGAGGCCGTTGGAGGGACTGTTTGTGGGCGGGCATGCCGGGCTCGGAAATATAATAGGCCCAGACCGGTTTCCGGAAGCGGGCCACGGTTTCGGAGGCGATGGGGATGTCGATGCAGACGATCAGGTCATAGCGGCCCCAATCGACCTCCCGCGGGTTGGGCACCAGCTGGGACCCGTGTTTTTCCTCCAGTTCCCGGGCCCATCGGTTTCGATCCCTCGACCGTTCTTCCGGATTGGGACAGAAGGTGTACTTGCTTTCCCACAGACGGGTTTCGGGCGCCTGATCCTGCCGCACCACATAAAAATCGGCATGCAGATCCGCCAAGAGAGCGATCGCCCCCATGTGTCCGCCCGAGGACCAAGCCAATGATTCCCAGGAGGAGAATTTTCGCGGCTGATACAAACCATGGTACGAGGACTGTTTGACAAAGGCGACGCGCCGGCCTTGCCAAAAAGAAAGGCAATTTTCCATTTCGGTCTCCGGGATGGGAGCGGGCTTGGCGCGGATCTCCAGCTGGTCGAGAACCGGGCGAGGAAGGCAGGCGAGGAGAAAATCAATGCTTTGGGGGAAGGTGCAGGGCACGGGAAGGCCTTACGCGCGCAAAGTCCGGTGGGGCACGTTCATCCGATTGCATTCAAGCCCACCCTGGGCAGGAGGCAATCTCCGGAACGGGTTGATGGGCATCTTCCAGCAGGATCCTTGGCACACAGCCCACCCAGCAGGCCATTTCGCTGAGGCTGCTGGGGGGGGCGAGGCAAAAGTCAGCCGCGGCGATCAGGCTGTAATCCAGAGCCACCGGGCGGGAAGAGACACTCGAGGGCAGCGAGGCCCAAAGGGAGGGGTTTTGGGGCGTGTCACTGCAGACAACAAAATGGACCTTCGCACCGGCGCGGCTGGCTTGTTGCAGCCAAGCCCGTGCCCACCGGACATAGGCCGGTGTCTCGAAAAAATACCGCCCTCCGGAAAAACCCCGGTAGTCTCCTTGCCGGACATGCACAGCCACGACCTTGCATCCCTTGGCCCTCGGAGGATCCAGCATTCCGGCGGCCTTCTGCGCCCAAGCACGGGAGGGCCGGAGAAATTCGCGCACCGGTTTGGAGTGTTTTTGGCGCAAGGCTTCCGAGCGGTAGGGATAACCCCAGAGGACCAGCCAGCGATAGGTCTGGAGGAGCCGGGAAAAAAGGCTTCCTTGGAGATCCAGCTCGTGGCCATCCGGCTGATGGTGGAAGCCCAAGAGGTGCTGGTGGCCTCCCCAGCGGTGAACCAGCCGGGCGGTTCCGGCAATGCCCCGCCGCAAGCCGCGAAAAAGGCGCGGAGGCAGGCCGGCATGTTTGGCGGGAGGAAACGCATTACAGGGATTTTTTTCTTGGCCGGCCACCACCTCGCGGTAAGGAAGCAGGGCGGCATTCCAGGTTCGGAAACCGTATTCAATGGCGGCCGCCAAAAGATGGGAATAGACCAGCAGACGGTTTCCCAATCCGCCCGTATAGTCGGGAAGCACAACTTGCCGGCAACGCCAAGGACCGGGGGGCGAGGGTGAACGAGTCCTCACGCTTCGGCCGAACCGAGGGTTTTTGGAAACCCCTGCGCTATGCCCTGTACCGACACCTGCCACTACTATGGGCCCCGTTCTACCGGTGTCGACGCAAGGCTTGGGAGCGGGAGGCCATGATTCGCCATGGATTTGAGCCCTTCGTGGCCCAACAGGAATTCCTCCGCCAATGGATTCCGGAGCCCGCCGGCTTTTTTTGGGAATGGGATGCGGGCGACGGCCTGGTGGGAAGCCACGCCCGAATCCTCGAAGAGCAACGGGGGTGGCGGGGAGTCTGTGTGGAATCGCGAGTTGGAGCCGCTGGGCGCTTGTCCGCCAACCGGCAGACCGCGAAGGTGCTTAACGAAACCGATCCCCGGGCAGTGCGAAATCTCGCCCCCCCGGCAAGCCCCGATCTGCTCACGTGCCGGCGGCCGGAAAGCCAAAAGATGCTACTGGAAGCCCTGGCGGACTGGCTTTGTCCCCGCTATCTGGTGTGGCAGGCCCGCGTGGCGGATTCCGGTGCCTGGCGGCAATTGGGTCAGTTGGGTTATCGGATAGAAAATTTCATCCATGACGACGAATACTACCGGAGATCGGAATGAAGATCGCCTTTCATTCCAGCTATTTTGGTTACCGCGGGACCGAGGTCGCCCTGTACGACTATGGGCGACATCTCCAGACCCGTCCCGGGATTCAAGCCCTCATGCTCCTGCCCAGATCGCGCACCACGCGCTGCCCGGAGCTTTTACAAAAATTTCGGGCCATCTTCGATGTCCAGGAGTACCGGGACTGGAGCGAGGCCGAGGAGATCCTGTCCCGGGAATCTGCGGATGCCCTGTATTGTATCAAGAACGGCTGGGATGACGGGGCGGTGAGCCACCGCTGTCCAACCTTGGTACACGCAATTTTTCCGGAGGCTGATTTTCACGGGGACGTTTATGTCTACGTTTCGGCGTGGCTCTCCCGGGTGATGACGGGGGGGGCCGCTGGGTGGATTCCCCACCTAGTGGATCTACCGGAGATTTCCGGCGACCTGCGCGGGGAACTGGGCATTCCTCCGGAGGCCGTGGTGCTCGGCCGTCACGGGGGCGGGGATTCTTTCGACATTCCTTGGGTGCCGGCCGTCATCCGCACCTGCCTGCAGCGCCGTCCCGACCTGTGGTTTGTTTTTCTCGGAACCCAGGCGCACCCGGCCTTGGCTCGGCATTCGCGGGTCCGCTTTTTGCCGCCGACGGTGGATGCAGTTCGCAAAAAGAGTTTTCTGAATTCCTGCGACGGCATGATGCACGCCCGTAAACGCGGGGAGACCTTTGGCTTGGCGGTGGCGGAGTTTGCGATGTTGGGAAAACCGGTCCTGACCTGGGCGGGATCCCCCGAGCGTGCCCATCTGGAAATGTTGGGGGAGGGAAACTCCCCTTACGGGGATGCCCGTGAACTCGAAAAGTTTCTGCTGCGGTTCCAGCCAGGGAAAACGGCCACCAGCATTTACCAGGAAATTTGCCGACCTGAATTTGCGGTGGACCGGTTCCTGCGTTTTCTGCCTTAGGCCAAAACCTCGCCGAACCAGCGAACTCCCTCGGCGGCCCTGACTTCGTGGCCCCCCTCGAAGACCTGCTGCGTGAGCCCGTGAGGGTTTCCGGCGGCAGCATACAGCCGTTGCGCGTCGGCCACGGTCCTTTCGGCGGGTTCCAAGGGGAAAATATCCCCCCGAAAGCTTTGCACGCAGGCCGGTCGGGGAGCGATGAGGCCCAGAATATCTCCCTGCGTCCAGTCCTTGGCGAGACCCGGCACATAACCGCACCCGCAATGTGGCGTGGCCAAAAAGGAGTCTAGGTAAGAGGAGACAAATGCACTGATGCAGGTGGCGTAGATTTTCGTATCGAGAGCCCCCCAGAGCATGGCCAACTCGCCGCCCAAGCTCCAACCCCAGACACCCACCTTGGAGCCGGGGGCATCGGGACCCCGGATCCAGGCTTGGAGGCTGATCAATTCCCAAAGGCAATATCCGAGGAAAGAAACCCCTACCAGCCGCAAAGAGGCATCCATCCAATCATGCGTTATGGATGCCAGTTTGCCGGTTAAACGACGACTGCCGAAACTCGGTAGTTCCGGGCAAACCGCGGTAAAGCCCGCTTCGGCCAGCCGAAGGGGAAATCCCTGGCAGGCTCCCCGCGGGTTGAGCAGGTCCGCCAATCCCCGTCCATGCCCCGGCAGGCAAAAAACGTGGTTGGACACACGGGATGGTTGCTTGGGGGCAAGAGATACCACCGGCATCCTGATTCCGTTGGTGAACGTGACTAAGTGCGCCGATGCCTGAACCCCTGCAGGTAAAAAATCCGGCAGCAAGCCCAAGGCAGAGGAAAGTTTCTCCGAAACTTCACCGGAAGCCGAGAGAGGAAGAGACGGAATCTGTAAAGCTGACCCCAGTTGGGCACGGAGATCCGTCTCGGCCCCGGCAAGCGGGGAAAGGGAAGATTTCTTTCTTTCAGGAGTGCGGGCCTGACTTCTGGCCCAGCTAAAAATCTCCTCCGGGGTTACGTTCGGCAGGACTTTTTCCAAACGATCTGCCCATTCGTCGGGGTCGGGCCCCTTCCTGCATCCCGCGGAGAAAAAAGGGGCCAAGGCCGTCGCTCCCAGGGCTTGGAGGAAGATTCTCTGTTTCAAAGAAAACCTATCTTAGGCGCCTGGCCCGGAAAGAAAACGGAAATCCGGAATCGCCTCCCCATAAATACCATCGCAAGATCACCTTGTTCCATGTCAGCCGAGAACCTCACTAAAACTCTGGTGAGCGGGGCTTTGTTTGCTGCCCTGCTCACCGCCGTCTTTTTGTTGGGCTTTTCTTTCAATCGCGGCTTGGAAATGTCCGACGAAGGGGCCTACCTTTTGGTGGCTGGCGACCCTTGGTTTTCCGCTGCCCACGGAAGTTTCTACGGATTTGCCTTGTTTCCCCTTTGGGAGTTGGCCGGCCAATCGGTGGCTGGGTTTCGCTGGGTGGGGTTGTTGGTATGGCTGGGTGCCTGTCTTTATTTGTCCTTTGGTCTCAGGGATAGCTTGTCCGGATCTTTGGGAAGAGAGCGGTCTCCGATCCCCGGGGGTTGGGTCGCCGGCTCGCTTTTACTGGCCTCCCTAACCCTATATTCTGACGGCATTCGCACCCCGAACTATAATTGGCTGGCTCATGTCGGGGCGGCTCTGTTGATGGGATCTTTTCTTCGCGGAACCCGCATCCGGGCAAAAACCCCCAAGCAACTTACCGTCTGGCTGGGGGTGGTGGGATGGCTGGCTTTGACTGCCGGGCGCTGGAGTTCGGCGCTCTTGCTGCTTCCCTTGCTTGTCTGGGGCTCCTGGTTCGTGCCCCAGCCGGGGCCGGCGCGGATTTGGTTGAAGCGCGTTGTGGGTTGGACCATCCCCGCCCTGATCTTGGCCGGCTATTTTTATGTGGGCCCCGATTCTCTCAAAGCCGGGTGGTGGTCGGCCAAGCTGATTTTTGCCCAGACGGAAAGTCACGGATGGTGGCTGCTTGGTCAGTATATCCAGAATTTTTCCTACTACCTCTATCGGGTGGCCCGTGCCGCCGTTTGGATTGTCCCGTTGGCAGGTATGATTTGGGTCTTGTCCCGAGTCCCGGGTCTCCATGGTGTTTTCGGACTCCGTCCTATTCCCTGGGTCTGCTTGGCAGCGGTGCTTCTGGCGTTGAGCCGGGGATACTGGAAGGGGGGGGCTGAAAATTTTAGTAAGGAAAGTGTCTTAGCCGGTCTCTGGCTGGGAAGCATCGTTTGGATTGGCTGGCGCAAAGGCCAATGGCGTTCCGTTCCGCCCGCAATATGGTGGTGGGTCGGGCTTTTGGCCTCCTTGCCATGGTTGTTAGGAGTGGCCACCGACACCTCTCTGGCGGACTACGCTGGCCACGGGGCCGTGTTCAGCGTGGCGGCGGGATGGCTTTTGTTGGCCCGATTGGCGGAGGACCGAAAAAATATACCCGTGGTTGGAGCCCTGATTCTCGCGCTCGGTCTTTTGCAGGCGACCCGGGCGGCTAGCTCCACGCTTTTTTCCTACCGCATTGGCAACGTGTGGAATCTCCATGCCCGGCTGTCCGCGGGTCCGGAGAGTGGCCGGCTTCTGGTGGACAAGCCTACCGCCGAGCTTGTCCGACGGTTGGACGGAGCCATGCGGCAAAGGGGCTTCCGTTCCGGCGATCCCATTCTCGCCTTCACCGACATGCCCGGCTTGGTGCACCTGTTGGGAGGCAAATCCCCGGGGGTACCGTGGTATTTTGGAATGTCCCCCCGTCTGGCCGGCCCAAACGGGGAATTCACACGCTTTGTTCTGGCTTTCTTGCCGGCAGGCACTTTGGAGGAAAGTTGGATTTTATTCCGCCAAAAAACCTCCATCCCCCGTGATCTTCGGCAAATTTGGCCCCTAAAAAGGGCGAGATTGCCACGCGACACCGGGATGGAAATCCCCTGGGACACTCCCTTTTACCCCGGGGATCGGGTGCGCTTATATGCGCCTTTTAAAAGCCCCCCGAATGGCTAATCAAGTCATGCTATGAGAAGATCGCGCGTGCTGAAAAGTTTTCCCGAAAAACTGAATCTCGGCAGTGGAAGGTTTCCCCTTCGGGGATTCCTCAATGTGGACTGGGATGCGGCCGCCCGCCCGGACCAGGTTCTCGACCTCAACCAGCTTCCCTATCCGTTTCGGGCCAACACCTTTTCCCTGATTGAAGCGCGTCATGTACTGGAACACCTTCATGATGTTTTTGCCGTGATGAGGGAAATTCACCGCATCCTCAAGCCTGGCGGCCGCGTCCGAATTTCGGTGCCGCATTTCAGCCGAGGCATGACCCATGCCGACCATAAAAGATGTTTTGATCTTTCTTTTCCCTACTACTTCAAGCCCGAGTTCCAAGGAGGTTACTGCGGAGTAAGCTTTGAACTCGTTTCCCAAAAATTCGTCTGGTGGGCCCTGCGGGACCTGAAAAGAACCATTCTCCCTTGGCCGGTCCGATGCCTGGGAACCGTGGCTGGGGTAATTTTTGATTTGGCGGCCAACCTCTGTCCCGCCCTTTGCTCCAGGGTTTGGTGTTTTTGGGTTGGGGGATTCGAGGAGATTCGCTTTGTCCTGCAAAAGCCGATAAGATAAGACGGTTGTGAAAATCCTTGGTGTTTCGGCTTTTTACCATGATTCGGCTGCCGCGTTGGTCATGGACGGGAAGATCGTGGCGGCGGCCCAAGAGGAGCGCTTTACCCGCAAGAAGCATGACGAAGCCTTTCCGGTGAAAGCGGCAGAGTACTGCTTGCAGGAAGCGGGAATCCGGAATGAGGAGCTGGATTTTGTGGCTTTCTATGAAAAGCCGATCCGGAAATTTGACCGGTTGCTGGAAACCTATCTGGCTTTAGCGCCGCTTGGATTCTCCTCGTTTCTCCGTGCCATTCCCGTGTGGCTGAAGGACAAACTATTTCTGGCCAAGCGAATGCGGGAGCAGCTCCCCGGCTACACCAAGGCCTTTGTCTACCCCAGCCATCACGAGTCCCATGCGGCCAGCGCATTTTTCCCTTCGCCTTTTCAGGAGGCGGCCATCCTGACCATGGACGGGGTGGGGGAGTGGGCGACGGCCAGCATCGGGGTGGGTCGGGGA
>Ga0172372_10002819_pt1 | contig 26095 bp, 18 predicted proteins | sample LakKiv5m_2_FD_114544 | JGI IMG/M metagenome (GOLD analysis project Ga0172372, IMG submission 114544) | Freshwater microbial communities from Kabuno Bay, South-Kivu, Congo - kab_092012_9.5m | ecosystem: Environmental > Aquatic > Freshwater > Lake | place: Democratic Republic of the Congo...
TCTACAAAAGTTGAGGGATCTTGAATAGACAGCTCCAGTGAGGGCAAGAGCGTTGCTGAGCCTTTTTGTTGAGCTGCATATTGATCGACACTCAAACCACTGCGCATGCCTTTACCAGTGGTTTTGACAATTTCAGCTCCACTCAATAAATTTGCAACCTTAGCATAGTGACCATCGCCACCAATGCTATTTTTATTCATCAAGTTGGTGAGCACCAATAGATCATTCTTAAAACTTTCTAAGGGTGAGAGTGTTTTTGAAAATTTGAAATTTTCGCCCTCGCCTTCAGGCGTCCAATGTTCTTCATTGACTCCATTGGGCATAAAGACGTAAGCCATGCGGATGGGCTGAGCAGCCGTTTTGGGTTGTTCAGCCATGACTTCAAGCCAAGGCAAACTCATGGATGCGCCTAGACCTTTGAGCAGGGTTTGTCTATTTATGAGTGTTTTTTTATGGAAGTGCATGAGCGGTTTTAGTTAGACCACGACGAAAACGAAAGGGTAAACTTTTGGCAACAGCAAGAATGATGTCGTCAATGCGGTATTGATTAGGTTTGGTTTGTTCCAAGATACGTTTTATGACACAGTCATCGTAATAATCCAAGCTGCGTCCAAGTGCATAACCGAGTAATTTTGCGGTGAAATGGGTGACAAACTGTTCGTGTTTTTGTTTGTTAAAATAGGTTCGCAATCCAACCATACCTTGAATTTTTGTGCCATTTTTAAGTTCGCCAAGGGTGTCGATGTCATGAGCGCCATCTTTGGTTCGCAAGCGTCCTGAGGCATCGAAGTTTTCAAGTGTAAAACCAATCGGGTCGAGTCGATCGTGACAGATAGCGCAACTAGGGTTCTCGCGATGTGAAGTCAAACGCTCTTTAACACTCATGTTGGCATTGGCCATTTTAGCTTGATCGATCACGACATTTTCAGGCGGGGGTGGTGTAGGATTGCCGAGTAAGGTCTCTAGAATCCATTGGCCGCGTAGCACTGGGCTGGTACGATCGGGATAGGAGGTTAAAACATGAACAGCGCCCAAACCCAACAAGCCACCACGTTGCTGAGCTTCGACATTGACTTTTCGAAAATGTGGACCTTCAACATTAGGGATATGATAATAGTTTGCCAAGCGTTGATTTAAATAGGTGACTTTTTGATTGAGCAAATCGAGCAGCGGGCGATTTTCACTAAAAAAGTCTTGGAAGAAATGTTTTGCTTCCGCGATCATGTCATTGCGAATGTCGTCATTGTAATCGGAGTATAAGTTTGCATTAGGTCGACGTTCACCTTTTAGTTGTTGAAGCCCTAACCATTGTGTGACAAAGCTATCGAATAAGGCTAGGGCTTTTTTATCTTTTAACATGCGTTTTACTTGAGCAGTTAAGACATCGTCGTTTTGAAGTTGACCGGCGATGGCAACTTGCATTAAAGTATCATCTGGCATAGAACCCCAAATGAAATAAGATAGACGATTGGCCAATTCAACGTCGTTAATGGGCATGGGTTCGGTGGCGAGTTGATCTTCTTCATAACGGTAGAGGAAATCTGGCGAGATCAGAATTTTAGTGATGACGAGTCTAGCTGCTTTTTGAAAGTTGTCTTCAATTTTCATGGCTTCCAGATAGATTTGTTTTAAAGGTTCAAAATTTTCTGGACTGAGTGGTTTGCGCATGGATTTTTGTGCAAAAATGAAAAGGTGTTGCAGGACTTTTTCATTTAAAGTTTGTTTGGTTTTAGTCAGAGCATCATTGAGTTTTTGATAATGTTTTTTTTCTGCTTCTGGCCAAGTGTCAACGTTAAGTGGCGATGAATCGAGGTGATTTTTGGCGATCAATTTTTCGAGTTCCTTTTCAGGATGACGATTGGACAGATTGCGTTCATTTTTGAGTTGCTCTAACTCAATTTTTTCAGGCTCTGTCAACATTTTTTCAATGGCATTGTTGTTGGCATCGAATACTTTACCATTGATATAGTCATCGATCCAACTTAGGTCATTTTCATGTTTGCTCAAAGCTTGGCCGGGACCTGCAAGCAACACGCCTTCAGCTTCCCAAGCTAGGGGGTGGCTAGGAGCTGTTAAACTAAAGATGACTTGCAACATGGCATTGCCCTGACTCAAATCGCTCACACCAAAGTTGTAGGAAAGGGATTGCGCATTTTCAGGTAATTCAAAACATACTTGCGCTGGAGCTTTTAGTTCAAGACCATTGACGATGGTTTCTTCGTCCTTGTTGAATTTTAAAGGTTGGTTGTTGATTCTTTGACGTAAAGTGATATTTCCTCCGCCTAAATGACTTAATACTTTGCAGTCGATCAAGGGTTTTTCCTGACCGTCTGCAAATTTTATTTTTGCGTTGTTGACAATTAAATAATCAAAGTCGTTGCCATCAGCTATGTCACCCACTGTTAAATACAGTTTGTCTGCTCGAGATAACTGGAGCGTTTCAAGTTTTGATTTAGTTTTGGGATTGCGATATTGATGGATATACTTGTTTCTTTTTACAAAAAGTGCAGCCATTTGGCGAAGTTGATCGTCTGAAATTGTCGATTTGTTTTTTAATACTTCAAGCCATTCTCTCATGCTCCAAAAGGCCCAAATGTTTTTATGTTCAGTGTTGGCGAGGTAACTTCTCAAATTTTCCAGATAAGCTACATTGACATGATGTTCTGCGGCGAAGGTGAACATGGTGCTATCGAGATTGTTTGCCTGTGGGTGTTTGAGAATCAATTGCATGGCGGCAATGGTGTAAGTTTCCAATTCTTTTTGCCATTCTATTTTTGGTTGGTTTAAACGCCATGCAGCATAAAATTTGTTGGTGGAAAAATCACACTCAATTTGGTATTGAGCTGGGTTTTTTGCAACATCCGGTTCGAGAGCAAATTCAATGTCTTTTGTATAACTGACTTTTGCGTGACTTGAAATTTTTTGTGCAGCCTCAACGTATTTTTCCATATAGATGGCAGGAAAGAACATCACCTCTGAATTGTTGTCGAAACCTTCGCCACCACCACCTTGAACGGGAAAGTTTTGGGCGAGTTTGAGGTCCAATCCGGTCAAGTCGAAAATAGTATTGTCGTATTCAAAAGGATTGAGTCGGCGGATGACAATATGGCCAGGATCACGTATGCTTGAACAATCCATATTGAGGATGTTTTTTTCAATCCACGCCATCAATACGTGTTTTTCGTCTTCGCTAGGTTGTTTCTTTTTGGCCGGCGGCATCTCTTGGTTCATAAGTTGTTCAATGCTCATCTGCCAGACGCGTCGGTTTCGATAAATTGATTCAAAGGAGGTGAAGCTGGAAAAATCCAAAGAACCTTTCTTTTTTTCAGGGTTGTGACAACTAGAACAATACTCGTCTAAAATCCCTTTGATTTCTCCAAAACTTTCTTTAAAGGTTTGAGCTGTTAACTTAATAGGAGTGCTAAGGAAATAGAAGACGATAAAAGTTGAAACTAGCGCTCTCAAAAATAGTCATCATGAAAAGGGGTGCAACAAGTATAAAAATAAAGGCTTATTAAATCAAGTCTTCACCTAGATAAGTTGTATATAAATTTTAGATTTAAATGGCTTTGTTTATAATTTATCAATGAAAAGTTGTTGTATGGCGGTCTTATCAGCTTTACAACTACCGCGTTCTGTCCAAAGTGCTGTTATTAGACGAGCAGGAGTGACATCAAAGCTATGATTGATAGCTGGCGTTTGATCGGGGCAAATTTGTATGGTTTGCAAAGTGCCATCGTCAAGTTTTCCCCAAATCTGTCTAACTTCATTTTGGTCGCGTTCTTCAATGGGTATTTCTTTTACGCCATCGGCGATGGTGAAGTCAAATGTAGAAAAAGGCAGAGTGACATAAAAGGGAATGTGATTGTCTTTGGCAGCCAAGGCTTTTAAATAAGTGCCAATTTTGTTGGCGACGTCACCGTTGGCTGTAACCCTATCTGTGCCGACAATAACGAGGTCAACTTTGCCATGCTGCATCAAGTGACCGCCGGCATTGTCGACGATGAGGTGATGGGGCACACCGTGTTGGCCTAGCTCCCAAGCGGTAAGACTTGCACCCTGATTGCGTGGGCGAGTTTCATCGACCCAAACGTGCAAAGGTATTGCGGCATCGTGGGCATGGTAAATGGGTGAAGTGGCTGAACCATAATCGACAAAGGCCAACCATCCAGCATTGCAATGGGTGAGAATGTTGAGTGGCGCTCCACCTTTTGCGATAGACATTTTTTTTAAAAGTGGCAAGGCATGTTGGCCAATACTTCGACACGATTCGGCATCTTCGTCGGCAATGAGGTTGGCTTCAAGAATGGCAAGCGCAATTTTTTCTTGATGGGTGCTGCCTTTTGCGATTGCTTTCAATTGACGATTTACAGCCCAAGCGAGATTCGACGCGGTCGGTCTTGAGGCGATTAAAATCTTGGCGGCTTTGCTCAAGTCCTCTTCAAAATAATTTTTTCGTGCAGTTTGAGCAGCTAAGGACATGCCATAGGCAGCGGTGGCGCCTATTAGTCCAGCACCGCGAATGGTCATGTTCTTTATAGCCGCTTCGACTTCTTTAACATTGGCCAATTGGGAGGTGATGAATTCATGTGGCAAACGACGCTGATCGATGACTTCGACACAGCCGGGATCGTTGTCTTTTAACCAAATGGTTCTAGTTGGTTGACCATTGACTTTCACGCGCGAAGTTTTTCATAAGCATGATCACATTTGGCAGCCATGATGAAATCGTTCACATGCAAACCTCGCATTTTATGCGACCACCAAGTGACCGTGACTTGTCGAAACTCGACAATCATAACCGAGTGATGGCCTTCCAATTCGGAAAGTTCTGCAATGGCATTTACCAAGGATAATGACTCCGAGTATTTGGTTAAAGCATAGCAGCGTGTTAATTTATCGATGCTATCTTCCTGTATAATTTTCCATTGTGGCAAGGTGGGGAGGTATTGTTCAATTTCTGAGGCGGTGATTTTAGGTGCATCGGCACGACATGCTTCACATTTTTTGCTCAAGAGATCATTCATGATAACCCTTAGGTAGTTGAATTGAGTTTAACTTGTGTGCTAGGTCGTACAGAAAGGAAATCTACAAATTTAGTTTAATTAAAACGGCAAGTGGTTTTCATGGTTATTTTTGGAAACAGGCTCCTAGTGTGGACCGTCAGAATAGGCACGGCTTATCAAAATGAGGTAAAACTACAGAGGACTCAGAGGTATCATAAGACGCGTCAATTGTGGCGACCTACACTAGCACGATCAATTTATTGATCTGCTTATTTTCATTTGGCCACAAACTGGATCCAATTTTGGCTAAGAATCTAGATTTTTTAAATAAATGCCCTGTCAGCTTTTATTTAACTCTATAATCTGTCTTGGAGGTTTTAGCTTATGAAACGAAACTTATTTATCCCCTTACTCTTTTTGTTATGTGGAGCATTACCAATGGATGCAGTAGAGTCAACAGAAACGACAACTTTTGCGGGCGGTTGTTTTTGGTGCATTGAGTCGAGCATGCAAGGCATCCCTGGAGTTAAAAGTGCGGTTTCGGGTTACATGGGTGGAAAGACTAAAGATCCGACTTACAAGGAGGTTTGTTCTGGAACGACAGGCCATCGCGAGGTGGTTCAATTTGAGTTTGATCCGTCTGTGATAAGCTTTAAAGCATTATTGGAAAAGTTTTGGATACTAATTGATCCCACCGATGCTGAGGGTTCTTTTTATGACAAAGGAGAACAGTACAGCTCTGCGATTTTTTATCATAATGAAGCACAAAAGCAAATAGCCGAGGCCTCTATTAAGGAGATTCAAGCATCTGGTCGTTTTGATAAACCTATCGCCACTAAAGTGATAGCAGCGAGCATTTTTTATAAAGCTGAGGAGTATCATCAAGATTACTTTTTGAAAAATCCAGATCACTACAATCGTTATCGTGTTGGTTCTGGTCGCGATCGCACCAGTGCTCGTTTGTGGGGTAGTGCTCCTTTTGCTGAAGAGCAAATGTACCAAAAGCCAGATACAACCGCTCTAAAGGAGAAGTTGTCAGCTCTTCAATTTGAAGTCACTCAAAAAGAAGGCACGGAACGACCTTTTCAAAATGAGTTTTGGAACAACCATAAAGATGGCATTTATGTTGACGTTGTTTCGGGCGAGCCTCTTTTTAGCTCTCGTGATAAATTTGAATCCGGCACTGGGTGGCCAAGTTTTTTTAAGCCCATTGAAGCAAAGCATGTGGTTGAAAAAACGGACGATAAACACGGTATGGTGAGAGTGGAAGTGAGATCAAAATACGGCGATTCTCATTTGGGTCATTTATTTCCCGATGGTCCTAAACCAACAGGTTTGCGTTATTGCATCAATTCTGCTTCATTGCGTTTTATTCCCGTGGAAAAATTGGTTGAAGAAGGCTACGCTCCTTACAAAAGTCATTTTGAAGAAAATGCTCCAAAGCATTGAAAATGATATGACATGAATGCCGATCGAGCCGTCACTTTCGTTGGAGATGTCCATGGCTGCTATGAAGAGTTGTTGGAGCTTTGTCAGCGTTGTTTGTTCAACCGTGTTGAGGCAGGTGAACGAGTCGTTTTTTTAGGTGATCTTGTTGATCGCGGTCCACAAAGTGCGGCTTGTGTTGAGCTAGTAAGAGAGATGCAAATGCTCTATTCGGATCGAGTTGAGTGCATCATGGGCAATCATGAAGATTGGCACATTCGCTATCACCACCACCGAATTGAAGAAGTGACAGAGGGCAAATTGAACCCTATGGAAATGATTCCCGAACATGAACAAACTTTTCGTGAATTGAACTCGTCGCAGAGGGTGTGGCTGAGTGAAAGACCCATATATTGGAGTGGCTTAGGGTTCATTGCCATTCATGGTGGCATCCCAAAAATTGCTAGAAATTTTGATGATTTTTTTTCCAAAAATGTGAAGCGAATCACCATGCGCTTGCGAAAAGTTGACGAAAAACAAAAGATGATTTCTTATCAACTTCATCAAAGCGACGATGAAGTTGAAGGAATTCCGTGGGGCGATTTATACGACGGACGTTTAGGTTACGCTGTGTATGGTCATCAAGTTTATAAAGAAGTGCAATCGCATAACTTGGCTTTAGGTATAGATACAGGTTGTTGTTTTGGCGGGAAACTCACTGCGGCAAGATTTGTTGAGGGTAGTGAAAGCCCAGAATTGGTTCAAATACCAGCTAAAAGAGTTTACTTTAATTATGGGTATATTTAATGCTTAAGATTGAAACGATGGAGTTTTATTCTTACACAATGTGGCCATCTGATCAATCGAACTAACGCCACATTTAAGCGCAGCCATTTGATGACCAAAAGTTATTGTATCGCACATGTCTGCACCTTTGCATTTTGCATAAAGTACAGCTGCCATAAACGTGTCTCCTGCACCAATGGGATTGACGAGATGGTCGATGGGTGCAATGTTTAAATGTTGCTGTTTTTGATCTTTTTCTTTCCAGAGCACGCCTTCACTGCCACAAGTGATGATTAAATTTTTGAGGGCATATTTTTTCTGAATAACATCACATAGATGTTCAGTTTCGTTTAAGTTGGCAATAGACTGAGCCTCGCTTAGATTGATTTTGAGAAGATCGGGTTTTAAGGCGAGCAAATCTGGACGGAGGCCATCGTAATAAAGTTGATAATGTGCTCGAGTTTGTTCAAGGATTTTTAAAACCGCTTGGCAAGGTCCGTTTGGAAAGGATCCAGTGATGACGATTTGCTGAAATGAGTTGATCTCTTCTTTTATGACTTCAGCCAAAGTGTTCCATTCGAGTTCTGAAACTTCACAATGAGGGTCGATGATTTCAGTGCTGTGCTGATCATGACAAAGCGTGGTGGCGATACGGGAATGATTTTTGGTTGCAATAGCACGGTGATTGAGTTCAAGATCGGATAGATTTTTTGCAATGAGGTCGCCATAGACCCCACCCAAAAAGTGGAGCAATTTGTGTTGGCGCTGTCCAAAAAAATAGAGGATTTTGGCCACATTGATGCCTTTGCCCGATGCCGTTTCATTGAGCTTCAAACCTCGATGCACCGATCCTGGGATCAATTGAGAGAGTTGTAGGGTTCTTTGCCAAGCTGGGTTTGGCGCAATAATGAGCAAGGGTGAATCTGATTCGGTCATTTAGGGGTTTAATTTGCGAAGTTATTTAAACGTCTAAGCTTATAGTTAATTTCATTATCCAACCATGGCATTAGAAAGCGGTTCCGTAACTCTCAAACGTTTTTACACAATCAAAGCATTGCCCGAAGCAAAGTGTGAATTGTGGACAGAGGCTTTGAATCAATACGCGATAAAAGATAAAGAGCTTCAGCTCGATGGTGAAAATGAGGGTTGGGCCGTTTTGGGCAATGAACTCAACAATCGTTTCACTTACCTCAATGCCCAAATACCACCTTACGTTTGTTTTGCTTACCGTCAGGATTCAATCAAAGTTCCAGGTTCGTTGATTGAACTGCATTTAAAATCTCAAGTCGCGATAGAACGCGAAATGGGCGAAGGCATTTCCAAAGTAAAAAAGCAGGAGATGAAGGATGACATTGTTAAAGACTTGATTGCTCGAACACTTCCAAACATTGACGTGGCGGGTGTACTGGTGGATACAGACCACGGTGAAGTGTTTTTTAGTTCCAGTAGCGATCGCATGGTCGATGGCTTTTGCCAATTGTTCTACGAATCATTTCACATTCAATTGATCGATGCGGATTACGCAACCATCGCTCACCGACTGATAGATAACGATGAGAAATTTGAAGCTTTGATGAGTCACCCTGGTTTGGATTTGGTCGACGACCTTCAATTGCACCCTGACTTTGAAGACGCTCCAGAAGTTCGTTTGGGCAGTGCTTTTTTAACTTGGTTTTATTATCATTTACAAGAGTCCGATTCTTCGTGGTCGAGCGAGTTTGTAGAAGAGGTGTTTGTGGTTTGTGAAGACCAACTCACACTTGCGGGTGAAAGTTTTGGAAGTCGTGAAGTCACCTTGAGACAAGGTGCGATCAACACTTGCCGTGAGTTGTCGGCGGCTTTACAAGCTGGTAAGAGTGTGTCGAAGGCGAAGTTTTTATTTTATCGCGGCGATGAAGATGAGGGTCAGGTTTGGACTTTTTTAATCGATAAGCAGAATTATGTTTTAAGTTCTTTGAAGTTGCCAAAAGCTGAAATAGCCGATGACATCACCATGTTGCGTGAGAGATTTGATAACATTCGAGAGATACACACCATATTAGATGACATTTATTTAGATTATTTGGAAATGCGCGTATCGGAAAAGTGGTCGACTATTCGCCAGCGCATGCGCCATTGGGTTTACGAATTAGATTTAAGCCCCACAAAGCCAAAGCAGGCTGGAACACAAGTGGAGGGCATGAGCGCGTTGCAGGAAGAGCAGCAAAGCGAAATAGAATTTGGCAAACCTGAAGTTGTAGAAACCGAAGACAGCACTAGTGCGGGTCGCCACTAGGGGCTCAAGTTAAAGCACTGATGATTTGGAGTGAATCACTCAAAATAGGTGTCATAGGCACTTACAACAGCGGTAAAACAGTTTTTTTAACCTCGCTTTTAAATCATCTGTTGCATCACAACTCCGAGGTGTTTAAACTCAAGGGCGATTCTAAGGTTGTGATTAAAAAAGCTGAATTTTTAAATTTAGACAGTAGATACTTAAAGTTTCCCTACCAAGCCCATCGTGACGCTTTGGTACGTGAGGGCCGTTGGCCAGAGAAAACTTTGCACGCTAGTTATCAACGCGTTGGGTTGAATTTAAACCGTGGTTATCAACGCACTTATGACATCACCTTGTTTGACTTTCCCGGTGAAGGTCTTGCTGATGCGAGTATTGCGGCTTTGGACTGGAGCGCTTGGAGCAAACTCAGTTTGGCCGAGTTACAAGATCATCAAAATGAACGTGATCTGGCGTATGAGTATTTAAACCTACTGGAAAAACAATGTGAAAATATAGATGAGCTATGTTATGCTTTTAAATTGTATTTGGCGAGAAAGCGAAAAAACTTTCGACCTTTGATTCAGCCTTCTAGTTTTATTCTTTCAGATCAATCAAAGTTGATTTCAAGTCAGCTGTCAGTGGAGGAGATGGTTCAAGGTCGCTATTTGGGAACTGAATTAAAAGAATTTTTGCCTTTGCCAGAAGCTTACATGCAGTCTAAGTCACAATTGTGCAAACAGGTTGAGCGACATTATCGTGAGTATCAACAAAATAAGGTGTTGCCGTTGTTCAAGGAATTGGCATCGTGTGACAGTTTGCTGATTTTAGCTGATCTACCCACCATGTTGAACTCGGGTTCGGACATGTGTAACGATACGATTGAATTGGTGAAAGCGTGTTTGGATTTTTGCCAACCTGGAAAAAATGCGTTTGAGTCGTTGTATTCTATCAGTCAGCTGCCTCAGCTTTACAGACAATCGACGGATTTTATCAAACAATTGCCGCTATTAGGTCCATTGAGTCAAATGTTGCTTGGTCAAAAAAGTCCATTAAAACCGATCACCACGACGGTGGATCAATGGTTGGGGTTAAAAAAAATAAAACGGCTTGTGGTAGCCGCTTCAAAATGCGATTTGGTGCATGAAAGCGATCGCGATCATTTGAAAGTGCTTTTACGCGAGTTATTTCAAAGCACGGCCAGTGCACATTCGGGTCTGGATTTGCATTGGGTGAATTTGAGCGCCGCCGTGGCAACGCGTTCTAGTTCTGAACACCATGCATTGATGGGACAACCTGAGCTCAATGAGAGCGGCGCTGAACAATTGATAAGGGTGAGTCAGTTGCCTGAGCATTGGCCTCATCAATGGCGAGCAGGTGACTTTTGTTTTCCAGATTTTAAACCCAAACGCTTTCCAGGTTTGAAAGTTCAAACGCCCGATCATTACAATTTGGATCGCGTGTTCAATCATTTAATGGGGTGGTCGACATGAGAGAACACGATGATGGTGGTGGACGCCCCAAAGTGGTGCCAGAAAAAATAATAGAACTTGGGTCGCAGTCGCATCAAGCGCAGGAGGAGCCTTTTAAGTCTGCAGTGTTCGAAACGAGTTTTGACGATAAAGCTGCTTCAAACAGCCCTAAGTGGACCAACCCTTTTGCAGCGCAAGGACTTGTTTCAGTTATTCTATTAGTGCTTGGATTTATGACGCTTTGGGTGATGTCGCAAGTGGTGGCTTTTTCCCGAGACTTATTGAATTGGCCTTGGCTGCTACGAGCACCAACGTTAGTTTTGGTGGCGTTATTGTTAAGTTATATGGCATTTCACAGCTGGCGATTTTGGAGGGCCTTCAAAAGTTTGCGGATACAGCGACAGCTCAGTTTAAAAGATCTCGATCAATTGGAGCGACGAAAAGACTTACAGACTCAGTCCATAAAGCATTATCGCCAAGCGATTGGGCATTATTTGAAAGATTACGATTTTAAAAATGCCGACTTGTGCAAACGCTTGGTTGCAGTGGGTTTTAGCGATGAAACGCTATTGCAATTGGAATCAACCCAAAGGCGTTTGTTAGAAGGAGAATGGGCTGATAGCCAAACTTGGTTGGAATTTTATTTGCAACAATTTCAAAAAATCGTTGATCAAATTGCTTCAGAGCGCATCCGAAAAACTTCATTGCGAATAGGGATTGCAAGCGCTAGTTGCCCCCAAAAAACTTTAGATCTTCTCATTGTTTTAGGAGGCTCACTGCAGTTGAATGCAGATTTATGCACGATTTATCGTTTAAAATTAGGGCGAGTGGGTTTGTTTGGGTTATTGATTCGCTCTTTTAGGAACTCCTTTATTGCGATGAATCTAGAAGATGTTTCCGACCATTTTATCGACCAAATGACCGATCATTGGAAAGAGCATGCTTCAGGTTTTGCTTCGCACTTGGGCACACTAATTGGCACGCGTTTGGCAGAAGGTGGCGCAAATGCGTTGTTGTTGGCTAGGTTAGGCCATTGTGCTAAAAAACAACTTCAGCCCTTGAAGGCTTAATCTTTTAATTTAGGGTAAAGGCGCGGCGAGTTTTCTTGCAAAAGTTGAAAATAGGTGTCGTTTTCAATCACTTCGGTTGATCCATCGACGCTTGAAATCACGCCTTGAAAGTCATGGCGGGCGGGGAGGTAATTTCCAACCTGATTCGGTGTACTGCTGCCATCGTTCCACATCCAGCCAAAAGGCTCATCTGAAGGTTCAAATAAAATCATCCCATTGGTGCGCAATTCGAAAGTACGGTAGGTGACGAGGTTGCGACCGTAGTTGTTGATGACGCCATTTATGAGATAACTAGTGATATTATTGGTGCCGAGTTTGGATTCATCTTCCTCAGCGGGACAGCGGTAGGGTTCGATCGTTCCCATGTAAGCGTAGAGAGCGCTACCTTTGAGCATGGCATCATTCCAAGCTCCCGAAGCTTTTTGAGGGTACAACCAACCTGGAGCGTTAACTTTGAAATCCAAACTACGCCAATTGCATAGTGTGAAATGTTCATTGTTATCAGCTTGATACACACCATTTGCCATAGCCAGTTGTTTGTGATGGTTTAAACAGGCATTTAGATGAGCCATCTTAACAATTTTATTGCCCGAAGAAACCAGTAGTGAAGCCAAAAACATTAAAAGCGCCACGACAATAAAAAATTCAACTAAGGTAAAATGGAAGAGTTTTTTCATGGGCGTTGCCTATAGAGAGCTCGGTAACATCATTTTCAGTTGTGATTTGAAGCCACAATGCTCAAATTTATGCAAAAAATAAACGAAAAGTCAAGTCCAACAGAAGAAAGTGTTTCAAGAGAGCCCTCAAAAAGCCCGCTTTATTTAAAATCTAGCGGTAATCAAGGTGAATTTAGTTACAAGTTGATGGACATAAATCATTGAATTAAAACTATTTGTAGGGGTTAACATGCTATAAAGCCCTATATTTAGTGAATATGACGCTTTTTATGGCATCAAAGCTTAGATAAAACCTAGGGAATTGTAAAAATTTTTTTAATTTCTAGTTGCTCGGTTTGACCTAACGATATTCTTGCGCGTTCATTAGCTTAAATTTAAATATTGGGAGAATCCATGACTTCAAAAGTCTTTCGCCTATTTCTACTAGGGGTTGTCATGATGACAGCCATCGCATGTAGCCTTTCAGATGACGACGATCCGACAGTGACGACAGCGACAGTGACCGTTGGTGGTTCAGTAGATCAATCTGGTTCATCAAAACCTAGAGCAGCAGTGACTTCAAGTGCTAACTTAACCGTTGTTGTTGTGTATCCTGATCAAGGTACGGCTGGAACCGGTACAATCACGGGTACGACTACTCTCACTTATGAGGCAGATGTTGTTCAAGGCAAAAACTGTTTTATTGAGATCCGTTTGGCAGGTAGTTCGAATGTTTATATGAGTCGTTTTTTGAGCTCAGAGGATACTGATGTCGATATTTCGGCTCCAATCGATGCGCTTTCCACTTATATCTCTTCAAAAGTTAAAGCTGCAATAACAGCAGGTGAAACGAATTACACTGAGGCTTATGACTCAGTATTAACTGCAATTTTTGGTAGTAGCGTTCCAAGCAACTTATTTCTCAGTTTCAGCTCATTAAGAGCGTCTATCACTGATGCTTCAATATTGGATGCGATTGATTCAATTGCGGATGCAATTTTGGCTTTTGACATTGCCAACCCAGATGCGTATTTTGATATTTTAAATGCTATTGAAACAGATGGACAGGGAACCGTTACCTTTGGCTCTTCACCTGTCTCTGCTCAAGAAAAAGCGGCACCTGGATTCGTATATGGTTTTAAAATCACTGCGCCTGAGGGAATTTTGAGCACATCGACTCCTTATTCAATGAGCATATCTCCTGCTTTTGCTGGAGACTATAGCATTGATGGCACTAATGCTGTGGCCAAAATCATTCCAGATGCAGCGGACGTTGGAACTACATTCACCATCACAATTACCGCCAACGGTGCTTTAGGTGCAACAGATAGTTTCACTACAGATATTGAAGTAGGTGCTTTAAAAATAACAGGTCAAGGCCTATTGGCTTTGAAAGGATCGCTTGATGCCACCTCTTATCAACTAGAAGCGGGTCCTGAAGTGTCTGGTGATAGCTTTTTTGTTATTGCTCAGAAAGATGGAGCACATACGATCGAAAGATACAGCGTCAGTAGCCTTAGTTCATTTGGCAGCAATGCAACGATTGGTTTCCCAACCGATGGTTTAGCTTACACAGCGATCATTCCTCATGATTATTCTGATGCTTTAGTTTATGGAAGTTATGTTTATGTAACTGACGCTTCATCTGGAACAATTAAATACGACTTCTCATTGGCAGGTGTTAGCACAAGTCAAGTGATTGCGCCTTCTACTTTTACAGCAACTGAGTTGGCAAAAGCAGGAACAAAAATTCTAGCTTTCAATTATGAAACCCAAGCATTGCGTGCTATCGACACCAGTGACGATGAAGACTCAAGCACAGGAATTACTTTTGAGGATGGATTCACAGCTTTTGAAGTTGGAAGTTTAGGTGATTACTTCTATGTTGGTGGAACTGCTTCAGGTAACAATGTTTATCAGTTTTATACTCAGAACTTTGTGCAGACTGTAGGTGCGTTTACAACACCATATGACTACGAGTTTGTTGCAGATCAATTCTCTTCGACAAAAGCTTATGGTTTAGCATCTAACACAGATGTGTTGGTATTGTCTATGACAAGTGCTTCTGTTGGTCCAGTGGTTACTTATAACACCTCTTCGTTGGCTGGTGCTGTTTATGCTAACAATCCTGTTGCTAATGGATCTACAGTTTATGCTCCTCAGGTTTCAACATCGACGATTCTTTCTTATAGTTTGTCATCATCTGATAATATTACAAGTACTGAAGGCAATGAAGTTAGTGGTATGACTACTGCCATTAGTGGTGATATAGCTAATTTGGTGATTAATTTACCTGAAGGTGCTGATTCTGATTCTACAACAATTCACAATACAGGAAGTTTCTTGATTCCAGTTTATACTTCTCAAAATACCAATGTATGGTATTTGAAAGCTTTCGAATTGTCAGCTGAATAAGCAAACTTTAAGCTAATATACAAAAGCCTAGGCATGCCTAGGCTTTTTTTATGCGCCATTTTAATTTTGGACGACTTTAACCTCCTTATTGTTCGATGCACTTATTTTTTGACAGGATTTACATGATTAACAGGAGGATAAATGTGGTTCTTGTTGATCATAAAGGACTCTGCGAAGTTGATGAAAAAATCTACGGCGATACCTATTTGTTGTTATATTCGGCCTTGTCCCTAAAGTCGTCAATCAGCGAAACGTTATACCCGCGCAGGCGGGTATCCAGAACGACGTAAAAGTTACGCCAACCTAGATTTCCCCGCCTTCACGAGGGCAGACTCTTCGGGCTTCGCCCTTCGTACGCGGGAATGACGGATGCTTTTCTCATCTGCCGAAGTTAGGGACAAGGCCCTATATTCCTAATTCCTACCCTACGCAGCTCAAGTTTTTTCATTAATGACCTACTCAGTTACCTGCCATCTTATAACCTGTCCCATCAAAATTCTGTCAATCATGTTAATCTTGTCTAAAAACTCTTTCACATGTTAGGTGAGTAGTTCATTTTGAATTTAAGTTGTGACTGTTGTTCACCTATTGGGCTTTTCGTTAAACTGACGGCATGATTTGGAGCGTGTCGTTTAGTTGGGTTTACCTAAACCTTTTGGTGATCCCCTGTTTTTTTTATTTGCTAACGTTAGATTATTTAAATTTACCTAGAGGTGTGCTCTGGGTGGCGACTTCGAGTTTATTTTTTGTGATTGAATTTTGGCGTGGGAAATTAACACCATTTAGCAAGGTCGATCGACTCACGGCTTTGATGCTTATGTTTCTCGTCTGGAGTGCTCTATCGAGCACTTGGGCTTGGCAGCCAGAGTTGACTTGGCAGCGTTGGAGTTTTTTACTCCTGGCCTTTATGACATTTGTCTGGGTTCGTTCGTTCAATGACACTCAAAAATCGGTTTTGTTGTGGACGGTAGCGATTCAAGGCGGGTTGTTTGCCGTTTTGGGTTTTTTGCAGTGGTATGAAATAGAGCCTTTCAGTTTGATTTTGCAGACTGAGAAGCCGGGCATCACGATGGGTCATCGCAATGTGGCTGCTGAGTACATGCTCATTTGTTTGGGTGCAGCACTCAGCTGTATTGGAAAAATTAAGGGTTGGAAAAAAAGCTTTCCAATGCTATTGACCGTTTTATGTCTTGGGGTCATTTACATCTCGCGTTGTCGTGGTGTATTGTTGGGCATTATTTTAGCTACTTTGGTAGCTTTAGTTTATTTAATTTTCAAAATCAAATCCAAAGCACTGCGATTGGGCATGGTGTTGGTTTTTGTCTCATTGGCGGTGGCCACGATTTTTGTGGTACAAGCCAAATTGCCGGGTGTAAAAGCGAGCTTTAGTGAGGGAAAAATTGAATCTTTGCGCATGCGATTGGCTCATTACAGCAACACCTTGGTTTTGATAGGTGAGAACCTTCCAACTGGGGTGGGATTAGGCAATTTCGCCATTCAGTATAGTCAATATCTAAACTCTTGGGTGCCCGATAAGCACTATAGTGATCGTTTGATACTCAGAAACACTCATAGCGACCCTTTGGAGTGTTTAGCTGAATTAGGTCCGGTTGGATTGTTATTGGCATTGATGATTTTATGGTTGATCATGGTTAAAGCTAAAAAGAACAACTGGATGCAATTCGCCCTTTGGTGGGCTATTTTAGCTCAACTTTTTAATGCTTGCGTCAATTTTCCATTTCAAGTTATTCAAACTCAAATGATCGTAGCCATTTTGCTAGGTTTATTTATCGAAAAGGATGCCTTCCAACCTGCTTGGAATTTAGCTATTCCCAAACGTCGTTTCATCAAAGTTTTGGTGAGCTGTTGTTTAGCTTTTCATCTTTTTCATCAGTGGCAAAGGCTTCAAGCTAGTTATGAAGCTAAAATGGGCATGAGTTATATGCTGGCCAATCGCAACAAGGAAGCTGAGCCTTTTTTGAGAAAGTCGATTGAGCTAGAGCCAAGACAAGTCGATCATATCATGTTGTTGGCGTATTGTTTGAGAAGTTTGGGGCGAATGACAGAGAGTTCTAGTCTAGCTGAAAATGTGTTGGGCATTTTCCCCTCTTATCTTCCCGCTTTTAATTTAATTGGTTTAAACGCTTTAAAAATCAACGACTTAAACCGTGCTGTACGCGCTTTTGAACTCAGTTATCACAATCAAAAGTATCAAGAAACGACGAAAGAAAAATTGCAATTGGCTTATGAAATGTTGGGTACGGAATTTCGAAAACGCGGTTTTATCAAGGAAGCTTTAGATTTAGAGCATCGTTTGCGCGTGGTTCGTCCGGACAATTTGGATTCACTTCGTCGTGAGTGTTTGGATTTGATCAACTTGAAGCTTTATCCCCAAGCCTTGAATTTGATTGAATTGATCAAGATAAAAGCAGACGATGAGAAACTGGCCTATTTAGAAGCAAAAGTTCATGTTGCTACAGAAGATTGGATCAGAGCGATAGAGACACTCGATCGCGGTATAAAAATAGCCCCACAAGATTTAAAATTGCTCAAAATGAAATCAGAAATCCAAGAGCGTTTTATAAATTCTAAACCAAATGGATAAAATTTTCTTATCCCCATTTGAAGTGGTACCTGCAGTTATAGATGGAATAAAGGTTTGGACTTTAAGGCCTTTTAAAATAGACGATTCATGGATGGGATCTTTGTCTATTTATGGAAAAGGCAAAACACACGATATGAATTCAATACGAGAAAGCATAGCAAAGAAGAAAGATTTTTCTAAATGAGTTATATTGCAATTGATACATCTGTTGTGCTCAGGCTTCTTATTAATGAACCGGAAAAACAAGCGTGGATTGCAAAAAATAAGAATAACTACTCATCCCTCCAAGACAAACTCTGTCGAAGATTTCTTGACAGGATTTACCTGATTAACGTGATTTTTTGAATTACTGTGACCATGATGCCCGCATTGTTCTTTGTTTTTATGTAAATCATGTCAATCCTGTCAAAAAAATAGGGGGAGAGCAGTTACAAATAAGATTTTATTAACTCATCAATTGGGTGAAAAAAAATATAGTATCTGATTTAGTGATTATTGAAATATACTACACACCAATGAGACGTTGACTTTTGATAAGCGTATGTTCAAGGTGAAAGGGTGTGTAAATATAGTTGATTTTGAGAATAAAGAAAAATAATCTGTAAAGTTATTGTGGTTTGGAACTCAGTTCCAAAAAAAACAAGATTTGGCTTTTGATGGCTTTTTCAAATTCACTGATGAGAAGGGATTCATTTTCTGAGTGGGCTTTGGAATCCGGGTCTTCTATACCAACTAATAGTACGGGTACGCCGCCCAATGCGTTGGACATGGGTTCGGCTAGTGGAATGGTGGCTCCGCATCCGGCAAAGACGGCTGGTTTTTGGTAACCTTGTTCCAAGGCAGTCATCAGATGTTTGACGATAGGATGGTCGGTCGGAGCTAACCATGGACGAGCTGGGCTTTCAAAATTTAAATTTAAGTGCAGTCCCCACGGTAGATGGGATTTTAGGTGTTGTTCAACGATACTTTGGGATTTGATGGGGTCCATAGCTGGAGCTAAACGTATTCCGACGCGAGCCCAAGCTTTGTCTTGAATGACATTGCCGCACATTTGCCGTGAACCTGCTTCAAAGGCGTGTATGGTGAGGGTGCTTTCGCGCCACAATTTTTTAAAGACTTGTTCGGCATCATTAGGAAAGTGACAATCAGGCAATAAACCGGCTTGACGCTTAAATAAAGAAGCGTCAAAGTCGAGTTGACGCCAACTTTCAAGTTCAGTTGGACTCGGTTCAATCAAGTCGTCGTGAAAACCTTCCAGACAGACCTGACCTTTCTCGTTCGAGAGAGAGCTGAGCAATCGTGTTAAACCCAAAACGGGGTCGGGCAATGGGCCGCCCCAAAGTCCGGAATGCAGGGGTTGTTCCAAACCGCGTAATTCAATTTCAAAGGCGAGCATACCGCGAAGGCTGTTGGTGAGAGTGGGCGTGCCAGCGGCGTAATTTTGAAGATCCATCACCACTACAGCATCGCTGGCTAATGTTTTAGCATAGTGATTTAAAAATTGTTTTAAATGTGGAGAGCCGATCTCTTCTTCACCCTCGATTAAAACTTTGATATTAACAGGACATTGTCCGCTTGTTTTTAAAAAGCTTTTAATTGAGGCTAAGTGCACAATCACTCCAGACTTATCATCAGCACAACCGCGACCATAAAGTCGACCAGCTTTGACGGTTGGTGTAAAAGGTGGACTGTTCCACAAGGTTTCGCGCATGGGGGGTTGTACGTCGTGGTGAGCATAAAGTAATAATGTGGGTTGTCCTTCGGCATGCAACCACTCTCCATAAATATAGGGGTGGGCGCCGTCGAGTTCTAAGCGGCGAACTTGCTCAAGACCAGACTCTATCATTAAGTTTACAACACAATCCGCTGAAGCTTGAACGGTTTGCGGATCGTATCCGTCGAAACTGACACTGGGGATTTTTGCCAAAGTTATCAAATCATTTAGCCATGTTTGTCGCTGTGCTGCAGCATAAAGGAGAGCGGGGTGAGTAGTGTTAGTCATGCTTGGGTTTGATTTTTTGGTCGATGATTATTCTTAAATCGTGTGCTTCAAAGCGATAGGCCTGATTGCAAAATTGACAGTCGACCTGAGCACCACCATCGACTTTGATCATGTCTTCTAATTCATTCAATGGCAAACTGTGCAAAACGAACTTGATTTTATCGAGGTTGCACTCGCAAAAGCTCTCTGGGGTGAGCGTTTCGTGAACGTGCAATTTGTGATTTTGTTCCATTAGACCTAAGCCTTTGAACAATTCTTCAACATAGAAGGGCTCTAGACTTTCAAGTTTTGAAAAGTGTTCATGCACATAGGAGCTTTCAAGCTGAGGTCGTAGGGTTTCAAATTCGTTATAGCTCATGTTGGGAAGCGCTTGAATCATCCAACCACGCACACACCAAGGTTCGGTTTTAACGTCAATTAAAATGGAGGTTGGAATTTGATCGCTCAAGGTGAAACAAGTGGCTAGATCCAAACCAATATCGCATCGATCAGCTAAAGTCATGCCTGAATTCAAACGCCGTTTGGAATTGGATTTGACCAAACCGACTTTGCCACCCATTCCAAAAATGCCCTCTAAATCATTGGCTTTGATGTAGATGTGGGCCGGAAAACCTCTAATGTGACCTTTGCTGCCAACGTCAATAGTGATGGTTCCCAGCTCTCCTTCGTATTGCCAACGCAAAGTGTAGCGTTCATCTTCAACTAAAAGGGGGGACGTTAGTAACCCGGCACAAAGAGCTTTGGAATAGAGGTTGCTCATCCAGCCGTGAGTACGATGATTTTTTGCGAGCAGTTGGGTCAATTGACTGCACTCGACTAAGGTCACCCTTAGATGTTTTGATTTCCATTCAGCCCTCCACAATTGATCTGACATGGTTTAAGTGAAAGGTTCCAGTTCTCGATTCACTGAAAAAATGAGTTTTTTAATCCATTCTTTTTCCGCATCATTTAGCACATGAGCTTTTTCCTGATCGGGTAGGTACACGCCTAATTTTTCTAGAGGTAATCTTGCGAATAGTTCACAGGAGGCATAAATGTCGTAAGAGGGTTTCATGAGTCGATGCATCTCTTGAAACAGCGCGATGGCTTTTTGTCGATCCTGTTCTTGACCATTGTTTTCCCAATCGACTAAAATTCTAAAACCGATGAACATGCTGTAGAGGAATTGAAAGTCAGCACGATCGGGAATGCCCGCTTCACTGTGAAAAATAGGAGCATTGCCGAGCAACCCATCTGCGACGAGTGAACGAATGTCGTTGTTGCGTTTTGCACCATCTTTGATATTCATCCAGCGTTGCACGGCATTGAGTCCTATCTTGGTGCGATAATCTTCCAGTCCTAAAAAGAATTTGGCATCGCTTGGTCCCCAGCGCTCACTATGTCGTTCCATAACTAGAAAGGCTTTTTTGGCTTTGTCGAATTCGCCGTGAACCCAGTGAAAACAAGCTACATAAGCGATGGGGCATGGCGGAACAGTTTTGCCGGTTTCAAGACAGATGACCACCAGCTTTTGAAAAATCTGCAGCGCAACTCGAACATGACCTGAATTTAAGTAGAAACGTCCCAAGGTTTCCAAATCTTGAATCGGGTCTTCATGCCAAAGCACCAAACGCATGAGTTTATCTATGAGAAAGGGATGGTGATTCATGGACAGCGAGCGTTTGAATAGCAAATAAAGTTGCTCACGATCGGTGATGAGTTCTCTGAACTCTCCTTTGCCTTTGCCAAAATTTTCATGGATGAATTGAACGTCATCTTCTAAACGGTCAGGGTAGCGGTTGAAGGTTCTAACGATCCATTGCCAGAACAATGAAATGGTGACCGAATCGTAGCGTTTAAGCCGTTGGTCGATTTCCAAAGCAAGTCGAATCCAGCGATCGGTGGCAGCCCATTCGACGATGCCCTCTTCGTCTTTGATCAAGAGAGCTTGAATGTGTTCTTGAATAAAATCACCCAAGGCTTCCATCAGCACCATAGGTGCACCTTGTTGTAAAATGCTCTCCAAATGTTCGACGGCACTGAGCGGTTTGTTTCTCAAGAGATCAATACGAGCTAGACCTAAATTTTCAAGCAAGGCAAATTGAGTGCCACGAAAATTGACCCAGACACTTTTTGCATCCTCAATGCTTTTACTTGCCCTATAAATAGCTATACCTGCTCGATAAGCGGCCCACTGCCCAACCCAACGATTGCGGTGGTTGCGGTATAAATCCATAAAGCCACGACGAGCTCCTTCGTAACAACCTTCAGCCATAAGCGTTTCGGGTATTTGCAGGGTGTCGGTTTTTAAAGGAAGGCCTCTGGTTTCGACTTTAAATTGAGAGTAGAGCACAGGCTGACCGTGATGAACAAAACCAATCCAAGCACCGGCAATAGGGCTGCGATCTATGACATTTAATACAATATAATCGTTCAGGCGGATTTTAATTTCGCCGCGATTGCACTCTATGCGAACATTGTATTTTTTGTTAGTCTCAAGTATGACATGCTCATTTGAGCCCAACACGGTTCCGTTTCTGACCAGAATCATGCGCGAGTTGTTATTGCTGCCGAAGAAAACACCATAGTGATCAAAACGATTAGAATCATTGGGATCGCTGGCTTTAAAGAGAATGCCAAAGCGTTTTACTTTTTCGGGGTTTTCGCGCAAATTGTTATGCAGGATGCGCAGACGAAAACTCAGGTGTATGTCACCATAGAAAGGATCTTTCAGGAAAATAATGGATTCTTCACCCTTGCCCTTTGAAGTGGACTTAATGGAATTGGCTTCAATGCGCCAACGATCTTTAGTGGATTCTGTGGCAAAGATGAAACTATCTTCAGCAAAACTGTCCACCGGAAAGCGTCTAAATTGTGTGCGACCTTCGAGCCAAAATTCAAGCGACTGCCTAAACTCTTTTACGGTATTGTAGCGATTTTCTTGCTCAACCGACATGGCTAATAGGGATATGGCAGATAGTTCTGGTGGAATATCGCGATCGGGATTCATGTCTTCTGGTTTGGGAATGTTTGACTCGTGTTTGGCTTTGACCAATTCCTTTAAGCTTTTGATTTTGTAAGGAAGCTTGAGAGTCAGGATACGGTAGAGGATGACGCCTAAGGAATAAATATCGGCGGCGTAGCCGACATTGCTGATGTCTTTACTTGTTTGTTCCGGTGCCATATAAGAAGGGGTGCCCAAAACATCGCCTGCAACGGTGAGATCGGTTTCGTTATTGGAATTCTCCTCGACCAAAAGTTCTGGCTTGAGCTTTAGGTCAGGGTCGATGATTTCAATTTCGGAAATCATGGTTGTTTCTTCGGGCAATTCTTCTTGATCAATTCCATGCGGCATTTTTTTGGTCAAGCCCCAATCGATGATGTAGACCTCGCCATAGTCTCCGACAAAGATGTTGGAAGGTTTCAAGTCTCGGTGAATGTAGCCTTGGTGATGGGCGTATTCAAGTGTTTGACAGACGTCTCTTAAAATTTCGATCAAACGATGGATGGGGTAGGTGTCTTTAAATTTTAGGTCGTCGAGAATGAGTTTTTTTAAGATTTCATCCAGTGAATTTCCTTCAATGAGTTTCATGGCATAAAAAAGTTGGCCTTCTTCGGTGCTGTCGATGTGAAAAACAGGCGGAATTCCTGGGTGTTGTAGGCGGGCTGTGGTGTAGGCCTCGCGAATGAAACGCTTGCGCTCTTGACCGCGCGCCGAAGAGAGGTCTTTGCGCATCAACTTAACTGCTGCCACGCGATTTAGGTTGATGTCTTTGCAGAGATAAACAGTGCCCATGCCGCCGCGACCAATCTCGCGCAGGATTCGGTATTGTCCTATTTTATTGTTGTTCAGGGCTGAGCAGTTTGGAAAAAAGAAAAATGATGATAAGCAACAGTCAAAAGTTCAACTGAGTCAAGGAGGATATTTTAAATGTCGTTTGGTAAAAAATTAGCGCGAAAAATGAAACAACTATACATTCAGGTTGCTCAGTTAACATGGCCGCCTTACTTTCCGTTCACCACCAATTCCATACGGGATTTCAGGCGAAAGCTTTCCCCTGAAAGACCCTTTGCGATTAAGGAGAATTTATGATCAGCTTGTACAATAAGCTCCCCCCGGACCTCGATCCAGAAGAGACACAGGAGTGGCTTGAGTCACTTGAGGCAATAATTAAGACAACAGGTCCTGACAGGGCGTTCTTTATTATTAAAAAATTAACCGATCAAATGCAGCGCATGGGCGCAGCTTTGCCATCGACCTTAAATACCGCTTATATCAACACCATTCCACCAGAAGATCAGCCTGTTTATCCCGGAGACTTGGTATTGGAAAGGAAGATCACGAGCATCATTCGCTGGAACGCCATGGCCATGGTGATAGCGGGTAACGCTAAAAGTCCAGGCATTGGTGGGCACATTTCCACTTATGCTTCAGCGGCGCATCTTTATGAAGTCGCGTTCAACCATTTTTTCAGGGGCCGTACCCCAACTAATGTTGGTGACATGGTTTATTTTCAAGGCCATGCTTCCCCTGGTATTTATGCACGTGCTTTTTTGGAAGGGCGTTTGAGTGAAGAGCAAGTCTCCCATTTTCGCCGTGAAATGTCGGGAAATAAGGAAGGCGGTTTGCCCTCTTACCCACATCCAAAATTGTTGCCTAAATTTTGGCAATTTCCCACCGTTTCAATGGGTTTAGGGCCGATCATGGCCATTTATCAAGCTCGTTTTAACAAATATTTGGAAAATCGCCATTTAATTAAAGCGGGTCAGTCAAAAGTGTGGGCCTTTTTGGGCGATGGTGAAACAGACGAACCAGAAAGTTTAGGTGCGATATCCCTAGCTGGTCGTGAGCATTTAGACAATTTGATTTTTGTGGTCAATTGCAATTTGCAGCGACTTGACGGTCCTGTGCGCGGTAATGGAAAAATCATTCAAGAACTTGAAGGCAATTTTCGCGGTGCGGGGTGGAATGTCACCAAGGTGATTTGGGGCAGTGAATGGGATGAGTTGATCAAGAAAGATGAATACGGTGAATTGCTAAAAGCGATGAGCGAAGCTGTAGATGGCGATTATCAAAAATACTCAACGTCAAGTGGTGCTTACATTCGCAAACATTTTTTTGGCCGTTCACCTGAATTGGCTAAATTGGTTGAGAATCTATCTAATGAAGAGCTTAAACGTTTAAGGCGCGGTGGTCACGACCCGTTGAAAATCCACGCGGCCTACGCTCAAGCGATGTCCAACAATGGTCCTACGGTGATTTTGGCAAAAACGATCAAAGGCTATGGTTTGGGTGAAAGCGGTGAAGGTAGAAACACTTCGCACAATCAAAAGAAATTGAACGAACAAGAGTTGATTGATTTCAAAAGTCGATTTGACATTCCTCTTTCCGACGAGGAAGTCACTCAGACGCCTTTTTATCGTCCTTCTTCAGACTCGAAGGAAATGGAGTATTTGATCCGACGTCGCAAAGAATTGGGCGGTTTTTTACCGGCTCGTTTTGAAGACGCTGAACCTCTCAACACTCCCGATGCGGGTTTTTATGAAAAATTTACAAAAGGCTCTGCTGGTCGAGAAGTATCAACGACAATGGGCTTTGTAACTTTGCTCACAGGTTTGATTTCAAGTAAAGAAATAGGCAAGCATATTGTGCCAATTGTGCCCGATGAATCTAGAACTTTTGGAATGGAAGGGATGTTTCGTCAGTTTGGAATTTATTCGAGCAAGGGCCAAATTTATGAGCCTGTGGATAAAGAGTCCTTGATGTCATATCGTGAGGCAACTGATGGTCAGTTGCTGCAAGAGGGCTTGTGTGAAGCGGGAGCGATGTGTTCATTCATTGCGGCGGGGACGAGTTATGCCAACAATAATCTCAACATGGTGCCTTTTTATATTTACTATTCAATGTTTGGTTTCCAACGCATTGGAGACCTTGTTTGGGCGGCGATGGACTTGAATTGCAAAGGCTTCATGATTGGCGCCGTTGCGGGACGAACCACTTTAAATGGTGAAGGTTTGCAGCATGAGGACGGCCATTCACATCTATTGAACAGCACCGTGCCCAATTTGTTGAGCTACGATCCTGCTTATGCCTATGAATTGGCTATGATTATTAAAGATGGTTTGCAGCGCATGTATGTGAATAATGAGAAGGTTTTTTATTATATCACCGTATACAATGAAAATTACGAACAACCAGCTATGCCTGAAGGGGTAGAAGAAGGTATTGTTCGAGGTATGTACAAACTTAGAAACTCTGCGCGTAGATTTAAATTGAAAGCGCAGTTGATGTCTTCTGGTGCGGTATTGAAAGAGTCGCTTCGCGCTGCGAAAATTTTAGAAGAGCAGTATGAAATATCGACTGATATTTGGTCGGTGACCTCTTTTGTGCGTTTGCGCAGTGAAGCTTTAGAAGTTGAACGGCA
>Ga0172372_10002820_pt1 | contig 26093 bp, 24 predicted proteins | sample LakKiv5m_2_FD_114544 | JGI IMG/M metagenome (GOLD analysis project Ga0172372, IMG submission 114544) | Freshwater microbial communities from Kabuno Bay, South-Kivu, Congo - kab_092012_9.5m | ecosystem: Environmental > Aquatic > Freshwater > Lake | place: Democratic Republic of the Congo...
GAGACCTTCGCGGAGCTGCGACGCCTCGCCCCCGACGTCCGCGTGGTCCTGTCCAGCGGCTACACGAGCAGGACGCCACGAGCCGGCTGGCCGGGAAGGGCCTGGCGGGCTTCCTCCAGAAGCCCTGGACCGTCCAGCAGCTACGCCAGGCGGTCGCGAAGGCGGCGGCCGGGTAGCGCGCGCTCGGGCGGCGTTCGGGGATCAGCGCTCGCGGACGGGCGGGGTCGGCTCCCACCAGGGCGCGTCCACCCGGAACACGCGGATGGAGTGGCCGATGACGACCTCGGCCTCGCGCTGCTCCAGGGGCGCGTAGAAGCGACGCAGCGACTCGCCCCAGTCCACGCCGGTGAGGTGACGGCGATGGCGCCGTAGGTGACGAGCGGGACGAGGACGAAGAGCTCGTGGCGGGGCCCGGCTCGGCCGCAGCGCCAGACGGCGACCGTGACCCCCGCCAGGTAGAGCAGCAGCGTGGCCGCGGGGGTCTTCACGGCGAGGACGAGCGGGAAGTAGGCGAGCCGGCCCTCGGAGGTCACCTCTCCCAGCAGCCACGCGCTGCGGTGCAGGGCCTTGGCCTGCCCGAGCAGGAAGCCGTTGCCGTAGGCGTTGGGGAGGAGCCGGACGCGGTCGCACCACGCCACCGCCGCTTCCAGCGCGGTGCCCGCGAGCTCCCGCGCCCCGGGAAGGCTCTCCGACGAAAGGAGCCAGCCGGCCGTGGACGAGGGCGCGTACCGGAACCCGTAGGCCGCCCAGACCAGGGCCCAGGTCGTGACCAGCGTGGCCGCCGCGGCGAGGACGGCCGTTCGTCGCGGGAGCGCGCCACGCCACGCCGCCACCGCGAGCGTGACCCCCACCAGCGGGAGGAGGAGGAGCGCCGAGTACTTGGTCGCGTTCGCCAGGAGGTTCGGCTCGACCAGGCAGAGCGCCAGCGCCGCGGCCGCCGGCAGCGGGCCGTACAGCGCCCGGGCCCAACGGTGGAGGAGCAGGCCGAGCGACACCCGCAGCAGGGCCATGCCGCGCCCGGCGTTCAACCACCGGTCCACGTCCCCCGCCGCGGGCGAGCCGTAGACGTGCCGATGACTGGCCGTCCACTGCGCGTGGCCGAGCCAGGCGGAGACGGAGACCGCGTCCGGGGCGGCGGGGTCGAGGCCCCCCGGTGTCGCGATCCAGAGGGGGAGGGCCGCCCATGCCCGCGCCAGCGGAGGGTGCTCCGGGTCGTAGCGGTAGTCGCCCGAGGCGGGCTGCAGCGGCGCCTCGGGACCTGAACCACGGTCCCGGGCCTCTCGAAGTCCGCGCGGTTGCTACCCGTCCAGGTCCGCCCGGTAGGGTCGGAGCCGCTGACGGAAGGGCTCGGTCCACGGGGCCGGACGCTGGGTGGTGGGGTCCACGCGGACGATGGTGCGGGTCCCGCGCGCGCAGGGCTCGTCCAGGTCCATCGGGAGCACCCGCATCCCGAAGGTGAGGCTCGTCGCGCCGAGGCGCTCCACCCAGATCCGGACCCGCACGTCGCCGACCCCCACCACCGGCCGGAGGTACTCGATGGAGTTGGCGCGGACCAGGTGGTACTGGTCGGGGTTGAGCTGGGCGTCGAGCATGCCGCCCCACCCCAGTTGCTTCCAGAAGGAGCCGATGGTGCGCTCGAAGAGGAGCAGGTAGCGGGCGTTGTGGAGGATCTGGAAGGCGTCCAGGTCGTCGAAGTAGACGCCCATCAGCTGTTCGTGGAAGCGCATGCGGCCGTCTATCTTCCCCGCCGTACCGCCGGTTCTTGTTAGGCAGACTCTCGCCAGGAGTCGTGATGCCCACCCGCAAGAAGCCCGCCGAGGCGGCCGCCAGCCCCTCCCCCAAGCCCCGCAAGCCCCGCCTCTCCCGCACCTCCGCCCCCGCGGTGGACGCGGCGCCCCCCGTGGCCGCCGCTCCCGCGCCGGCCCGGCCCGCGCCCGACCGCGCCGCGATCGCCGCGCGCGCCTACGCGATCTACCAGGCCGAGGGCGGCTCCGCGCTCGACAACTGGCTCCGTGCCGAGCGGGAGCTCTCCGGCTGAGCCGGCATGCGCATCCTGGCCGTCCTCCTGGTCGCGGTGCCGGTGTACGAGCTCGTGCGCTGGCGCCTGGCCACCTGGCTTCGCAGGCGGTGGCAGCGCTCCATCGGCCAGTTCCTGCGTCGCCACGGGGTGGAGCTGGAGCACTTCCGGTTCATCGACCGGGTGTGGGTGCGCCAGACGCTCCTGCAGGACCCCGAGCTCGAGGCCTACGCGGTGCGGCAGGCCGCCGCGGGCGGGCAGTCCACGGGTGAGGTGAGGGTCCGCATCGAGGAGTACCTGGACGAGATCGTCCCGTACTTCAACCTCTTCTCCTACTACAAGGTGGGGGCCGGGGTCGCGCGCTCGGTCACGCGGTTCTGCTACGAGTTGGTGTTCGACGCCGCCGGCCTGGCCCGGGCCCGGGCCGCCATCCCCCCGAAGGCGGTCACGGTCTATGTCGCGAACCATCGGTCGAACGCGGACTACGTGGTCCTCTCGGTGGGGGCCCTGCGCCAGGTCGCCCTCTCCTACGCCGTGGGGGAGTGGGCGCTGGTCTGGCCGCTCGACGTGCTGTTCCGCTCCTTCGGTTCCTACTTCGTGCGCCGGGGCGAGAAGGACCCCCTCTACCACCTGGTCCTCGAACGCTACCTCCAGCTCGTGGCCTCCCGGGGGCTCACCACGGCCTTCTTCCTCGAGGGCGGGCTCTCGCGCGACGGCGCGCTGCGGGTGCCCAAGATCGGCCTCCTCGACTACCTGGTCGGCCTCCTCCGCCACGACCCGGGGCGGGAGATCGTGTTCGTCCCGGTCGGCATCAACTACGACCGCGTCCTCGAGGACCGGAACCTCCTCGCCAGCCAGACGGCGCCCGGCCCGCTGGAGAAGCTCCGTTCGCTGGGGGCGATCCTCGCGCGCGCCCCGGTGGTGATGGCGTCGACCTTCGTGCGCGCCGCGCTCCGCTCGCATCGGAAGTACGGCTACGCGGCGGTGGCGTTCGGGCCGCCCGTCCGGCTCTCCACCCTGGTCGCCGACCCGGGGCGCCTCGCGGCCCTGCCCCGCAAGGAGCGGCTCGAGGCGGTGGCCGGGGTGGCCGACACGCTCTTGGAGCACGTGGCGCGGGCCGTCCCCGCCACGCCGGTCGTCCTCGTCGCCCGCGCGCTGCTCGCCGGGGTTTCGGACACGAGCGAGCTCCGGCGGGCGGTGCGGTTGGAGATCGAGGCGGCCCGCGCCGCGAAGCGTCCGCTGGGCTTCGGTCTGGCCTACGCCCCCGTCCTCGCGGCCCGTCCGGACGACGACGAGGAGAAGGGTGCGATCGACCAGGACCTCATCGCCGCCGAGGAGGCGGAGCTGACGGTGGATCTGGCCCTCTCGCTCCTACGTCGCCGCAAGCTGGTGGACGTCGCGGGTACCCGGGTGTCGATCCCCGAGGGTGCTTCGACGGTGCTGGCCTACTACGCGCGCTCGCTGGACGCGCCGACGCACCGGGCCGCGCGTGGGCCCGCGACCGCTCCGCCTTGAAGGCGCGAACCTTGGACCGGTGCCCGGGCATCCGGAACGGTGTGGTCCTGACCCCTCCTTGACGCTTCGGCGTGGATGTCTCGGAGAGCCCAGGTAAAGAGCGACGGGGCGACTGCCCCCGTGGAGCGACGATGGCCTTCAGCTTGCTTCTCCTGGTTCTCGGTTGCCCTTCGGGGGACTCCACCAAGCCGGACGACACGGCTCCCAGCGGGGATGACACCGGCGGGACGACCATCCCCGGACAGGGGGACATCGGATCGCTGACCGTCTCGTCGTCGGACTCGATGAGCACCGTGCTGACGGTCGAGTTCGACACCACGGAGGCGGCCACCTGCCAGGTCGTGCTGGGACCCTCCGCCGGGGAGTACCGGTACGCCACCGCCCCGGATCCCGAACCGGTCACGAGCCACGCCTTCCTCGTCCCCGGCTTCCCCGCGGGCGTGGACTACCACTGGCGCGTGGAGTGCGAGTTCGAGTCCGGGGATCAGAGCTCTCCCGACGCCGAGTACCGGGCGCGCAGCGCCCCGGGTGGCCTCCCCGACTACGACATCGAGGACGTCGATCTCGGCGCCTCCGCGGGTGGCTACCGGATCGTGCCCTGGATGGGCGAGGCGCAGGGCGGCTTCCTGGTGGTCAACGCCGAAGGCGAGCTCGTCTGGTGGCACGAGACGGACGAGGGCGAGGTCGCCCTCTCGGTGCACCAGTCCCCGGATGGCCTGGGGGTCTACTGGAACATCAACGACGCCTTCCGGGAGACCGACATCTCCACCATCGAGTACGCTCGCTGGGACCTCGGGGACACCCGCTCCATCCGCACGGAGTGGGCCCACCACGACTTCGCGCTCCTCCCGGACGGTGCGGGATTCACCTACATCATGGCCGACATCCGGGAAACGCAGGGCGAGACCGTGGTCGGCGACGCGATCTGGCGGGTGGAACTCGACGGCTCGAACCCCCGCGAGATCTGGAACGGTTGGGACGAGATCGAGGAGCCGAACTTCCGAGGGTGCCGGCCCACCTTCTACCCCTTCGCCTGCGACTGGACGCACGCCAACAACGTCTACTACGAGCCAGGAGAGGACGCGTACTACGTGTCCTTTCACGAGTACAACTCCTTCGTCCGGCTCGACGGCATGGAGTCGGGCAACACCGACTGGTTCCTCGGTTCGATCGAGCCGGTGGACTACGAGCCGCGCAGCGCCAACGACGAGTTCGTGCACCAGCACGGCGTGAAGCCCTGGCCGGGCGAGGCGAACACCTACGTCCTCTTCGACAACGGCAGCGGCAACGCCGGTGACACCTCGCGGGTGGTGCGCGTCACCCACGACGGCCGGAACAGCTACGAAGTGAGCTGGGAGCACGACTTCGGGGATCGCTACGCCAGCATCCTCCTGGGCGACACCGACCCGGTGGGTGAGGACCTCTCGAACACGCTGATCTCCTGGGGTTCGGAGGGCATCGTGACCGAGATCACGGAGAGCCAGGAGACGGTGTTCCGCCTCAACTTCGGCCTCGGCGCCGCGGCGGGCTTCGTCGAGTGGCTCCCCACCATGGGGGGGCCCATCTGATGCTGGCCGCGCTCCTCCTCACCGCGTGCCCCGGCGAGGTCGGGAAGGACCCCGCCGAGATCCTGTACGTGTCGGACGTGAACAACTACCGCTACAGCGGCGCCATCGGCCTCGGCAGCCAGGCCGTGCGGCTCGGCACCGACGTGCGCTTCGATTGGAGCGGGCTCACCACCGACATCCAGGGCCATGGGATGGAGCCCTCGGAGGTCACCACCCTCTGGCTCATCTGGTTCGAATACCTCGAGTCGGACGAGCTCGCCGACCTCCTCGTCTGCAACGACGTCGCCCAGTCCGACGCCAACGCCATCGCGTCGGTGGACGTGACCGGCACGAGCGCGATGATGTCGGAGCTCACCGTGGTGGAGAACCCGTTCTCCCCCGAGAAGTACTTCGTGTACGAGACGGGCACCTGGTTCACGCGCGTGACGACGGGCTCCGCGAACACCCGGATGATGGGGGTCCTCGCGCCGTCGGCGGCCGAGACGAACACGGACTTCGGGTTCCACGGCGACCTCTCCACCCTCACGGTCGACGCGAACCTGTCCGATCTCACCGCAGTGACCGTGAACGGAAACGCCGAAGGCTGGACGGTGGACTGGTCGACCCTCCTCGACGGGGCGAACGCAGACGGGTGCGACCCCACCGACGTGAGCGACGCCGACCAGTTCTGGCTCGCCCGCTACGACGGCAAGGCGGTCGCCGACCTCGAGGCGGCCTTCCTCGACCTCGAGCTGGAGGCCGACGCGATCTACACCGGCGCCGGCGGCGGGATCACCGCGATGGATCTCTCCACCCTCACGAATCCGGACGATGGCTCCGCGTTCTCAGGCTTCCAGTCCGGGGAGCTCTGGCTCGCCGCGCTCCGGTGCACCTTCTGCGAGAACCCGGCGCCCATCTTCCTCACCGTGCTGAACGTGGAGTAATGCCGGTCCCCGCTGTCTGGTTGTCGGCCCCAGCCACTCGGCTCCCCGAGCGCATGGAGACCAACGAGAGCACGCTCGCCATGGTGCGGGCGCACTTTCGGGGCAGCCCGGAGGAATGGCGCCCGCTCGAGCGCCGCATGCGGCTCCTCCTCACCATCTGCGGGACCGAGAAGCGGTACTTCTACGACCAGACCCGACCGGTGGCGGGGCACGCGGCGGCGGCGCTCGCCGATCTGCTCGTGCACGAATCCATCGACCCTCGCGCGATCCACACCCTGCTCTACACCGGCATCGCCAAGGAGTACTTCGAGCCCGCCACGGCGGCCGAGGTCGCCGCCCGGGTGGGTGCGCCGCGGGCCGCGGCGATCGACGTGGGCGCGGCCTGCGCGGGGATGCTGGTCGGCGTCCACGATCTCGTGGCCCGGATGGCCCTCGACGACGCCATCGAGCTGGGGGTGGCCTGCTCGGCGTCGATCTCGGGCGAGTATCTCTCCTACGACATCCAGAACGTGGACGACCTGGATGTGCGCGGCGCCGGCCTGACCATCGGCAACGCCTCCACCGCGTGGGCCGTGGGCCGCCGCCCGTTCCGCAGCGGCGGTCGGATCGTGGGATGCCACGTGGAGTCCTGGAACGACCACCAGGACATCTGCCGCACGCCCACCGTGGGTCACTTCACCGTGCGCAGCCAGGAGATGTTCGCGCTTCAGGACCACGTGCCGGACTTCCTCCGCCGGAGCGCGGCGCGCGTGGGCTGGGACATGCGCGAGGTGGACCTGGTGGTCAGCCACCAGCCCTCGAACCGCTCCATGCGCGAGCTGGCCGACGCCTTCAAGGTGCCCCGCGCGCGCTTCCCCGAGCTCCACCAGCTCTACGGGAACACCGAGACCAGCTCGGTCCCGCTCTCCCTCCGCACGCTCATCGACGACCGCCGGCTCCGCCCGGGCATGAAGGTGATGCTCGGTTCGGCGGCCGCCGGCTTCGTGCTCGCCAGCGTCGCGCTCGTCTGGGAGTGACCAGGGGTCAATTGTCGGGGGCGCCGGCGAGGATCCAGCTCTTGAACATGTCGATCTCCGGCTCGGCGAGGAACAGCTCGGTCGGCATGCGCGTGCCGGTGCCACCCACTTCGGCCTGGCGGTCCTCGAGCTTCAGGATGAGGTAGCTCGCCTCGGGGTCCCCGGGCTCGATCCGGTTCATGGTGGGCACTTGCGCGGAGGGCACGCCCACGATGGCCGCGTAGGACGCGTCGGCGGTGAGGTCCATCCCCTCCACGGGGTCCGGGGGGAAGTGGCAGCCCGTGTAGGCGCAGTTCCGGTCGAAGACGAACTGCAGATCGGTCGAGAAGGACACCGCCGAGGTGGTGGCGGTGTCGTCCGCCTTGTCGGTGCAGGCGAGGGCGAGGAGAAGGGCTACCAAGAGTCGGCTCCGTGGATGATTCGGACGGCCCCGTTGGCCATGTCCGAGACGTAGAGGTGGCCGTCCGGCCCGAAGGCCACGTCGGTGGGGTAGGTGAAGCGTGCGTCCTCGGCGGGCCCGCCGTCTCCGGCAAAGCCGGGTTCGCCGGTGCCGGCCACGGTCTCGATGATCCCGTCGGGCGTCACCCGGCGGAGCCGGTTGTTCCCCGCGTCGGCGATCCACATGCTGCCGTCGGGCGCGATCGCCACCGACTCGGGGGAGTAGAGCGTGGCCTGGGTGGCCGGGCCGCCGTCTCCCGACCAGCCTTGCGCGCCGAGCCCGACCACCGTGCGGATCGTGCCCTCGGCCAGGTCGATGGCCCGGACCACGTGGTTGCCGGTGTCGGCCACGTAGAGGGTGGTCCCGTCCAGGGTGAGCCCGGTCGGAGAATCGAAGAGCGCCCCCGCCGCGTCGCCGCCGTCGCCCCCGAAGCCCGGGAGCCCACGACCGGCCAGGGTTTCGATGGTGCCGTCCGGCAGGACGGCGCGAAGGCAGTGGTTCTCGGTGTCGGCGATGTAGAGCGTGCCGTCCTCGTCCAGCGCGATCCCCGAGGCGGCCGAGAGCCGGGCGTCCCGGGCGGGCCCGCCGTCGCCCGTGTAGCCGAGGTTGCCGTCCCCCACGACGTGGTGGAGGTAGCCCCCAGTGTCCACGTAGAGGATGCGCGCCTCGTGGGTGGCGGCCACGTAGAAGCTCCCGTCGGGGAGGAAGCGCACGTCGATGGGGAAGTCCACCGGGGTGTCGGTGGCCCGGAGCCCTTCGGACGAACCGAGGTGGAAGCCGTTGCCGAGGATGGTCACCAGCTGACCATACTCCATCCGGCGGACCCGGTAGTTGTTCAGGTCGGCGATCACCAGGCGGTCGTCAGGGTCGAACCGGGCCGCGGAGGGCCAGTAGAGCATGGACGCGTCCGCCGCGAGGCCCTCCCCGTTGAACCCCATCGAGCCGGTGCCCACCTGCGTGCAGATGACCCCGTCCACCGCGCACGGATCCGCCTCGGGCAGGGATGCGCACCCGGCGAGCAGCGCGACGAGGAAGGGGATCACCACGTACCTGCGATGGATGCATCATAGTGGCGCTCAAGTGCGATCGCAACGCACCGAAGCGGGGCGGCGGCCCGGTCGGGCTCGGCGTCCTCGCGGCGGCGAAACGGCCGGGTAGGCCATGATACCGGCTCTCCGCGGCGGCTCCAGCTGGCGTGGCGAAACCACCGGGATCGGGGCATACTGCGCCCTCCAGGAGACTCATGCGCCCGCCTGTTCTGGGACTGTGCCTGTTCGTATTGGGATGCCCCGGCGGCGAGGACGACACGTCCAAGACGGCCGAGTCGGCCTGGCAGGTCGTCGCGACGGACCTCCCCGCCGGTCTCATGAGCGTCCAGGGCACGTCGGCGGACGACGTGTGGATGGTCGGTGCCGCCGGCACCGTGTACCACTACGACGGCGCGGCCGTCTCCGCGGTGGACGTCGGGACCACCGAGGACGTCTGGTGGGTCGCCCCCGGCACCGCGGGCCCGCTGCTCGTCGGGGCGAACGGTCTCATCCTGGACTACGACGTGGCCTCGGGGCAGGGCACCCCGTCGGCCGGGCCCGCCGAGGGGCTGTTCTTCGGCGTGTGGGGTCCCAGCCCGGACGACCTCTGGGCCGTGGGCGGCGACACCTACGGCGCCGGCGCCCCCCTGATCTGGCGCAACAGCGGCGGCACCTGGGGCTCGGCGGCCACGGTCCCGGCCGGCGTGAACGCCCCGGAGATGTACTACAAGGTCCACGGCAAGTCCGCGTCGGACCTCTGGGTGGTCGGCACCGCCGGCATCATCCAGCACTGGGACGGCGCCGGTTGGACCGACTACGACTGCGGCGGCGACGGCGTGCTGTTCACCGTCCACACCGGCGGCGACGTCACCGTCGCGGTGGGTGGCGCCGGGCAGGCCCTCGTGTGCAACTTCGACCCCGCCACCGACACCTGGACGAACGTGTCCCCCGCCTTCCTTCCCACCATCAACGGCGTGACCGGCCGCGGCAGCACCATGATCGGGGTCGGCCAGCAAGGTACGGTGATCCGGTGGGACGGCTCGGCCTGGATCGCCGACGAGGAACGTCCCACCACGGTGGTCCTCCACGGCGTGTGGGTCGACGAGGAAGGCGGTATCTGGGCCGTCGGCGGCAACCTGAACAGCACCCCCATCACGGGCGGCGTGATTCTCTACCAAGGTCCCCGCACCGTGAACTCTCTCTGAAACCGAAGGAGAATCGCATGAACCCCAGGCACATCTTGTTCCTCCTCCCGGTCGCCCTCGGCGCCCTGGCCGGATGCACCGACAAGGAAGACGACACCGGCGCCACCACCTCCGCCGCCCTCCCCGACTGCCCCGACGACATCGGCGCGGCCTGCATCGTCGCGGGTACCGGGTTCACCGGCTACGCGGGCGACGGTGGCGACGCGCGGCTCGCCTACCTCTACCGCCCGATGGACGTCGCGGCCCGCCCCGGGAACGGCGACTTCGTCCTGGTGGATTGGAACAACCACCGGCTCCGGCTCGTGGACGAGAACTACACCATCACGACGATCATGGGCTCCGACATCCCGGGCGATGGCCCGGACGACCAGTCCGACCGCGACGCTCCGGGCGCGCCCGGCGACACCGTGAAGCTCAACCACCCGGTGCAGGTGGAGTGGAAGTCGGACGGGATGCTCTACCTCCCGGCCTGGCACAACCACAAGATCCGCACCTGGGACCCCTCCAACGGCATGGTGATCGTGATCGCCGGCGACGTGGGCTTCGACACCGGCAACGGCGCGAACGGCGGCTTCTCCGGCGACGGCGGCCCGGCGGAGGACGCGCTGCTGTTCTTCCCCAACTCGCTCGTGTTCGACGCGTCGGGCGGGTACTACTTCACCGACCAGAAGAACCTGCGCATCCGGCACGTGGACAGCTCCGACATCATCAACACCGTCGTCGGGGACGGCGCCTGGGGGTACCAGGACGAAGCCCAGCCCGCCGAGCCCAACGCGAACCCGCTCCTGAACGAGGAATTCGCCTTCGTCGACGCCGCGAGCAACCCCCAGCCGGAGCCCGGCAGCGCGCTCGAGATCGACGCGTCGGGGAACCTGTACGTGGCGGACTCCTGGAACAACCGGATCCGGTACGTGGACTTCGCGGCGCAGACCATCACCGACGTCGCGGGTACCGGCACCGCCGGGTACTCCGGTGACGGCGGCGACGCGCTCCAGGCCACCCTGAACCAGCCCCGCGACATCGAGCTCGGCGTGGATGGCGCGCTCTATGTGGCCGACACCGCGAACCATGCGGTGCGCCGGATCGACCTCGCGGCGGGCACCATCTCCACGGTGGCCGGCACCGGCGTGATGGGCATGGGCGCTTCGGGCGTGCAGGCCACCCAGATGGACCTCAACTACCCCTACGGCGTCGACGTCGACGAGGACGGCGCGCTCCTCATCGCCGACACCTTCAACAGCCGCATCCTCCGCGTCAACCCCTAGGAGCCGACGATGAACCGCACCCTGATTCTGTCCGCGTCCATCGCGACGCTCGCCGGCTGCGCTGGAACCGAAGACGACACCGCCATGGGCGACCCCTGCCAGTCCGGCGCGATCTGCACCTACCTGGGCACCGGGGTGGCCGGGCTGCCCTTGAAGGGCGGCTGCCGGCTCGAGCAGCCGACCTACCTCGTGGTGGACATGACGGTCGGTCCCGACGGGGACCTCTACTACCTCGACTGGAACAACCACACCGTCGTGCACCTCGCGCCGGGCGACGGCACCGGCTTCGGCGAGAGCTGCGACTCGCTCGAGGTCGTGACCGGGACGACGCTCCTCGGCGACGGGCCCGAGGGCCCCGCCGAGACCGCCGCGTGGAACCACCCCACGAACATCAGCTTCCGTCCCGACGGCGCGCTGGTGTTCGCGGCCTGGCACAACAGCCGCGTGGTCGCGGTGGACATGGTGGCCAGCACCGTGGACTGGTTCGTGGGCACCGGCAAGCGGGACTTCGCCGGCGACGGCGGTCCCGCGGCGGACGCGGTCGTGGACCTGCCCGTGGGCGTCGAGTACGACACCGAGGGCAACCTGTACATCGCGGACCAGGCCAACCAGCGGATCCGCAAGGTGAACGCCAGCGACGCGATCATCAACACGATCGCGGGCACCGGCGAGTACGGGTACAACGGGGACGACATCCCCGCGACCGAGGCGATGCTCTTCAACGAGCTCTCCCAGGCCGCTGCGCCCGCCGGCAAGCTCTCCCTCGACGGCAACCACCTCTACATCGCCGACACGTCCAACAACCGCATCCGCATGATCACCATGGACGACGGCATCATCCACACCGTCGCGGGCACCGGCACCCCGGGCTACTCGGGCGATGGGGGTCCGGCCACGGCGGCCCAGATCAACGGCCCTCGCGACGTGGACGTCGGGCCGGACGGCACGGTCTACTTCGCGGACACCGGCAGCAACTGCGTGCGGGCGATCGACCCCAGTGGGAACATCCGCACCTTCGCCGGCACCTGCGGCGAGGCCGGGTACACCGGCGACGGTGGCGACCCCACCGCGGCCACGCTGTACCAGCCCTTCGGCGTGGAGGTCGACTGGAACACCGGCGCCGTGTACATCGCCGACACGTACAACAACGTGATCCGAGTCGTGAACCCCTAATCGTGCCCCTGCTCTGGCTCCTCGGCGCCTGCTCCCCCGCGGGGGACGACAGCGGCGCCGGGAAGCCGGCGGGCCCCTGTGGCGAAGACCCGGCCGTGCTCGTCGGCAACGGCGAGCTCGGTCACGTCAGCCTCGTGGAGGGCCAGGAGGTCGTGATGGTGCACGGCCCCCAGGGCGGCTGGCACATCTGGTACAGCTTCGTGGTGTACGGCTTCGCGTCCCAGGTGAGCTACCGGGTGACCGGCCGGGACGAGGATCTCGGCCTGGACATCGTGGACCAGTCCGCCTCGGTGGCCCCCGTCCCGCTCGAGAGCATCGAGTGTGGCGCCCAGGTCTGGGGCATCTTCGGCTACCTCCCCGTGGACACCGAGGTGACGGGCGAGGCCGCCTGGCCACCGAACTACCTGGCCGGCCACGACGTCACCATGGGGGTCGAGGTGATGGACGAAGGGGGCGCGGGGGCGTCGTCGTCGCACGCGGTCCGGGTGCGCACCGTATGCGACCCGATCGACGTGGGCCCCTACCCGGGGTGCGGGATCTGAACCGTGCGGGGGGCCCGCCTCAGGCGAACTGCTTCGCCAGCTTCAACCCCTGCATCTGGTAGTTGCTGGCGAGCTCCCGCCCGTAGAGCGTGTCCGGTACGTCCGCGTTGCGGAGGAGCTCCACCCGGAAGAGGGGCTGGCCGTGCTCGAGCAGGAAGGGGACGTCGCGGGTGCGGATCTCCAGCACGAGGCGTGCTCCGCGGCCCGCCGCGTCCATCCCGAAGCCCGAGTCGATGAACCCGGCGTAGTGGGTGCGCAGCTCCCCTTTTGTGGCGTCGAAGGGGACGAGCTCGGCGCAGAGGTCGGGGGGGATCGCGAGCCGCTCCCGCGTCGCGAAGATGTAGAACTGCTCGGGTTCGAGCACCACCCCCTCGCCGGTGAGGTCCGCGGGGAGGGGGGTCCAGTAGCGCGCCCGGGGCAGGTCGCGGCGGGCGAGGTCGATCGGCGGCCGGTGACGCTGCGCGAGGTAGCCCACCACCCCGTCGTCCCCCTCGCGGAGGTCCACCGAGAGCTGCACGCCGGGGGTGTCGTCGTCCGCGATCGGGGCGGGCCGGCCGTCCGACCAGTAGATGACCGGAGCCTGGGCCTGGCGCTGGGCGAGCGAGGCAGCGTCCAGCCGAGGCCGGCCGCGCGCGAGGCGCAGCTGGCCCAGCGAGTCGCCGCGGCGCACCCCCACGTGGAAGCTCTGCGGGGTGATCTCCAGGTAGAGCTGCCCGCGGTAGCCGGCGGGCACGGTGTCGAAGCTGTGCCCGAACTCGGTGAGAAGCCGGACGAACACGTCGAGCCGGCCGGAGGAGGACTTCGGGTTGGCGCGCCCCCACACCCCATCGGGGAGCTCCACCACCTCCTCCACCTCGGCGAGGTAGACGGCGTCGTGGCGCAGCACGGTGGGGCGGTCCACGTCGAGGCGCAGCTCGTCCAGGGCCAGGCGGCCGAGCTTGCGCGCCACGCCGCCCGAGCCGGGAAGGAAGCTGCACTGCAGCGCCCACATCCGGGCGCCGAGCCGGAGGTCCACCGAGCTCGGCTGGACCTGGTCGGGGCGGAGGGGGTACAGCGCGCGGATCCCCCCCGACTTGACGAGCGCGCGCAGGTCCTGACTGACGAGGATGCCGTCCACGCGGCCGGCTATCACGCCGCCCGATCGACGGGGCCGTCCGGCGGCGGGCCGACAAGCGCGCGGGCTTGCGATAGGACGCGGCGGTGCCGACCTACCAGATCCGCCTCGTGAACCCCGACCGTGGACTCGACGTCGTCGTGCCCTGCCGTGACGACCAGCCGCTGCTCGACGCCGCCGAGGCCACCGGGCTCGCCCTCCCCTACTCCTGCCGCAGCGCGGCCTGCGGCACCTGCGCCGGCCGCGTCCTCGAAGGGAAGGTGCTGCTCGAAGAACAGTTCGTGCTCGGCGACGGGGACATCGCGCGCGGCTTCACCTGCCTGTGCTCGGCGGTGCCGCGGTCGGACTGCACCATCCTCACCCACCAGAAGGACGAGGTGGAGGGGGCGTGACGCGCCGACCCTTGCCGTCCCTCCCCCCGCGTATTAGTCGCGGGGGTCGTTTCTGGAGCCCTGTCTCATGGCCGATCTGATCAAGCGCCCGTCGGACGATGTCGCCGACTACAAGGACCCCGCGCGCCTCAAGCGCTTCCTGACCGAGCGCGGCAAGATCCTGCCGCGGCGGATCACCGGCCTGTCGGCCAAGCAGCAGCGGCAGGTGTCGCTGGCCATCAAGATGGCCCGCCACCTCGCGCTCCTGCCCTACGTCAACCGCGAGTAGCGCCGGCGCTCCGGGCCCGCCGGTGCGGGCCCGAACGTGTCCTCACCGCCCGGTCCGCGCGGCTTCCCAGATCATCGGCTCACGTCGGGCCGGCGAGGGGGAGAGCCGGTCCATGCTCGGCGCGTCGTAGAGCACGCCGTCCTTCATGACCCACCGTACCTCTCGGGCCTGCTCGAGGTCCTGGAGCGGGTTGCCGTCGACCACGAACAGGTCGGCCACCTTGCCGGGTACCAGGCTGCCCAGGTCCTGGTCGAGCCCCAGGTGGCGCGCTCCGGACAGCGTGGCCGCCTCGATCGCGCGCGCGTTGTCCATCGCGCCGCTCACCGCGAGGAGCTCCATCTCCCAGTGCGGGCCGAGCCCCTGGAGCTGCCCGTGCCCGCCCAGGGCCACGAGCACCCCGGCCTCCCGGAGCCGGGCCGCCGAGCGCGCCACTTCGTGGTGGTGCCACTCCCGGGGGTCGGTGATGACCGGAGCGAGCCGGTAGGCCCGTGAGGTGAGCACCTCAGGCGGGGTGAACCGGGCGAGTCGGCTGTCCTGCCAGACCTTCTCGGCGGCGAAGGGCTCGAGCTCGCCGGACGGGCCGCCGTAGGCCACGAGCAGGGTCGGAGTGTACACGGTGCGCGTGGCCGCCCAGAGCTGGATCACGTCCTCGTAGAGCGGCGCCACCGGGATGGCGTGCTCGATGGAGGAGTGGCCGTCGAGCAGCATGCCCAGGTTCATCATGAGATCGCCGCCCCCCTCGGGGACGTCGAGCAGGCCGAGCTTGCGGCAGGCTTCCACGATCTGCTGCCGCGCGGAGCGGTGCGACTGCTGGTAGGACTTCACGCCCCACGCGCCGACCTCGGCGAGCCGCCCCACGTGCCGCTCGGCGTCCTCGTAGGACTCGACCTTGGCGGCCAGCCGGTCGAGCGCGCCGTAGAGGATGTAGCCGGTGGAGAGCACCCGAGGCCCGGCCATGCGCCCCGCCTCCACGAGCTCCCCCTGTCCGAAGACGAGGTCCGTGTAGGCGCTCGGGTCGAACACGGTGGTGACCCCGTAGGCGAGGTTCACCAGGTGGCGCCACTCCTGCTCCGGGAAGACGTCGCCCGAGGAGAAGTGCAGGTGCGCGTGGACGTCGATGAGCCCGGGCAGGATGGTCTTGCCGGTCGCGTCGTACACCGTGGCGCCGGCGGGCGGCTTCACGTCCGCGCCCACCGCGACGATGCGCCGCCCGTCCACCACCAGGGTGCCCCGCTCGATGGGCGCGCCCTCCACGGGCACGATCCGGGCGTTGGTGAACGCGACGAGGCCCTGCCCGACCAGCCGCGGCACCTCCACCTTCAGGGTGCGGTCGTTGGCGGTGGGGACCTCCTTGGCGTCCTTGACCAGGACCCCCGTCACGGGGAGCACGGAGAGGCGGTCGCCGTGGATCCAGGAGACCCGATCGGCGTCCACCCACCCCACCTGGTCGCCCGCCCGGTCGGTCAGCCGCCGGCGCGGAAGGTCGGCCTCGGCCACCGTGGCCCGGCCCAGGGCCGGGAGGGGGGCGAGCCAGGCCTCGAAGGCCTGCCGGTAGAGGAGGTGCCGGAAGTCGGGGGAGATGCGCACCTCCTGCGCCCCCTCGAACCGCACGTGGATCTGCTTGTCCGTCCCGTCGCGGGCGCTGCTCACCAGCACGGTGAGCTCGGGCTTCCGCCCCTCCTGGGGCTCGTCCTCGATCCACCAGAGCCGCTGCCCGTCGGGCGAGAACTGCGGGCGAGGTGCGTTCGGCCCGCGGAAGGGGACGGAGCGGACGCGCTTGCCGTCCCCGCCGGTCACCGGGGCGATCAGGAGCTCGTGGAAGGCCTCGGACCCGAGGTCCTTGCCGCGGGCGGGCGCGCCGCTGCCGCGCAGGAAGGCGAGCTCCTTGCCGTCGGGCGACCACGCGGGGGCCTGGTACTGGCCGGGGGTCACCGTGACCTGCCGGGGCCGCGCCCGATCGGACAGCGGCTGCACCCACACCTGGCCGCCGGTCTGGTCGTCCCAGCTCACCCAGGCGAACGAGCGACCGTCGGGCGAGACGCTGGGGAAGTAGGCCGTGACGCCCTCGGGGGTGAGCGCGGTCGAGGTCGCGCCGTCGGCCGACACCCGCCAGATCCGCCCCACGCCCGCCACCACCGTGCTGCCGTCGGCGAGCACGGTGGGCCAGCGCAGCACACGGGCGTGCACCGGGCCCTCGGCGACGCGGCGCGCGGCCCGCACGGTGTCGGTGACGCGGGTCCGCACGTCGGCGGTGAAGGGGATCTCGGTCCGCGCCCCGGTGGCCGCGTCCACCTTCCAGAAGCCGCCCTGCGCCCAGGTGACCAGGCTCTTGCCGTCCGGCGTCCAGTCCATGCGGGGGTAGGCGCCCCGCAGCTCGAAGCCTTCCATCTGGTCGCCGTCCAGCTGGTCGGTGAGCGGGCGCACCCGGCCGCTGGCGAGGTCCATCAGCATGAGCACGGTGCGCTCGCGCTCGCGGGTCAGGAAGGCCAGCGTCTTCCCGTCGGGGGAAGGGGTTGGCCGGACCGCCCCGCCGGCCAGGTCGGTGAGGGTGACCCGCTCGCCCAGCACGCGGTCGTAGCGGGCGATCTGCCAGAGGCCCTGGTGGATGTTCTGGTCGTACTCGAAGCGGCCGGCGCGGGTGGAGAACCAGAGGTACCGGCCGTCGGGCGAGAAGGCCGCTTCGCCCGCGTGGGGGTCCTCCTCCTTCTTGGTGAGCCGGATGCCGTCCCCGCCCTGCTCGTGGAGGAGCCACAGCTCCTGCACCCCGATGGAGCGCGTGTCCACCGAGCGGCGCCGGCCCACGAGCCAGCCCGCCTCGGGCGCCCACACCGGGTCCGTGTACCGGTCCACCTTGGCCGCGGTGAGCGGGGTGGGGTTCGACCCGTCCGCGCCCATCACCCACAGCTCCTCGTTGCCGCCCCGGTCGCTCGAGAAGGCGATCCGCGTGCCGTCGGGCGACCAGTGGGCGTCGGTGTCCCACGCCACGCCGGTGGTGAGCGCCCGCGCCGGCCCCCCGGTCATGGGGAGGGTCCAGACGTCGCCGAGCAGGTCGAAGAGGAGCGTCGACCCGTCCGGGCTCACGTCCAGGCCGAGCCAGGTGCCCTTGGAGACCGTGAATCGGACGTCCCGGCCGGGGCCGTGGGCGGCCTCCACGTCCCACGGGGCGGGCGCGGGGGCGTCGGCGGCCGAGGCGAGGAGCGGGAGGAGGAGGATCGAGGCGAGGAGGGGGTGGGCGCGTCGCATCCGCCGCTGGTATCGCAGGTCGCCCTTCCCGGCGGCCCGGGCGTTGCGGTCGCCGCCCCCTTCGGGTAGAAGGCGGGTGCTCGAGCGCGCCCTCGCGCGCACGCAAGGCGAACGGTGACCGTGCAGGTGCCCACCAAAGCGGCGAAGCTGGCGATCGGCTTCAACGTGCTCGCGGCCGTGACCTTCGTCCTGCTGGTGTTCGGCGCCACGGTGCGGGTTCACGGGGCCGGCCTCTCCTGCCCGGACTGGCCGCTCTGCTTCGGCCAGGTGGTCCCGGAGCTCGACTTCCACGTGTCGCTCGAGTGGGGGCACCGCGTGCTCGCCTCGCTCGTGTCGCTGGGCTTCCTCGGCCTGGGTGGGGCGGTGCTCGCGGATCCCGAGCTGCGGGCGCGGGCCGGTCGCTGGGTCGGACTCGCGGCGGTCACCCTCGGCGTCCAGGTGGTGCTGGGCGGGCTGACCGTGCTGCACCTCCTCGCGGACTGGAGCGTCACCCTCCACCTGCTCACCGGGAACTTCTTCCTCTTCCTCGTCCTGAGCCTCGGGGTCCGCGTGGCGGACCGGCCCGCGGTCGGCGGCGCGGTCCCGCCGCTCGCCCGGGTGCTGGTCCCGGTGCTCTTCCTCCTCTGGTTCGCCCAGATGGGCCTCGGCGGGCTGGTGGCCAGCAACCACGCGGGTACCGCGTGCAGCGAGTTCCCCACCTGCAACGGCGGCGTCTGGTTCCCCACCTGGTCCGGCATCGTCGGGCTGCAGATCGTGCACCGCCTCGGCGCGTACACGGTGGCGCTGGTCACGCTCGCGCTCGCGGTCGTGGCGTGGCGGGACGCCGGGATCGGCCGGCACGTGCGCGGGCTCACGGGGCTCGTGGCCCTGCAGATCGGCCTCGGGGTGGTGAACGTGTGGTGGGGCGTCCCGGTGGAGACGGCGGTCGCGCACTCGGCGGTGGGGGATCTCATCGGCGTGGTGCTGGTGTACACCCTCTGGAACGTGCTCCGCAGGCGGGCCGCGGTGCTTGCCTCCCACGCCCGGGTGGTGACGGTGGGCACGGAGCAGCACGCATGAGCGAAGCCGTGCTCTCGATGGCCCGCCCGCTCGCGCAGCAGGTGCGGCTCTGGTGGGAGATGACCCGCCCGCGGGTGATCTTCCTGGTCATCTTCACCGGCCTCCCGATGCTGGGCATGGGCCCGGGCGGCTTCCCGCCGCTCCAGGTGGCCTTCTGGGCCATCGTGGGCACGGCGCTCGCCGGCGCCGCCTCCAGCACCTTCAACGCCTGGTACGAGCGGGACACCGACGCCCGGATGGCGCGCACCCGTCAGCGGCCCCTGCCGGCCTCCTCGGTGGCGCCCACCCAGGCCTTCGTCCTGGGTTGGGTCTACACCGTGCTGTCCACCGTGGTCCTGACCTGGGTGGGCGGCTGGCTGGCGGCGGCGGTGGGCCTCGCCACCATCGCCTTCTACGTCCTGGTCTACACCGCCTGGCTGAAGCCCCGGACGCCGCAGAACATCGTCATCGGGGGGGCGGCGGGCGCCACCGCCCCGATGATCCTCGAAGCCGCGGTCAGCGGTCAGCTCACCTGGGCGAGCCTCATCCTGTTCGCCATCGTGTTCCTCTGGACGCCCCCCCACTTCTGGGCCATCGCGATCTTCCGCAAGGAGGAGTACGAGGCGGCTGGCTTCCCGATGATGCCCTCGGTGATCGGCGACGTGGCCACCCGGCGGCAGTCGCTGGCCTACACGCTGGCCACGGTGGCGGTCACCCTCGCCCCGGTGCCCCTGGGGCTCCTCTCCTGGGCCTACGGGCTCGCCGCGCTGGGCGCCGGGCTCTGGTTCACCACCGCGGTGGTGCAGAGCATGCGGGCGAACGATCCGCGCGTGGACTACCGGGTGTTCCGGGTCTCCATCGTGTACCTGATGGTGGTGTTCGGCGCGATGCTCTTGGACACCGCGCTGCGCACCTGGGCGGTGCCGCTCCCGGGTCCGGTGCTCGCGGCCGTGGCGGCGCTGGGTTGAGCGTGCTCCTGGGCCTCCTCCTGGCCTGTGGCGGAGGGGGGGCTCCGGCCCCCGAGCCGGCGGCGGGCGAGCTCCCCACCCAGGGAGGGCTCTACCGGGTGCTGGTCCGGCCCGAGCCGGCGCCCATCCCGCTCGCCCAGCTGTTCACGGCCGTGGTGCAGGTGCGGGACGCTCGCACCGGCGCCCTCGTGGAGGACGCCAAGGTGAAGGTGGACGCCACCATGCCGCACCACGGCCACGGGATGACCACCAAGCCGGTGCCGGACGAGGGGGTCTGCGCCGACGGGGTGTGCCGTCACGCCGACGGCCTGTACCGCACCGAGGGCATGAAGTTCCACATGCCGGGCGAGTGGACCGTGCACGTCGAGGTCGACGGTCCCGCCGGCCCCGATCGGGTGGACCTGGTCTGGGCGCTGTGACCCTCGGGCTCCTCCTCGCCTGCGCGGAGCCGGCGTGGACCGAGGCCGAACGTGCCGCCATCGCCGGCCTCACCCCCATCCCGGCCCCGTACCCCCGGCCCACGAACCGCGTGGCGGACGATCCCCGGGCGGTCGCGCTCGGCGCCCGCCTGTTCCTCGACCCGGGCTTCTCGGCGTCCGGCACGGTCTCCTGCGCCACCTGCCACGACCCCGCCCGCCACTTCACCGACGGCCTGCCCCGGGCCCGCACCGACGCCGGGGAGGGGACGCGGAACACGCCCACCATCGAGACCGTGGCCTGGTCCACCTGGTACTTCTGGGACGGGCGGGCGGACAGCGCCTGGGCCCAGGCGGGCGGCCCCATCGTGAACCCCATCGAGCACGGCTTCAGCGTCGAGGGCGTCCGGGCGCGGGTGGTCGAGCGCTACGCCGCCGAGTGGACCGAGCTCTACGGGGGGGTGGACGAGGACCCCGCGCGGGTGCTCGCCGAGCTGGGCAAGGCGATCGAGGCCTTCGAGCGGACGATGGGCCCCAAGCCGGGGCGCTTCGACGCCTGGGCCCGGGAGCTGGCCGAGGGCGGCCCGGCGATGCAGCTGAGCGAGGCCGAGCAGCGCGGGCTCGAGCTCTTCATCGGCCCGGCGGGGTGCGTGAACTGCCACAACGGGCCGCTGTTCACCGACCACAGCTTCCACAACCTGGGCCTGCCCGACAACCACGACCGGGGTCGCGCCGACGGGGCCCTCACCGTGCTCGCCGACCCCGCCAACTGCCTCGGGCCCCACTCGGACGCGCGCACCTGCGACGAGCTGCGTTTCCTCGACCCCGCTTTCTCCGACTGGCCCGGCGCGATGAAGACCCCCTCGCTGCGCAACGTCGCCCACACCGCGCCCTACATGCACGACGGGCGCTTCACCACGCTGGAGGAGGTGGTGGACTTCTACAACCTGCTCCCCCTGGCCCACCACCTCGGCCATCGCGAAACGATCCTCGTGCCGCTCCGCCTCACCCGCGAGGACCGGGCCGCCCTGGTGGCCTTCCTCGGCACCCTGTCCGGCGGCGAGCCGGGCTAGGGGATCCCGTCGGCGGCGAGCATCCAGCGGTCCGGGGTGACCACCAGCTCGCGCACGTTGAACCAGGTGCCGAAGTGGAGGGTGCGGGCGCCCGCGCCGGCGGTGGCGGTGTAGAGGTTCGTGCCCAGGCTCTCGGCGCTGGTGGCGTAGGCGCCGATGACCTGATCCACGTTGCCGGGGGTGGGGCGCAGGAGCGTGCTGGCGTCCAGCGTGATGCCGGTGCTGTCGACGATCCGGGTCCACGTGGCCCCGTGGTCCGCCGACATGGAGAGGGTGATGAGCCCGGTGCTGTCCTCGGAGAGCGCGAACAGGCGGTTGTCGTCGTCCGGGTGGATGGCGACGCGCAGCCCGGACACCCCGGGGGTGGTCGCGTCCTGCGGGAGCGTGGCGCTCACGTCGTCCCACGAGACGCCGCCGCCTCGCGTGTAGAAGATGCCCGCCGGGGTGGCGGCGGCCAGGACGTCGAGGTTCGCGGGGTGCACCCAGGCGTCGGTGGCGCCCTCGGGGAACACGCCCACGGCGGTCCAGGTCGTCCCGCCGTCGGTGGAGGTGACCACCCCGCGGGACTGCAGCCCGCGGAGCCGCTCGGGGTCGGCGGCGTCGGCGGTGGGCTTGCCGATGAAGGCCTCGCCCGCGTCGAAGGGGGTCCAGGAGCTCCCGGCGTCGTCGGAGCGGGCGCCCGCGCCGCTCCCGCGGTCGAACGCGTACACGCGGTCTCCGGCCAGGGTGAAGGACCAGTCGTTCGCGGCCGGGAGCCCGCCCACGCTCTCCCAGTTGCAGCCGCCGTCCGTCGAGGCGAAGGTCTGTCCGTCCACCGCGAGGACCCAGGTGAACCCGTCGGACAGCGGCCCCGCCACGCTCATCGCCCGGCTGGTGGCGTCTGGCGCGGCGACGGGGGCCACGAGCGTGGTCCCGTCGGCGATCATCACCGCGTAGGAGGTGCCGCGGACCCGGCCGCACTCCACCCCGGTGTCGTCGGAGATGGTGACCGTGGGGTCGTCCTTGTCGGGGTTGCAGGCGAGGAGGGCCAGGAGGAGGGTCATGCCCGCGCCCTAACCCAGCGGGAGGCCACCTCGACATGGGCGGTCTGGGGGAAGAGGTCCACCGCCACCCGGTCGGTGAGCCGCCAGCCCGCGGCGTGCAGCGCGAGGCCGTCCCGCGCGAGGGAGCTGGCCCGGCAGGCGACGTACACGAGCGTGTCCGCGTCGAGTCCGGCCACCACCTTCAGCGCGTCCGGGTGCAGCCCGGCGCGGGGGGGGTCCACGATGACCGCGTCGGGTCGGGGCAGGGCGTGGACCAGCGCCTCCACGTCGCCGGCGTGGAAGCGGGCGGGGATGCCGTTCTCCCGGGCGTTGGCCTCGGCGTCGGCGATGGAGGCGGCGTTGCGCTCGATGCCCACCACCTCGTCGAACTGCCGGGCGCAGTAGAGCCCGAGCGCGCCGCCGCCGCAGTAGAGGTCCCAGAGCCGGGCGCCCCGCCCCACCCAGGCTGCCACCTGGTCGGCCAGTCGCGTGGCGGCGGCGACGTTCACCTGGAAGAAGGTGCCGGGGGAGAGCCGGAACCGCAGGTGGCCCAGGCGCGCGGTGACGGTGGGCACGCCGTGCAGCACCGCCCGGAGGGTCCCCAGCGCCGCGTCCGCCTTCTGCGCGCCTTCGAACCAGCACACCCCCACCGCACCCCAGCGGGGGGCGTGCCGCGTGAGCCAGTCGGCTGCGTGCTCGTCGCCGGGGGCGGTGTGGATCGCCGCCAGCACCCCCTCCTCGCCGGTGCGCAGGGCGAGGTGCCGGAGGAAGCCCTCGTGCGTGACCGGGTTCCAGGGGGCGAAGGGGGAGGCGAGGAGGTCGGCCCGGGCGGCGCGGTAGACCGCGTCCAGGCGCGGATCCACCAGCGCGCAGCCGGCCAGGTCCACGATGCGGTCGAAGTGGCCCACCGGGTGGTAGCCGAGCCAGCGACCGGCTCGGGGCGCGTCGCGCTCGTGGTCGCCGAGGAAGCGGTCCACCCCGAAGCTGAACTCGGCCTTGTTGCGCCACCCGTAGCCCTCCGGCTCGCCCAGGGTGGGGTGCACCGTCCCGCCGAGTCCGCCCAGGAGCCGGTCCAGGGCCAGCTCCTTCTCGCCCCGCTGCCGGGGGAGGGGGACCTCCTGCCACACGCAGCCGCCGCACAGCCCGAAGGCGGGGCACGGCGCGGGGAGCGCGTCGGGGGCGGGCGCCTCGATCGCGACCCGGAAGCCCCGCTTGGGCCGGCCCACCACCTTGACCCGTGCGCCGGGGGGGGCGGCCCGCACGGTCCAGCGCAGGCCCCGGTCGTCGAAGCCGAGCCCGTTCCCTTCGGTGTCGATCGCGTCGACCAGGATCGTTCGGGGAGGGCGCGGGGCGCGTGGCACCTCCGCTCCTAACGGAGCGCGCCGAGGGCGGCGGGGTCGGCCGGACGACAGTCCGGCGACGATATTGAACTTGACATTCACTTTCAATATCGGTTATCGGAGGGTCATGGCCACCCTCGCCGGCACCCCCCTGCTCACCCCCGTGTCGATCGTGGCCGTGGGGGGCGATCGGGCCTTCCGGCGTCGCCTCCTCGAGCTGGGGTTCCTCCCGGGGGTGGAGCTTCGGGTGCTGCGGGTGGCTCCGCTCGGCGACCCGCTGGACATCGAGATCCGCTCCTGCCGCTTCTCCATCCGCCGCGCCGAGGCCGAGGCGATCGCGGTGGAAGCGATCCCGGCGTCCGTCGCGGCGAAGTGAGGATCCGGCCATGAGCGCGGGCGCGGCCGTGCGGGCGGAGGCGCGGCCGGTGGTCGCCCTCGCGGGCAACCCCAACACGGGCAAGACCTCGCTGTTCAACCGGCTCACGGGCTCGAACGCGCGGGTCGGGAACTACCCGGGGGTCACGGTCGAGCGCGAGGTCGGCGCCTGGCGGCTCGCCAGCGGCCTGGTGGACGTGGTGGACGTCCCCGGCACCTACTCGCTGGCCTCCCGCTCGAGCGACGAGCAGGTCGCGGTCCGGGCCATCTTCGGCCTCGACGGCAACGCGAGGCCCCACCTGGCGGTGGTGGTGGTGGACGCCACCCAGCTGGTCCGGAACCTCTACTTCGCCCTCCAGCTCGTGGAGGCCGAGGTGCCGGTGGTGGTGGCGCTGAACCTGATGGACGTGGCCCGCGCCCAGGGGATCGCCCCCGATCCGGGGCGGGTGGCCGCGCTCCTCGGGGTGCCGGTGGTGGCGGTGAGCGCCACCACGGGGGAGGGGATGGACACGCTCGCCGCCGCGGTCCAGGACGTGCTCCTCGACCCGCGGCAGGGCCGCGCGCTGCCCGGCTGGCGCTACCCCGCCGCCCTGGAGCAGGACCTCGCGCGGCTCTGCCCCCTGGCCGAGGGCCCGGCCGCCGAACGGCGCGCCCTCGCGCTCTGGGCGCTCCTCTCGGTGGACGAGACGGACGAGCTCATCGACGTCCCGGCCCCGGTACGGCAGGAGGTGGCGGCGATCCGCGCCGAGGCCGGCCGCGCCGGGCGCGACATCGACGCCGAGATCATCGCCACCCGGTACGCCTGGCTGGACGCGCAGGCCTGGGGCCTCTCCACCGCGGCCCGGGGCCAGGGGGTCACGGAGTCCCTGGACCGCTGGCTCCTGCACCCCGGGTGGGGCGGGCTCGCCTTCCTCGCGGTGATGACGGTCCTGTTCCAGGCGCTCTTCTCCTGGAGCGACCCGGCCATCCAGGCGGTCGAGTGGCTCTTCGGCTGGGTCGGCGAAACCATACACGCCCAGCTCGGACCCGGCCTCGTGACCAGCTTCCTGGTGGACGGCGTGGTCAACGGGGTGGGCTCGGTGGTGGTCTTCCTGCCGCAGATCCTGTTCCTCTTCGCCATCCTCGGCTTCCTCGAGGACTCCGGGTACATGGCCCGGGTCGCCTACATCGTGGACCGGGGCATGAAGGCCGTCGGGCTGCACGGTCGGGCGTTCGTGCCCATGCTCTCCGGCTACGCCTGCGCCGTCCCGGCGATCATGGCCACCCGCACGCTGGAGCGCCGGCGCGACCGGCTCCTGACCATGATGGTGGTCCCGCTGATGAGCTGCTCGGCGCGCCTCCCGGTGTACACCCTGGTCATCGCCGCGCTCTTCTCGGCCGAGCAACGGCTCCTGGGCGTCCTCCCGGTCCAGGGCCTCTTGATGCTCGCGATGTACCTGTTCAGCACGATGACCGCCCTGGTCGCCGCGGCCGTGCTGGGCCGCACGGTGTTGCGGGGGCCGAAGGTGCCCCTGCTCCTCGAGCTCCCACCCTACCGGCTCCCCCGCGCCGCGACCGTGCTGCGCCAGATGTGGCTCCGGGCCCGCGCGTTCCTGACCGAGGCGGGGACGGTGATCTTCGCGTGCACGGTGATCCTCTGGGGGCTCCTCTCCTTCCCCCAGGTGGAGCCGACGCTGCCCTCCGACCCGAGCTCCCTAAGCGAGGAGGAGGTGGCGGCGGCCGAGGTCGCGAGCGCGACCGCGCAGCTCAACGGGAGCTGGGGGGCGAGCCTGGGCAAGGCCATCGAGCCGGCCATCGCCCCGCTGGGCTTCGACTGGAAGATGGGCATCGGGCTCGTGGGCGCCTTCGCGGCCCGCGAGGTCTTCGTGAGCACGATGGGGGTGGTGTACGGCATCGGGGCCGACGCCGACGAGGCGAGCCTGCCCCTCCGCGAGAAGCTCCGGGCCGAGCGCCGCCCCGACGGGTCGCGGGTCTGGACCCCGCTCACCGGGGTGTCGCTGATGGTCTTCTTCGCGCTCTCCGCCCAGTGCATGAGCACCCTCGCGGTGGTCCGACGGGAGAGCGGCGGCTGGCGCTGGCCGGTGTTCCTCTTCGCCTACATGACCTGCCTGGCCTGGGTCGCCAGCCTGGCGGTGTACCAGGGCGGCCGCCTC
>Ga0172372_10002822_pt1 | contig 26092 bp, 23 predicted proteins | sample LakKiv5m_2_FD_114544 | JGI IMG/M metagenome (GOLD analysis project Ga0172372, IMG submission 114544) | Freshwater microbial communities from Kabuno Bay, South-Kivu, Congo - kab_092012_9.5m | ecosystem: Environmental > Aquatic > Freshwater > Lake | place: Democratic Republic of the Congo...
AGGTTGTCGGTCGCCCAGAAGAGCTGGCTCTGCCAGTTGTAGTTGACGCTGAACTTGACCGCGTCCTGCCACGCACCGAAGCCGGTGGTGTAGTCGACGCCCACGCTCAACTGCTTCTCAGGGGTGCGCTGCAGCTGGTTGCCCGAGCTGTCGAGACGCGAGCCGGTCGCCGGGTTGATGGCCGACTCCAGGAAGTCCTCGTACTCGGTATCCACGAACGAACCGCCGAGCAGGAAGCGCAGCGAATCGGTGGCGAGGAACTCGAGCTCCGCCTCGATGCCCTGGATGTTCGCGCTGGCCGCGTTGTCCGTCAGATTGCAGAGACAGGCCGCGTTGGTCTGCGTCACCTGCAGGTTCTTGTAGTCCATCTTGAAGATGGCGGCGTTGAAGCGCAGCCGACGGTCGAGCACGGTGGTCTTGAAGCCGAGCTCGTAGTTGGTGGCCTCTTCCGGATCGAACGGCGTGGACGCCTGCGCCGGGTTGGCCGGCGTGTCGTCGAAGCCGCCGCCCTTGAAGCCCTTGGCGACGGTGAGGTACGCGAAGGTGTCGTCGCTGGCGCGCCAGTCGATCGTCACCTGCGGCGTCGTCTTGTTCCACTTGGCCGAGTACGGCGTCGTGAAGCCGCCGCCCTCGGCGTACTGCAACACATTGGGTGCCACACAACCCGCGGCGGGGAACGGACTGACGACCGAGCCGTCCGGACGGCGGCAGAGACCTTCGATGGTCACCACCGGGCGCGGGTCGTTCGGGCTGAAGCGGTCACCCGTCTCGACGACGAGGGCGTTGACCGAACCCGACTTCTTGTCCTGGGTGTAACGCAGACCGGCACTGATCTTCACCGTCTCGGTGATCTCGTAGCCGAGGCTCGCGAACGCCGAAACGTTCTCGATGGAGCCGTCGTTGACCCACTTGTTCTCGCCCGACAGCGTGGACAGCGGGTTGTTACCGCCCGGCAGCACCGCGCCGAGGAAGTTCTCGCCCCAGAAACGGTCGGTCTTCTCGATGTCGTCCTTCTTGAAGTAGGCGCCGACGATCCAGTCGAGCCGCGACTCGGGATTGTCCGAGGTCAGGCGGAACTCCTGACTGAACTGCGTGGCGTCCACGGCTTCGGTGATGGGGTTCGCGAACAGGAACTGGCCGTTGTTCGAGGTCGCCGGGCGGGTGCCGTACTTCGTGTTCATGAACGCGATGTACTCTTGCCACCGGGTGACGCTGTAGGCGAGGGCCTCAGGACCGGCACCGGTCTGGTCATAGAGCTGGGCGCTCTCACCGCTGGTGTAACCGGTCAGCGAGTTGAAGACGAAACCGTCGAAGTCCTTGGCGATGTCGAGCGTGAAGGTGAAGCCGTCGCGCTCCATGTATTGCTCGGTCGGCGTGCTGTCGCCCTTGAAGGTGACATTGGTGGCGACGTTCACGCGCGGATCGGTGAGACCGAGGAAGGAGCGCAGGTTGCTCCAGGGACGCGAGCAGTTGCTGGCCAGATAGCTGGTCTCGCACGGCTTGTAACCGCCGTCGACAGCGACCACGTTCACGCCGTTGTTGCTGTCCTTGTAGTAGCCGAGGATGGCGCGGGCGGTGACGCCGCTGTCACCACCGTCGTAGAGCAGCTGGGCGCGGGCTTGCAGCGAGTCGTAGTCATCGACCTCGCGGTTGTGCAGCTGGTCGAAGGCAAAGCCGTCCCGCTTGCGGTACTGCATCGAGAAACGGCCGGCGACCGTGTCGGAGAGGCCGCCGGTGACATAGCCGGTGACGAACTTCGAGCTGTAGTTGCCGAGACCGGCGGTGACCGACCCGGAGGTGTCGAACTTCGGCTTCGCCGTCGTCACCGACAGCGCGCCGCCCACCACGTTTTTGCCGAGCAGCACGCCCTGCGGACCGCGGATGACCTCGACCCGCTCGAGGTCGAAGAAATCGTAGTTCAGGTCGCCGGTGCGGCCCATGTAGATGCCGTCGATGAAGGTGCCCACCGACGGGTCGGCGGACGGCGAGTCGAGACGGGTGTTGGTGATACCGCGGATGTTGAGCTCGACATCGAGCGGCGTGCCCGCGGTCAGCGAGAAGCCGGGCACCGCGGCGGCGAGATCGCCGGGCGAGAACAGCTTGGCCTCGGCGATGGCCTCGCCGGAGTACGCACTGATCGAGATCGGCGTGGTCTGCAGCGCGGTCTCGCGGCGCTGCGCCGTGACCACCACCTCTTCGAGGCCCTGTGCGTAGGACGGCGCTGCGGCCCCTGTGAGCGCCGCCACCACCGCCGCCGCAGCGAGCGTGGGACAGGCGCGGACGGAGCGGCTGATCCTTCTGTTCATCATCGTATCCCCCATCTGTTTCGGAGTTCTTCATCGCTCGGGTTCTTGGCCGCAGCCACGCCTGCCGGGGCGATGACTTGCATAACCGAACCTTGCTTCTGCCGAGGCTACTCCCCTCGCGACCGACCGCGCAAGCCCTGTCGCGCAGACGCCAAGAAGTCGGCATGGGCCGCTAGAGCGTCGGTGAACTCCCGCGGTGGCCCCGGCGCAACGGTCTCCGAACCGCCGGTACATGCCGACATCGGCGCGCCCGCTCCCCACTCGACGGCGGACGCGCGCCGCGCCCAGCCCGCACCGACCACCCAAGCCTCGCCGTTGTAGCGGGATCCCGGCGCCACCATCGCCGTCACCATCGGCGCGACCGCCTCCGGCGTCATCGTCGCCCGCAACTCATCGGTGAGATGCGGGTCGGTCATGCGGGTCGCGGCGTAGGGCGCGATCGCGGCGCAGTGGACATCGCGCGGCGCGCCCTCGGCCGCGAGGCTGCGCATGAAGGCGAGCAGCGCGCCTTTGGAGGCCGCGTAGGCCGTCAGTCCGTGCAGACCGTGCAGACCTGCGCTCGACACCGACACGACGATCCGTCCGGAGCCTTGGTCACGCATGTGGCGATAGATGGGATGGGTCACCGCCACCGTGCCGTCGAAGTTGACCGCCATGATGCGGCGGAAATCCTCGAGCTCAATGCGGTGGAACGGCATGTGCTGGTCGACACCGGCGTTGTTGACCAGCGCATCGAGCCGCCCCCAAGCGCCGAGCGCCGTCGCCAACATGCGTTCACCCGCGCCCTCGGCGCAGACATCATCGTGGTGCGCGACGGCCTCGCCGCCGGCGGCGCGGATCTCGGCCACCACCGCCTCGGCGCTGGAGGGCAACGGCGCGCCGTCCGACCCGGCGCGCAGGCGGTTGTTCACCACCACACGCCAACCGAGACCTGCAAGGTGCAGGGCATACGCCCGGCCGAGCCCGATGCCGGCGCCGGTGACGATGACCACGGGTCGGGAACCGTCGGATGCCTTGACCATAGGTGGCCTCCTTGTCAGTCTTGCAGTGAAAGTCGCGGGACATCATACCCGCAGGGGGACTTGCCATGACCGACCGCGACCCGCGCCTCGCGCGCCTGTTCGACAAGGACGAGATCCGCGATGTGCTCGCGGCCTATGTGCGCGGCGTCGACCGCGGCGACGGACCGCTGCTCAAAGGCTGCTACCACCCGGACGCGATCGAGGAGCACGGCGGCCGCTACACCGGCAACGCCCACGAATATGTGGACGGCGCGATACCGCGCATCATGCACATGGACGCGATGCAGCATGTGCTCGGCACCAGCCACTTCGATTTCGTCGGCGACGACCTCGCGTATGTCGAGACCTACATCGTGACGCTGGCGCGCATGACCGTCGGCGGCGAGACGCTCGACACCTTCACCGGCGGTCGGCTGATCGACCGCTTCGAGCGCCGCGCAGGGGTCTGGAAGATCGCGCACCGGCGCACGATCTTCGACTGGAACCGCGACACGCCGATGCGTCAGGGTTGGGTCGGCGGCATGTTCGTGCCCGGTACCCCCGGCATGCGCATGGGCGCCAAGGGTCCGACCGATCCGTCCTACGAGCGGTTCTGAGCCGGATATGGGCCGGCCTGACGCACCGTTCCGCAAGACCGCGTTCCCCTCCTCGCGCCTGCGCGTGGAACGGCGCGCCGACGGCAGCATCGTCGCCACGCCGGAACTCCCGCTCGCCGACCATGACCCCAACCTGCCGCGCGAACTGGCGCGCCGAGCCGCGCTGCATCCCGACAAGACCTATCTCGCCGAGCGGCAGGGCGGCGGACAGGGACCGTGGCGGCTTGCGAGCTACGGCGAAGTGGACCGTCTCTCGCGCGCAGTGGCGGCGTGGCTGCTCCGTGCGGGCATCGGCGCAGACCGCTCGCTGCTGATCCTCTCCGGCAACTCCATCGCCCATGCCGTGGTGAAGTACGGCGCGATGACGGCACATCTTCCGGCCTGCCCGGTGAGCACCAACTACGCGACGATGGGCGGCGACTTCGGGCGGCTGCGTCATGTCATCGGCCTGGTGAGACCCGCGGTCGTGTTCGCCGAGCAGACCGCGATGTTCAAGGCGGCGCTGGAGTCGGTCGACTTCGGCGACGCGACGATCATCACCGACGACCCCTCGCTCATCGCGCGCACCGCGGGCGGCGGACGCGTGGTCGCCACCGCCGAGGTGCTCGCCACCCCCGCCGGACCGGAGGTCACGCGCGCCATCGAGACCCTCGACCCCGATGCACCGACGCTCTACATGCTGACCTCGGGCAGCACCAGCCTGCCGAAAGCCGTCATCCAGACGCAGCGCATGATCACCGCGAATCTTGCACAGGGTCGGCAGGTCCTCGGCGAGACCGCGGGTTGGAGCGATGTGATGCTCGACTGGCTGCCCTGGAACCATGTCTCGGGCGCGTTCACCAAGATGGGCACGCTGGTGTCGGGCGGTACGCTGTACATCGACGGCGGGCGACCGATGCCCGGCGCTCCCTTCGAGGAATCGCTGCGCAACCTCAAGGAGGTCGCGCCGAAGTTCTATGTGAACGTGCCGTTCGGCTACGCGATGCTTGCGGATGCCCTCGACCGCGACGAGGAACTGCGCAAGCGCTTCTTCGGCAACCTCAGGCTCGCGCTCTACGGCGGTGCCGGCCTGCCGCAGGCGCTCTACGACCGCTTCCAGCAGCTCGCCGTCGACACCATCGGCGAGCGGATCTTCTTCACCACCGGCTACGGCGCGACCGAGACCTCCTCGGGCTGCATGGCGATCTACTTCCCGACCGAGGAGGTCGGCATCGGCCTGCCGATGCCGGGGCTGACGATGAAGCTGGTGCCGAACGGCGACCGCTACGAGGTGCGCCTCAAGGGTCCCATGGTGACGCCGGGCTATCTCGGGCAGGGCGAGAAGAACCGCGGGATCTTCGACGAAGAAGGCTTCTACCGCACCGGCGATGCCGCGCAGCTGCACGACCCGGACGATCTCGGCAAGGGCCTCAAGTTCTCGGGGCGGTTGGCGGAAGAGTTCAAGCTCTCGAGCGGCACCTGGGTCACCGCCGGTCGGCTGCGCGCGCTGCTCATCGAAGCGCTCTCGCCGCTGGTGGCGGACATCCTGGTGTGCGGCGAGAACCGCGACCGGATCGCACTGCTGGCTTGGCCCAAGGTCGCGGTCGACGACGCGCTGCGCACGGAGCTCGCGAAGCGGCTCGCGGCGTTCAATGTCGGCCGCGGCGCGAGTGAACGCATCACTGCGCTCGGCCTGCTCACGGAACCGCCTCGCGTCGATGCCCACGAGGTGTCGGACAAAGGCACCATCAACCAACGCGTCGCGATGACGCGGCGCTCGGCCGATGTCGAGCGCCTCTACAGCGAGCCGCCCGATCCGGCGGTCATCCTGCCCCACCCGGGCTGAAGGGCCGCGGCCCTGGGGAGATCGAAATGGGGAGATCGAGATGGAACTGAAGGACTGCGTCGCCCTCGTCACGGGCGCCAACCGCGGCATCGGCGAGGCCTTCGTGCGGGTGCTGCTCGCTGAACGCGGCGCCGCCAAGGTCTACGCGGGGTCGCGCGACGCGGCCGCAGCGGCGCACCTGGAAGCGGAGTTCCCGGGGCGTTGCGTCGCGATCGCGCTCGATGTCACCGATCCCGCCGGGGTCGCGGCCGCGGCCGAACGCTGCGGCAATGTGTCCCTGCTGGTCAACAACGCTGGGCTCTTCACCAACCAACTGCTGATCGGCGCGGCGGACATGTCGCATGCGCGCGCCGAGATGGAGGTCAATTTCTTCGGTCCGCTCGCCATGACGCGCGCCTTCGCGCCGGTGCTGAAGCGCAACGGCGGCGGCTGCGTGCTCAATGTGCTGTCGGCAGCCGCCATCGTCGCGCTGCCGAACATGGGCGGCTACTCGCCGTCGAAGGCCGCCGCGCGCATGCTGTCGGCCTCCTCGCGGGCCGAGCTCGCGCCGCAGGGTACGCATGTCGCGGCGCTGATCGTCGGCTCGGTGGAGACGCGCATGGCCGCGCATGTCCAAGGCGCGAAGGAGAAGCCCGAGGACATCGCGCGCGCCGGACTGCGCGCGGCCGAGCGCAACATCGACGAGCTCGACACCGACCGGATGGCCGTGGAGGTGCGCGCCTCGCTGCAGCTCGACCCCAAGGGCCTCGAGAAGCGGCTCGCGAAGATGCTCTACGCGACCAGCATCAGCACCGGTCGTTGATCGACCGGGTGCCGACGGGTCACGGGTCCCTCAAAAGAGCGGCGTGCGCGCCGCGAGACCGGCGATGTCGGCAGGCGGCGTCTCGCCGGCCTTGAGGCGGTCGAAGAGCCCGCGGTCGAAGTAATCGCGCCACTCGATGATCTTGCCGTCGCGGAAGCGCATGATGCCGGCGTAGGGCAACGACACACGGCGGCCATCGGGCGTCGCGAAATCATCGACGCCCTCGGTGAAGGCGGCATCGCCGGACTCGGCGTAATGGAAGATCCGCCAACGCACATCGCGCATCTGGGTGGCGAGCGTGGCCATGAACTTCTCCGTCGCCGCCTTGCCGACGATGGGCGGGCTGCCGACATGCGAGTGCCACACGATGTCGTCGGCCAACCGGTCCACCACGGCCTTGAGGTCGCCACGCCGCCAGCCGGTGATGACCGCCTTGACGGTCTCGTAGTGGGCACCCGTGGTCCCGGCAGCCGCCACGGCGGGTCCCGCCGCGAGCAGCGGTGCAGCCAAAAGAAGATCCCGTCTGTCCATCTCCCACCCCCTTGCGATGCGGTTGTCCCGCCGCATTAAAGCACAGCTATACTTTTCTGCAGACAGTGCCGTCAGATCTCCGGGGGGAACCGACCGTGCGCACGACTCCTGCGGACAGGATCCGCGACTACCGCGGCCGAGGCTGGTGGGGCGAGACCCGCATCCACGACATGTTCGACGCCAACGCGCGTGCGCACCCGCGGCGTCCGGCATTGCTCGACCCGCCGAACCGGCCGGAGCTCGTCGCCGGCGCGGCCCTGCGGCTCGATTTCGCGGCGACCGCCGCGCTCGCCGACGGATATGCGCTGGCGCTGCTTCGCCACGGCCTGCGGCGCGACGACATCCTCGTCGCGCAGCTGCCCAACATCGTCGAATACATCCCGCTCTACATCGCAGCGCTCAGGCTCGGCATCATCGTGAGCCCTGCGCCGATGCAGTTCCGCGGTCATGAGCTCGGTCAGATCGTCCGTCACACCGGCGCCAAAGCGATCATCACCGTCGATGCCCTGAAGGGCGTCGACCACATCGGCACCGCCCTGCAGCTGCGCACGGAGCTCGCGAACGCGGGCGTGCCGTTCGCGGTGCTCAGCCTGCGCAGCGCTTCGGCGTCGCCGCGGACACCGGAAGGCGCGCTGCCTTTCGAGCCGGTCGCGATCGATGCCGCTGCGCGCGCCGAACTCGACGGCCATGTCGCGGCGCATCCCGTCGATGCCGACGACATCGCGACGATCTGCTGGACCTCCGGCACCGAGGGCACCCCGAAGGGCGTGCCGCGCTCGCACAACCACTGGCGCGCCATCAGCTGGGCGCATCTGCGCGGGGCCGGCATCCGCGAAGGCGATGCGCTGCTCAACCCCTTCCCGCTCGTGAACATGGCGGCGCTCGGCGGCTGCTTCATGAGCTGGATGCACACCGCCGGCACGCTGATCCTTCACCACCCGTTCGACCTGCCCACCTACTTCCGGCAGATCGCGGTGGAGCGCCCGGCCTACGCGATCGCACCGCCGGCGGTGCTCAACATGCTGCTCAAGAACGAGGCGATGCTCGCGAGCGTGGACCTCTCGTCGCTGCGCTGCATCGGCTCCGGATCGGCGCCGCTCGATCCGGAGATGATCCAGGGCTACCACGATCGCTTCGGCATCGAGATCTGCAACAACTTCGGCTCGAACGAGGGCGTCTCGCTGATCAGCAACGCGGAGAACGCCCATGATCCGGTGCACCGCGCACGCTGGTTCCCGCGCTACGGGCGCGACGAGCTGGTCTGGGACCCGCCGCCGCCGGTCGCCATCCGCACCCGCGTGGTCGATCCGGACAGCGGCACGGAGATCCTCGCACCGGGCAAGCCCGGCGAGCTGCAGATCACCGGCCCGACGGTGTTCGACGGCTACTTCGCCGCCCCGCAGATCAACGCCACCGCGTTCACCGCCGACGGTTGGTTCCGCACCGGCGACCTGTTCGAGATCTGCGGCGCCGACGACAGCGGCCCGCCGCGCTTCTACCGTTTCGTGGGCCGCCTCAAGCAGATCATCATCCGCGGCGGCGTGAAGATCGCGCCGGAGGAGCTCGACAATGTGCTGTCGCAGATGCCGACGGTGCTGGACGGCGCGGCCTGCGCCTACGCCGACCCTGTCATGGGCGAGCGGATCTGCGCCGTCGTCGTACCCAAGCCGGGCGCCGAGGTCACGCTGGAGTCGATCGCATCGCACTTCCAGGCGGCCGGTCTCGCGCTGTTCAAGACCCCGGAGCGGCTGCGCATCGTCGCCCAACTCCCGCGCAACAGCGTCGGCAAGGTGCTGCGCGGTGAGCTCACGAAGCTCGCCGAGGCCTGACGCGGCGCGCCGCGATCCGTCGCGACCGGCTCAACGCCAGGCGCGCGCCACCGCCACCGCATCGCGGTACTCCGCGCGGCACGCCTGCAGCATCAGCGCCGAGGCGAGCGTCGCGATCGCGCCCACCCCCGCGAGCGCGACGCCGATCTTGGCGGGACCGCCGAGCACGGTGTCGCTGACGAAGGCGACGATGGTCGGCCCGATGCCGAGCGACATCATGGTACCGATCAGGAAATAGGCGGCGACGATCTGACCGCGCAGCTGGTTCGGCACCACCGATTGCAGCGAGGTCCCCGGCAGACCGTTCAGCATGCCGAACAGCAGGCTGACGACGGCGAGCGAGGCGATCACCCAGCGCGCATCAGGCAGCAGCGGCGTGATGAAGACCAGCGGTACGAGCGCGAGCATCACCCAGACCGCGACCCGTACCGGCGCATCGACATGACCGCGCGTCAGCAACCGGTCCGACACCCAACCGCCGATGTAGACGCCGGGAACGGAGGTGCAGAGCAGGATCAGACCGTAGGCGACGCCGATGTCGCCGGCGGTCCAGCCGTGCACGCGGATGAACACGGCCGGGATCCACACGAGGTACGAGATGCCCGCGATGCCGAACACCGAGAAGCCGAGGAACAGCAGCAGGAACAGCGTGCGGCGCGCCTTGATGAAGGGCAGCAGCTCGGTGTCCGAGCCTTGCGGCGCGAGGCCGCGCCGGACGGGTTCGCGCACCAGCAGGAACAGCAGCGCGATCGGGATGCCGGGCAGACCGACCGCGAGGAACACGAGCTGCCACGGCGCGAGCTCGCCCACGAGCGGCAGCGTCACCGCACCGAGACCGGAGGCCGCCTCGATCACCTGGCCGCCGATGATCAACGCGAGCCCTGACCCGAGGTATGGACCCATCGCATAGGCGCTGATGGCCCGGGCGCGGCGCTCGGGCGGGAAGTGGTCCGAGATGAGCGAGTAGGCCGCCGGCGACAGTGCCGCCTCGCCGATGCCCACGCCCATGCGTGCGATGAACAGCGCGAGGAAGCTGGTCGCGAGACCGCAGAGGGCCGTCATCACACTCCAGGCGATCATGCCTACGATGATGAGCATCCGTCGGCTCATGCGGTCGGCGACCCAGCCGAGCGGCAGACCCATCACGCTGTAGAAGATCGAGAACGCGAGACCCGCGAGCAGGCTGAACTGCGTGTCGCTGATACCGAGGTCGGCGCGGATGGGATCGACCAGCAGACTCATGATCTGCCGGTCGATGAACGAACTGGTGTAGGCGACCATGAGCAGGCCGACCACCATCCAGGCGCGCAACGGGCTCGGCCACGGCGCGTCGGCGGCCGGTGCCGCTGGAACCGCCGTCGACGGCGCACTCACGAGGCGAGCCGCTCGACGACCATCGCGGCGCCGACGCCCCCGGCGCCGGTGCAGGCGACGAGTCCGTAGCGTCCGCCGCACTCGTCCAGCGTATCGAGCAGGCTCGAGAGGAGGATGGCGCCCGAGGCGCCCATCGGATGCCCTTTGGCCATGTGGCCACCGGCGACGTTGACCTTGTCGAGATCGACCGCGTGGTCGCGCAGGAAGATGGCGAGCGTCACCGCGAAGGACTCCATGAACTCGATGCGGTCCATGTCGGCGAGCGTGAGCCCCGCGGCGCGCAGCGCCGCGTGCATCGCGGTGATGCCGGCGAGCAGCGAGGCATGCGGATCGCCGCCGGCGTCCGCATGGCCGAGGATCCGCGCGCGTGGCCGGCGACCCGCCACCGCATCCGGTGTGCCGGAAACCAGCACGAGGCCTGCTCCGTCGCAGACCGGCGGCGCGTGCGCGATCGTGTGGCGATGGTCGATGGGGCCGTCGAGCGCGTCGGCGTACTGCGCGGCCAAGGCCGCAAACCCGGGCTGCATCGCCGAAAGCGACTCCACTGTGGTCTGCGGACGGATGCACTCATCGACAGCGAGCCCGCCGGTCGTCACGCGCGAGGCGGCGAACGCGGGCCGTGACTCGGCGGCGGCGGCGCGCTGCTGCGAAAGCAGCGCGAGACGGTCGAGTTCGCCACGGGCGATGCCCTGCGTCTCGGCGAGCCGGTCGGCGGCGAGCACCACCGGCACATAGCGCGAGCGCTTCGGGAAGGAGGCGTCGGCGTAGTAAGCGGCCTTATCGGCCATGAACGGCACGCGCGACATCATCTCGACGCCGCCGGCGAGCGCGGTCGCGGAACGCCCCGCGACCTGCAGCGCGGCGAGCCCGGTCGCGGTCAGACCGGAGACGCAGTAGTTGTTGATCGACAGCGCGGGCGCGACCTCTGCCAGACCGGCATGCAGCTTGGAGACGAGTGCGATATGACCGCCTTGGTCGGCGATCTGTCCCACGCAGCCGAGCGTCAGCGAACTCGCCTGCCGCGGCGCGTGACCGCGCGCCGCGAGCGCCTCGACCAGCGTACCGACGAGTTCCTGCGGCTTGAGCGCCGCGAGCCCGCCGTCGGGACGCGCCTTGCCGCGCGGCGTGCGCACGGCGTCGAGAATCCAAGCCTGCATGATGACCCCCGGAACGGACGAAGCACCGAGTGTGCCGTGAACACATCGGTGACGGAAGGGGCACCCGGTGTCCGCGGACTCAAGCCTCCAGAGTGCCGCGTACCGTCGTGACGCAGGCACCGCCGACCCAGATCGCAGCGGCCGCGTCGAGCGAGAGTTCGACGCGGCCGTCGCGTCCCACGCAGCGTCCCTGGCGTGCGACATAGGCCGATCCCGGCGTAAGCCGACCGAGCGCACGGCGCAGCACCGCCACCGCACCGTTGCCGCTGCCGCAGACGGGGTCCTCGGGCACGCCGTCGGAGGGCGCAAAGGAACGCACCTCGATGCCGTCATCCCCCTCTGCGAACAGCGTGCAGCCCGTGACATCCCGTGCGCGCTCGAAAGCTGCGAGGCGCGTCATGTCCGGCCGCAGCGCCAGCAGCGCGGCCGGATCGGCGAGTGCGCCCACCACCCAGCGCGGACCGACATCGATGATCTGCAGCGGCACGGCCGCGTCGGTCGGACCGCCGAGCGCCGCCTCGAGCGCCGCGCGGTCGGCGGCATCGAGCGGCGTGCAGCGCGCCTCGGGCAGACGCAGACGATAGCGCTGCGACGCCTCGGCCTGCACCGGCACGAGCCCAGCGCCGCATTCCTGCATCAAGGACGACCCCGCACCCGTGTGCGTGACGAGCCCTTCGGTGACGGCCGCGTGCGCACTACCGAGGGTCGGATGTCCGGCGAACGGGAGCTCGGAGACGGGCGTGAAGATGCGCAGCCGATACGACGCGCCGCTGACCGTCGGCGGCAGCAGGAAGGTCGTCTCGGAGAGGTTGGTCCAGCGCGCGATGGCCTGCATGGCATCGGTGTCGAGGCCGTCGGCATCGAGCACCACGGCCACCGGATTGCCGAGCAGACGGCGCTCGGAGAACACATCGACGACGGCGTAACGACGCAGCATAGGCCGCCATCGTACCGCCCCTGACCCGCCGCCGCTTGCGTAGCGCCGGGAAAATGCGGACATTGCGACGATGAAGAAGATCCTGTCGACGCTGATGGCGGTCGTGCTCTTGGTGACGGCCGGTGCTTATGCCGCCTTCCGCCTCTCGCCCACCGTGCAGGATGCGGTCGTCGTCCGCGCCGCCCGGGCGCAGCTCGCGCGCAGCAGCCGGTTGCCGCTGACCGACGACGCGCTGCGCGTGCTGCTCTGCGGCACCTCGAGCCCGATGCCCGCCGCTGGCGCCGCCAAGGCCTGCACATTGGTGGTGGCGGGTGGTCAGATGGTGCTCGTGGACATCGGTCCTGAGGCCACCGAGAACCTCAATCTTTGGCGACTGCCCGTCGCGCGCATCGATACGGTGCTGCTGACGCACTTCCACTCCGACCATATCGGCGAGCTCGGCGAGTTCAACATGCAGGGCTGGGCGCAGGGCCGCCGTGCGCCGCTGCAGGTGTTCGGGCCGGACGGCGTGGAACAGGTGGTGGGGGGCTTCAACGCGGCGTACGCGCTCGACCGCGGATACCGGCACGCGCATCACGACCACGATAAGGATCTGATGCCGCTCGCCGCCGGTGAGATGCAGGCGCGGACCATCGCGCCGTTCAAGGCAGGCGAGGCGCCCGCAGGACGGCGCGGCGTGGTGTTCGAGCGCGATGGGCTGGTGGTCACCGCCATCGAGGTCGACCACCGGCCTGTGACACCGGCGCTCGCGTACCGCTTCGACTATCGCGGTCGCTCGGTCGTCATCACCGGCGACACCGTGTACTACCCGCCGCTCGCCGCGGCGGCGCGCGGCGCCGACCTCATGGTGAGCGAGGCCGAATCCCACGCGTTGTTGGACATCGTCGCCGGCGAGATCGCGGCGTCGGGCGATGCGCGGCTCGCGGGCGTGCTGCGCGATACGACCGACTACCACCTGACACCGGTGCAGGCCGCGCGGATGGCCAACGAGGCCGGCGTGCGCGAACTGGTCTACACCCACATCGCGCCGCCGATCCCGGCGCGACCGATGCGGGTGCCGTGGCTGCGCGGCGTACGCGAGGTGCGGCCGGGAGGCGTGCGCCTAGGGCACGACGGCATGCTCATCACGATCCCGCTCGAGGGCGGACCGATCGCGTTCGATGACCTGACGCGATGAGCGGAGGGGAATGGTGGCCGGGGTCGGAATCGAACCAACGACACGCGGATTTTCAATCCGCTGCTCTACCAACTGAGCTACCCGGCCGAGGGGCGGGAATTAGACCCCCCGCCCCCCCTGCCCGTCAAGCCGGGCTGTCGTGCGGTGCTAGCGGCGCACCAAGTCGACGACCTCGGTGGCCGTGAGGGTGCTGGCCCGCGATTGGATGGCGGGTAGGTACTGCTGCTGGGTGCCTTTGGCGGCCGTGAAGAGCTCCTGGTAGGTGCGCTTGAGCAGCTCCGTGGACATCACCCGGCCACCGGCGTAGTACCGCTTGGCGAGGTGGCCGAGCGCATAGGTGGTGGCGAAGGAGAAGGCCACCGAGGTGGCCGCTCCGCCCAAGCCGCCGATCATCCGGCCGGCCGCCTTACCCAACAGGCCGCTCACCAGCTTGCGGCCGACCTGCTCGATGTACTGGCCGGTGAGGCCGACGCCGACGGTGGCGAGGAATTCTTTGATATGACCCTGGTCGAGCTCGACACCGTGCGCCTTGCCGATGCGGTACACGAGCCGCACCTGCAGCGGGATGATGGCCATCGACGCCCAGGACTGCGGCAGCAGCTCGAGCGCACCGTTGAGGATGGAGGCGTTGAGGATGGTCTTGTCGAGCTCGGCGTCGGCGACGCGGCTCTGCAGCAGCGGAGGTGCGGCTGCCTTCGGAGCGGCCGAGGTCGCCACGGCCACGGCCGCGACCGTCGCAGCGGCGGCAGCGCCCGCGGCGCCCGTCCTGATGCGGTCGACCGGCTCCCATGCGGCGGCGGCGATGGCGTCGGCCTCGGCGGCACCGGCTTCGGCCTGGCCGTCCGCCAGACCCAAGTGCCCGCGCAGCGTGCGCAGGAAGGCCCGCTCGGCATCGCCCTGCACGCCGTCGGCGTCGCAGACGCATACCGCCATCTCGTAGGCGAGCTGGCGGTGCTCAGGCTGCGAGAGCGCGGCGGCGGCATCCGCCAAGGTCACGCGCTTCAGCAGGACATCCTGGTAGACGCCCGCGAGCGCCGTGCCGGACCCGCCGGCCAAGGACTCCGCGGCGTCGCGCACCGCGGCGCGCTCGGCATCGGACTTGCCGCCGTCGGCGAGGGCGGCCTGGACGAGGATGTTGAGGATGGCTCGCTGTTCGGGGGCGTTCATCTCGGGTGGGATCCTCCGGTTCGGGGGAGCAGCACTTTTGGACGGTCGACTGCGGCGGAAGTTCCCCGCAGTTCCGGCTTCAGGAGCACCGTTGGCAACCGACGCCCTCGCATGGTAATTTCCATTCATTATCTATTCACACCAGAGCCGTTTCCCTGCCATGAACGCCGCGACCGCCGACCGACTGTTGCAGCTCCTGATGCCCGAACCGGCAGGGTTGAGCGCGCCCGAATTGCAGAGAGTCCTGCGACCGAAGGTCAGCCAACCGACGCTCTGGCGCCTGCTCGAAGCGCTGCAGAGCAGAGGTGCGGTCATCGTCGAAGGCCGGGGTCGGGCGACGCGTTACCACGCCGCAGCACGGCGTGACCCTGCAACGCTGCGCAGCCTGCAGATGCATCGCGCTGCCGCTCGGCGTCTGGTGAGGGATCCGGGCGCGCGTGCGACGGCGGTCCGCCGTTTGGAGAAGCTGCGCTCTGTCAACCCGCACGGCCACGCCTACCACGACCGTTGGCAGGCGCTGCTCGATGGCCCGCTGCCGGCGCTGTTGCGCGTGATGACCGAGGACTCGGAGTCGGCCGAGACCTTGCGCAAAGAATCACCGTTCACGGTGCTGGTGACGCCTGCGGAACGGCGCGCCGTCTTCGAGCGGTTGCGGACGGTCCGCAGCGTTCCACCGAAGACCGCGGAGTGACACATGCATCGCCGACAACTGCAACATGTCCTGCTGGAGATCGGTCGCCGCTTCGGACTGCATGAGGTCCATGTCATCGGCTCCGCGGCGATCCTCGCCGCCTTCCCCGACCCTCCCGAAGGCGCGCTGACAGCGACGCGCGATGTCGATGTCATCCCACCCGACGATGACGAGCGGATCGCCGACCGCATCTCGTTCGTGCTGGGCGAGGCAAGTGATTTCGAGCTTGAACATGGCTACTACGCCCAGGGAGTCACCTCGCTGACACCGACTTTCGCTCCGCAAGGCTGGCGCGCCCGTGCGATACCGATCACCGTGGAGGGGATCACGGGGTGGTGCATGGCACCGCACGATCTCGTGCTCAGCAAGCTGGGCGCGGGCCGCGAGAAAGACCTCGACTTCGCGCGCAGCGCTGCAGCGGCGGGACTGGTACGTCAAGAAGTGCTCATGCGATATCTCGACGATGTGAACTGCACCGAGGAGCACCGTCGCTGGATCGCTGCGCGCATCGACACGCTGTTCGGCTGACCGTCCTCAGCCCCCCGGCGGCGCGACGAATCCCTCCGGCCGATCGGCACCCGCACCGAACAGGAACTTCTCCATCTCGCCCTCGAGGAACTTCCGCGCCTTGGGCTCGATCGGCACCAAGCGGTACTCGTTGATGAGCATGGTCTGGTGCGCCACCCAGCGCTGCCAGCCCTCCTTGGAGACCTGGCGCCAGATGCGTACGCCGAGATCGCCGGGATAGACCGGACGGTCGAGGCCCGGCGCCTCGCGCTTGAGCACCGCGCACTGCACCATGCGCGGCTTCGGGTCGGTCTTCGGGGCATCGGTCATGTCGTGATCCTCAAAGAAAATCGCGGCCGGCGTCAGAGGATACCGGAGGTGAGTCCGTCGAGCAGCAGGCGCACGGGCGCCGGCAGCCCCACCGCGGCGGCACCGCCCGCGGCCCGCGGGTTATACCAGAGCCCCGGCGGCGAGACGGCGCTGTCGGCGACCCCGGGGACGCCGGCGGCGCGCGCGACCTGCGCGGCGGCCAGCGCCGCCGCGGACGGGGACGGCGGTGCGCCTTCGAGCAGCAGCGGCACGATCTCGAGGTCGAAGTGGGTGAAGGCGTGGGCGACAGGCGTCAACGCCTGAGGCGCACCGCGCCACTTCGGGAACGCGCCCTGTGCCCACGCGGCGGCGGCGGTCGCCGAGGCGAACTCGGGCGGACACCACAGCCCGCCCCAGATGCCGCGCTCCGGCCGACGTTCGAGGAAGATACCGCCCTCGGCGTCGCGCACGAACAGCAACCAGCAGCGACGCGAAGGCCGCGCCGCGCCGCGCGCGCGCGGCTTCGGCGCGGGGAGCTCGTGCTGCCGACCGCTGCGACGGGCGCTGCAATCCTGCATCAGCGGGCAGAGCGCGCAGGCCGGCTTGCGGCGCGTGCATACGGTCGCGCCGAGGTCCATGACGGCCTGCGTATAGACGGCGACGCCCTGCTGCGGCGTCGCGGCTTCGGCGAGCGCCCACATGCGCTGCTCGACGGCGCGCTCGGCGGGGCTGCCGTCGATGCCGAAGCAGCGTGCGAGCACGCGCTTCACATTGCCGTCGAGGATGGGGTGCCGCTGGTCACAGGCGAGCGCCAGGATCGCACCCGCGGTGGAGCGGCCGATGCCCGGCAACGCTGCGACCTCATCGAAGCGAGCAGGGAACATACCGCTATGCAGATCGCGCACACGCTGCGCGGCGCGGTGCAGGTTGCGCGCGCGCGCGTAGTAACCGAGACCGGTCCAGAGGTGCAGCACCTCGTCGATCGGCGCATCGGCCAGCGCCACGATGTCCGGAAAGCGCGAGACGAAACGCTCGAAGTACGGGATCACCGTCGCGACCTGCGTCTGCTGCAGCATGATCTCCGACACCCACACGCGATACGGCGTGCGATCGCGCTGCCACGGCAGGTCGTGCCGACCGCTGCGTGTATGCCAGTCGATGAGCGCAGGCCCCAGCCGGTGCGCATCCGCGGGTTTCATGACGGTGATTGTATGATGACGGCCAGCGAGGGACCCCCATGATGAACACGACAGCACGCCGCGGCCTGCGCCCCGGCTTCCACCATCTTTGCATCGCCGCCCTGTCGGCCACGGCCGCGCTTGCGGGCGCCGCACCGGCCGCGGCGCAACCGCAGACCGCAGCGCCGCAGGCTACGCCGGCCGCCGTCGTGCGCGCGCCTGCCGCCAACCCGGTGACCGAGGCGCTGCGCGAACGCATCGAGGCGCTCAACGCCGGCGGCTCGGTCACCATCGAGGGCGAGGCGCTCTACGCCACGCGCTCGATGTCGCCGATCTACGCCGGCAACGGCTACCAGCCGCTGTGGGACCGCGCGCGGCTGCAGTCGTTGATCGAGGTGCTCAAGGACATCGAAGACGACGGGCTGCGCCCGCAGGACTACCACTTCTTACCGCTGCAGAAGCTCATGCAGCGGCCGACCCGGCGGCCGCTCGAGGCGGCCAACCTCGACCTGCTCGCCACGGACGCGTACTCGCTCATCCTCTACCACCTCTATTTCGGCAAGGTCGACCCGGTGTCGCTGGACCCGAACTGGAACTTCGACACGCGCGAGATCAAGGACCTCGACGCACCCGCCTTCGTGCGCGACGCCATCGCACGCAACCGCATCCGCAGCAGCGTCGAGGCCGCTCGACCCTCGCACTGGATGTATCAGGCCGGCCGCGAATCTTTGGCCACCTACCGCCATATCGCCGCGCTCGGCGGCTGGCCGCGCGTCCCGGAGGGCGCCGTCATCAAGGTCGGCGCCACCGACCCGCGGGTGCCGCTGCTGCGCAAGCGGCTCGCCATCACGGGCGACCTCGCCGCCGCGGGCGGCGCATCGAAGCCCGCACCCGGTGTCGCGGAGGACCTGTACGACGCGACGCTGGAAGCCGCATTGAAGCGCGCTCAACGCCGCTATCGGCTCGAGCCGGACGGCGTGCTCGGTCCCACGACCCTGCGCGCCCTCAATGTCCCGGTCGAGCAGCGCATCGGTCAGCTGCGCGTGAACCTCGAACGGGGCCGTCAGGTGCTGCACGAGGTGAAGGACGGGCCGTTGGTGGTGGTCGACATCGCAGGCTTCGAGGTGCGCTACCTCGTCGACCGCAAGCGCGTATGGCGCACGCGCGCGGTGGTCGGTCAGCCGTTCCGCGAGACACCCGTGTTCAAGGCGATGATCGACAACATCGTCATCAACCCGACCTGGACCGTGCCGCCCGGCATCCTCGCCAAGGACATCATGCCCTCGCTGAAGCGCAACGACCGCAGCGTGCTCGCACGCAAGAAGCTGTCGGTGATCGACCGCAACGGCAACAAGGTGAACCCCGCGGCCATCGACTTCAGCCGCTACTCGGCGACCAACTTCCCCTACATGCTGCGGCAGGATGCGGGTCCCGGTAACGCGCTCGGCGTCGTCAAGATCAACTTCCCGAACCCGCACCTCGTCTATCTGCACGACACGCCGAGCAAGGCGCTGTTCGAGGAGAACATACGCACCTTCAGCTCGGGCTGCATCCGCACGGAGCGACCGTTGGAGCTCGCGGAGCTGCTGCTCGCCGATGCCACACGCTGGAACCGCGCGGCGCTCGATGCGGCGGTGGCGACCGGCGAGACGCGGACGGTGCGGCTCGCGAAGAAGGTGCCGGTGCTGATCATCTACTGGACCGCCGACCGCGACGAGGACGGCGGGGTGGTGTTCAAGCCCGACCCCTATTCGCGCGACGCGCGCGAGCTTGCGGCGCTCGATAGCCCCTTCCGGCCGGGCAAGCGCCCGAAGCCCTGAAGCACGGCCGCCCGGGCCACGGCGGGGATGTCGGCCGAGCGACCGTCAGCGGAGCGGCGCTCAGCCGCCCTGCAGCTCGCGCAGGTGGAACTTGAGGCTCGACACGCCCGGCGAGTCGAGATACATGTGGCTGCCCTCGAAGCGCACCGCGTTGGCGGCGCCGAACGCCTTGGTGAAGGCCGCCTCGAACTTCATCCGGCCCTCTTCACAGGCCATGCGCGTGGTCGCGGGGCCCTTGATGGCGATGCTGCCCGCCTCCGGACCGAGCTCGTAGCCCGCCATCATGCGGTTGCAGCCGGCGTGGCCGGTGACCCGGCCTTCGGCGAAGGTGAGGATCACGGGTTCGCCGTTGTCGCCATGCGGCACGGGGGTGCCCTCCCAATAGACGAGCTCCCAGCGGTTGGCCACGAGGCGCTTGCCCGCTTCGGTCGCCGACAGCGTCACCGGTCCGGCGCCGGTCCCCGCAGCGGGACCACCCGGAGCAGAACAGGCGGCAAGGGTGATGGTCAGCACGGCAAGGACGGGGATGATCCGCATGGCAACCTCGGTATGGTCGGAGACGGGCGCTGCGCCCTGTGCCGAAATCCTAGACCATCCGACGGGACACCGGAAAGGGCTAGAATCGGCGGCGATGATCGAACTGCACATCACCGACATCTCGAAGGTCGTCCAGCAGGTACTGGCGCCGGCCTTCCTGCTAGCCGGCATCGGCACCTTCCTGACCATGATGACCCAGCGCCTCGCGCGCATCATCGACCGCGCGCGTGAGGTGTCCTTCGAGACCGACAGCCCAGACGAGACCGCCGATCTGACAGCGCTGCGCGACATGCTCGCCATCCGCGCCAAACTCATCCAACGCGCCATCCTCTGCTGCACCGGCGCCGCCATCATCATCTGCGGTCTGATCGGCGTGATGTTCATCGATGCGCTGCTCAACTACTCCTTGGCTCGGTTGATCGCCGTGGTGTTCGCGATCGCCATGGGCACGGTGATGGCCGGCCTCATCTACTTCCTGCGCGAGGTGTTCATCGCCACCGCCTCGCTGCGCAGCCGACACATCCGCACGGGCGACCCGAAGGTCCGCAACGCCGTCTGAGACGGCCGGACCGGGACATACAGGGGGTTCCATGGTCGAACAGATCGGTCTCGCTCACGGGCTGCTGCTTTTCCTGCACATCCTGCTGTTCGTGTACTGGCTCGGCGGCGATGTCGGCGTGTTCTACTCGAGTACCTTCGTCACCGACACCTCGCTGTCGCGCGAGGCGCGGCTCACCGCGTTCAAGATATTCATCAACCTCGACATGCTGCCGCGCTACTGCCTGGCGCTGATGCTGACCGTGGGCGGTGCGCTCGCGCACTACATCGGCTACGAGCATCCGCAGTGGCAGCTGGCCGCGATCATCGCGCTCGGTCCGATCTGGGTCTGGGTGGTGCACACCATCCACGCCAAGGAAGGCACGGAGTTCGGCCGCACGCTCGCGACCTGGGACCGCCGCTTCCGCGTGTTCATGATCGTCGCGATCGTCGCCTCGGTCGCATACCACTGGGTCACCGGCCCGCTGCGCCCCTACCCCTGGCTCGCCGGCAAGCTGCTGATCTTCGCGGCGCTGATCTTCTGCGGCTTCATGATCCGGCGGAACATCCCGCCGTTCATCGAGGGGTTCCGGACGCTCGCCGCGAGCGGTGCGACGCCCGAGAGCGACCGCAAGATGACCGAGGGCATGGCGGCCTGCCGGCCCTATGTGCTGCTCATCTGGGCAGGGGTCGCGATCTCGGCGCTGCTCGGGGTGCTGAAGCCGGGCCAGGGCGGCATCGGCTGAGGTCGCACCGGGCCGCACGGGCCCGGTCGACGGACATCAGGGCAGCAACACCGTCGCGCCGATGGTGCGGCGCGCCTCGAGGTCGCGGTGCGCCGCGGCGGCGTCCGCCAAGGCATATCTTTGACCGATGGTGATCCGGACCTTGCCGGAGGACACCATGCGGAAGGTCTCGCGCGCGGCCGCATCGAGGTCGGCGCGGCGGGCGATGTACGCGAACAGCGACGGCCGCGTCAGGAACAGCGAACCGCGGCGCGCGAGTTCGGACGGCGGGATGGCGGGCGGCGGACCGGAGGCGTTGCCGTAGGTCACCATGGTGCCGAGCGGCGCGAGGCAGTCGAGCGACTCCATGAAGGTGTCCTTGCCCACCGAGTCGTACACCACGCGCACGCCGGCGCCGCGCGTGATCCGCTTCACGCCCGCCGCGATCGGGTCGCGGCCCATGACGAGCACATGGCGGCAACCGTTGCGGCGCGCGATGGCGACCTTCGCTTCGCTGCCCACGACGCCGATGACGCGCGCACCGAGCGCCCGCGCCCACTGACAGAGGATGAGTCCGACACCGCCCGCGGCGGCGTGCACCAGCAACCAGTCGCCGCGCTGCACGCGCACGGTCCGCCGCAGCAGGTAGTGCGCGGTGAGGCCTTTGAGCATCAGCACCGCGGCCTGTTCGTCGCTGATGGCGCGCGGCAGCTTGACGACCCGCTCGGCAGGGAGGTTGCGCAGCTCGCAGTAGCTGCCCGGCTGCGAGTGCACATAGGCCACGCGGTCGCCGACGCGCAGGCCGCGCACGCGCCGCCCGATGGCGGTGATGACGCCGGCTGCCTCGCGGCCGAGACCCGCGGGCAACGGCATCGGATAGAGACCCGTGCGGTCGTAGACATCGATGTAATTGAGGCCGACGGCCGTGTGGCGCAACTGCACCTCGCCCGGACCGGGCGCGCCTGGATAGATGTCCTCGAGGTGCAGGACCTCGGGACCCCCGGCCTCGTGGAGGCGGATGGCTTTGGGCATCAGCGGCGCAGCGCGGCGCGGATCGGGGCGATCAGAGCGCCGACTCGTCCGTCTCGCCGGTGCGGATGCGGATGACGCGATCGATGTCGGTGATGAAGATCTTGCCGTCACCGACCTTGCCGGTCTTGGCGGCCTTCACGATCGCCTCCACGACCTGATCGGCGAGATCGGCGCGCACCGCGACCTCGATGCGGGTCTTCGGCACGAAGTCGACCACGTACTCGGCGCCGCGGTAGAGCTCGGTATGGCCGCGCTGGCGACCGAATCCCTTGACCTCGGTGACCGTCATGCCGGAGACGCCGATCTCGGAGAGCGCGGCGCGCACGTCGTCGAGCTTGAAGGGCTTGATGATGGCGGTGATCAACTTCATGTCGTGTTTCTCCCGATGCCTGTTCCGGTACGCGGCGACAGAGGGGTTGCACCTTCTGTGCCATGCGCACTGCGTCCGAAAGCGCGGGTTTCGCACCGCCGGACCCCACCTCGCGCACCATTATGGCGCAGTTCGGTCGCGTGTGCGCCCGTCGGTGGTGCGGCCGAAGCCAGCCATCCTATGATGGCGGTATGCATGCAGTCGGCGGACAGACGGTTCAACGCGTGGTCCTCTTAGGCGCGGGGCAGGCCGCCGCGGCCTGCGTGGAGTCGCTGCGCAAGCGCGGACATACCGGTCCCATCGAGATGGTCGGTGAGGAGTCCCTTGCGCCCTATCAGCGCCCACCCCTGTCGAAGAAGTACCTGTCGGGCGAGATGCCCCTCGAGCGCCTGCTGCTGCGCCAGCGGGAGTTCTACGACGGTCACGGAGTCGCCCTTCGGCTCGGACGGCGGGCGGTCGCCCTCGACCGCACCGGGCGTCGGGTCACGCTGGACGACGGTAGCGCCCTGCCCTACGACGCGTTGGTGATCGCGACCGGTGCCCGGCCGCGCCGCCTGCCCCTGCCGGGCGCCGATCTCGCCGGCGTCCACTACCTGCGCGGGGTGGCGGACGCCGACACGCTGCGCGCCGACGCCCGTCCCGGCACGCGTGCGGTGATCGTGGGCGGCGGCTACATCGGGCTCGAGGTCGCGGCGACCCTGCGCCATCTCGGCGTCGAGGTGACGGTGCTCGAGATGGCGGACCGTGTGATGGGCCGCGTGGTCGCCGAACCCGTCTCCCGCTGGTACGAAGCGCAGCATGCCGCGCACGGCGTGCACATCGTGCTCGGCGCGCAGCTGCACGGGCTGCAGGGCGATGCGACCGGCCGCGTGCGCGCGGTCGCCACGGCATCGGGCGAGGTGGCGGCGGACTTCGTGGTGGTGGGCATCGGCGTGCTGCCCGAGGACGGCCTCGCACGCGACGCCGGGCTCGCCTGCGACAACGGCATCGTGGTCGACGAGCGCTGCCGCACCGCCGATCCCGCCGTGTTCGCCATCGGCGACTGCACCGACCACCCGTCGGTGCACTACGGCGGCCGGCTTCGGCTCGAGTCGGTGGACAACGCGGTCGAGCAGGGCAACACCGCGGCGGCGACGCTGCTCGGCATCGAGGCGCGGCACGAGCGGGTGCCGTGGTTCTGGTCGGACCAGTACCAGCACAAGCTGGTGATCGTCGGGCTCTCGCAGGGCCACGACCGCACGGTGCTGCGCGGCGATCCGGCGGGCGGCGCGTTCTCCTGCTGTTACCTGCGCGCGGGCGAGCTCATCGCCATCGACACCATCAACCTCGCCAAGGACCATCTCGCGGCGCGCAAGCTCATCCCGACGCGCATGCGGCCCGATCCTGCGAAGCTCGCGGACGCGTCGATCGCGCTCAAAGATTGCAACTGAGGACCTCATCCACATGACGCACATCAAGGCGACGGTTCTGGCGATGACGGCGGCGATGCTGGCCGGATCGGTGGCGCAGGCCGCCGGCGATGTGCGGGCGGCAGCGAAGCCGCGGCGCCTCGCCATCGCCATCCACGGCGGCGCGGGCGTCATCTCGCGCGAGCAGCTCGGACCCGACGGCGGCGCGGTCTACCACGCGGGCCTGCAGGAGGCCTTGGATGCCGGCTATGCGGTGCTCGAGAAGGGCGGCAGCAGCCTCGATGCGGTCACCACCGCGGTACGCATCCTCGAGGACAACCCGCTGTTCAACGCGGGCCGCGGCGCGGTGCTCGCGCATGACGGTCGCGCCTACCTCGACGCGTCGATCATGAGCGGCAAGGATCTCGCGGCGGGCGCGGTCACGGGCGTCACCACCGTACGCCACCCCATCGACCTCGCACGCCGCATCATGGAGGACTCGCCGCATGTGATGCTCTCCGGCGAGGGCGCCGAGCAGTTCGCGGGCGAGCGCGGCCTGGAGCGCGTGCCGAACGAGTGGTTCATCACCCCGACGCGCAAGCAGCAGCTCGAGCGCGTGCTGCGCGGCGCGACGGCGCCGCGCAACGAGCTGCAGGGGCTCGGCACGGTGGGCGCGGTCGCCATCGACGCGCAGGGTCATCTGGCGGCCGCCACCTCGACGGGCGGCATGACCAACAAGCGCTGGGGCCGCATCGGCGACGCACCGATCATCGGCGCGGGCACCTACGCGAACGACGCGAGCTGCGCGGTGTCGGCCACCGGCCACGGCGAGTACTTCATCCGCTCGGTCGTGGCGCACGACATCTGCGCGCTGGTCGAATACAAAGGATGGTCGCTGCAACGCGCCGCCACGGAGGTCGTCAAAGGCAAGCTCGTGCAGCGCGGCGGTGAAGGCGGCATCATCGCCGTCGATGCCCAGGGCGAGGTGGTGTTGGAGTTCAACAGCCCGGGCATGTTCCGCGGCATGCGCGACTCGACCGGGCGGCGGATGACCGCGATCTACGAGCAGTAGCCGGGCCGCCGAAGGGCCTCAGGCGAGGTACGAGGCGAGATAGGCGTCGAAGTCGCCGCGCGGTTCGCGCGCGAGCGCGTCGGCCCGCTCCAAGGACCCGCGCGCCTCCTCGGCGAAGACCGCCGAGCGCGCATCGTCGGGCGGATGCAGGTCGAGGAAATAGGCCTTATGCGCGGCCGAGGTGCGCAGCGCGAGGTCGAAGAAGCTCTCGCCCGTCGAGCGCAGCTCGGCGATCAGACGCGCCGAAGGCGTGCGCGACGGGTCGTCGAGCTTGGCCGCCTGCACCGCGAGCGCCGTCGAGTAGGTCCGCTTCGGGTCGCCCGCATCGAGCAGCTCGCAGATGCCCTGCATCTGGTCGAGGATCTCGCGCGCCCAATCGACCATCGGGAAAGCACGACCGTCGCGCTGCAGCATGAGACCCGGCTCGCGGCCGCGCCGCGCCACGGTGACATGGTTGCCGTCGAGCGCCGCCTGCTCACCGGCGTCGATCGGGGGACTCTCGCGCATCAGGCAGAACGCGAGGAAGGCCTCGAGGAATCGCATCTTGTCCTGGTTGACGCCCACCGGATCGAAGGCGCTGACATCGAGCGCGCGCACCTCGACGTACTCCACGCCGCCGCGCAGCAGCGCCTTGGTCGGCCGCTCGCCCGATCGCGCGACGCGCTTCGGCCGGATGAAGGCGTAGTACTCGTTCTCGATCTGCAGCAGGTTGGCGTTGAGCTGCCGGTGGACGCCGTCGACCTTGACGCCCATGCGCTCGTATTCGGGATGCGGCGTGGTGATGGCGCGGGTGAGGTCCCGCACATAGTCCTGCAGGCTGTTGACCGAGACCTCGACACCCGACTGCGCCCGGTTGCGGTAGCCGAGGTCGCTCATGCGCAGCGAGGTCGAATACGGCTCCCAGCCCGTGCCGCGTCCGAACTCGGGCAGCGTCTCGCCGCGTGCGCGCAGGAAGGACTTGCAGACGGTCGGCGACACGCCGAAGAGATAGAGCACGATCCAGCCGTGGCGACGGTAGTTGCGCAGCAGCTCGAAATAGCTCTGCGAGACGAAATCCGCGCCGGTGTCGCGCGACGCGCGCACCGCCGCCCAAGGCTCCCAGAGCCCCTCGGGGAAGGAGTAGTTGAAGTGCACGCCTGAGATCGCCTGCATCACGCGCCCGTAGCGCAGGCCGAGACCCTCGCGGTAGACGGTCTTCATGCG
>Ga0172372_10002824_pt1 | contig 26089 bp, 16 predicted proteins | sample LakKiv5m_2_FD_114544 | JGI IMG/M metagenome (GOLD analysis project Ga0172372, IMG submission 114544) | Freshwater microbial communities from Kabuno Bay, South-Kivu, Congo - kab_092012_9.5m | ecosystem: Environmental > Aquatic > Freshwater > Lake | place: Democratic Republic of the Congo...
GAAACCTCGGGGGCGGCCTTCTCGAATTCATCGAGGAGCACCACCGAGAACGGTTGGCGGCGGATGGCACCCGTCAGCAACCCATCAGGATTCTGCGGCGTGCCGGTCAGACGCGCTGTGTTCACCCCGTCGACGAACTCGTTCATGTCGAAACGCAGGAGGCGTTCGTCGCTGCCAAAGAGGAGTCGCGCGAGGGCTTTTGCGGACTCCGTCTTTCCAACGCCCGTGGGCCCAAGCAGGAGGAGCGTCCCAAGCGGCCGTCGGGGATCGTTCAGGCGCGCCTTGAACGGAACCAGGATGTCCGCAAAGGCGTCGAGGGCGTGGTCCTGACCGGTGATCCGTTCCCGGAGTTGGCGGAGCAGGGAAGCCCGGTCGAGGGCGATGCGGTCGTCCAGGAGCGCGATCTGGAGGCCGCTGACCCGGTGGAACTCGTCGAGGACGGTCTCACGGGAAATCTGCCCGCTGGCGTGGCGGCGGGCGAGGCGTTGGAGGAAGGAGGCCGCCTTTCCGGGGAAGGCGGCGTCGCCGGCGTGACGGCGGTGCAGTTCGTAAACGGCAGGGATCACCTCGATGTCAAAGCGGCAGGCATGGTCCTGTTCGAGTCGGCGGACCACATCGATGAGCACGCGCAGGGTGTCCGTCTCGGGCGGTTCCGAGAGGGGGATGACGTGGAACAGGTCGGCAAAGGCCCGGTCGCGCTCGCGGAGGATACGCCACGCCTCGGGCGTGATCTCGGCCACGATGCGCACGGAGCGCCGGGTCAAGGCAGGCTTGAGCACCTGGGCGACGGTGAGATCGGAAGCGCTGCTCTGGCCCGCGCTGAAGAGGCCCAGCAGGTCATCGAAGTAAAGGACCCGATCCTTGCGGGCGGCGTGGTCGAGGATGGCGGTGACGCGATTCTCCCATTCGCCGAGATGGCTCATGCCGCTGATGAGGCGCATGGGGGACACCAGCCAGAGTTCGCGGCTGCCGCCGTAGCGTTCGCGCTTCCGATGGGCCATCCGCCAGGCGAGTTCGTGCAGGAGTGTCGTCTTGCCAACCTTGCGTGGGCCGACGAGGACGACGGGGCGCCGGTCGGAAGCCGCGAGGAGTCGAGCGAGTTCGTCCACTTCGCGGTCGAGTCCGATGGCCCGGTCGAGGTCGTCCGGATAAAGGGCGTGGAGGGGCCGGCCGATGCGGCGCAGTTCGAGTTCGCCGTCGACCTGTTCCTCGTCGCCGAAGAGTTGGGCGCGCGAATCCTTGTCCTTCTTCCGGGACTCTCCGCCCGGTTGGACGGTGATGGGAAGGACCATCATGCGAGCCTTGCCGGTGAGGGCGATCTCGGAGAGATCGACGTAGCCTTCGCGTTCGGCCTGGCGGAAGTGGCGAGTCAGCACCTCGGTGGCCCGGGCGGTGAGGTCCTGTCCCGGGGCCACTTCGAATCGCAGGTCGGGCACGGACGGGCTGAACCAGAGCTCCCGGTCCAGGGCAGGGTAACCGGCAAAGAACAGGCGCAGTCGTTGGGATCCGGACTCGAGATCGAGACGCAGTTCGAGGGTGGCGTCCTTGAGGGGCGGCTGGAAGGTCCAGACGGAAAGGGCCTCTTGCCGCGGCTCGCGTCCCAGTTCGTGCAACAGCGTCTGGAGATCGCTGGTCAGCCGGGCGAGGGCGCGGCTGAGCTTGTCGGCCCGTTGGGTGGGGCCCTGCGCGAACAGGGGTTGCACCGTGAATGACGGCGATCGCGTGTCGCTGCTGGATTTCTCCTCGACGAAGACAGGCACGTTGAAGGTCATGGCGTTCCTCCACCGGTGGCTGCCTCGATGACTCGGTTGAGCCGTTCCTCGACCAGGTTTCCGAGCGCCGCCTCCCAACCGTGCTCGGAGCAGGGACGTTCGCCGAGTTGTGAATCGCGGATCACCTCCTGGGCCGTGAGGTGGGTGCGGCGGACGTCCCCGCCAACAGCCCGGATCCGGCCCGCCTGTTCGATACGCTCGGGAATCCGGATCTGATCCAGATCCTTCTGGGTGGTCTGGACCCAGACCACCTGTTCCGAACGTCCCTGGCGGAAGACATGGAGTCCTTCCTCACCCGCGAAACGCGGAAAGCAGAGGTCGCCGTGGACTTCAAAGGCGACTCCCCAGACGGAGGGCGGCAATGGATTCGGCCAGAGCGATGGCGTATCGGACGGCTGGCGCTCCAACACGGGGCTGCCGCGCTTGCCGACGCCCTTGGCGTTGATGAAATGGAGGGCTCGCACCGAACCCAGCTTCGAGGCGAGCCGGTGGAAGGCACCGGCAACCGTCGCGAGGAGTTCGCGCGGTTCGGCAAAGAACCCCAGCGTCACGTGGTTCGGTGCCGGGAGGTGGGCCCGGAACAGATCGTGCATCACTTCGCGCCGGTCCGCGGTCAACTGGGCGAGGCGGGCCTGAAGGCCCGGGAGATCGACGGGACGACGCTCGTAGAGCGGCAGGAGCACGTCGGCTTCCAGCATGCGGCTGCGTTCCTCGAGTCCAGTGGCGCCGGCACAGGCGCTCCGGAGACGCTCGAGCCGTGCCCGGTTCTCGGGCGGGATTTCCTTGCGGGTTCTGGCGCGGCGCTCCGCGGCTTCGAGAAGGGAGATTTCGTCGTCCACCCGCGATGCCGCGGTGCTGGAACCCATGCGGCCGACCAGTCGCCGGAAGGTGGTGACCTCTGCGGCGAGCTGGGCTTCCGAAGTGGGAGCAGCCGGCGAGGCAGCCGACGAGCCCTTGCGGTTCCTCGGCGCGGGCAGCGCCGAGCGGACATCGATGATCGGGCCCCCGTCCTGCCAGCGGACTTCGGCACGTAGCGGGATGTCCTTCGCGTAGCCATTCAAGGCTTCCGCCAGGGGGACCAGGAGCTTCCGTGCGATGGAACGTCGCAGCGGTCGGGCGCCGTAACGGACGTCGTACCCTTCGGCGGCGAGTTCGCGGGCGACATCAGGCGCGATGACCAGATCGATCGGTCGGTACCGGAGGCCGTCGCGTTTCCGGATCTCGTCCAGATGGCGGTGGGCGATCCGCAGGACGACGTCGGGTTCCAACGGCAGGAACGGCACGATGGCGTCCATCCGGTTGAAGATCTCGGGCCGGAGGAAACGGCGGACGGCGTCGGCGAAATGGGCGCCGGCCTCGGACCGGCGGGAGTCGGTGGTGCGGAAGCCGACGGGGCCGGTGTGGAATCCCTGGGCGCCGAGATTCGAGGTCATGATGACGACGCTGTTGCAGAAGTCGGCCACGCGTCCGGCGGCGTCGGTCAGTCGGCCGTCGCCCAGGATCTGGAGGAGCAGGTCGAAGAAGGAGGGATCGGCCTTCTCGAACTCGTCGAGCAGGATGACGCTGAACGGTTGCTCGCGGACACGGGCGGTGAGAAGGCCCTCGTTGCCGCCGGCCGCCACCCCACCGATCAGGCGTTGGACGGCGAGGGGATCACTGAACTCGTTGAGATCGAACCGCACCATGCGCGCCGGATCGCCGAAGAGGAACTCGGCGGTGGCCTTCGCCATCTCGGTCTTGCCGGTGCCGGTGGGACCAATGAAGAGGAACGAGGCGAGCGGCTTCCTCGGGCGGGCGAGGCGTGCCTTCACCATCGCCAGGAGGTCCAGCACGCGATCGACTGCCGTCGGTTGCCCGATCACCCGCTGTGAGAACCATTCGTGGGTCTCCATCAGATCGAGCGGGGTATCGTCGTCGAGCAGGACGGCGGGAAGACCCGTTTCACGGGAGAACGCGGTGAGCACGGCCGTTTCCGTGATGGACTTGTCCGGGAATCGATCCGCCAGGAGATTGCGGAGGAATCGGAGCGGACGCCCTGGATTGGCGGAGTAGGTGGCGTACCGGGTGTGGACCTGGTGAAGACGAACGAGGGCGGCCTGGGTTTCGGCTGCGGGCAGGGTGAACTTGCCCGGGGCCGCCGCCAGCACGGCATCGAGGATCCGCCGGGTCTGTTCGGGTGTCCGTTCCTTGAGGGGCCAGGTCTGGAATGCCGTCAGCAGGTTTGGCTCCGTCCGGCCTATCGCAGCGAGCTGTTCCGGCGTGACCTCCGCAATCGCGAAGACCTCGCCACGTGCCAGCCATGGACGGAGGAATCCGCCGACGCTCTGACCATCGCGGTTCACCTTCCCGACCTCGGTCAGCTCGGAAAGGTTGCCCAGATGGAGGATGGCCTTGGTGCGGGCGACTTCGCGACACAGGTTCTGGCAGCGTTCCTGCCACATGCCGAAACCGACCGGGCCGGACATGAGTCGGGCCGCGCTGGTCGTCCAGAACGCCGTGTGCGCAAACCCAAGGTCGGCCCGACGGCGGGCCAGTTCCCGCACGAGGGCGGTCTTGCCGGTGCCGGGTGCCCCCACGAGCAGCAGGCTACGACGGTTCGGGGCGGAGAGCGCTTCGGCGAGGTTCAGGAGTTCCTCGTCGAGTTCGTGTGCCTGCTCGACGGAGGATGCGGACGGGCGGGGCGTTTTCCGCGTGGGTTCGTCGCCGCTGCCGACGCTGGGGGGGAGTTCCTCCGCGAGTTGGATCAGGACACTGGGTTTGTCCGACGTTGCGCTGCCCGCGACCGCCACCTGACGTGGGGACTTGCGCTGGACCTGAACGGTGAGTTCTTCGATTCGGAGGGATTGGATCCGGGCAAGGCGTTCCAGTCGATGCAGCTTCAGGGGTTGGCCCGAACTGGCGAGCAGCAGGCGGATGTGTTCCTCGACGTGCTGTCGGAGTTGCGAGGCACGCGCCGCGAAAACATGCGCTCCCAACGCCGGAACGTAGGCCTGGTGCCGGCCGCCCTCGGACCACCGCACGAAATGGATCGTGATGTGGACCGGCGTTTCCCACTCGGCATTCCGTCGCGGGGGCTTGAACTCGACGAGCAGGGAATCTGATTCGACTTCCGCCATGATCCGCCGTCGATGCAGCGTGACAGCCGGGGCAAGGTTCATGTCCTCCAGCAGGCTACGGGCCTTCGCCGTGAGGATTGGCCGTCCGGGGCGCGAGGGATCCTCCAGCGCGGAGACCTCAGGCAAGCCGAGGGCTTCGGACAGTTCGACATCCTCTGCGAGGACGCAGGAAAGGCACTTCAGGCGGAACAACTCAGCAGGCATGGACGGACCCGTCCGGCAACTATGGGGCAGATGGGTTGTCGGGGGGAATGCTGGAGAATGCGCTGCTGCGCCGGTTGGTGAAGCGGGTCTGGACGGTGGGGTCTGTGGCGGAGTTCGAGGCGCAGCTGTGACCCTGGAATCGGCAGCCCAACTACCTGCAGATGGCCCCAGGGGATACGCAACAGTTCATTGGGGAAAATGGCTCACGCAAAGACGCAAAGACGCAAAGGGGGGAAGAGCAGGTCCCTTCTTTGCCAGGTCTTGGCGTCTTTGCGTCTTGAGCGAAGCGGGCGTGAGCATTTCAGCCGGCACCACCTCTCGGTGTGGGCGATGCATCTGAGGTGCGGGGAATCACGGTGCAAAGGGTGCGTTCTTTCCTCTCTACTCTACTGGCTCCGCGTAAGGACTGTCGGTTCTGTCCTGTGCTTTGTTTCCAATCGCGTGGGGTCGGCTCGGTCGCCGAAAGGAGGGAAGGTTTCACGCGGAGCCGCCGAGGCCGCGGAGTGGGCGGTAACCTTTGCCCGGATTCCGGCGTAGACAGAAGGGTTGAACGAATCGACCGACTACGACGGAGCCTGGAAGGAGACGCTGGAGCGGTTCCTGCCGCAGTTCCTGGAACTGGCGTTTCCGGCGATCCACCGGGCGGTCGATTGGACGAAGACGGTGCGGTTCCTGGACACCGAGTTGCAGGAGATCGTTCCTGTGTCGGAAGCCGGGACCCTGCGGGTCGACAAGCTCGTGGAGGTGACGCGTGTCGACGGGGCTGAGGAGTGGCTTCTGATCCACGCGGAGGTCCAGACCCAGCGGGAGGCCGGGTTTGCGGAGCGGATGTTTGACTACCACTTCAGGATCCGGAACCGGTTCCAGCGTCCGTTGGTGAGTCTGGCAGTGCTGGCGGATGAACAGAGGCGCTGGCGGCCTGCGAGGTACGAAGCGGATGTGTTGGGATGCCGGATCCGGTTCGAGTTTCCGGTATGCAAGCTGTCGGAGTTGGACCTGGAGCCCTGGTTGGCAGCCCGAAACCAGGTGGCACGTGTGATTGCGGCGCATCGGGTGGCGCAGCAGACGGCAGGAGCCGGCAGGGCGACGAAGCGGCGGAAGGGCAAGCTGGGGTTGGTGCGGTCGTTGCTGGAATCCGGAGCCAATGTGGAGGAAGTGGCGGAGGTGCTGCGGCTGATGAACTGGCTGCTGGCGTTGCCCGCCGAGGAGGAGGTAGTTTTCCGGAAGGAACTGGGACGCTTCCAGAAAGGGACAAGTATGCCGTACATCAGCACCTACGATCGATTGGTCCGGGCCGAAGGCCTGGAGGAAGGTTTGTTGTTGGGCCGACAGGAAGGTCGACAGGAGGGGCGACAGGAGGGGCGGCTCACGGTCTTGCGGGAAACGATTGCGGAAGCGTTGCTGGAACGATTCGGGGTGGCGTTCGAGTCGGTTCGCCCGCGACTCGATTCCATCAAGGATGAAGCGTTGCTGCGCCGGTTGGTGAAGCGGGTTTGGACGGTGGGATCCATGACTGAGTTCGAAGCCGAGCTATAACGAAGTCGGGACGCACGGCTGGCACCCACCCAGAGGCCGGGGCAGGGCACCGTCCGGTCGGTCGGGTTGATTCTCGCCACAGGTTCGTCAGTTCCAGGGACGGCGACCGTTGCCACGGGGGGTCCGTGGGACCATGCGGGGTAAATTCCAGTTGGTCCCGTGGCAGCCGCCCCCGTAGCCTGCGCGCATTCTGCGACGGAGCGGAACCCGAAGACAGGATGTACGCCTTCTCCCACGAGTGTCCCAATTGCGGTGCCCCGGTCCCGTTTGCCTCGGCGATCGCGGTGTTCGCTGTCTGCGGACATTGCCGGTCGTCGGTGGTGCGCCGGGATGCCCAGATGGAGTTGATGGGGGTTCAGGCGCAACTGCCGCCCGACATCTCGCCTCTCCAGATCGGTACCCAGGGTTCCTACGAAGGACGGCCGTTCACCCTCATCGGCCGGGTGCGGATGGGATATCGCGAGGGGTCGTGGAACGAATGGTGTGCGGATTTCGGGAACGGTCTCTGGGGATGGGTGGCGGAGGCGCAGGGCTTCTACATGGTCAGCTTTGAGGTCGAACCTCCCGCAGACCTTCCCGGAATGGCTGAGCTGCTGGAGAGGGAATCCCGCCCTGGAGGACCGCCACCGCTGGTTGATTACCGGCTTCATCAGGGGCGCGAGGCCTTGAAAGTGGGCCGGTCCATGCAGATTGCCGGGACCCGGTATGCGGTCCGCGACACGAAGCAGACCGAGATCCTGGGCTCCGAAGGTTCGCTGCCCTTCACCGCGGTTCCGGGCCGTGCCGCGATCAGCGGTGACCTGGGCGGTCCCGGTCGTGCGTTCGCGAACATCGAGTATTCGAACGACGGCATCCGGCTCTTCACCGGGCACTATTGCACCTTCGAGGAACTGGCATTCCGCGACCTCCGCCCCCTGCCGGGATGGACGACGAAGGATGTCGAGACCACGCGAAGGGAGGCCGACGCCCTCAATTGTCCGACCTGCGGCGCTGCGCTGAACCTCCGCGCGGCCGGCCTGTCGATGGTGGCGCACTGTGTGGGCTGCGGCAGCCTGGTCGACACGAGTCATCCGGCCGTGCAACTGGTGGCGACGGCGTCCATCCGGCAACAGGGATTCAAGCCCGTGATCCCGATCGGGACGCGCGGCACCCTGAAGGGCGTCGAGTACGAATGCATCGGCTACCTGCGTCGGCGGGACAACTACGGCTACAGCTGGGATGAGTTCCTTCTGTTCAATCCCTTTGCCGGTTTCCGTTGGCTGGTGATGTACCAGGGGCACTGGAGCTTCATCGAGATGCTGCTGGAGGAGCCACCCCAGTTCTTCGGGATGCCCGTGATCGATCGGCAGGAATTCCGCCCCTTTTCGGTGGGACGCGCCGAGGTGGTTTACGTCCTTGGCGAATTCTACTGGCAGGTCCGGCATGGGGAACGCACGGAGGTTGCCGACTTCATCGCTCCGCCCCGCGTCCTCTCGAGCGAGAAGTATCCGGAACTCGCCGAGGTGACGTGGTCGGCCGGCGAGTACATGACGGGGAAGGAAGTTCACGCGGCCTTTCGATTGCCCGGAGCGGTGCCCGAGCCAATGGGGCTCTACCTGAATCAGCCCAATCCCCACCTGGAAAAGGGGCGGACGCTGAAGTGGCTCCTGCCCTTGCTGGCAGGCGTCTTCCTCCTGATCTCGCTGATTGCGGCCGCGACACGGTCGAACGAGGCGGCCTTCCACTCCGGTTTCGCGATGTCGCAGGTCGGCACCAATGGCGCGATCGTCAGCGAGGCGTTTGAGTTGAAGGGTTCCCACGCGCAGGCTGTGGAGTTCAGTCTTCAGGCCGGCCTGAACAACAGCTGGCTCGAAACCGGGATCGACCTCGTGAACGTCGATACCGGTCAGGTGGAACGCGAGATCGTGGTCGGCGTGGATTTCTACTCCGGGAATGACGACGGCCCGTGGGAGGAAGGTTCCCAGCAGCGCAGCGTCATCGTCCCGGCGGTGCCGCCGGGCGAGTACCGCCTGTTGATCGAACCCAGCATGGATCCACCCAATCCGCAGCTCCCGTTCTTCATCGGCATCCGGCGCGATGTCATGGTGTGGTCCAATGTCTGGTTGGGCTTCATCGGGTTGATGGCGTACCCGATTTACCGGTGGATGCGCCTGTCCAGCTTCGAGACCGCCCGGTGGGCGATGAGTGATTTCTCACCCTCCGCCGGAGCGGATGACGACGACGATGATGACGAATGAACCGGCGTGACGATGGAAAGGTGATGCGATGCGACTGAAGACACCGGTCTATACTATCTACGGGCTCCTGTTGTGCGGCTACCTGGCGGTGGCCAGTCGCTACGGATTCAGCCTCCTCAACACCATGACGCCGCGCTTCCTGCGGTCGTCCGGAGCCATGCTCCAGCACAAGTGAACGGAACTTCCATGAATCTGGACTTCGGTAAGATCCTCGGCCTCGGCGTCAGCAGCATGATCTACTCGGTCATCGGGCTTTTGACGTTCCTGGGGTGCTTCTACATCGTCGACAAGCTTACCCCGGGTGACCTGTGGAAGGAACTCGTCGAGAAGAAGAACACCGCCGTGGCCATTTTCTTCGGCGCGGTGGCCATCGGCATGTGCCTGATCATCGCCGCCTGTCTCCATGGGTGATGTTGCCGGATGAACGACCGCGCCACCCGGCTCCTCCTGCTCGCGAGCGTCTTCGTCATCGCGACCTGTGGGCTGATCTATGAGCTGATCGCGGGGACGTTGGCGAGTTACCTCCTGGGGGACTCCGTCCTCCAGTTCTCCACGGTGATTGGCGTGTACCTGTTCGCCATGGGGGTGGGGTCATGGTTGTCGGGATTCGTGGCGCGAGGCGAGGCACGGCTGTTCGTCCAGGTGCAGTTCCTGATTGGATTGATCGGCGGAACCTCCGCGGCCGCTCTGTTCGTGCTGTTCACGCAGGTCAACGCCTTCCGTCCCGTCCTTTACGGTCTCATCTTCCTCATCGGGACGTTGGTGGGCCTCGAGATTCCGCTGCTCCTGCGCATCCTGAAGGACCGGCTCGAGTTCAAGGATCTCGTCGCGCGCGTCTTCACGTTCGACTACATCGGCGCGTTGCTCGCCTCCCTGCTGTTTCCTCTGGTCCTCGTGCCGCACCTCGGCTTGGTGCGGTCCTCGTTCCTGTTCGGCATGCTCAATGTCGCCGTCGGATTGCTCAGCGCGCGGGTGTTGCGTCTCAGCGGTCCGTGGGCGCGCACGACTTCGCTCCTCGGGTGCGGATTGTTCGTCGTCCTGTTCGGCGGGTTCGTCGCCGCCGACCGTTTCACGTCGTGGTCCGAGCGCAACACCTATACCGATCCGATCATCCACGCGGTGTCGTCGCCCTACCAGCGCATCGTCCTGACCCAGGGCGCCGGGGACCTCCGCCTGCACCTGAACGGCAACCTCCAGTTCAGCTCGTGCGACGAGTACCGTTACCACGAGTCGCTGGTTCATCCCGGCCTGGCTCGGTTGCCGCAGGCGAAGCGGGTGCTCGTCCTGGGAGGAGGCGACGGACTCGCCGTGCGGGAAGTACTGAAGCATCCAGGCGTCGAACAGGTGCTGCTGGTCGACCTCGACCCCGCAATGACGCGGATGTTCTCGAAGCTCCCCCTGCTCACGCAGCTCAACCTCGATTCCCTCGCCTCCGACAAGGTGCGCGTCGTGAACGCGGATGCCTTCACCTGGCTCGCCGAGGCAAAGGAAACTTTCGACTTCGTCGTGGTCGACTTCCCGGACCCCTCCAATTTCAGCCTCGGGAAGCTCTACTCCACCGCCTTCTACCGCCGGCTGCGCACCGTGATCGCGCCGGGCGGTGCGGTGGTGGTTCAGTGCACCTCGCCGCTGGTCGCACGCCGCGCGTTCTGGTGCATCGACGCCACCCTGCGCGAAACCGGATTCCAGACGCGGCCCTATCATGTGTACGTCCCCAGCTTCGGCGAATGGGGCTTCATCCTGGCCTCCCTCGAATCGTTGCCCACCGACCTCTCCCTGCCGGAAGGACTCCGGTTCCTCAGCGCGTCGACCGTGCGCGGCCTGTTCGAGTTCCCTCCCGACATGGACCGCGTCGAGGTCGACGTGAACCGCCTCAACAATCAGGCGCTTGTCCGGTACTTCGAGGAAGACTGGGGGAAGGTGCGATGAAGCGGCGCGCCTTCATGAAGGGGAGCATGGCCGCGGCTGCCGCGGGCATTGCGGGCAGTTGGACCGGTTGTCGCCCGGGGGACGCGTTCATCCAGGGAACGATCGTTGGTCCCAACCGGGAGTTGGGCCATCGCCTGCGCGATGGCGGCTTGCCCGCCCCGGAACGTCTCGAGTCCGTGGATGTGGTGGTGGTCGGCGGCGGCGTGGCCGGCCTCGCGGCGGCGCGGACATTGTCGCGCGCAGGCGGGTTGAAACTGGTGCAGCTCGAATTGGAATCCGAGATCGGCGGCAATTCCGGATGGGGCCAATCGACGACAACGGCCTATCCGTGGGGGGCCCATTACGTGCCCTTGCCCGGCAGGGAAGCCGTGGAAGTCCTCCGCCTGTTCGAGGAGTTGGGGGTCATCACGGGACACGATTCCGCCGGTCGGCCGATCTATCGCGAGGAATTCCTCTGCCATGACCCCGAGGAACGACTCTTCCTGCATGGACGCTGGCAGGAAGGACTGATCCCGCACCTGGGCGTGTCCCCGGCGGATCGCGCTGAGATCGACCGTTTCCTTGCCCGGATGCACACGCTGCGCGAAGGGACCGGTGCCGACGGTCGGCCTTTGTTTGCGATCCCCGTGGATCGCAGTTCCTCGGATCCGGCCTGGCGGGCCCTGGACGTGGAGTCGTTCTCGGCGTGGCTGGATCGGGAGGGGTTCCGGGCGCCCGCGTTGCGGTGGTATGTGGATTACTGCTGTCGCGATGATTTCGGGCTCGCCGCGGCCGGTGTCAGTGCCTGGGCTGGCCTGCATTATTTCGCGGCACGGGGCGGAGAAGCCGCCAATGCCGAGACCAGTGCCGTGGTCACCTGGCCGGAGGGGAACGGATGGCTGATCCAACGGATGCGGGAAGGGATCACGAGCGAAGTGCGACGGGGTTGTGCGGTGCATTCAGTTCAGGGCCGGGATGGTCGGGTCCGCGTTGCCGCCTTCGATGCCTCATCCGGTCGCTCGGTCGGTTGGGATGCCGCGCAGGTCGTGCTTGCGGTGCCCATGTTCGTCGCTGCCCGATTGTTGGGACCCGAGGGCGCGGGACGTGGGGCCGGGGCCGTGTACCCCCCATGGTTGGTGGCCAACCTGACCGTGGATCACCTTCCCGAGGGCCGGGGGATGGGTCCTGCCTGGGACAACGTCCTTTTCGACGGCCGCGGCCTGGGCTATGTCGTCGCCACCCACCAGCATCTGCGCCCGGTCACCGGCGACTCGGTCCTCACCTACTACCTCCCGTTGGACCATCTCCCGCCCGTCGAGGCCCGACGGCAGGCCGCCATTTGGAGCTGGGAACAGGCCCGCGATCTCGTCCTCCGGGACCTCGAACGCGCCCATCCGGACATTTCCTCCATCACGCGTCGGTTGGACGTCAAGATCTGGGGGCATGGCATGATCTGTCCCGTCCCTGGGTTCCTCTGGCACGGCAACCGCCACCGCTGGGCGCAACCCTTGGGGAACATCCACTTTGCCCATTCCGACCTTTCCGGAATGAGCCTGTTCGAGGAGGCGTACACCCGCGGTGTCGCCGCCGCCCAGGCCGTGCTGGGAGCGAAATCCGCATGAAGACCCTCGGACGCCATAGCCTCATCGAACTCAGCGGCTGCGACCCCGAACGGCTCAAGCGCGTCCGCGAGGTCCGCTCCGCCATGCTCGAAGCGGCCCGACGCGCCAACGGCACCATCGTCAAGGCCGTCTTCCACGCCTTCAGCCCCTGGGGCGTCAGCGGTGTGGTTGTGATCGCCGAGTCCCACCTGACCATCCATACGTGGCCGGAACACGGATACGCGGCCGTCGACGTGTTCTCCTGCAGTCCGAAATTGCGCCAGGCCGAGGTCCGACGCTGGTTGGTCAAGGCCTTCGCCGCCCGCCACACCCGAACCCTCCGCGTAGCCCGCGGCCCTCGTTCCTTGGCGAAGCCAGTTCCGGATTCCAAGCCATCGCGCACGCGCTGAGGGGAGAGATGCCTCACGCGAAGACGCGAAGGACGGAATGGGGTTTCGCTGGATTCACGGTGGCTTCGGAATCGGTGGTGCCGGTAGGTTCGCGGCGTGGCGGATGGATCTCAACCGCGGGGTGTTGGGGTGGGGACAGGACTGGTTCCGGTGGTGGCCGACCATGTGCTCCTCCGGCGCATCGGGGCGGGCGCGTATGGCGAGGTCTGGTTGGCGCGCAACGTGACCGGCGTGTACCGCGCGGTGAAGGTGGTCTGGCGGGCACGCTTCGACCATGAACGGACGTACGAACGTGAGTTCACCGGCCTGAAACGGTACGAGCCCATCTCACGGCTGCACCCGGGACTCACCGATGTCCTGCAGGTGGGGCGTGACGATGCCGCCGGATACTTCTATTACGTCATCGAGTTGGCCGACCCGGCCGACGAGGTCTCCGGCGCCGGGTTGGACACCTACGTCCCTTTGACGTTGGGGGAGCGTGTGCGTCGACAGGTCCGGTTGCCCGTGGGGGAGTGTGCCCGGATCGGGGCCGCCGTGGCCGAGGCGCTTGGATTCCTGCACGAGCAGGGACTTGTCCACCGCGACGTCAAACCGTCGAACATCATCTTCGTCGGGGGGCAGCCCAAGTTGGCCGACATCGGCCTGGTCGCTGGCCTGGGCGACGCCCGGTCCTTCGTCGGCACGGAGGGGTACATCCCACCGGAGGGGCCGGGTTCGCCCACGGCGGATTTCTTCGGCCTGGGAAAGGTCCTCTACGAAATGGTGACGGGCCGGAACCGGTTGGACTTTCCCGACTTGCCGCGCGAGGTGCTGGACACGCCCGATGCCAATGCCTTTGCGGAGTTGAACGAGATCATCCTGCGCGCCTGTGCGCCCGAGCCAGCGGCCCGTCACGCCAACGCGTCGGAGTTGCGCGGCGAACTGTTGCTGGTGGACGCGGGACGTTCCGTGCGGCGGTTGCGTCGCAATGCGCGCCTGGTCACGACCTGGCGACGGTTGGGCCTGGTGGCTGCCGCGGTCGGGGTGCTGGGTCTGATCGGCGTGTTGTTCGAGCGACGGCAAGCCGTGGAAGCCCGCGAGCGCGCGGCCTCCGAAGGCCGACAACGGCGGGCGATCGAGGAAAAGGAGCTCCTGGCCCGCCAGAATGTCTACGCCGCCGACATGAACCTCGCGCAGCAGGCGCTCGAAGCGGGAAACTACGGGCGCGCGGAGGATCTGCTGGCGGCATATCAAGCAGGCTCGGGTTCCGCGGACCTGCGCGGATTCGAGTGGCACCATTTCTGGCATCGGGTGCGCGGCGACAGCCTGGGCGTCTGGCGTGGGCATGATCAGGTGGTGTCGTCCCTGTTGCTGGCGCCTGATGGACGCAGCGTGTTCTCCGGAAGTTTCGACGGGACGATCCGGGAGTGGTCGATCGCCGAGGGCCGCGAGTTGCGTCGCTGGACCCTCCCCGGGTGTTCGGTGATGACGATGGCCCTCGACTCGAAGGGGACTCGGATCGCGGTGGAAGGAGGCAACCGGCCGATGACCGGCGTGCTCGACCTGGCCTCGGGAAACTGGGTGACCAACGTGGGATCCGCCTCCCCGAGCATCCAGTTCGCTCCCGGCGACGAACAGTTGGTGCGTGGGGCGCGGATGTTCCTGTTCGAGACGAATGGCGTGGTCGAAGTGGTGGACCGGAAGTTGAAGGTGCTGAGGGAACTTCCCGAGGCTGGAGGTCGGGCGTGGTTTTCGCCGGACGGCCGCTGGCTCGCCACGGGGTCGTGGGGGCACTCGCTGAAACTCTGGAAGTGGCCGGAACTCGAATGCGCCGGAGAACTTCCGCAGGTTGGGATCGTGGTGGCCCTTTCGTTTTCCCCCGACAGTTCCCGGCTCGTGACGGCATCGCGGGAGGGGCGGCTCAGCCTCTGGGACGTGTCGGCTCGCCGGCGGCTGTCGGAGGTGACCACCCACGAGGGATCCATCATCTGGACGGTCGCCTTCTCGCCCGATGGTTCACGGTTGGCGAGCGGGGGCAATGATCAGGCCCTGCGTCTTTGGGATGCCCGGACGCTCGAATCCCAGGAGGTCCTCCGGGGTCACGGCAGCGAGGTGTGGGCGGTCCTGTGGACACGGGACGGTTCGCGACTCGTGTCCGCGGGCAAGGACCAGACCGTGCGCCTCTGGAATGCGATGCGCAGCCGGCCTGTCATCCAGTTCCTCGATCTCGTCCAGGCGCCCGCCTTCTCGCCGGACGAACAGTGGATCGCGCTTCGCCGCCGAGGACAGGGGGTCACCGTCCTGGATCTCGCGACCGGGAAGCCCCGGCTCTCCTTCGACGCGGCCGAGTTGGGAGGCTTCTCCCCGGACGGACAGAGCCTCAACCTGCTGCGCGATGACGCCACCTTCGAGCGTCGGTCCCTCGCGGATGGCGGCCTGCTCGAACAGCGTCGGTTGTCGGTGCCTCCGGGTGCCCATACGCGGCGGTGCCTGTCCTCGGATGGGCGATGGTTCGCGGTTGGCCATGAGGATGGCAGCGTGGTGGTGGAGTCCTTGACGGAGCCGGGAGGCGTCCGTCGATTGTCGGGACACGGAGCCATGATCGTGGCCCTGGAAGTCTCTCCGGACGGACGACGCCTGTTGACCGGATCGCTGGATCGGACCGCCCGACTCTGGGATCTGGAGGCGGGTACGACCGTGGCCGTGTTCGAGGGGCACCGCATGGCCGTGGCATCGGGAGGCTTTTCGAAGGATGGGGCCCGGTTGGCCACGGGCAGTTGGGATGACACCGTGCGGGTCTGGGATGAACCGGACCATCGGCCGGTGGCCTTGTTCGGGGGACATTCAGCGTCGGTCCATGACCTGGCCTTCGCCCCGGATCAACGGACCCTTGCGGTCCTCAGCGGCGCGGGTGTCCTGAAATTCTGGAGCCTCGCCGCGGGGCGTGAGGCAGGCGTCATCCGCTTTGGAAAGGAACCCGGCATGGGCTGGCTCTCGTTCTCGCCCAAGGGCCGGTGGCTGGCAGTGGTCGCGCCTTCGGGGCAGTTGTCCCTGCTCGAGGCCCCCCGCGATCCATTGCCGAAACTTCGTTAGATTCCGGGTTGGCTGACGAATGAAAGGGGAATGGAGGGGGCATCCACAGCAATCGAAGCCGTGCGCAGGCATCGGCGCGTCTCCGGCGATCTGGAGGCGACGCGTCAGAGCCTGCTCACGCGTCTGAAGGATCATGCCGACCACGAGGGGTGGCAGCGGTTCTTCGATCTGTATGGAGGCGTCATCCACGGCCTGGCCATGAAAGCCGGACTCACGGCCACCGAGGCGGAGGATGCCTTGCAGGAGACCCTTGTCTCCGTCTCTCGCGAGATGCCGGGATTCCGGTATGACTCGGCGAAGGGCTCGTTCAAGGGCTGGCTGTTCCAGATTGCCCGACGCCGTGTTGCCGACCAGTTCCGCAAACGCGCCCGGCATTCCGCGTCGGAGTCCTTTCCGGCGCCGGACCTGGCCCAACTCGTGGATCCGATGTCCGAATCCCTCGGGCAGGCGTGGGACGAGGAGTGGGCCCGGAACCAGGTGCAACGGGCACTCGACCAGGTGAAGGCGAAGGTGTCGCCGCGCCAGTGGCAGATGTTTGACCTGGCCACCTTGCAGGAATGGCCCACCGACCGCATCTGCACCCTCCTCGGCGTCAACGCCGCCCAGCTCTACATGGCCCGGATGCGTGTCGGTCGGATGCTCAAGGCCGAGGTGGGCGCGATCCGGAAGGAGTTCGAGGTCTGAGGTGGCCGCGAAACTTCGAAGTTCGCCCCCCATCAGGCAAGAGGCACGGGATGGAGGACGCGGTAGACGCGGAGGGGTTGGGAGATGCCCTTGGCCTGGAGGGGCGTGCGTTCCTCGAGGTCGAAGTGGTCACGGATGCGGTCGGCCAGTTCGCCGGTGATGACCACTTCACCGCCGCCAGCGACGGCCTGGAGACGGGCGGCCACGACGACGGTGTGGCCCAGCGCGGTGAAGTTGATCTGTCGGCGCGGGTTGCCAACGAGCCCGAGGACGGCATCGCCGACGTGGAGGGAGATGCCGACCTTGAGGGATTTGTCGCCGCCCCGGGTGCGATCCTCGGAGAGTCGCAGTAAGGCATCGCGCATCGCGAGGGCCGCCTGGACTGCGGATGGGAGAGCGTCCGGGCCGCGGTTGCCCAGACGGAAGAGGGCCATCAGTCCGTCGCCGGTGTACTTGTCGAGGATGCCGCCATGGGTGTTGAGGGCGTCGGTGAGCGCGGCGAGGTAGGCGTTCACGACGCGCATGACTTCCTCGGGAGGATGGGCCTCCGCGAACTGGGTGAAGCCGCGGACGTCGGCGAACAGCACCGCGACTTCCTCGCGTTGGCCGCCGAGTTCGGCACGGCCGTCCCGACGGTCCATCATGTCGGCGACGACCTCGGGGGCGACGAACCGCTGGAGCATGCTGCGGTTCCGGTCGCGCGCGAGGCGGTCGAGGGTCGAGGTCAGTTGGGTGACGCCAAGAAAGGCGAGGAGGGCGGCGCTGCCGGGAAGCACCGGATCGATCCAGACGTCGTCGAGGGCGCGCCAGAGGGTGAGGCCGCCGAGGACGGTGAGGGCGACGAGGAGTCGCCAGGATCCGTGGATGGGATTGGAACGGGCGGAGGCGAGGCCCACGGCCAGCGCGACGAGGAGGGCGCAGGTGTTGGCCCACGCGGTGGAGACGCGGGCGAACGGCTTTCCATCGAGGAGTGTCTGCGTGGCGTAGGCGAGAAGTTCGGTCCGCGAGATCTCGCCGAGGGCGGTGGCATGAAGGCTTGGCACCACGGGTTGGAGGAAGACGATCTTGTCCTCGAAGAAGATGGCGGCGGATTGCCAGGCCTTGGGACCCGTGCCGGTGCCGGTGAAGACGGGTTCGTTGCGCAGGATGGAGGAATAGGTGACGCGGCTGAAATCGTGCCCGGGCGTGGCGCGTTGGAGGTCGACTAGGATGCCATCGGGATGGGCGAGCGGGAGGTTGCGGTCGGCCAGTTGGAGAGTGCGGCGATCCGCATGCTTGATGGGTGGGTTGGTGTCGCCGGTGACGGCGTGGTAGAGCCGCCAGGGGATGGAGCCCGGCGGGTTGGTGCTGCTGTTCGCGGTGATGATCGGGAGTGCCGCCACACGCAGGGAGGCGAGCCACCCAGAGGCGGATTCGAGGGCGGCGGTGCGGAGTTCGCGCAGGGGATCGTTGGCGACGTTCTCCACGGCGTCGTTGAGGTCCGGTTGCCCCGGACCCGATCCCTGTTCGAGGCTTCGGAGCACCTCGTCGAAGATGCGGCGCGCGCGTCCTTCGGCGGTCTGGAAGAGGACCCGACGCGAGTTGCGGACCGATTCGATCAGGTGGGGGAGATCGGCGTGGGCGCGTTGGGCGTCGTCGGTGCCGACATCGGCGACGACCTGGGAATCGGGGAGGTTGACGGCGTCGAGCGTGGGTGGAGGGAGGACGATGCGGAGGACCTTCCATTGGGAGAGGCGGTCGATGACGTCGGCCTGGACCCGGGGTTCGGACGATTCCGTGTGGACCTGTCGCATGGTGTCCGAGTCCCAGTCGACGAGCACGATGCGGCGGGAAGAGCCGAGGGTGGCAGGACGGCCTGCGGTAAAGAGTGCGGCCGGCAGGTGGTGGAATGCGTTCTGGATCTGGATGAGGCCGGTGAGGACGGTGGCCTGGAGGGGGCCGAGGATGGCCAGGGCGTTGAGGCTGGCGGCGACGCCGAACGCCACGAGGGAAAGGGCGGTGGCGCGGAGGTCAAGGGGGGCGGCACCCCAGCGTGCCGGCAGGCGCCAGACGAGCGTCCGCTTCAGGATCCGGTCAAAGTATTCCGCCGAGGCCTGGTCGGAGTGGTGGGACATGAGATGTCCGGTGCGGAGCATGACCCACGGGAAGGAGAGCAGGATGGAAAGGAAGGCGGGGAACGTGAGGCCGAAGGTGAGTTCCCAGAGGAAGCCAACGAGGAGCAGGACGGCCAACGTGAGCCAAACGCCGCGCACGCCAAGACGCGCGAGTTCATTGCGGCGTTGGGGGTCAGTGTCGAGTTGGGCACCCAGGGCTCCGCCGCAGATGCCGATCAGGGCCGTTCCCAGAAGGACGAAGGGGAACACCAGGATCAGGACGCCGAGGAAGAGCAGGTTGGGTGGAATCGTCCGTTCGATCCACTGGGAGAGCAGGGGTTCGATGAGGGTCCGGACGAGGAGCGATCCAACGAGGGAGAGGGCGATGGACCAGCGGGCGAGGACGGGCCAGGCGCGGATGAGGGCCTGGGGACGTAGGAGCCCGCGGCCGAGGGCGAGTCCGACCTGGACCATGTTCAGGCTGGTCCAGATGCCGGCCGAAAACCACGGGACCCACAGGCCAAGGAGGAGCAGAGCCCCGATGAGGGCGGACCAGAGGACGGCGTGACGACGCGTTTCCGTGGGAAGTTGTTTCCACCCGGTCTCGAGTCGTTGGCGAAGTCCATCCTGCACGGTCCGGTTGTGCCTTCAGAGGGGTGGGTTGGGGGAGAAAATTCAAGCCAGATACCGGCAGCTCTCGGTCTTGAGACTTGAAACTGAGAACTTCGAACTCTCCTTCCACTGCCTCGTTACCTCGTCAGCTACGGTTGTAGCAGACGACGTGAGGAGGCTGGGGGGCCTCACCTGGGCCGTGGCCCGAGGGTGCGGAGGTCGATGGGTTTGAATCCGGACTGGAAGGCGGGGGAGTTGGGCTTGAGGCCGAGTTCGGGGCGCGCGGGATCCCTCAGGAGTGGATCGGCGATGCGGGAGGAGGGATCCTGCCCGCGTGCCTGCCATTCGGACCACGACTGCTTGAGGAAGCGATAGCCGGCGACGTTGGTCCCGAGGCGGGTGTCCCAGTAGGTGTTGCCGTCCATCCAGAAGTGGTTGGTGGAACCGGACCAACTGGAGCCGAGGAGGGTGCCGGCGTCGTGGATGACGACGTTGTTCGTGAAGAGGAAGGAACGGTGTTCCTCCGAGCGGGTGCGCATGACCTGGTGGTTGCGGTTGAACGCGAGGAGATTGTTCCGGATGACGTTGTCGCGTCCGTAGTGCTGGTGGAAGCCGGCATCCTTGCAGCCGTAGACGACGTTGTCCTCGAGGAGGATTCCGGTGCTGCCTTCGTCGGTGTAGAGGCCCCAGCCGCCGTAACGGTAGCTGTCGACGTTGCGGAAGAGGTTGTGATGGATGTGGGTTCCAGGCTGGGGCCCGAGGGTATAGATGCCGCCCATGTCGCTGAGCCGGGCCTGGCCAATATCCTCGACGCGGTTGTAGGCGATCTCGTTGGAACGGCAGGCGGTGGGTTGATAGCCCCAATTCCAGCCCACGGAGATGCCGGTGTAATACAGGTCCTTGAGGTGGTTGTGGATGATCCGGTTGGTCCCGCTGTGGAAGACAAGGATCCCGACGGCGGGAGCGAAGACGCGGCCAAGTCGGGTGAGGACGTTGTCGGCGAAGACGTGGGAATGGTTGGCGTCGGCCGGGGAAGGATTTGGATCCCCGGGTTCACCGAGCCGAAGGCCGCCGGCGCCCAGACCGTCGAGGCGGCAGTGGTGGATGTTCCAGGATTGGCAGCCGCGACCGAGTTCGATGCCGTATCCGCCGAGGTTCTCGAACCGGCATTGATCGAGTTCGCATCCGATGGCATGGAGCGCATGGAAGGCGCCCGGAATCACGACGGCTGCCTGGGGCGAGATGAGGCCATCGGCCGGCATCATGCAGTCGGCATCCGCGAAGGTCACGTTACGGAAGCGGACGTTGCGCACGGGGCGGGCCGCCGTTCCGTGGATGTGGACGAGGGACTGGAGCCGTGGGGCGATGACCTCGGCGCGTCGGAGGTTGAGCTTGGGCGGCGGGAAGAAGCGCAACCGGCCCGTGGCGCGGTCGAGGTGCCATTCCCCCGGTGCATCCAGGCTGTCGGCGGTGTTCTCAACCCAATAGCGGGCGTCGGGTTCGTCCATCCAATAGGGCCGTGGACCACCGGCGAGGCGGGCGATGTTGCGGTTGGGATCGATCGCTCGGAGGGGAAGGTGGAGATCGGTCCACTTCATCAGGAGGATGAGACGCGCGTCTGGCTCGGTAGCCCAGGACGGGCGCAGGTCACCGGCCTTGAAGGAAAGTTCGATGGGCGCGTTGGTGGACAGGGGACCGGCGGTGTTGAGGAAACCGGTGTTCGGGGTCCGCGCGCGTTGGACGCGTTGGCCGTTGACGAAGAGTTGGTGGAAGTACCACGCACCGTCGGCCACCTCGGTCAACGTCACTTCCCAGATGCGGGGATCGGCAGCGGAAGGCTTCCAGCCGTCGATGGATTGTCCGCCCGACAGGACGGAGGGACGGCGGCCGTTGGCTCCGACGATCTCCAGGAAGCTGTCGTCGGGCCCGAGGTCAAGCGGGGCGTCGAGGGTGTGTCGGCCTGGAGCGAGTTGGACGGTGACGGGGATGCCGGGTTGGGATTGGTGGAGTTCGCGGGCCTTGGCGATGCCGGCGGTGACGGTGGCGACCGGGCCCTGGTGCTTGTCGGGATTGGCGCGGGCATGGGTTCCGGACCAGGAGTCGAGTCCGCGTGGGTCGACGTAAACGATCGGGCGATCGGCAGCCGGGAGGCTCAGGGCGACGAGGCAGAGGAAGACGGGCCAGGCAGGAAGGAAGGTCGGATTCATAGCGGCGGGTGGACGTGGGGACGCTCGCGTTGGAGGAGGTGAAGGACGGCGGCCAGGGTTCCGAGGGCGGAACCTTCGAAGCGGTTGTTGATATAGAGGTAGGCGCGTTGGGTGCGGGCCTCGCTCAGGACGGCGAGGATCATGTCGAGGAGGATGCCCCGTGCGATCGGGTTGGGATCCTGGACGCGATCGTAGGGAGCGAATTGGTCGACGGCTTCCTGATAGCGGCGTCCGGGGCGGAGGAGGAACCGGGCACCGAAGCATTCGGGATGGGTTCGGCTTCCCGGCGCAAGCCATTGCTCATCGATGGGCGGCATGGCTTCCCACGAACTGTAGACGTGGGCGACGCGATGCTTCGCCAGGACGTCGAAGTAGTCGGGATGGATGAACGACCGGTTGCGGATCTCGATGCCGTAGTCCCATCCGTTGGGGAGTTGGCCCAGGAAATGATCGAGGTCGGCGACGAAGTCGCGTCCGCGCACGTAGTCGGCGGCGTGGAAGTGGGAGAACTCGAACATGAGCAGGCCGACCTTGTCGCGGTACGGGGCGCACCGGGCGAGGAAGGCGTCATGGAAAAGGGCGGCGTCGAGGAAATGCGGGTTGACCGTGCCCTTGCGGGTGCCGAAGCGGTCGAGGTGCGGGAAGCGCTTGAGGGTGATGTCGTCGGTGACCTTGAAGGAGAAGCGGAAGCCATCGGGGACATCAGCCATGAGGCCGGCGAGGTACTTCTCGGAGGGAAAGCTGTAATAGGCGGCGTCGACCCCGACGGAGCGGAAGACGGAGGCGTATTCGGAAAGGCAGTTCTTCTCGAAGCGGGTCTCGCTGAACTTGCCGCGATAGATGTACCGGTCGTCGGAATACAGCAGGCCGCGCCATCCCGGATATTTCCAGGAAGAGGTTCCGAGGTAGACCCCGCGGGCGGCGAGGCGTTGGAGGATGTCCGCGGCGGCGTCCCGGTCAAAGGCGGGTGTCAGATCCGGAGGGAGTGACATGCGGAAGAGGATGCAGGGATTGGGGCTGGGTTCCGAGCCTTGCGTTGGGGTATGAGAATGGGGCGCCTCCTGATGTCGGCAGCTACGGTGCAATGTGTATGGATGCCAAAACGGCTCCACCGACCGAAGTCAGCGGAGCCGTTGTTGGTTCTCGATTGTTGCCTCCGTAAAGAAGACAACCCTGCGACCATGCGCGAGAGGGGTGGGGCCGTCCAGTGTTGGTTTTTGGGGGTGACTGATGGCTGGAGATCGGGGCCTTCTCCCCAGCCTGCTGATGTCGGTTGTTGATCCTTCACGCGTAGCCGAGGTCACGAGGCTGAGTCAAAACCGAGTCCCGGAACCGGAGACTGGGCTCTGGCAACTGGGTTGTTGCATCCACAGCCTCCTGACGTTGGCTGCTACGATGGGGAATGTAGCCGAGGTCACGAGGCAGGGATTGAATCCACAGCCTCCTGATGTCGGCTGCTACGATGGGGAATGTAGCTGACGAGGTCACGAGGCAGGGGTTGAACCCAGCCTCCTGATGTCGGCTGCTACGATGGGGAGGCTTGCGGAAGGGGCGGGTCGGACGCATGACTTGAAGCCATGGAAGTGGCGCGCGATGGACTGGGGCGGGTGAGGTGGGGGGTGTTGCTTTGCGTGGGATGGTTGTGGGGATTCGGTGGGTGGGTGGCAGTCCGGGCGGAGGAATCGGCTGTTCCGATTCCGGATCCTGGGCCGGCGTTGGAGTGGTTGGGATTGCGGTTTCCGGCTGAGTCGATGAAGGCCCTGCGCGAGGTTGCCGCACGGCATCGGAACGGAATCGATGCGGTGCGGAACCGTCCGGTGGATCCGGCCCGGCCGCAGACATTGGTCTTCCGGCCTTGGAGCGATGAGGCCCCGGCGCGGGTTGCGGAGGGTTATCGATGGGAGCCGCCGGCAGGAGTGAAGCGTCCGGCGGATCGCGAGGCGCTTTGCTGGATGGGGGTGGCGGAGTTGTCGGCGTTGGTCCGGGCGCAGATGGTGAGCTCGGAGGAATTGACGGTCCTCGCGATCGAACGGTTGAAACGGTTCGATGGGACATTGCATGCCGTGGTGAACCTGACGGAGGCGCGAGCGCTGGAGAGTGCGCGGCGCGCCGACGCCGAGATCCGCGCCGGCAAGTGGCGCGGTCCGCTCCATGGGATCCCGTACGGGGCGAAGGATCTGCTGGATGTCCAGGGCGTGCCGACGACGTGGGGCGTCGCGGTGCGGTCGAATGCGGTGGCCTCCGCCGATGCCACCGTGATCGCTCGGTTGGAGGCCGCGGGAGCGGTTCTCGTGGCGAAGCTGAGTCTGGGGGAACTGGCCATGGGCGACGTGTGGTTCGGGGGCAAGACCCGAAACCCATGGGCTCCCGCGGATGGTTCGAGTGGATCCTCGGCCGGGTCGGCTTCAGCGGTGTCGGCGGGATTGGTCCCGTTCGCCATCGGGTCGGAGACGCTTGGGTCGATTGTTTCGCCTTCCACGGTCTGTGGGGTGACGGGGCTTCGGCCGACCTTTGGTCGGGTGCCGCGGACGGGCGCGATGACGCTGTGCCCGTCCATGGACAAGCTCGGGGTGCTGGCACGGAGCGCGGAGGATGCGGCCCTCGTCTTCGAGGTGATCCGGGGTCCGGACGGCAAGGACCTGTCGGTGGCGCGGGCGGGATTTGAATGGGACAACCGCGCGGGGATCCCGGGGATGCGGATCGGCGTGCTTGGCGGGGACCTGCGGAAGGACAAGGGCGGTGCGGCCAATCACGCGGCTGTCATCAACTGGATGCGCGGTGCGGGGGCGGTGGTCGAGGAGGTGACGTTGCCGCCGTTCGCCGGTGAGACCCTTGGGCTGATCCTGATGGCCGAGGCGTCGGCGAGTTTCGAGGCGTGGGTGCGGGATGGTCGGATGGCGGGGTTGGTGCAGCAGGATCCGGGAAGCTGGCCGAATCTGTTCCGTGCGGCGCGGTTGATCCCGGCGGTGGAGTACCTGGAGGCGAATCGTGGCCGCGGGGAACTCGCCGAGGCGATGGAATCGTTGCTGGCGCGGTACGATGCCGTGCTGGCGCCGGCGTGGGTTGGGGACACTTTGGTGTTCTCCAATTACAGCGGCCATCCATGCGTTGTCTTGCCGGACGGCGCCAAGGTGGGAAGCCGCCCGGCAACGGTGTGCCTGGTCGGGCGGTGGTTCGGGGAGTCCGCGATCCTGCGGGTCGCGCGGGCGTGGCAACAGGGGACCGCGTGGCATCAGGCGCGGCCGCCCGGTTTCTAGCGCCTGGGATTACTGGGAGCGGGAACGTTCGATGAGCTGGAGGTCGGCCTTGGCTCGGGCGTCGCCGGCGTCGGCGCGTCGGAGGAGTTCCTGCACGATGGCCTGCGAGGTCTGTTCGACGGTCTGAAGCTGTTCCGCGGTGAGGCCGGGTGCGTTCTTGGCCTCCTGAAGGGCGACGACGCCCATGCCCAGGTCGTTGGTCTTCGCGGCGGCGATCGCGATCTGGATGGCCGGATTCTCCGCGGCCTTGCCGAGCGATTTTTCGAGGTCCGCGATGCCCTCGGAGGCGGAGGGATCCTTGGAACAGCTGGTGCCGAGGACCAAGGCGAGGCACAGCAGTGAAAGAGCGCCGGAGAAGGAGGGAGGGTTCATGCGGGTGGACGGATTGGAACGGGAGGGAATCAGCGGCCGTTGCGGCTGCCGGGGAAGCACCAGAGGCTGTTCTTGTTGGGATCCGCGAGCAGCTGGTAGTAGCGCTTCCACTTCAGGTACTCGATGTGCCCGCCCATGAGCCCGACGACGGCGCCCGTGTTGTGGCGCTTGGAGAAACCTTCGGAGGGCGAGGAGGAACCGTCGTTGAAGTAGCCGGGGTCGGCTTCATCGGTTTCCCAGAAGAGCATGTCTGTGGGTTGGAACATGCTGGTCTTGTAGGTGCGTCCGATGGAGCCCTGGGACCAGTCGAAGGCCTGGTTGCTTTCGATGACCACGCCGCTCATCAGGTAGGAGGTGAACTTGATGGTGCTGTTGCGCCAGGCGGTGGTGTTGGTGCGATGCGAGGGGCAGAGGTACATCTTGCGGCTCTGCATCATGGGGTAGAAAAGACCCTTGGTGGGACCGTCATTGGTGGTGCCACGGGGAAGGGCCTGGCCCGGCTTGTAGAGCCATCCCGCGGGAAGTTGGTTGTTGGCGGCCCCGCTTGCGCCGCCGCAGTTCGGGGGGCTGATGCGCTCGTTGTTGTCGCCCGTGTACATGGTGTGGGCGAGCAGCAGTTGCTTCTGGTTGTTGATGCACTGGGTGCGCAACGCCTGCTCCTTCGCCTTCGAGAGGGCGGGCAACAACATGCCCGCGAGGATCGCGATGATGGCGATCACCACCAGAAGCTCGATGAGGGTGAACGCGCGCTTCCGATGGGGGGAGGATTGGGGATTCATGGGAGACAGGAGTTCAGCTCGCAGGACGTTGTGGAACGATGGCGAGCCTAGGAATCGGGGGGACGGGGTCAAGCCCCGGGGGGAAGGGGGGAGGAGTTTCAAGATTCAAGATTCAAGTTTGAAGGAAGGATGTGCCTCCCACGTAACCTATACGCCGGGCCACTGGCTCCACTTTGCGCAGTCTGCGGTGATCTCTCGCACGACCGATGCGACAACATTCACATGGCGA
>Ga0172372_10002825_pt1 | contig 26087 bp, 20 predicted proteins | sample LakKiv5m_2_FD_114544 | JGI IMG/M metagenome (GOLD analysis project Ga0172372, IMG submission 114544) | Freshwater microbial communities from Kabuno Bay, South-Kivu, Congo - kab_092012_9.5m | ecosystem: Environmental > Aquatic > Freshwater > Lake | place: Democratic Republic of the Congo...
TGTTCCTACTGGAGGTCTAGGAGGTGGTGGTAATGGTGCTCTACATAACAGTGTACCTACTGCAGGAACTGCAAATACTGGAGGGGGAGGTGGTGGTTCTAATGGATATACGTATGCAACTGGTGGTGCTGGAGGAAGTGGAATAGTAATAGTTAGATATCCTGCTAATAGCAATCCTGCTTTTAGTATTTCTCAGGTAAATACTAATACTGTTAGAATATATAACAATTCTGGAACTAGTAAACAATTAAAACTAGTAGCAGTCGGGGGTTTTGGAGCAGACATTGCAGAAAGATTTATATCATTTGATACAACATTAACAAAAGGAGAAATAGTAGGATTTGATTCAAATAATAACATAGCAGTAATAAGGGCAAATGAGACAAATAAAGCAAAAACATTTGGAATAGTATCTTCTTCACCTGCAACAACATTAGCAGATGTATTTGGAAACTCATCAGAATCCTTAACACCAGCAAGTGCAGAATCAATAGTAAGAAACCAAAGTGCAATAGAAAATGGAGAAGCAATAGTAGTACCAGTAGCACTAGCAGGAAGGGTTCCAGTTTATGTAAGTGATGAAAATGGAAAAATAGAAATAGGAGATTACATAACAATTTCAAGTAAGGCAGGAGTAGGAGCGAAAGCGACGACATATGGAGATGTAATTGTTGGAAGAGCAATGGAACCTTTAAATGGATCAGAGGGCTTAGTAACTGTTTTGGTTGAAAATGATGTTTATACAAACCTAAAATCACTAAACACAATAGATAATGGAGATGGAACTGGAACTACAAATTTTTCCGGTAAAAAAGAACAAAGTACTTCAGCAATTGGCGGAGTCGACAATGCCTCACTCGAAGAAATCTTTGGCGAAGAAACTTCACAAGCTGTTAATATCGTTAATGCCTCAAATAGTGGTGAAAATACAAACAACAACTCAGAATCCACCCCAAGTGGCGAAACTAATGAAGCCACTGGAAGCGGCGAAGTCGCCACCGGTTCTGGCCAACTCAATCCAAACACCGCTACTCCATCAGCTACTTTGGTCAAAGAATCACTATCTAGTCGTCTCAAGAAATTGGCCGATGAAAGATTAGATGCTTTCTTAGGTTGGACCAAAACTGAAGCCACCATCTCTGGTGAAGTCTTGGAAGGTACTACTACAAATAGTAACTTTGATTCGATTACCAAATACCAATCTGACCTATTTGAAGCCAAAAACAAATTCATCACTTACGGTGAAACTGTCAAAAACACTGTTGGCGCTACCACAATCAATGCTTACGGATCACTTAATGCTGCTGGCGCTACTATTTACGGCAAGTTAGTGGCCGGCAGTGTCGAAGTTTATGGCAAGTTCACCGCAGTTTCTGGTCAATTCTTAGACCTCTTCTCCAACAATATTAGAACCAACAATTTACAAACCAGCATGATTAGTCCAATCGCTGACGATGGCTCGATCCATGTCAGACTCGGTGAAAACAAAGATTCTTCTAGCTCAGCCAAACCAGCCTTAGTTATCGAGAATTCAGCTGGCTCTAGTGTTACCTCCATCGACAAAGATGGCAATATTATTACCCTAGGTACTATTATTTCTAAAGAAAACAAAACCAGTACCGTCACCGCAGAAGTTATCTACGCCAAAGACGCTTCTATCTCTGGCAACTTAGATGCAAGCAGTGCTCGTATTCAAGAGTTGGAAGCCAGAATTGCTCAAGTTGAACAAATCAAATCTGACACTGCAGAAATCGTCAACGCTACTATCTCTGGTACTTTATTTGCCGAAAACATTGACAGCTTCAGTGAAAAAGTGGCTGCAGCCATTGAAGAGCCTTCGCTACTCGCTAAACTTACTGGTTCAACCAACCAAAACACCGTCGAAAGTGTCGAAAGTTACTTCGCTTCAAGATCTGCCTTCTTAGCCGATATTGATACCTCTAGCCCATCACGCTTAGCCTTATCTGATTTAACATTGGATGAAGATGCTCTAGTCATTGATGCCGATGCCATTTATGTTGATCAATACTTGGATGTTAATGGCTCAGCTTTTGTGGCAGAAAAACTCGGTATTGGTCAAAGCTTAGTCTTGTCAGATTCAATGTTTATCACTGCTGGCAGTATCGACTTCGCTCCAACCGGCGTTGAAAAACCAGTCTTAGCCCTCCAACCATCAGGCAAAGGTGTTCTCTCTTTGATGGGAAATATCTTCACTCTCGATGACACTGGCTTAGCTCAACTCACTGGTAACCTAGAAGTCTCAGGCGATATCAAAGTTGGTGGCACTTTGTTGGCTAACTTAATGAAGTTGAACGACTACAACAATCCATTCCAAGTCCAATTGGCCACCAAGTCTGGCGACGTTCTTGGTGAAACAGTTCAAGAATCTAGATTCGAAATCGTTAATGAATTAGGCGTTCCAGTTGCCACCATCTCTGCTCAAGGTAAAGCTGAGTTTGCTTCCGGCTTAGGAATCGGCAGTGAAGAACTCCAAACAGCTACCGATTCTGGCACAATTGAGTCAGAAAAGACGTCTGGTACTGCCACTATCAAAGCCAATAGTAATGAAATTGTCATCAAATCTAAGATTGTGACTGGTAAATCGCTTATTTACCTTACTCCACTCGGCTCAACTAATAATCAAGTTCTCTACGTCAAAGAAATTGCCACAGATAACCCAGAAACTCCAGAGGTGGAAAGCAGCTTCAAAGTTGGATTTGACTACCAGGTCAATGCTGATCTTAAGTTCAATTGGTGGATTGTTAATTAATGCCCCGCTTCAGTCAGCTCAGATTCATTCCTTCATCGCAGGCTGACTTCAGTCGGGACATTTAATTAACAAACTTATGACAACTAAATAACCCTCAAATAAGTAAGAGATGGATTAATACCTGCGTTTTTGAGAATGATATTGATGAAGGATTGAGTCACGAATCATTCGAAAAAATGAAGGTATTAATCGAGTCGCGAACTGGCTTATTTGAGGTTTATTTGTGTTAACAGAAAGTGTATCAAAACGTTAAGTAATCTACTTAATTGTTACAAACATAATAGGCAGAAGAGCTAGCTGTACTAGTTTGGCCACAGCGAGAAGCGCTGGCGGCAATGTCGGCATCAGAAAGATTACTCAAAGAAACTGCCAAAACAAAGTTTTCATTATCACCACTAACATTATAAGTGAAAGAAGCTGGCAACTTTTGCATATAAACAGTGGGTCCAGAACCGGCAGAAAACTCTTCGCCTGGCGTGCAAGCAGTAGTACCAGAAGAACCACAACCAAGCATGCTACCTCCAGATGAATCTGGATATTGCTGATAATCATTGTAATAAAGACGAAGTGAGGTTTTAAGTTGATTTAAATCGTTTTTCAAAGTGGCATCAGCAGCACGACCACGAACACCAACTAGATTAGTAACCAACAAGGCAGCCAAAGCACCAATGATGGAAATCACCACCAGTAACTCAATTAAAGAGAAGCCTTGCTGTTTTTGCATATTTTGCCTAAATAATTTTACATTGCCACCAAAGTTCTACCCTCTTCCGGAGTAGTATTTGGACTAGCAATACCATAATTACAAACTTTTTCTGTTCCGCAAAGCAAACCATCATATTCTGATGCAACTCCAGCAGATTGTGGAATATCTTTATCCAGGTCATTTTCCAAGCCAGCGTAAATTTGATACGACCTGCCATCAGGAGATGAATAATAATAATTTCGATTTTCTTTAGGATCAAAAGGTAATTTGATCATGTAAACAGTACCTTTATCATCGATAAAAGGCTCTCCCCAAGTGCAAGGAGAGCCACCATTACAACCATTAATAGAGCCACTACTGTCAGTTGGATATTGGTCATGGTCGTTATAATAAGTTTCCAAAGCGCTAGCAATTTGCCTCAAGTCACTTTTCCTAGAAGCATCGCGACTTTTCAACTGAGATGACTGAAAACTCCCAAAACCAATCGTCGCCAAAATTCCCACAATCACAATCACAATTAAAATTTCAACCAAGGTAAAACCTGATCTGGAGACATTTATAACTGAGTTTTTTGTTTTCATAATCATTAAGCTTAGAATCCAGAACAACGGTTGGCTAAACTAGCACATGAATCTTGACAGTCTGTCTCTTCAAAAGTAATTGGACAAGTCTGCAGGATTTGGTTGCCACCATCAAATTTATTACAAACACCCGTACTATCACAAGCATAAACAAATTCTGGCACTGGTGTTGGTGAAGGTGAAGCAATCACTACTCCTCCACCATACAAAGGAACGCCAACGGAAATTCCATAATTATATTGAGGACCAGCCATAGCCCCACAACCCTCTACTCCATCACACTCCATTCTGGCGATTTGAGGGTCCTCTTTATAATCCAAAACAGCATAAATTCGATAGCCGCCACAGTTAGCAACTGGCTCATAAGCATATGGTTCTTTGGAAAGTGGATCACAGGGTACTTTTTTCAAATATGGATCCAAATCATCAGAGCCACAAACATCTAAAATAGTATCAGGAGGGTAACACTCATTGTCATTAAAGTAATCTTCGAAAGCGATGCGGATATTTTCAAGATCATTTTTTCTTCTGGAATCATGAGCTTTTGCCTGCTGCCCCCTCATAGCAAACATAAAAGCCAAAACCAAAACTGCCACAATCGCCACCACAGCCAAAAGTTCGATCATTGTAAAACCATTTTTTCGGCGTATTTCAAACATATTTTTATGATAGCAAAGTTGCTGTAGATTGACTACTTTACATTTACCCTCCAGATTTGGTCTAATAAAATCACTATGAAAAATTTAATGTCCAAACTTTCAAACCTGCCGATGGGTGTTTCGGTCATCCCAATTGCTCTGATCTTGGTTCTTTGGACAAATTTGGGTAGTGCTCCAATTCTAGATCAGTCGATTGTTGCCTCAAAATACATTGTCATCATTTTGGCCGGATTGGTAATGATGACTTGGTACTTTGTTCATAGTTTCAAAAAAGGTGCCCTAAGTTTTCTCAAAACCCCCTTTACTCTACCAATGGCTTTGTTTGGTGGAATCACCTTGATTTCTCTATTCGCCAACAATCAATATCCAGTCGAAAGTTTACTTAACGTTGGTGGCGTCATGCTGGCCTTGGCAGTAATTGTTTTAAACGGCAGTTTATTGGTCAAACATCAGACCAATAGCACCAGCAAAATCTTGAATGTAATTGGTTTCTCCAGCGTGGCACTTCTAGTTACCTCATTATTACAACAATTTGGCGTTGGACCATCGCTCTTACTAAACAAACTACTTGGACTTAACTTACCCAACAACGCTTTGTTTAGTTTATCTGGATCAAACTTAGTTTCATTGCAAATCGCCCTTATTGCTGCGGTTGGTTTTTCTACTAAAGTCTTCCAGGCCAAAAAAGCCAAGCTTTGGGAAAGCATTGTTTTAGCAGTCAGTGCAATTTCTATCGTTTACTATGGTTGGTTATTATTACCTGGCAAAGCCACTACCCTAGTTATTTTGAGCCCAACTGCCTCATGGTCTGTGGCTGTAGATTCATTAAGAAGTCTCAAGACAGCTCTTCTTGGAGTTGGTCCAGACAACTACTTACAAGCCTACAACCTAAATATGCCAACTTGGATTAACAATAGTGAATACTGGAACGTTCAATTCTCTCAAGGTGCCAACGTACCACTTTCAATCGTCGTCAGCTTGGGTATTTTCGGATTGATTGCTTGGGCTCTACTGGTTGTTAATACCCTCAAGCAAACCAAGTCAGTCTCCAACCAAACCAAACCAGTTCACATGATGATTTTGACTGCTTTTGTTATTCAATTATTCATGCCTTTAAACATTGTTCTCTTAGCTATCCAAGCCGTCCTCATGGTTTTCTGGGTTGCTGGAGAAAAAGATAAATTTGCTGTATATAGCCTCAATCTCAAAGGTGTTTTGGCAAGAGCAATTCTTGGACTACTAGCCGTTGGCTCGTTATCATTAGTCGCTTTATTGGGTGTTGCCACCTACTCTAGCCACTTAATGTACCTTTCATCCAAGGCAGCTATCAACAATGATTTTGACTTAGCCTACTCATTACAACAAAGAGCCATCAAACTCAATCCATATCTTGATGGAAATAGAAGAAAATACGCGGTAACCAATATCTTTATTGCTGCTGCTATTTCTCAAAAGGCTGACTTGAGCGAAGATGAAAAAAAACGATTTGCTCAGTTAATCCAACAATCTGTTAAAGAAGTTAAGGCTTCAATCCTTCTAGATGGTAAAGATGTCGCCAACTGGCTGTTAGCCGCCCAAGTTTACCAAACCTTGATCGGCGTAGCTGAAAACTCTGAAGAATGGTCTGCTAGTGCTTATGCTGAAGCCATTAAATTAGCTCCAAACAATCCAGAGACTAGATTAGTCTTGGGAGGCGTCTTATTTAGCGCCAAACAGTACGAAGATGCTCTTAAATTCTTTGAGCAAGCAGCTGTTTTAAAACCAAACTACGCTAATGCCTACTACAATGGCGCTAATACCTTAAAAATGCTCAGAAGATTTGATGAGGCCAAATTGGCTTACCAAAAAACTCTCATCTTACTTCAACCTGACTCAGACGACTATTTGAAGGCTGCAGATGAGCTGCAAGAACTGGAAAAAATTGCCAAAGAAGCAATTGATAAAAAGTCACCAGAAGCAACCAATACTCTACCCGATGTTAATCCTGTAGAGGACGTCACTCTAGAAGTTAAAGCACCACCAGTGGAAAATACCCAAAAAACTACTGAGGCTACTCCATCTGCCAAAGTAGTGCCAGCTGAATAAACAGAGACAAATAACGGGCAAATAAAACTTAAGTAAGAATGTTTGATTAGCTGAGGAATTTAAATATACTCGTCAACCAATCGGACCAGAATTGTTCCGATCTTGTCGAGTTTTTCACCAGTAAAGCCACTGAAGAACTCGAATTTTTCACCCTTTTGGGCAAATAACTTTTCGATTTCGCCTCTTAATTCTTGACTATATAAGTCAACTTTGTTCAAACCAATAAAGTGAGGTTTGGTAAGCATGGCTTCTCCATATTGGCCAAGTTCATTTTTGAGAGTTTGGTACTCTGACCAAAGTTGTTCTGCCTTTTGTGATAAGGAAACGCTTTCATCAAAAATTACACTTTCTTCGAGTGCCAAGACAAACAGTAAAACCTGACAAGCCTCCACATGACGAAGGAATGAAAAACCAAGGCCTTTACCTTCACTTGCCCCTTCTACTAATCCCGGAATATCCGCTATAATGAGTTCACGACCACCGGCAGTTTCTAAAATGCCCAGATGAGGCTCCAGAGTGGTGAATGGATAATTAGCTATCTTAGGATTTGCTTTGGTTATTTTGCTAATTAAGGTACTCTTACCTGCATTAGGAAAACCAACCAAACCAACGTTAGCTAGTAATTTTAGTTCCACCAAAACTACTCTTCTCTCTCCTTGTGTTCCGTATTCAGCTTCCATTGGCGTAGTGTTGCGAGAATTTTTGAAAGCAATATTACCTCTTCCACCAAATCCACCCTGACAAACCACTACTTCTTGACCGTCTTCGGTTATTTCGACTAATTTTTCTTTTGTAACATCGTTAATATTGAGGTTTTTAATTTTAAAATCTTGATCCAAAGCATTTTCATCATAAACATGATCAAGTCCAGCCACATCGCGTTCAGAAGGAGAAATCGTTTCTCTTTCTACTTCATAAGTCTCAAAACGGACTTCGTTTTTGGAAAAGGGTCTACTTAAGCTAATTCCTGTTCTTCTTCTCTTAGCTAAGTCGTTCTCAGCGATAGACCACAAAGTTGTACCAACTGGTACTTTAACAAATATTGGCTCGGCATCAGCACCGTGCATCTTCTTTTTACCACCATGGCCACCTTTATCAGCAACAATTTCGGTAACACCAGCCAAGTGTTTTAAAGTAGAAGTATGCTTATCACCAACAAAAATAATATCACCGCCATTACCACCATAACCGCCATCAGGACCACCCTTGGTAATAAATTTGGCACGATAAAAAGAGACGCGACCATTGCCACCATCTCCGGCTACTAAAAGTAGTTTAACTAAATCAATCATATTATTTCAAGAAATTACCTGGATTCAAAAGTCCGCCTCCAGATCTAATTTCGAAGTGTAAATGGGTACCAGTTGAACGACCAGTGCTTCCCATTTGTCCCAAAACATCGCCGCGGTTGACTCTTTGACCTGGTCTAACCTGAACAACGCTCATGTGACCGTATAGAGTAACATATCCGTTGCCATGGTCAATCATCACTCTGTTACCATAGCCCGAATTATCAACCCATCCCGCAATCACGACTGTACCAGAATCAGCGGCCAAAATCGGTCCTCCACTCTTATTAGCGATGTCAAAGGCTTTGTGGTAGAAACTATAGCCCTGAGTAATACGACCGGCAGCTGGCCAAACGAAACTACCAGTACCAGAGACAGCACCAGCATCAGGTGTAATCACCACTGCCACCGGTCTTGTAGCGACTGGAGCGTTAGGCATCACGCCGCCTGGAACCATCAAAAATTGGCCAGTAGCCAACTCAAAAGTCTCATCATTCAAAAATTCATTAAATGGATAGTCAACAATCACCTGAGCTTGAGTATCTTCAAGTCCATACTTTTTACCAATGGTGTAAATAGTTTCACCCTTTTTAACTTTATGTCTCACACCATCAACTGGCAAAATAACCAATTCTTGACCAGGTTTAATTTTGCTAGAAGTAGTTAAGTTGTTTTCCCAAAGAATAGTGCTAGATTCGAGGCCATAACGAGCGGCAATCGAAGCAATTGTTTCGCCATCTTGAACAATATGAGTAGTGGTTTCACCACCGCGGTATTGACGAACTTCCTCTGCCTGAAGAGTGTAAAAGTCGGTCGTAAAATCAGTACCCAAAGCCAAAACTCCCCCACCCGCTTCTTGATCTAAGTTATCACTTTGAGCAAAAATAATTGGTCCAAAGGTAATGACAAAGAAAAGCAAACTGATCGTGCCAAAATGAAGAAAAGGTCTGGCATAGCGACCACGCTTTTGGTAAAGAATGTCAACTAAAAAGTCCTTCCCTACTTCAAAACGAGAAAAGAAACGATAACCCCTCAATCTAACATATCTTCTAAAGAAGCTTAGAAAAATTGGGATCTCCAAAAAAAATTTAGGTAGACGAAAACGAATCGTAATCTGAGCCATTAAAGAAATTATATCAGCTACGACCTAACTGCGACTTAACCAGATTTCAAAGAAGCTAAGAAGTCTTTATTAGTCTTACTTCTCTTCATTTGAGTGATCAATGTCATAGTTCTGTCATCTCCATCAACCATATCCATCATTCTTTGTAGAGTGATAACTGACTGATAAGTAACTGGATCGAATAGCAAATCATCTCTTCTAGTACCTGATTTTTGAACATTAATAGCTGGATAAATTCTTCTCTCAGCCAATCTTCTGTCCAAACTAACTTCTTGGTTGCCAGTACCCTTGAACTCTTCAAAAACCAAGTCGTCCATTCTAGAACCAGTCTCGACTAAAGCAGTAGCGATGATAGTCAAACTACCTTGAACTTCAAAGTTACGAGCGGCACCAAAGAATTTCTTTGGCGGGAATAGAGCTGCTGGGTCAAAACCACCAGACAAAGTACGACCAGAAGTAGGAATAGATAAGTTGTAAGCACGAGCCAGTCTAGTAATAGAGTCAAGCAAAATCACTACGTCTTTGCCTGTTTCCACCATTCTCTTAGCTTTTTCCAAAGCTAATTCAGCTACGCGGCATTGATCTTTGGCTGGTTCGTCAAAGTTACTAGCAGCGGTTTCACCCTTACCACCAGTAATGTGACCAATATGTCTTCTGATGTCAGTAACCTCTTCAGGTCTCTCGCCCACCAAAACAGCCATTAAATGAATCTCTGGATGGTTTCTAGCGATACCAGTAGCAATATCTTTGAGCAAAGTGGTTTTACCAGCCTTGGGTGGTGAAACGATCAAACTTCTTTGACCTTTACCAATTGGAGCAACTAAATCAATGATTCTAAGAGACAATGGCTCTTCACCGATTTCTAATTTGATTTGTTGGTCTGGATAAACTGGTGTTAAGCGGTGAAATTTAACTTTGTCAAAATTTTTGATGTGGTCCTCAACATCGCGGTCATTAACTCTTTCAACCTTGAGTAAACCCCAATAGCGCTCATTTTCTTTGGGAGCACGACTAGGACCTTCAACCATGTCTCCACCCTGCAATTTGAAACGGCGGATTTGAGAGTTGGAGATGTAAATATCGCGTTCTGATTCTGAAAACTCTGGGCGCAATACGCCATGGCCATCTCTGGAGAGGTCCAAAACACCGCGAACGGTTTCGGCTGGGCCATCATCTTCTATCTCTTTTTTCTTTGGTCTCATTAATGATGGCTTGAGTGGAGCAACTGGAATAATCTTTGGTTTAGAAACGGGAATATTTTCTTTGAAGGTGGTTTCTTTGGAAATTGGCTTGTCTTCTTTTTTATCTTCTTTTAAAGCTTGGATTTCAACTTGATCTGCTTGGGTCTCTGCTATTTCTTGATCAACATCATCTACAGGAGGTTGACCAATGATTTGATTTAAATCATCTGACATAAGGTTTTATTTTATGAAAACGCCCTACTAATGGGCACATAACTAATTATTTACTAATTTTTTGAAAAATAAATTCACGACGGAAGAACTATTTGTCTGAAGTACGAGCAATTATCGCACTCTTTGATAACTTTGTCAAAAATCCCTAAGTGGAGGCTCGGCTGCCTGCCCAACTGTCGAACCTCCGCTTAGAGACTACTAACTCTGCTATTTGTATACAAAAGATAATAATAAGATCTAGTTGCCCTGAGTACAAAAACACCCTACTATATTCACATGGAGCATGATTAATTCATGCTGTAAGTTTCAAGAAAAGCATTGTTACTCGTGGCCTGTCCAGCGGTATTAATGCTTTTTTTGTTTGTGAAGAGTCAAGGTTTACCTTGGCTCTTTTTTTATCTTTTTTAACGTTCTTAGTCGAGTATAACTACTTATATTATTTTGGTCAACCTATAATTTATTCTCCTCTATTTTTTAGATATCTCATAATTTTATTTGTTAACAAAAACCAGATTTGAATAAAAAGTTATCAACATTAATTTTAAAGTGTTAGTAAATAGGGAAAAAATTCCCAGTGAATAACTAGCCTATTTGCCTCGACTTCTATATACTATTACTATGTCTTCTAGACACGTTATTCTTGAGCTGAGAACCGGTCGAGACGCTGAACACACCCCAGAGACAGCGGCTCAACTCTTTGCTACCCTACCTAAACTTCGTCATAATCTTTACTACAAATTACTCAATCAAGATGAGCATTTAAGTTTTGAGGCTTTGTCATTAAGTCAAACAATTTACTTTTTGTGCTATGTTCCAGAAAGACTATCTGAATACCTAAGAAGTCTTCTTCAAGCCAGTTATCCAGAAATAATGATCAATCAACTTGATTTTGATCCGCTAGACCATTTTGTTAATATTCACAAACACCAAGATCAACTCCAATATTTAAGTGACCAAAGTACTTATTTGAGCCTTGGCCATCTCAAACTCACTAACCCAGACTATTTGCCACTCAAAGACTACAAAGACTTTACCAACATTGATCCACTGGCAACGGTCCTATCAGTTTTAGCCAAAGCCGGTCCTTTTGACAAAGTTGGTATTCAATTAGTCATTTCCAAAAACAACCTCGGTTGGCGCAGCAAAGGCTACTCTCAAGTAGACAAAAAAAACCTCAATATTGCCGGAGAACTGACTGGCTCCTCAGCCACCAAAGAAGCACATCCTCAAAAAGACTTAATTCAAAAAAAACTCAAAACAACTTCTTTGAAGACCGCTATTCGTTTGATGGTTGCCTCTAACAATCAGGACCGCGCTGACATTTTACTAGAAAATTTGACTAATTCTTTCCAAGCCATCACACAATCGGAAAGCAACAGTTTTTATTTATGGAAAAGCTTTTTGTTCAAGAATTTATTCATCAGAGACATCAAAAATCGCAGCTTTGGCCTGACTAACAATTTCAACTTGAGTCTTGATGAGCTGGCTACGATTTTCCACTTACCCAATACCAACCTCTCCACTATTCCCAATATTGCTTGGGGCAAAAATTTATTGGGAGAACCACCAGAAAACCTGCCCATTGTCATTCGAGACATGGATTCAGCTCTTAAAAAGGAAATTAATCCTTACGCCAAAGTCATCTATAAAAATCAAGAGGTTGTCTATGGCCTCAAGCGCGCCGACCGTCGTCGCCATATGTATGTGATTGGAAAAACCGGTACCGGAAAATCTACTATGTTGGCTAATATGGCTATCAATGACTTGAAAAACGGTGAGGGTCTATGTGTGATCGATCCACATGGAGACCTAGTTGAGACACTTCTCGACTACATTCCTTCTAAAAGAATTAATGATGTCGTGTATTTCGATCCTGGTGACACAGAGAGAACTATCAAACTCAATCTTTTTGAAGGTGAAAATGTGCAGCACCGAGAGCTAATCGCATCTGGCATTATCTCAATTTTCCATAAACTCTATGCTTACTCTTGGGGACCTAGACTCGAGTATATTTTACGCAATGCTCTACTCACTTTGCTTCAAAGCAAGAGTGCAAAAATGTCAGATATCATCGACCTTTTGACCAATGAAAAATTCAGAGATAGTATAGTCGAAAATCTTGATGATCCAATTTTGAAAAGCTTTTGGACTGGTGAATTTGCCAAAATGCAGCCCAAACAAATGACCGAAGCTATTGCTCCGATTTTGAATAAAATTGGTCAATTCGTGACCTCCCCCATCATTCGCAATGTGGTAAATACTCAAAAAAGCTCATTTTCTATCGAGCAAATCATGAATGAAGGTAAAATTTTACTAGTTAATCTTTCTCAAGGAAAACTTGGAGAAGATAACGCCACCCTCTTAGGCGCCATGTTAATTACTAAAATTCAGCTGGCGGCCATGGGTAGAGTCTATATTTCAGAAGAAGAAAGACGAGATTTTTTCCTCTATGTCGACGAGTTCCAAAACTTTGCCACTGAGTCCTTCAACAAAATTCTTTCTGAAGCTAGAAAATATCGCCTTAATCTAATTTTAGCCAATCAATATATTGCTCAGATTCCAGAGGAAGTCCAAAAAGCCATCTTTGGCAACTGTGGAACTATGGCCAGTTTTGTCATGGGTTCAGATGACGCTGGTGTTTTTGCCAAGGAATATGGAGAGAAATACACTAGTGAAGATTTGGTTTCATTAAGCAGACACCAAGTCATTAATAAAGTTTCTATTGATAATATTGTTTCCAGACCATTCCCTGCCCTAACCCTACCACCAGCCAAAAGCAAAAACGGTAACAAAGAAAAGGTCATTCGCGCCTCTCGCGAAAAGTACGGCAAGGTTAAGTAGTTCCTAGTAAAGTAAGTTTTAGTTGATAGGTGTTGTTGTGCTGAAAACCAATCACAAATATTTTACCGAATTTTTACCAAGCCATTAATTACAGAAGTTCCAGCTCTTTGAGCACATCTTTTACTCTAGCGTGAGTCTTTCTGGAAATGACATTGGTGTACCCTAGTCTTTTTGCTTCTTTGATCCGTCTTTCTAGATATGAGACATTTCTTATTTCTCCCAAAAGACCGACTTCACCAACAAAAATTGTCTTTTTGGGTAAAATTTTATTTTTTAAAGAACTAGCAATTGCTACAGCTAGTCCCAAATCAACTGCCGGCTCTTTTACAGTGATCCCACCTGCAACTGACAAAAAAACATCACTAAAACCCAAAGGTAATTTGGCGTGTTTTTCCAAAATGGCGGATAAAACCTGAATCCTTGATAGTTCCACTCCCCTACCCACTCTCCTAGGCATAGCTAACTGTGACTGGAGAACCAGAGCTTGTACCTCAACTAGCAATGGTCTGGTTCCCTCCATAATACAAACAGTACTACTGCCAGGAACACCTTGCTCAGCGTATTCCAGAAAAATTTGACTGGGGTTGGAAACTTCTTGCAAGCCAACTTCGTTGATTTTGAAGACACCTACTTCATCCGTAGCGCCAAAGCGATTTTTAACTGCGCGCAAAATTCTTAAATCGCCAGTTCGGTCACCCGACAATTCCAGTACAGCGTCAACAATGTGTTCCAAGATTTTGGGCCCAGCTATCTCACCTTCTTTGGTAACGTGTCCCACTAAAAATGTGGGAATATGAAGTGGTTTTACCGTATCAGTCAATCTATCTGCCGTCTCTCTAATTTGTCCAGCTGAACCAGCAGCGCCACTTAATTCTTCTGTAGTCAGAGTTTGAATACTATCTACAATCAATAAAGATGGTCGCTCAGTTTTAATAATTTGGCATACTGTATCTACATCGGTGGCAGTAACAAAAACAATTTTGTCTTTTTTATTATCAAATTTTTTGTGTTCTTTTTGAATTATTCTATTGATTCTTAGGCCAATTTGACTTGGACTCTCTTCTCCACAAACATAGAGAATTTTACCAATTTCATCGCTAGCTGATAAATTTATTACTAATTGAGTAAGTAAAGTACTTTTACCAATACCTGGTTCGCCGCCAATCAAAACCACAGCTCCCGGAACAATCCCACTGTTGCCTGTTTTATCATTTTCACCATCCCACGACCCACCTAACACCCGATCAAACTCACCGATTCCAGTAGAAAGACGTTTTTTATGGCCTTCCAGTGCGTCCACATCTGGTAGTTTTACCAAAAAATCACCGGTTTTAATGTTTCTAGCACTTTCGAGTCCTTTGCTCTTCTTTTCTACCACTTGTTCCACCAAAGTATTCCAAGCCCCACAGTTATCACAACGACCTTGCCACTTAGCAAAAGTTTGTTCACATTTTTGACAGACGTACATTGTTGATGATTTGGCCATGTTCCTATCTTAACATTGTCACACTATTATCAAAGCTCAATCTTAAATTAAACTAAAAAAAACTCCCCACATTTCAGAAATAACTTCTGGCGTGAGGAGTTTAGTATCAAAAGACTTCCTTAAATTCGTTCGCTTCAAGATCAGCATTTACTTCAAAAATTTGAAATAGAAACTGACTTTGAAGCGAACATTGATTGTCCGCCTCAAGGTTTTTGTTGATGGGCTTACGCCCTAGTGTCTAATAGACCAACTTGATTTCCGAAGCCTTATTTACACCACCAAGCGCAATCACCACGTCATCGTAAGTGTTGTGCACCCATTCGACGGCTCGGCTGTAAAAATCAGGCTGGAAGGGGTTGGCGAGCGCCAAAATCATCAAAAACAATCTTGCGTCACCTATGTCGATATTGAACTGAGTTTGCCCACCGCGCAACGGGGTTTTGAAGGTAGTGCTGACACGCAGGTTTTTGCTCGCTCCCACTTCAGTATGTTCGCCCGTCAGGATTTGAATGCGCCATTTGCGCTCAACAGCCAGATGCAAGACATCGTTGGCTTCATCCCCCCAAGCGTACTTGGCAAAACCACAGCCCTCGATGTACTGACCAAGCACAATCCTCAAAACTTCCTCGTCTTTCATTTTGAGGAAATCGTATTGACCGTGATGGTCATCCATGTGAATCTGAGGTGTCCAGCCCAAAACGCTAAAAGCGTACTCAACCCGCTCAAAAGCGGCCTCCAGTGACATGTCGGCAATTTCCTGCAAAACACGGACAAACATCAAGCCCGCACCTAAAAACTGCGGACCAAGCTCTTTACCAGCTTGTTCGCCGCGCTTGGAAACAACCCACTGTTTAAGAACCCAATCCCACTCGACAAGCATGATAGCTTTACGACCATCGATACAGCGAGGGGCACGACTGTTGGTTGGAACGAAGACTGCAGATACCATCTTACACACAAACCTTTCTTTAGGTGAATTTTAGGCACCAAAACAACAACCATTGAATTGGAAATGTTAAGGTGCGTCAATTGACGCGATAATTATAGGATAATTAGTGTAAAATTCAAGCTTGAGACTTAGTGTGCCTCAATCACTGGAGCAAATCCAGCCAATTGAACCTCTGGGACTTCACTACTCACGTCTACTGTAAACATAGGCTTACCTTTACTAGATTTCAACAAACCTAGAGTAGCATTAGTTTGTTCCTGAGATGCCGCCCACAAGCTATCGAATGTAACTTCTTGACCGTTGGCTTGGTTTTTTCCATTTTTAGCCAACTCAGCCACAAATTCTTTCAAAAATTGTTGATGTCTATTGGCATCATAAATGAAATATTGATTATTGTCTTCTTGATCCCAAGGTTTGACAGTAAAATCTGAACTAGTGACAACTAAAATAGCTTTTTCCTCATGTTCGCGGTCCAAAACAACCAAGTTCATATCCTCTTGTTCGTTTCTAATTGTTGAAAGCAAAGTAGAAACATCTTTAGACTTAACCCCATATTGCTCAGCTTGGGAAATAGCAGCGTTACAGTGACCGCATCCAACCGCTGGCTTATCATGGTGGTGTTTATGGTCATGATCCTCATGTTCATCGTGGCCACTTGGTTCGGCATGAGTGTCAGAGTGCCAACTATATTTTCCACCACGGTCGACGACAAACTTCTTTACCAAAGAAAAAGCTTCGGCTGGAGAATAGCCAACTCTAAGTAATGCCATAGAAACACCTAAATCACCTCCTGGAATAGCCATCGCACCAACCTCTTGATCTTTTTGATATCCTCCGTCAACACACTTATTCTTACTATTATCAACTGGCACTCTCATTTTTTGAGCGTGTTTTTGTGCTTCAAGGCGTTGATTTTCAACTTCTTGTGCTTTTTCTAATTCTGCGTTTGCTTCTGTCATATTTTTAAATACTTTTATAAATTATTCATTAATTTCTATTTGATCTGGAGTTTCTACACCCTTAAGTGCGACAACAACTGCTTTGTATGTTTCCACCATCCATGACAAAGCTTTGTCAGCAAAACTAGAGTCCTTCAACATTTCACCTAATAAGCCAAACATTTTTTCGGCATCAGAATAATCAGTGTTAAAACGAGATTGTTGCTCTGAAACTCCCTGAGCAGTATTGAAAGTATAATTTAAACGATAGTTAATCACCGCCCCTTTTTCCTCATGGTGACCATCTAAAATTTGGATGCGCCAATGTCTTTCTTTGGCAGCAGCAATTAGCTCATCCCCTGCTTCTCCCCACGCATACTTGGCAAAACCACAACCAACGTGGTGAGATGTAGCAAATTCCACAACTTCAGCTTCAGACAATGACTCGACGTCAATTTCTCCATGGTTATTATCAATATGAATCTGCAAACCCCAACCCAATCTCTCACTAGCTTGTTCGACCATTCTCATAGCATCTTGTCTAGATCTGCCGGCTAATTCCTCCAAAACTTTGACAAATAATAATGAAGCGCCCAAAAATTGAGGACTAACTTCTTTGGCAGCTGCCTCACCTTTTTTACTCACCCGCCATTGAACACCATCCCACTCGACAAAAGCAGCGGCGGCGCGGCCATCAACACAACGAGGATACTGACTGTTTTGAGGAACAAAATTTTTTGCCATAGTTATCTTTCTATGGCGTATTTTAGTATTTGAAAACTGAAGAATCTAGCCCCCAAAACCAATCTTTTCTAGAGCGGCTCGATTTTTTGCAGCAATTTCTTCACCCAATTCACCTTCTTCGACCAAAACTAATTCAAGCTTAGTGTCTCCGGCTAATTTTTGGTAAAAGTTAACTTGATCTTCAATAAGTTGCTTGGCAATTTTAGAGTCAACTAAATGGACCCATTCAGCGGAAATAATATTTTGACCAAGATGGAAAGTTTGCTCCCCACCAGCCAAAGTTAAAGCAATTTTAGTAGCAATATGAATTTTTGGTGGTCTGACCATGTGCCCTTTAATGCCGTGATTTAAATCTTGAGGATCAGCAAAAGGCAAGATGCCAGCATAAAGTAAAGCTTCTTTGTCGGCCAAAGCTTCTAAGTATTGTTGTGAGCTAGCGTTAGCCTGTTCCCAGTTAGAAAGATCTAGTTTTTCCTTAATCCAAGCATTTTCTTCATTAGCAGCGATTCTAATATCATCTCCTAATAATTTTTTTAAAGATTTGACAATTAAAGAAAAATTTTCCAATTTAAAACCTGCACCAACTACACCCAAACGTTGGCCTTCATTGATTTGAACACCCTCATCTCCACATGTAATAACGTATGACATATTCAATTCCTTCTCGAGTATTATATCATATACCCGTCTTTTTTTGAAGTTTAGATATAAAAAATACTCTTAATTTGAATTGGTTTAAGTAAATAAACACAACCAAACTAAGAGTATTTTGTTAAGACTTATTCTTCTTTACTGGTCATTGATTGAACAGTTTTTAAGTACATTTGCATGTCCTGTTCAACTTTTTCCCAATTACCTTCTGCTTCACGAATGGCATTGAAAAGCAATTCCATATCGATCAACAATTGGTCATCGGTAACGATCATGCGTTGTTTTGCCATATTTTTGTCCTTTTATTTGTAATTTTCAGGAACAGTGGTGGTCACAACACTCAAACTCATACGTCTCTGTTTTGGCTCGACGCTTTCGACAGACACGGTAACTTCATCACCCTTCTTGAAAGTTTGATCTGGAGTAAGTTTGCTAGCATGAATTAAGCCATCAACACCAGCTTCGACATTAACGAAAACGCCGAATGGTTCAACTCTGGAAACAGTACCGGTGAAGGTAGTGCCAACTGAGTAGCTTTCTTCAATTTTCTCCCATGGATCATCACTCATTTGTTTGAGAGATAAGTTGAGTTTGCCGGTTTTTTCATCAATACCTAAAACTTTAACTTGAACTCTGTCACCAACTTTGTGGTAATCCTTAGGGTTGTTAACTTTTTCCCATGAGATTTCACTGATGTGAATTAAACCTTCAACATGACCAAATTCGCCTTCTTTACCATCAACAGGAACTTCGACGGTGACAAAGAGACCAAATGGCATAACGCCGGAAACAACACCTTCATAGTTGGTGCCTGCTTTGACGCTTTCTAAAGCTTCATCGCGTTGTGCTAATTCTTTAGCTTCACTCACGTGGCGCTCAGAGAAAATCAAACGATTCTTTTCTTTATCGACCTCGATTGGTAAAACGGAAATTGATTTACCCTTGAGGTTTTTGATTTTACCCATGAATTGTTTGCCGAATTGACTAGATGGGACAAAGCCTCTCATAGTACCGCATTCAACAATCAAACCGCCCTTGTTAATCTCAATACCTTTGACTTCCAAAATAGTTTGGTTAGCCATAGCATCTTCGAAGTATTCCCATTTGGAATCAACGGCAGCTTTTTTGAGTGAGATCAAAATTTGACCTCGATTATTTTCTGGAGTTAAAACAACAGCCTCAATATCTTCACCAACTTTGAGTTCTTTAATGTAATCTTGAGCAACGTCAAATTCTTTTTCGATAACCAAACCTTCAGTTTTGGCTCCGATATCAACAGTCATTGATTTCTTATCAATACCAGTGATTTTTCCTTTGACTACTTGTCCTTTTTTAGGAACCACAATGGTGTCTCCTAATGAGGCGAGTAATTCATCCATGGTCTGGAATGAAGTAGCCTTTACTTCTTTTGTGTCAACATTTTGCTTGTCGGCCATATTAATAAAATCCCTTTCTTTGAGAATGGGTGTGAGTATATCACATTTAAGAGCTATTTAATCGAGTATTTCGAATTTATTTTTGCAATTCAATAGCTCAAACATCTCTACCAACTTAGCGGTCATTCCGTTCTCGCCCTCACCAAGCCAAACTCTGGGATCGATGTATTTTTTATTAGGAGCTGATTTGTCTTTTTTGTTTCCCACTTGGCTATGTAAAAACTGGTCGTTTTTGTCCATGTATTTTTTGATTGGATCGGTGAAAGCCCACTGGGTATCGGTGTCGATATTAAACTTAACTACGCCATACTTAAGCGATTCTTTAATTTTGAGCGGGTCGGAACCGGAACCACCATGGAAAACCAGATTGAGTGGCTTGCCATATTTATCTTTCTTTTCGATTTTTTGAGAAACCAAACTCTGACAATCACGTAGAATCTCTGGCTTCAACTTGACTGATTTAGCCTGATAAACACCATGAACATTGCCGAAAGAAGCCGCAATATTAACATTACCAATGTTATTTAATCTCTCATAAGCTTGCAAAACATCTTCTGGCTTTGAATAAAGCTTAGTTAGTTCGGCATTTTCGTTATTCAAACCATCCTCTTCTCCACCAGTCAAACCAATTTCGATCTCCAGCAACATTTCGAGCTCTGATAGTCTCCTTAGATATCTAGCGCTAATTTTAATGTTGTCATCGACTGTTTCTTCAGACAAATCAAGCATGTGAGAACTAAAAAGTGGTTCTCCATAATCAGCATAATATTCCTGACCGATTTCTAACATTCCATCCACCCAAGCAAGTTTTTTCTTTGGACAATGATCAGAATGAATAATTACAGCGACACCATAAGCGGCAGCTAAAGCCTTTACATACATAGCGACAGAAGCTGCTCCCAAAACACTTGCTTGATGCTGACTGTTATCAAGAGATTTGCCGGCAAAAAAGGCCGATCCTGAATGTGACAACTGAATAATAATTGGTGATTTTGCCTGTGCAGCAGCACTCAAGGCAGCATTAATCGTATTTGAAGAAGAAACATTGACCGCGGGAATGGCACAATTATTGGCTTTACAAAAATCAAAGAGTGAAATCAGTTTCTCGCCATATAAAAAACCTGATTCTATTTTTAGCTTATTCATGAGCACATGATAGCAAAAACGCCCCCAACAATTCCAGAACGTTTTACAGATTTAGCGACCTTTTTCTAGCAAAATTGAAGTAGAAACATGAGGATTATGTTCATGAACCATGACGACGTTGCCACCAACTTTTTCCATAATCTGCTGTTTTTTATCAAGATGGGCAGTATGAGATGAAACCGCCAAAATTTTAGCTCCAACTTTTTTGATCAAATTAAGGTGATCTTCTGGCTTATTAAATTGCTCGGGCAAAATGAAAACCTCATCTGCCAACAAAAGCTTTTCTAAGTTTTTCTTTCGAATTTCCTCAGACAAAATTGGCCTCGCTATACCTTTGATTTCCCTAACTCTTTTATCACTTTCTATACCGATTACTAAACTATCCCCCAACTCCTTAGCTTTTTTCAAAAAATTCAGATGCTCCTCGTGAAGTAAATCAAAAACACCGGTGACTAAGACAGTTTTTTTATCCATATTTACCTTGTTGATTCTGATAAAAACACCGGAGAGTGGTCAGCCAAGTTAACAAAAGGATACATTTGATCTTGACCTCGCATAATAGAGGTAATCCCACCCTTTAATGGACTAGTTAGCTTTCTGCTTCCAGATAAGAATAATGCTACCGCACTGTCTTTTTCTCCTTGAACTTGGATTGATTTTAGTTCTTCTAAACCAGTTCCGTTTCGAGAACGTTGTAATGAAGGTGCAACTCTGTTGGAAACAACATTTCTAATTTCTTTATAGCCACCACTGAATCCTTCTCTCATCACCACCACGCGTAACATAATTTCTTCATCGCTCAAAGCAGACCACAAAACAGGGCCATCGACATAATCTTTATGAGTCATACCTGCTAAAACAGGCATCACACCATATTTTTCAATTTCTCGATTTGACATATGGTAAATTTATTAATTTTAGCCACCTAATATAAATATTTTTCTTTGTATCTCTGGGGTGAAAAAAAGCCAAATTTAAAGCAACTTTTTCTCTGGTAATATGTGGCTTCATATACCAAAGCTGGATTTTATAGCTTAATTCATTAATGTAACTAAGCAAATTATTTTTCCTAGATTGTGCTCCCCGACTGGAGGTCAAACTTGCAGTCTCATCCAATCTAGCTTGATAAAAATTGGGCACAAAATTCTTGACCCAAGAATTACTAACCAAAAAATCTTTTTCCACTGAGCCTTTGGCCAATAAAAATTTAGCCTGACAAACTTCGTAGGCAGTATAAATTGATTTTTTATTGACAGGCATCGCTAGGCTAGATTCAGTCAAAAACATGTTGAAACACCAGCTATTATCTCGATGATCGCCGTTTCGACCACGGCGCTTGCCATAAAAACTCGCCAAAATTAATAACAGTGGCCTCACCAACCACAAAGAATTATCTGAAGTAATAACCAACCAATCCAAATCATCTTTGAGCTTGGCGTTATTTACAGCAATTGATCCAGAAACCACCATCGCTCTCACCCAAGGTAGATATCTAACCAAAGAAATTAACCTCTCCCCTTCTTTGATTTTCTGCTTTGAAATTTTTAACTTCTGCTTTCGCTCTTCAACTAAATCTTTTTTTCCTATAAAAAAATGATCTTGGTAAAATTCGATTTGTTTTAGCTGGACAAGAGTTTTTAAAACTTTAGCCAATTCCTGAGCGCCAACATCAGAAAAAAATAGCAATCTTTTATAAACTTCCCAAAATGTTAAGGGGAACGAAAAAATTCCAGAGTAAGCAATGGACAATAAGACAGATCCTTTGAGATCTAGTTTAGTCATGAAGGTATTGTAAGACCAAACTCACTAATTGTGAAATTTACTTAATTTTGTATTGGCGCAAAACCTGTTGTGAGCCCAAAGACAAAGTTTCCATGGTTGTTTCTAGATTTTTGCCCAAAACCAAGGCGTTGACGGCATCTTGATAATATTTAATCAAATTGTCATTAAGTCCATTGTCATGGGTATATGAGCTCAAATACCAACCTTTAGCATAAGGAGCGTCAGCCAAAAATGGTGCAACATAAGGATCTGAAGCCAAACTATCAGCCAAATCAATGCGTGAGTAAATTTCACCAAAAGCTCTAGTTTTGGCTTGCTCGGCATACATTTTTTGCATTACTTCTCTGGAAGACATGTATTTGATAAGTTGCCAAGCCATTTCTTGGTTTTTACTCTTATTACTTACGCCCTCTGCCCAATAAGTTGCCCAAGAAATCTTTTGATCTCCCAAGGTAGGAACGGTCGTAATACCAAACTTAAGATTAGGATTCACAGCCATCACTTCATGAGCTCTCCAACTTGGAGCCAACATCATAGCAGCATCACCTCTAGCAAAGGCGACAGTTGAAGTAGGTAATTTTTCATCCCAAACCTTATCTTTACTAACAAAATTAGTGTAAAAAACCATTGCGTCTTGAGCTTCTTTAGAAGTTAAATTTTTAGGATCAGCACCATTTTGTAACATCAAAAGACCAATAATGTCAGCAAAATGTTCCGTCGTAGAAGCATTTCCAATAGCCAAACCAGCTCTCTTAATTTCATTGCCATTACGAATAGTTAAACGACTAGCCAAACTTTTAAGTTCAACCCAAGTTTTAGGTGGCTCGACACCGGCAGTGCTTAGAACTTCAGTATTGTAATAAAGACCTAAGCCGTCATACATCAAAGGCACGCCAACGATTTGACCACCATATTGAAGTTGTTGAACAGCTACGGGATAAAATGTCTGTTGAAACTCGTTGACAGACATAATTTTACTTGGCAAAGAAGCCAATTCCGCTGACAACATTGGTACCCAAGAAGCGTGATATCTAAATAAGTCTGGGCCGTTACCTGAAGCAATAGCTGTTTGTAATCTTTGTCTGTAGTCAACATGTGACTGGACTTGATGAATAACCTCTACGCCAGGGTTAGCCTGTTCGAAGTCGGAAAAAATTTGCTCCATGGTTGCTGAAAGCTCCCATAAACCCCAATAAGTAATTTGAGTCTTTTTATCTGGAACTGTTTGTCTACCCGAGTCACTAGTTGGAGAAGCAGAGGTCTTGGTGGTATTAGTTGGAGCATTGGTAGTAGTGGTCTTTACAGAAGTGGGTTTGTTTTGACCATTCATAAAAGCAAAAGCGCCAACACCAACAACTAAAAGTAAAACGACAGCGATAATAGTAGGTAAAAATTTCTTCAAAGGGTTACCAGCACTAGCCATTTGTGGCGTTGCTCCAGCAGGTTGAGTTGAAGGATTCTCTGGTTTGACAGCAGTTGGAGCTGCCGGATTAGGTGCAGGAGGAGCGGGTGAAATCGGCTTTGGCAATTCTACTTTAGGTGTTTCTGGCTTAGATGGAACAGGAACATTAAAAGCGGGTGGCTTTGGTAAACCAGTTGTCCCACTTGAGGCACTAGGAATATTTGGCTGAGGTGTTATGGCCTTGGGCGCAACAGGCATTTGTGGTTGGGGCAGTGGAATATCTGGCATAATCCTTAAAATAATGTCAAAATTAAGTATAACAGATGATAAGTACCTTTACCCAAAGCACCAACCAACCTAAAAATCACTTAGCTCTTTGGCTAATCTTATTTTCTGGAGCAACACTCCTGAGCTTAGGACTTATTATCTTAATCCTTATTATAAACTCTCTTAAAGGAATTTTTCCTGACAAAACTTTCATCGCCAATATTGATGTATCACTTCTAAACAAAGAACAAGCTTTGTCAAAAATTAATGAGCAATTTCCAACCCAGCCAAGTTTTGAAATCAAAGTTTATAGTATCAACCAAGAATTTAGCACCACATCTGGTTCATTAAGTTTTACCTACAAAACCTCAGAGTCAGTCGACGAAGCTTTCACACAAAGCCATAATCAGCTAAATATCTTAAAACCCTTAAATTTGGTTAAATTTTTATTAGAAGAACATAATTATTCACTCCAAAGAAGCTTTGACCCACAAAAAATTAGTGATTTTACCGCCTATATTTCACAAGAAGTTGACGCTATCGGTCATGATCCATATGCCAAACTTGGTACTATAAACAATCCTAAAACCCTTACCATTGACCAAGGAAAAATCGGATCGGAAATTGATCAAGTCGAGTTAATTAACTTAATTTCTCAAAGTTTGAATGAAAAAAATGACCAAAATAATATTGAGCTAACCTCTGAACCAAAACCAACTTATAGAGTATTGTCTGATGAAGAACTAATGAAGGCAGAAAAATTCAGTACCAAATATATCAACACCACTCTTTATTTTAATAGCCCTGGTTATAAAGATATTAAAATTGAAATTAACCCTATTGAACTAGTTTCTTTACTTTCCTTCCCCACTGGAGTAAACGAAAGAAAACTCAATGAAAAGATCGAAGAATTAGTCGCAGAGATTGATCGTCCTAGTCGAGATGCCATTTTTAATTATGAAAAATTAGCCAATGGTAAATATAAAGTCAATGATTTTCAACCACACTTAGACGGCTTGGCTGTAAACAAAGAGGATTTAAAAAATAAAATAACAAATGCTGTAGGAGAAATTGCCAGTAGCTCTGAAGGCAAAACGCCGGAATCAATCACTAACGAACTGGTTTTAGAAGCAGTCCAACCTACCCTAACTCTAGAAAAACTCAATGACTTGGGAATTAAAGAATTAATTGGTTACGGCGATAGTTATTACGCTCACAGCATTCCCAATCGTATTTGGAATGTTGCCTTGACTGCACAAAAAATAAACTACTCACTAATCGCACCAGGAGAAGAATTTAGTTTCAATAGAACACTAGGTGAAGTTTCAAAACGAACTGGCTACAGATCAGCATACGTGATTAGTGGAGGCAAAACCGTGTTAGGTGACGGAGGTGGTGTTTGTCAGGTTAGTACAACTGTTTTCAGAGCTGCTTTAAATGCTGGTCTTAATATTACTAAGAGAAAAGCTCATTCTTACCGGGTCAGTTATTATGAATTGAATCAAAAACCAGGCATCGACGCTACCGTTTACTCTGGAGATGTTGACTTAAGATTTATTAACGATACTCCTGGATACATTCTCATTAAAACAGAAAGTGATAGTGAAAATTTGTATATGGATGTTGAACTCTACGGCACCAGCGATGGCCGTACCGCCGAGATTTTGAACCATAAAACTTGGGATCCTCGCTCTGCTCCACCAGCTGCCTATTACCCAACCACCGAAATTCCCGCTGGCACGACCAAACAAATTGATTGGGCAGTTTCCGGTATCAAAGCTTCGTTCGATTATGTAGTCAAAGATAAAAATGGACAA
>Ga0172372_10002826_pt1 | contig 26086 bp, 21 predicted proteins | sample LakKiv5m_2_FD_114544 | JGI IMG/M metagenome (GOLD analysis project Ga0172372, IMG submission 114544) | Freshwater microbial communities from Kabuno Bay, South-Kivu, Congo - kab_092012_9.5m | ecosystem: Environmental > Aquatic > Freshwater > Lake | place: Democratic Republic of the Congo...
GTACTGACCAGTAATGACTCTCATATCAAGAGACTTAATGCTCATCTCCTCCTTTTCAATAAGATGAAGTAATAGAGCAAGTGGACCATCAAAGTGATCAGTTCTAACTTGAATTGCAGTATCTAGCATGGGTACCTCTTAAACTTCCCTGTTCACCAACATTAAGAAAACATCATACTAAACAGCACAACGATACCATTGCTAGCAATTCTCGCCGGCAGCATGAGGTAATGAAATGCGTTAGTCATCCATAACAATAAAAAGAAAACAAAGGAGAACCTTTCCAAGGATTCGTAACTTCTTGCTTGGTCGTAACGTAGAAATGTTGAAACCATTCTCGAGCCATCAAGAGGGGGAAATGGAATTAAATTAAAAACTGCAAGCAGTAAATTCATATCAACGGAGACTCGAAGCATATTGGCCAGTGGTACAAAAAGCGCAAAATTTTGAGGAACAAAGTGGTAAAAGGCGACAAACAGAAAGGCAGAGGCAACAACTAAAAGAATATTGGCCAAAGGCCCGGCAAAACTCACCCAAAAAACAGCTTTCTTAATATTTTTAAAATTTCGAGGATCAATGGGAACGGGTCGCGCATACCCAAAAATTCCCAAATTAGAAAAGGCCAAAATAAGGGGCAGAATGACAGTTCCAAACAAATCGTAATGGGCGGCAGGGTTCATCGAGAGACGGCCTTGATGCTTCGCCGTTTGATCACCAAATTTTGTGGCCATCCATGCGTGTCCGTACTCGTGGAGGCAAATGGCCATAAGAAAGCCGGGAACTGAATAACAAACTCGTAGGATAATTTCGTCCATAAGCCTTAATTGATACCAAATTGAACACTTACGAGCAATTTTAATGCATCGCCCAGACAACCTAATTTCAAGCATTAGACACACAGCAATGCACGTTTTTTCTTACACATTTTTCCCTGCATTGAGCGGGAAGCGTTATAATTTTTCCTATGGCCCAAAATTTACAAAAACGTAAAGTCCAAGTCGTCGTCGTTTGCACGATGTTTAATAAATTGTGGCTTTTGCTTTTGCGAGTCAACAAAGATCGCGGTGGCTTTTGGCAAAATGTTACTGGCTCAGTGGAAAAAAATGAGAATTTCAAAAATGGCGGGGCAAGAGAGCTTTGGGAAGAAACTTATCTCGATACTAGTGCCGGTCATTGGGTCGATCTCAATTTAACTCATAACTTTATAGATCAGTACAACCGAGCGGTGGAAGAAAAATCATTTGCAATTTATTTTCCGACAATACCTCCAATTCGATTATCAAAAGAGCATGATCTGGGTCGATGGATCGAAATAAATTCGCTGACTGAAGCACATTTTCTTCATTACAGCAATTTTGAAGCGGCAAGCAAGGCGATTGATCAAATTAAGAGCTTAGGCCTTCTGTCCATTCCTACTAGGGAGAAAGGCGGGCGATTATGAATTTTAAAATTTTCATAACTCTCTTGGCCTTTGCTTTCATTACGACTGCAGCATATTCGGAAGACAACGTCTCCCCAAGCGCTGCGACAGAGCAAGCCGAAATTGAAAAAGCAGATGAAAAGGCATTGGATAGCACTCAGGAAGAAGATCCCAATACAAGCGTAGGCTCTGGCCAATCCTTGGCCGATGATATGCTAGATAAAGAGAAGTCGAAGGAACTGGAATCAATCTCTGATAATTTCTTTGATCTTGGATCACCACAACAGAGAAAAGAATTTTGGGAGGAAGATCTAGAATTATTCGACAATGAAGGCAACCCAAAGAAAATTCGCCGGGCCCTCGAAAAGAAAAATCCTGAACAAATAGTCGAAGGAATGAAATTTGATGAAGTCGATCAATTAAAGACCTTTGAAAAATATTATTCTCCTCCACTTGAAATTATCCCTGAAGAAAGACATGGATATCATTGGCCTACTGAAATTTATCGAGCTGTCTTACGAGAAAATTCTGTCGTCCATGATTTAAAAACTGGTCGTTCTTTCACCATCCATCGCAAGGCTTATATTTTTGCACAAGAGGAAGTCGCTGGTGGTGAAGTCATTTTCGTTTACGACAAGAATAAGCAAAAACGCTTTAAGACAAATTCCATAAATGTCGTTTCGATAGAATCAGATCTGGATTTAAAAGCAAAACCAAAAAATTATCAGGAATTCAAAGCTCCCACTCAATATCAAACCAAAGACACCACATTAAGACTTGATAATTTTGTCAATTTTCATTACGAATATTTACAAGATGAATATTTGGGCGACTTGTTTAGCTCTCTTCTACCGGCCGGTACCCAATTAGAATCTAATACCTTTTATGCTTACGGTACTCGTTTTGAATTGAAATCCTTTTATAAATGGGATTTCCCAATTGAATTTGGTGTAAACCTTAATTACCAAGAAGGAGCGTGGCAAGGGCAGGCCAAAGGATTAGTTTGGCGATCTGTATTTTTTGGGCCAGTGGCTCAATATACGTTGATGAAAAATGAAAATTTTAGCTTCAACGTCCAAGTTAGTTTTCAACAATCTTTCTTTTTCAAGGCACGATCCCTAACTGATAACTTTACTTTTAATTACTCCACAAATGCTCTTGAACTTGGCCTCAATACTATTTGGCCAACACGCTTTGGAGATTTTGTAATTGGCGGCTCCTATCGCAGGGCCCAAGCGAGCTTAAAAGAGACCACAATACCGCTTGAACGAAATTCAGAGAGAGGCTTAATGCAATCATGGAGTATAATCCTAGGTTACAATTTTGAATGGGAAATTGGACAAAAGGGAGTTAAGTAAAACCATGAAAATGTCCATGTTCCATTTACTCCTGACCTTGTTGGCCTCAGTGCTTTGGAATGGTATGGCAAGCGCAATTGAAGGAACAGTTATTGTTCTTCACACTCCATTATTTGCAAAACCAAATCAAAACTCGACCATCCTCCAATACGCTAAAAAGGGAGATGTTATTTGGATAAGAAATTCTAATGTGTCTCCCGATCCTAGCAAAAAAAATTACGATGCAAATAACCCTGAAGAGGGAAGCGAAGAATACCCTGCCTACCACAAATCTCCAGACAGTGGTTTTTATGAAACGGTATCAAGGAATGGACAAAGTGCTTTTATCAAATCCGAACATTTAAAAATCATCTACAAAGATGAAAGGGAGTCATTCACTGAAATTGCTCCCTTTAAACATGACCCCACTGACTACAGACTGGAAGAACCTCTTCCCTCAAGATATCCGATCTTCGATCCAGAAAGATATCGCTTTTCCCTTGCCTATGCTTTCGGACCTCAAAGAAAAATTAATTACCCATACCCCTCTGCGATCACTGGGGAAAATTTTGATACAAGACGAGGTATCTATGGTCACTATACGAGAAAAGTTGAATGGGACCCTTACGATCGTTTTTATTTTGGAATATTTGGTTATTTCTTTAATTCGCATAGCAATTTTTCTCTCAAAAGTGGCGCTTCCGCGAATGAATCTCATACGATGGTTTCGACTGGACCATTTTTTAGTTACGACACTTTTAGAACACAAAAAGTGGTACTTTCATTTGCTGGTGGGATTACCTTTAATTACCATATAGCAACGATAATTGCACAACAAGGATCTACCCGGGACGAAAGAAAATTTTCATCCATCAATCTAAGTCCCCGCTTGGGCTCCAACATTCAGGTAAAAAATGTCTTACCAATGACAGATTTTATAACTGGAGTTGAATTACAGATGTTTCACCCTTACACACTTGGCCCAGATAGTGGTCCGCAACAAAATAGTTTTTGGAACAATAGCAATGACCAAGTGAGCATTGAAGCTAGTGCTCAATTCTCGATTTATCTTGGTTTCCAAGCAAATTATAATTAAAAAATCACTAGGCAAATTTTGCCGTTTTCTCAGTAAAATATTTTCCCAATTCCAATCAATCACCTGCTCCTGATACATTTTCAACAGCTTAGAAAAAAAATAATGTCTAAAGTTTTTACAACGTGACCCGAAAAGCATTGTGAAAGTAAGGATGACTTCATTTTTTTACCAGGAGGGTTCCACATGAAAAATTCCAATCAATTCGAGCAAGAAGTTCTTTTCCAAAAAGTAGGAAGCCGCTGGTACGTCTTTGCTGAAATTAACAATGAATTAGTTTATTGTGCTTTACCTGTAGGCATGAGCCCTCGCACTTCAAAGGTAGAAATTTTTCACGTTCTAGAAGCTGAAACAAAAAAGACCACGCCTAAAGCAAGAAAACGTTCAGCTGTTGCAGAAGCTGCCTAAATTTAAAATTTAATTGCCATGAACGATAAATCTAAATCTCCAAAGAATTTTCAACCGCTTTGGGACAAGGACAAGACCGAAGCTAAAACTAAGGCCAAGGTCTACTCCCCCGAGGACAATGCCAAAATGAAAATCGAGATAGAACAATTTAAAAAGGCCATTACTGAAAAGATGAAAAGCCCCAATTTGGCGAAAAAGGCGGCCCATTTACTATCTCTTTGGCTTACCAAAGAAGGCATCTCCAAATCTGCCTCTAAAGACTCTCCAGAAAAGGAAAAGAATTCGACCGGTCAGTCCACTCCCCCTCTCCCAAAAAAGAAAGCTTCATAAGTAAAATCAGTTAGTTGCTCTAAATCAATTACCAATCTTGCAGTTGCCGAGATAAACATTTTTTGCTACACAGCAATCACAATGGATCATACACGCCAACCCGATTTCATCTATAAGCATGATAATCCCTATCACGATAAATTAGGGCAATATGCAGATTTTGTTTTAAGAGACCTTGATGGTGAAGCGCTAAAAGGACAATGGCGCGAGAAATATTTCCATCGCCACGCTCCTACATTTTTGGAAATTGGCAGTGGTTATGGCGACTTTATGATTGATTTTTGCCAAACCAATCAAGATAAAAATTTCGTAGGATTAGATTACAAATTCAAACGCAGCTTTCAAGTGGCCAGAAAACTCAATGAACTAGAAATTAAAAATTTTTGCTACTTGAGGGCCAGAGGCGAGCGCGTCAATTACCTTTTTAACAATAGCGAACTGGATGGGATTTTTTATTTTTTCCCTGATCCATGGCCAAAAACTCGACATCATAAAAAGAGACTATTTCAGCATTTCTTTTTAAAAGACTGCTGGGAGAGCATCAAGCCAGGTGGATTCCTTTTTGTTAAAACAGACCATGATGGGTATGCTGATCATATGCGCCAAGTAATCCAAGAACAAAACCTCTATTCTCTGGAATACCAAACATCAGATCTTTGGTCAGAAGTATTATCCGACCCTGATTTTTCTAAAAGAGTTCCATACTTAGGTGATTATAAGACAAAGTTTGAAAAAATCTTTATCTCTCAGGGCGTTAAAATTAAAGCATTCCTTCTTCGCTCCCTTAAGCCAAATCAGGAAACAACCCCTCAACATGACCTTGCTTTTCAACCTCAAATGGCCTTAACCTCGCCCTCTTCAAAACAATAATTCGGAGGTAGGCTTGCTCGAGGATCTAGTCCGGCAAATTAAAGACTCGCCTATTTCCACTATCGTTGGAAATTATCTCCAGCTTCAAAGGCGTGGAAATACCATTCGTACGGTATGTCCCTTTCATGCAGATAGAGATCCATCTTTGCATGTGAACGATCAAAAAGGACTTTTTAAATGCTTTGCCTGCCAAACGGGTGGCGATGGTATTACTTTTATTCAAAAGTATAAAAACCTTAGTTTTAAAGAATCTTTAAAAGAAGCGGCAAACATTCTTGGTCTAAATTCTGACGTTTTGGATAAAGAGCAAAAACAGGATCCAAGGCTTAATTTAGCTCGAAAAATTTTATCTAAAGCAGCTTTGCTTTACCGAAAAACTGCTCTTGAAACTAATCCACAAGCGTTCTCAGAATTTATCCAAAAGAGATCTATCTCGCCTGAAGTTGCGGAAAAATTTCAGCTAGGTTTCGCACCTGGGCACTCCATCTTGAGCAAATATCTTCTGTCTATTCCCAACGAAAGAGAAAGAAAAGAGGCCATAGAAATGGCCCTCTACATTAAAATCATCAAACCAGATCAACACAAAAAAGACCATTATTACGATAAATTTAGAGATCGAATCATGTTCCCTATCTGGGATCAGTTTGGTCATGTTCAAGGGTTTACAGCGAGGGCCATACGCGAGGATCAAATCCCCAAATACCTTAACAGCGATGAATGTTTTGTTTTTAGCAAGCGACACTTACTCTATCCACTTCACCTGGCAAAACCCTTTATTCGGGAAAAAAACAAAATAATTATCTGTGAAGGGAACATGGATGCCATGAGCTTGTTCCAATATGGATTCACCAATACAGTGGCCATCATGGGCACGGCGTTTAATGAACAAGGACTAAGCCATCTCAAGGGACTCACAACAAATATTTGGTTGGCACTTGATAGTGATACGGCTGGCCTGGTGGCAACCTCCAAAATAGCTGCGATGTACCATAAAATTGGTGTCCTCCCCCATTTTGTAAGCTTTTTACCACACAAAGATCCAGATGATTTTCTAAAAGCGGAAGGACCAATAAGTCTTCAAAAACGAATAGATGAAGCACCGACATACATTGATTACGCCCTCCAAAAATTAATTCCTGAAAAGCCTTTAGAGCTCATTGAACAAAAACAGACCCTCTTGAAATTGGCCTTTGAACAAATTGCTCCTCTAGGCATTGGCCTCTCTTCCAATGAGCGATTGCTATGGTTTGCCCAAAAGCTGGGCCTTCGATCAGACTCGGAAACAATAAAAAACGAATTTTCTAATTTTTTAAAAACTTGGGACAGCAATTCCCAGCCAAGAACTCATAAAATTCCCTCCCCCAATTCACTTGAAGTTGCAAAAAATAAAATTGAAACATCTGGAAAAGGACCTCTAGAGGGAGCACCAACTAGCAATAATGATTCAGAACAAGGGCTTCCAAGCAAAGATCGTGCCAACAACGACGAAATTGTGAATCAAAATGAAAATTCTTTAAGCGAAAATAAGCAAAATGTTCCATTTGGGAAGGCGGACCTACTGCTTCTCAAATTTGTACTAGAGCACCCAAATTGCCTACCCGAAGAAAAGCTTGTTGCCGCACTTGATTTAATTGAAAACCTTGAGGTAAAACAATACGTTGCTTGGCTTCGAAGGATTTACTTCGAAATCGATGAAAGCGAGTTTGTTAATGTGGCCTTTGAAGTATTGAACGGCCAAATTGCTGGAAGTGAAATACCAAATGCTTCTTTGCAATTAAGAGAAACTGTAGGAGCAATGCTCTACAATTTTTCCAGCAAACAAGTTTCCTTGCCACCACCTGACACAGGCGCTGAATCAGACTCGGGCAAAAAGGACGCAACCAGAAACACAAACTACGCAGAAAGTTCTCACCAACGAGATCTTGAAGAAAAGGCCCGAACGGGAAAATTAGTGAACGACTTAATTGAGAGGCTCAATTTGGAAAACATAAAAGCTCGTCGCGACAAGATCATGGCACTTCAAAAAACAAGTCAAAGTCTTGAAGAGTCTGAGCAATACCTCATTGAACTTAATAGCATTCAAAAAGAGTTGAATCAAAAGCATAGAAATAAAAAAATAAATCGAATCCAAAGCAAATAAGCGAGGAAATCATCATGTTAGTTGATAACTTTTTACACAGCAAAGAGTTTCAAAAATTGGTTTTCAAGGGGAAAGATCAACAGTATCTAACTCCTGAAGAAATCAACGATGCCATACCAGCGAGCATCGTAGCGCCTGCAGACATCGATAAGATCGTCACACGCATTTTTGAACTTCGAATTGAAATTCAAGCTCATGCAGGTGAGGAAGCTGAAGAAGCCATCAAGCTCGACGGCACAGAAATTATCGAAGAAACTTTATCTAGAGAAGAAAAGGCTGAACTACGATCTGCTTCAACAGATCCTGTGAAGCTTTATCTTAAAAGAATGGGCTCTGTTGCCCTTCTTACAAGAGAAGGTGAAGTTGAAATCGCCAAACAAATTGAAGAAGGTGAAAGAGAGATCATTACCTCTGCGCTTGCTTCAACCCACGCCTTAAAAGAAATTATTAAATTAAAAGATAAGGTTGAAACTCACGAGAACCCTGCTGAGTTTGTTAAAGAACTCGTTAGAGGTCTAGATGATGAATCTCCTCCACACGAAATTAAAGAAGTAAAAGACAAAATTTATGCTGTGATCGATGAGCTAAAAGTTTTCTTGAAGGCCACAGAACAAGAAGACGGAACGATGAGAAAGCTAACTCCACAGGAGAAAAAGCAATTCGAGAAAATTTCTGAGTCGTTGGCAGATTTGACGTTCAACCGGAAAATGATCAACAGCTTCGTTGAACCAGTTAAGAAATATTTTCTTCAATTTAAAGAGCTTTATGAAGCTGAAGAGAGAATTTTTAAATTCCTAGAAGTTAAATCAATTGAGGACTATAAAATCCTTTATGATCGAATCATGGACGACGACAACTTCAAGAGAAAGCTTGCGAAAGACCTCTTTACAACTGAAGCCAAAATTGAACAACTCGTGCGTAACGAGGAAGATATTCTAAGAAAGCTCAGAAGGCTTTCGCTTGAAGCAGGGATGGAATACAAAGACGTTGAAAGCGTTTACAACATTATCCTTAAAGGTGAAGAAAAGGCAGATAAGGCCAAGGCTCAGTTAGTTGAAGCCAACCTAAGACTAGTTGTATCTATAGCCAAAAAATACACCAACCGCGGCTTGCAATTCCTTGATCTAATCCAGGAAGGAAACATTGGCTTGATGAAGGCCGTTGATAAATTTGAATACCGACGCGGTTATAAGTTTTCTACTTATGCGACATGGTGGATTAGACAGGCCATAACAAGGGCCATTGCGGACCAAGCAAGAACCATTCGTATCCCAGTTCACATGATTGAAACAATCAACAAAATGGTCAGAACGACTCGTCAACTAATTCAGGAACTCGGTCGCGAACCAACACCAGAAGAGATTGCCGAAAAAATGGAACTACCAGTAGACAAGGTAAAAAAGGTACAAAAAATTTCGAAGGAACCGATTTCCCTAGAAACTCCAATCGGTGAAGAAGAAGATTCAAGCTTAGGGGATTTTATTGAAGATAAAAAAATAATTTCTCCAGCTGATGCGGTCATGAGCATTACTCTTTCAGAACAAACAAGAGCTGTTCTATCGACCTTGACTCCAAGAGAAGAGAAAGTTCTCCGTATGAGATTTGGAATTGGAGAAAAATCTGATCATACCTTGGAAGAAGTTGGGCAAGATTTCTTTGTTACGAGAGAGAGGATCCGTCAGATTGAGGCCAAGGCCTTAAGAAAATTGCGTCACCCTAGTAGAGCAAAGCTGCTACGCGCTTACTTAGATGGCACAATTCCACTCCCAGTAGCGGAAAGAAATGGTGGCAATGGAGGCAACGGTGGGGGAAATGGTAGTGGCAATAATGGCGGGAATGGTAATTAAGCAATAACCGAATAAATTGGTTTTATAAAAGGGAGGCAAGCGCCTCCCTTTCTTTTTGTCACCTGTCGAGAGCAACCTTTTAGGGTAAAATGGAACTTTAATTTTTAGGCGGCATCAATGACCCAGGTTCCTCAGTCCTCAAACAACAACGATAAGGCAAAAGAAATTCACTCCGGTGAATCTTTAAAATTTTTCCCAGAAAATAGCATAAGGCAAGCAAGAAAACTTATCATGCTGTCGAGACTTTCGATTTCTTATATCAAGGAAACCGAGAAGTATTTGATCGTATCAGGCATTATTAAAGATAATCGCCCGCATGAAGCTAAAATTGTATTCCGTCCTGAAGCCACTACTCCATTAGAAAGATTATCAACTAAATGTGATTGCGAAATTTGGACGGTGGAGTCTCATTGCCCACACACTGCGGCCCTATTTATCCAATTTTTTATTAATAAATCTTCACAGCAAGAATTAAATCCAAATGATATAAACGGAAGAAGCTATGTTGATTCTATCTATCATGGTCTAGATCATGGTGGTGATTTTTTAATATCCAATGGGACTGAAAGTAAATCGCGGTTTTTTATTGGCAATGTAACTCCAAATGAATTTGGAACCATCGTTAACGGTCCTCATAAATTAGACTCTGCCCCCCCCAGTGCAACCTATTCAACATTACAATACGTTCTTACCGATAAAAAGCTAATCAGCTTCCCTGTTCCAAAGAACCTGACAGGTAAAATTATAATCAACTTCCAGTTTGTTTCCCTGGAAAATAATCCCAATGGCATTCGATTACCTAAATTTCACTTTTCCCATGAGACGGAATCTGGGAGAGAAGAAATCCATATTTCCATCTTCGAAAATCTTTACCTATTTAACTGGAGAACTGGAGAATCTTTTCATATTCCAGACGCAGGCAAAGAAATAATAAGTAAAATTCGAAATTTATTTCATGATCTAAGTTTAAACCATTTTATTTGGCTCTCTAGCTTGTCAGGCTTTGACAATTACTTTCAGCTCCGTTTCGAAGGTAAAAATGTAAATGAAATAGAGCCAGTTTCGGTTAATCCTATTTTTTCCATTTCGCCTTTCGATAAGGGAATGCTTCAATTTAGTCTTGATTTCATCAATGCCAAGCAGAGTAAATACACTCCCCCTGAATTTTTCAGACAACTTTGCTTTGACAACGGACTTCTAGAACATTTTAAAAAGAAAAAAGACGCTTATTTTTTTCTCCAATATCTTTTCAATTTGTTTAGTAACAATGAGTTTTCAAATTTTAAAAGCCACGCACCTGATCGATTTAAAAATGATTGGCAGCTCTATCTCTATTATTTAAAGCAGTCACCGCTACACCTCGAATTTGATCATAAAAATAACTGCTTTGTTTCGATGGATAAAAATATTATTGTTGATTTGTATAAAAGCCTTATTACATGCTTTCAAGATGCCATTTTTAGGTTTTCTCATTTTTCTCAAACTGAGTTTAATATTAATTACACTATTCAGTCTGGAATTGCTTTCCAGGGCCTTAGGGCATTTATTGAACACTGCCAAATCAATGGAATTAATGTCCTGTACGATCGAAAGGAAATTGGTCGCTGGAACTCACGAATACGATTTGAGCGTAGGGCATCTACCACTCGTTGGTTTGATCTCGATGTAACACTCTCTGAAGCAGATTTTGAAATTATTAAAAGCGTGGACAAAGAAAGCGGCATTGTCATGACAAGTGAAGGCATGATCATGCTTGGTAAAGAAGAAATGGGCATGGTCAAGATGCTTGAAAAAATGGCATCTGAATCCAAATCACCAAAAAAAATGGGTGAGAATTCTGATGGGATGCCTGATTATAAGTTTTCAATCCCTTATTCCCGTACTCGAATAATTGAGATTTTCGAGCTTAAAAAAATGGGATTCCAAGGAATTCTGACTACAGAAGAAGAAGAATTATGTAACAAGTTACTTAATCTTAAAGAAATGCCTCAATATCCAATACCGCAAGAATTTTCAACGACCCTTCGTCCTTATCAACGCGAAGGTTATAATTGGTTGAGGTTTTTATTTGAGCACCAACTTGGAGCGTGCTTAGCTGATGACATGGGTCTAGGGAAAACCCTTCAAGTAATCACTCTGCTTAAATCAATAGAGAATAATATCGAAAAGGTCTTAATCGTTTGCCCGGTAACGATTTTAATCAACTGGCAAAAAGAGTTCGAAAAATTTTCGGACATGAAAACGTTCATCTACCACGGTGGACAAAGAGAGTTACCCAAAGATGTCAAATTTGTCATTACTAGTTATGGCATCATGAAGAAAGAAGTTGAAACGACATTCAAGGATTTAAATTTTGATGTTTTAATTCTCGATGAAGTTCAGCACCTAAAGAACATGCGTTCCCTTGGCGCATGGTCAGCTAGAAAAATAAACTCAAAATTTAAAATATGCTTAACTGGTACACCTGTCGAAAATGACCTCGCCGAGTTTTACAATATTATAGATTTAGCAGTTCCAGGAATTTGGGGAGACCTACAAATGGTCAGAACAATTTCCTCTGAATCAACCAGAGAAAGAGCGAGAAAAGTTGCATCTCCCTTTATTTTGAGGAGAACAAAATCTCAAGTATTAACTGATTTACCTCCAAAAATTGAAAATAATATCTTTCTTCCTTTTACTGAAGAGGAGCGGGCGCTTTATTTAAATACTTTGCTTGAGATTCGAAGACGAATTGATGGCGCAGTAAGCAAGAAAAAATATGGTGAAATTCTGAGAGGCCTGCTTCGATTAAGACAAACTTGCTTGTGGCAAACTCCCAACCTAGGAGCAGGTAGCGTCCCTAAAAACTATAATGAAATTATCTCTACCAAGATACAATTCTTATTAGATCAGCTAGAGCAAATTTTAGAGGAAGGGCATAAAGTCCTCGTCTTTTCCCAATTCACCACATACTTAGACATCGTTCAGTTCTTCCTAAGGGAAAAACATTACCACGTCTCTAGAATTGATGGTGGCCAACAATTTCATACCAGACAAAAGGAGATTGATAATTTCCAAGATGGTAAATCCCAAGTATTCCTTATTTCTTTAAAGGCAGGCGGGGTTGGCCTCAATTTAACCGCGGCTAGCTATGTTTTCCTGATGGATCCTTGGTGGAACCCCGCAGTCGAGAGCCAGGCCATCGATAGAGCGCACAGAATTGGCCAAAAGAATACTTTAACTGTTTATCGCCCCATTATTAAGGACTCGGTCGAAGAAAAGGTTATCAAGCTTCAAGAGACAAAAAGACAGCTTTTTATGGACCTACTCCCCGAAGACGACGAAAAGATATTCTCTGGTAGATTAACTATGGAAGATTTTCTACAATTGTTTTCTTAGTTGAAAACATGAAATACTCAAACCTTAAGACCAAAATTTTTCCTGAAGATAACCAATCACTTTGGCGAAATCTTGTAATTATCTCTGGCATCATTCACTTATTAGCCGTCATTTTTAGTGAAGGCTATCACCGACCAGATGAGCATTTGGGCGTTCTCAATATGATGCTATATAAGCTCAATATAATCCCAGTAGAAGATTTGAGTTGGGAGTTTCCTGTCAAAATTAGATCGTGGTTTCAGCCTGCACTTTATTGGATTATTGCCAAAGCCTATTATTTTACCAGTTTTAAAAATCCCTTTAATTTGGTCCTTATACTCAGACTTTTTAGCTCATTAATTGGTTTCTTTTCGCTTATACAATTATCAAAAATATTTATACAAGAATTTGAAAAGACGAAATATTATCGTTTGGGCCTTGGATTTCTTCTTCTCAATCCATTTCTACCCTTTTTTCACGCAAGAACCAGTACTGAAAATTTGGCTACCAGTTTTGCAATTCTAGGATTGTTTTATCTTTTCCAAGGAGGAGCATCTAAAATTGAAACTAAGTCCAAATTTAATTTCATCCTTATCAGTGCCTTAATGTTTAGTTTTTCATTTACCACTCGATTTCAAATGGGGGTCATGGTGGCCGCGATTTTATTTTGGGGCCTCTACTCAAAATCCATAAATGGGAAAGTTTTCTGCCTTGTAGTAAGCGGAATTATTTTATTTTATATTCCACAATTGGCGCTTGATTCTTGGGGCCATGGTAGCTGGAGTTATACCCCTTGGAATTACCTCTATCAAAACATCGTTCTAGGAAAAGCAAAAGAGTTTGGCGTCGATCCTTGGTATACTTACCTTACAAAGTCGATTTTACGTGGATATCCTCCCCTTTCACTTCTCTATGTAATCCCATCCTTGTGGATGTTTTGGAAATACCCAAAAAACCTCTGGACATGGACGATGGCCCCTTTTCTAATCATTCATAGCATTATCGCCCACAAAGAAATTCGTTTTATTTTCCCCCTGCTCCCTTTTGTCGCTTTCCCATTAACCATTTTTTTAAATGACTACGAAGGCACAATCCAAAAAATTAAAACCAAGTTCCCTCGACTTTCCTCAACAATTTTTAAAATAATATTCACCCAGGGTGTAATTATTTTATTTGTATCGAGCCTAAAGCCTGCGTTCAGTCCCATTTCTTACTATCGATTTTTGTATGGACTCCCTGAAACACCAAAAGAAATTATTACATTGGGTGTTTTTAGAGATCAGTTACGACTTTATGTAAAACATCCAATAAAGGAAATTCCCATAGAAGATAGAAACCTTATTAGTGAATTTTTAAACAATCAACCAGGACCCCTCTGGTTTTTAACCGACAAAATCTCTGACAAGCTAATTTTTGACGGGTTTTCAAGTGATACATCACTTAAGAAGTGTGAGCTAAGGTTTAGCTCCTATCCGCTCTGGATTTTGAACTTAATGCAGAAATATCGACCAAAAGACAAAACGTGGCTACTCTTTTACTGCCAGTAGATTATTGTGCATTTAAAAATAAACGGATCCCTTCCTCAAATTTTACTTTGGGCTCCCAACCAGGAACTAATTCAAAATTCTGCCAAGGTTGCATGACTTCCCTCTCGCGATAGGATCGCCCACCCCAATTAATATTTAATTTTTTTTCAGCAACTTTTTCAAAAATTTTACTTAAATCTTTGAGCGACATTAAATTACAAGAAGAAATTGCAAACGTTTTATTTTGAACCTTGCCTGGGTTGCTTTCAAGGCAACTTATTAGAGAAAGGTAAGCATTCACGACATCATCAATAAAAACTACATCCATTAATTGTTCACCAGGACTCATGTCCAATACTGAACCAGTTTCAATGGCATCTTTCCAAATATTAAATAATTTTTTTCTCTTATCACCAGGCCCATAGGTGTCATTTAATTTTAAACTTACGACATTTAAGCTTTGAGCTTCCATGTAATAACGAGTGATGTCCTCAAAGGCCATTTTACTAGCGGCATATAGATTAACTGGGGAATAATCTTTATTTTGATAATGTTGCCAAAATGTCCCTGTATTCAAAAACCATTTAACTTTAGACTTTGCCGCAAATTCCAACAACCTTGTACCTAGAATTATATTTGATTCAATTAAATTAGGGATTTCATCCTCTTTATGCTGCACAATAAATAAGGAGGCTAAATGGATAATCCCATCAAAGTGTTTTTCTTTATAAAAATTAGAAAGAGTTTCACTTCCAAGCGAGTCAACTGTTTGTCTTGAAATAGTTTCTACATTGTGGCCGAGATTTTTTAGTTTTTTTACTAAGTGCTCGCCTATAAATCCAGTTGAGCCACTTATCAATAATTTCATACAAAGGGACTCTCGAAATTTTCCAAGCGAGGAAATCCCAAATCCCTAGGACTTAAAATGGGATTTTTTACTCCCCAATCATACCCAAATGAATCAAATCTTATTCCTTTATCATCAGGCATGGAATAAACAGTCGAGGTCATATAGGAAACGATTGTTTGATCCTCAAGTGCCATAAATCCGTGGGCACAACCTTCAGGAATATAAACGGAAACATGGCCTTCTCTTGAAAGTTCAAAAACCTCAAACTTCTTAAAGGTTGGGCTGCTTCTTCTAAGATCGAGAATAACATCAACTATCCTTCCTGAGATAATTGTCGTGACTTTGGCATGTTGCTTTGGCGGAATCTGAAAATGCATTCCGCGAATAACGCCTTTTTTAGATTCACTGTAGTAGCTTTCCAAAAAAGTTGTTTCCAGCTTGAGATTATTAAAAATCTCCTTATGAAAAACTTTTACAAATTGGCCACGTAGATCAGTGTGAACATTTTGCCTAATTAAGAATACGCCACTAATTTTTGTATCCAAGAATTCCAAAAGCGACCTCTAATACTATTAGTTTTTTTTGACATTGTGCCCCAACAACTATTCATCGGCAAGTTCCAATGCTACACTTTTCACCTACATTTGAATAATGGCCAAATATATGATTTCTGAGCAAAGAAACCGTCTGAACCAAATTGTTGAATTTCACGTAGACACACTTAAAGTTGAGTCCATTTTAAGTAAAAAACGCGAGCTAGGCCCCCATTTCCCGAAATTTGGTATACTGGTTTTGTCCTATAACACTAGCGGCCAAATTCAAAATACCATCTCACGTATTCCTATATCTATAAAAGATGCGATTTCAGAAATTTTTATATTTGATAATAATAGCCCCGATAATAGTTATCAGGTTGCTCTTTCATTAAAAGAATCGAGTCCCTGGAAAGACAAAATCAGTGTTTTTAAAAATGAACGCAATGTTGGCTACGGTGGTAACCAAAAAGTTGGATATCGCTATGGTCTGTCCAAAAAAATGGATTGGATCATTATGCTTCATGGCGATGGTCAATACGCCCCTGAATATATTCCTGATTTGATTTTTGAAGCCTTGAATGGCGATTATTCTGTTGTCTATGGCTCAAGAATGATTAATAGAAAAGATGCGCTGGCCGGCGGGATGCCCTTCTACAAGTTTGTGGGTAATCAGGTTCTAACCCGCTTTGAAAATATTATTTTAGGTACAAATTTGGCCGAATTTCATTCGGGCTATAGAATGTACTCATCAAGCTTTTTAAAAAGCGTTCCCTTTGAAGAAAATACAGATGACTACCATTTCGATACAGAAATAGTTATTCAGTGTCGGGCCTTGGGACAAACGATCAGGGAAATTCCCATCAAAACTTTTTACGGTGATGAAGTTTGCAATGTTAATGGCATGAAATACGCTCGGGACGTTTGTCTTGCCGTTTTAGAATATCGCTTACATCAATTGCATATTCTGAGACGCGGAAAGTATATGGTCCAATTTGGGGAATTTTATAGCCGTAAGAGAAGCCCATTTAGTAGCCATGAGATTATTTTAAATCAAGTTAACCCCAATGGTTCCATTTTAAGTTATGAAGACCAGAATAACCTGCTATTTGATTCTTTAAAGTCAATTAATCCCAATACGAAGGCGATTAAATCCAAAAATGAATTGCCAGATAAGGAAGAATTTTCAGAGATAATTTTATTAGACATTATTCCCAAGGTTGCCAACGACCATGAATTTTTAGAATCTCTTCAAAAAAATCTGAAAGAAGGCGGAAGAGTCATTTTTTCAACGCCAAATGTTGCCTTGTTTGTTTATAGGCTATCTCTATTAATTGGACGTTTTGATTACGCCCAAAAGGGCATACTTGATCATCGCCATCTCCGTTTTTATACCAAATCGAGTGTCACAAGAATGGTAAGAAAAGCAGGATTTTCTGTGGAAGAAATTATTCCAGTTAGCATTCCCTTTGAATTAGTTTTTGAATCCATCGGGAAAAGTATGCTTTTAAAATCTATAGATTGGATTTACTACCTATTTGCCAAGATGTTTCCTAAACTTTTTGCCTACCAATTTGTAGTTGTTGCTAAACCAAATTCTCTCTTCAGAAAGCATGACCATCATTAAATCCATAACATATTCGATTATTTTCCCATGGCTGCTCATGTTTCTTTTGATTAACGTTGTGTCCCGTGGAAATGGAGGCACCAACGCGCTATCAAGATTTGCCACAATGAAATCTATGTCTGAAGAGCAAACGTTTAAAATAAATAAATATGTAGATTGGACATTTGATTGGGCACAAACGCCAGATGGAAATTATTATTCAAATAAGGCCCCAGGCCCAATGTTTCTAGCATTTCCCATTTTCTTTATCATCGATAAACTCGGCAAAATAGTTACTCCAAAAAATAAATATTCGGAGAAAACTTCTCCAACCCCTCAAATGCTTGTTTCAATATTAAGCCAGGTCGTTCCATGGTTAACCCTGATCTGCCTAACTTTCCTTTGCTTACAGAAATTAAATTTTTCAACCTCCGCCACCCTTTTCACAACCCTGGCCTTGTTATTTGGAAACACTTCTTCTCTATTTATGAACTCATTTTTCGGTCATGGGATGGCCGCAATTTTAATGGTAGCGACCATCATTTCCCTTCTTAAAAACAATTTTTTTTGGACTGGCCTTAGTTATGGTTGGCTGCTTCTCACCGACTACAGCGCTGCATTCTTTTTGCCAGGCTTAATTATCGCGCTCGTCATTCGCAACAAAAAAGATCTTTCCTGGATGAAATTCTTTATCTTAGGTGGAATTGTTCCTGGAATGTTTTGGTTGTGGTACCACATCGCGTGCTTTGGCTCTCCATTTGTCGTGGCAAGCCGCTATCAGAATCCCATGTTCCAAGATGTCCAAGGACAAGAATCTCTTTTTGGAATATTTAGCTCCCAATTTAAACCTTCCATTTTAGTTGAATTAATTTTTGGCACAAAACGTGGACTGCTATTTACCCAACCATGGGTTTTATTGATTCCGGCAATGATTATGTACAATTGGAAAAGAATTACGACAAGAATGTGGGAAATGTTGGCGCTTGCTGTTCCATTTTTTATTTTCTTATTATTGATGAATACCCAATTCGGTGGCTGGCATGGAGGACATTCTGCGGGGCCTCGCTATTTAGCGCTTTCATTTCCTCCACTTTGCTTTCTAGCAGGAAGCCTATTTGACTCTACTTCAAGACGCTTTCAAGCGGCCTTGTGGATTTTTCTTATCATAACGATCGCGATCAACTCTCTTGTTTATGCCGGTACCGTCTTGGTACCGAGTGAAGCTGAAAATATGCTCTCTTGGTTATTTCAGGAAGTTTTCTTCAATAACTCTAAAAAACCCTTGATGGAGTTCATCATTTTTTGGCTAGCATTTTCTATTTCCCTTATTTTTTCATTTAAGAAAATTAATATTCCAACCCTCAATTTAAATCAGGAAATGAAAGCATGAATTTGTTTCAAAACAACTATCGCAACAAAAAGGTTTTTGTCACAGGTCACACTGGATTCAAAGGTAGCTGGCTTGTTTTTTGGCTAAAACAATTAGGTGCCAAAGTCTACGGATATTCCCTCACGCCCAATACCACCCCAAATCATTATTCCCTACTAAATCCCGAGAAAAATAAGGAATCCATTGCAAACATTCTTGAGAAGGAAAAACTCTTAAAGGCCATGCAGAAATTTGCACCTGATTTTGTATTTCATCTAGCAGCTCAACCCTTAGTCAGATATAGCTACCAAGAGCCTGAGGAAACTTGGGCCACGAATGTTTTAGGAAGCCTCAATATCTATGAAACCGTCAGAAAAACTCCCAGTGTTAAAGTTTTAGTGACCATCACAACTGATAAAGTTTATGAGAACAATGAATGGCCATGGGGATATAGAGAAAATGATCGACTTGGGGGACATGATCCCTATAGCGCTTCCAAGGCGGCCATGGAAATTTTAACCGCTTCTTATCGCAAATCTTTCTTTAACCATAAAGCTGATGGAAATAACTCATGCCAAGTTGCCGTCGTTAGGGCCGGTAATGTCATCGGTGGTGGCGACTGGGCCGTAGACAGACTCATTCCAGACCTTATTAAAACAACTCAAAGTAAAAAACCTATTTCCATTAGAAGCCCTAAAGCAGTCAGACCTTGGCAACATGTCCTTGAACCATTAAGCGGCTACCTCCATGTGGGCTCACTTCTCTGGTCTGACTATACAAAGAAAAAAGACTCCAAGTACGCTGATGCATTTAATTTCGGCCCCTATTTGCACGAAAAATTGGAAGTCGAGAATGTTGCAAAAATCGCCAAAAAGATTTGGCCAGAAATCAATTACCAGATTAAAGAAGACAAAAACTCTCCCCACGAAGCAGGTCTCTTGCAGCTCGATATTTCCAAGGCCACTAAAGCTTTAGGATGGAAGCCCTTATGGCGTACGGACGAAGGAATTCAAATAACCATTGATTGGTACAAACAATATGTCGCAAAAGGAAAGGTTAATACTCTGGCCGATCTTAATAACTACGTCGCTTTGGCAAAAAAACAAAACCAGCCTTGGGCCTCAAAGTAGGACTTCCGAATGAAAATTGTTCAAATTCATTTGGAAAAAACACCCGTTAAGCTTTATGGCGGAACTGAACGAGTTGTTGAGAATCTTTGTTTAGGCCTGGTTGAATTAGGACATGAAATAACTTTGATATCATACCGTGGAGAATTCCAACTTCCTGGAGTCCATCATATTTACCTAGACTCTATGACGCCGGCAGAAGCCTCTACAAAGGTATTTTCCTTGCTTCCTGAAGCGGATGTTTATCATTTTCATCTTTCATTAAATCAGGACCATTATCAAATTCCCTACGTTTCAACGTTGCATGGCAACCTCACCGGAACAACAGAGGAGATTTCAAGACAGGCCAGCTTATTGCCAAAAAAAACCATTGGCATTAGCCAAGATCATGCCAATCGCCATGGTCTATCTCATTTTGTTTATAACGGAATTAACCCAAACTCTATTCCGCTCATTCCAACAAAAGGCCGACATAACTCTAAGGAGTATTTTTCATTCCTTGGCAGGGCCTCACTTAAAAGGAAAGGACTCCCTGAGGCAAAAAAAATTGCCAAGGCCCTAGGTAAAAAATTGCATATCGGAGGTGGGCGAGGCATCAGTTTTGGCAACAATAAATATTTTGGCCACCTTAATGATGATGAAAAATACCATTTACTTGGTCACTCAATGGCGCTTTTATTTCCCATTGATTGGGAAGAGCCGTTTGGATTAGTAATGATTGAGGCCATGTTTACTGGCACTCCAGTGTTTGCCTACAAGCGTGGCTCAGTACCAGAGGTCTTAAATCAGAATAATGAAGGTGCCTTTAATATTGTTTCTCCTAATCGCGAACATTTACTTTTACTGGCACAAAATTATGATTTTCATAAATATGCTCCTGAAAGCATCCGCAACTATGCCACCAAATATTTTTCAAGAAATGCCATGTGTGAGAACTATTTAAAGAAATACAAAGAAGTTGGGATAAAATAATTACAAATTCTGACCTTTTTGAAGCTCCCAAATTTTTGAATATTTAAGAAATGCCGAGAGCGCATTAATTTTGCAAATGATAAGACCATAACGCCCATCGAGAAAACCCAATTTCCAAATATAATCGCGCAAAAATTTTAGAATTGGCCTTGTCACTGTCTTTAAAAGACCCGAGCGAACTCCATCCTCAAAGGCCACTTTTGCGGCAATGGTGGTAAATTTATTTGTTTGATTTATGTGCTCCGCAACTGAATAGTATGAATAGTGGAGTAAATCGCCTTGTAACATTTTGAAACTCATCCCACTCGGCAAAATTATAATGTCGTGAGGATTTTTTCCTCCCCAGTGGGCCATGCCCTTTTTCCAAAGTCTAACCTTTACGTCTGGATACCAACCACAATGTTTAATCCATTGCCCACAATAATTTGTTAGCCTTGGAAACCCAAAAGCAACAGAATCACCTGCGCCTTCCTGTTTTAATTTCTTCAATGATTGAAGCAATTCACTTCCCAGGGCCTCATCAGCATCCAAATGCAGAATCCATGGATGAATCCCATGGTTCTGTGCAAAGTTTTTTTGCTCAATGTGCCCCAAAAATTTTTGCTCAATAAATTTAACCGGTATATTGGGGTGTGCTTCTTTGAATTTATGACAAATGGCCTTCGTTTCATCAGTTGAAAAACTATCAACAATAACAATTTCGTCAGCGATAGTTTTAATGGAGTCTAAACAGCGAAGAATATTACGCTGTTCATTATAAGTTATTATGGTGACCGAAATTTGAATCATATTATTATTCTTTTACTCTAAATATCCCTAGATTAGAATAATTCCATGCATCCAAACCAGTCAAAAAAAATATTACTAATCAAATATAGGGCCTTGGGTGATGCCATTATGACTATTGGCAGCTGCCAATATGTAAAAGAGCTCTACCCTAACCATGAAATTCATTATGCGGTACCTAATTGGGTGGCCCCCCTATTTGATAAGTTAAAAGGCCCTTTTCATAAAATCATTCCCGTAAATTTAAATACCATTCAGGGCACTTTTGATTTTTGTACCCACCTTCTTAATGAAAACTACGAATTAATACACGAGTTCCACCAAAATGGCAGGACGAGGAAAATATTCTCCACCTATAGCTTATTGCTTAATACAAAGTATTCCTTTCACAATCACCATCTTAAATCGGGCGGGCCTGTGCCAGATCAGGGAAAACCAAAAGCGCTTATTCAAAGAGATTTGGATGGAATTTATGGTAATTTTGGAAAATATAAAAATACATCAATGCCAGACTACCTCAAGTATGGCCCAAAATTAGCAACATCTTTAAATCAAGACGATTTAGGATTGAGCGATACTATAATTTTTGGAATTGTGGCCACACGAGAAACAAAAATGTGGCCACTAACGCATTTTGCCCAACTGGCGCAATTAATTTGGAACCATAAACCAAATTTTAAAATTGTTGTTCCGATTTCCAATTCAATCATTGATCGCAATTTGGCAGAAACCCTTGGAAACCTCACTAAAAATTACCCTAGTAATCAAAAAGATAGGCTACAAATTTTAAAGGTTCCCCTTTCAGAACTACCCTCCCATATTGCTAAGGCCAAACTTTATATTGGAAATGATACTGGACTAAAACATTTATCTGCCGCCCTAGGCGTGAAAACGTTGACCCTTTTTGGTCCAGAACCACCGCTAGAATGGCATCCTTACGATCAAACTCTTCACCCCTATTTTTACCGAGAAGGATTGGAGTGTCGTACAAGAACTGCGCACTACTGTGGGTTAAGCAAATGCGACTCAATGATTTGTTTAAATGAAATAACCCCAAATCAAATTTTCAGCGGGATTAAAAAATTCTTCTAGTTAAGAATTAATTTTTTCAGACTTTGGATGCATTCCAATGAGCATGTTTTGACGCATTTCTTCCCTGCTTAAAAAAGGCGACAGGTCTTCTAGCGGTGGAGAAATAATTGTACCATCTTTTTGTAAGGATAGCCCCAATTTGGGATAAAAATATTGCTCTGGATCCATGAAAACTTCGCAGAAGGCAGGTCCTTTTTCTTCCAAAAACTTTTTGGCAAACTTATCATAATCCTGCCAAGTTCTTATTTGGTAGCATGGAAATCCAAAAGCACTACCAACTTTTGAAAAATCAGGACAAGTCACCCCAGATTTCTTATCTGTACAAGTATATCTTCCTTTAAATAAATTTTTCTGGGTGTGCTTAATCATCAAATACCCATCATTGTTAAATATAATTGTTTTGATAGGTAATTCATGATGAGCAATGGTTTGCAATTCCTGAAGGTTCATCATGATGCCGCCATCACAATTTAGACAGAGAACCTCGCCCTTATTTCGGGCAAAGGAAACTCCGATGGCACCAGGCAAACCAAATCCCATCTCCCCCAATCCTGTTGAAGTCATAAGTCTCTGGCCCGGACGCAATCGTAAAACTTGATGACCAGAAAGCAGCGCCGTCCCCATATCAGTTACAATATGCTCGTCAGGCCTTAAATCATCTGAAAGCTTATCAAGAAATTTGTAGGAGTTAATAAAACCCTTGGTGTCGGCATGCTCTGGCCCAATGTTAGGATACCGTTTTCTGTATTCCTGACACTTTTCAACCCACTCACCATAGATTGGAAGCTTTTCATTTTTTAGACTTGATAGAAGAGTTTCAAGAAAAATTTTAGCATCACATAGGATTGGAAGAGTCAGCCTTTTTTTATATTTCTCCAATTCCAATGGATCAATATCTACACAAACGACTTTGGCTTCCCTCGCCAATTCAGAAATTTCATAGCCTATTTGCGGAATGGCCATTCTAGTTCCAATACAGATTAATAGGTCGCAATTTTGTGCCACAAAATTTGCTGCTCTTAATCCATAGACTCCGGCCCGACCAAAAACATAGGGATGATGGGAATCAAGCATATCGATACCCTGCCATGTCACAAGCGAAGGAATTTTTGTCAGATCAAGTAGTTTAGTTAAGTAATGGTCTGCTCCGGCCAGTCTAATTCCATGTCCAAACCAAAATACTGGTCTCTTTGCGGACTTCATTAAAGATAATAAATGATCGATCTCTTCATTTGTCTTACTGGTAATCTTTATTGTTCCTTCATTGGAAGGTGAATATCTTCTGCAATTTGAATCTTCAAGCTGTACTGCTTGTACATCCATAGGAACATCTACCCAGCATGGTCCTGGACGTCCAGTGCTTGAAATGTGAAAAGCTTTTTCAATTTCATATATTGTTTCAGAGGCATTGTGAACACGGGTCGAATACTTAGTAACCTTTTCGACCATTTTTGAAGAGTCATATCCTTGAACACCCCAAATCCTTAGATTGTTTTCTTCTCTGGTAAAGGTGCTTTTTTCGTTTCCAGAAATAATAATACCTGGAATGGAGTCCATCCAAGTACTGACAACGCCTGTTACTGCATTTGTAGAACCTGCCCCCGTAGTCACGATAGAAGCGGAAACGATTCCGCATGTTCGGTAATAAGTTCCCATGGCCATGATTGCTGCTTGTTCATGGTGAACACTTATAATTTCCGTAAACCCAAGCTTTCCAATGGAATCAAAAATATGGGCATTTCCGGCCCCGATTATTCCAAATACATGTTTAATGCCCTTTTCCTTTAAAAAAAGTGCAATTCTATCACTGACTTTTGTTGCCATAATTACTCACAATACCTAAATTGTTGGAGAACTAAATTTTCAAGAAAGAATAGCACGGTATTTTACACTATGAAAATTACGCTAAATGAAGCTGTTGAATGGCGAGTCCCAATCTGGGGACCGGCCATCCATGATGCATTAACCCGAGCAAGACCACATCTACCTCCAGGGTCACGAGTTTTGGAATTGGGCTATAACTCAGGCAAAATGAGCTGCTTTTTAGCGCAGAACTATGGATGGAAAATTACTGGATATGAAATTACCCAAGAGCAGCAAAAAAAGGCTTCTCTTAATGCTCAAACGTTAGGTTTGCTTGAAGAAATTGACTTCCGTTATTGTCCCCCTGAAAAAACTTTCAATATTAGTGATAAATTTGATGGGATATTTGTAAAAAGCTTCCTTTATCATAATAAATCCTTTGACGGGTATGTAGAATGGCTTAACTGGTTTAAATCGAGATTAAATCCAAATGGCCGGCTCATTGCTGTTGAAAATGGCGAAGGTCGTTGGACAGATCGCCTTATTAGGAATCACCTAATTCCAAATTGCAGTTGGAAAAATAATCAATTTTATAATGAAAAAATTGAAGAGCGACTAAAAGAAATTTTTCCAAAAGTAGAAGTTCACTATTTTGGTGGAATAAGTCAGTACCTTACAAGTGTTCCCATCGCAGCCAAACTCGCCCAGAAATTTGAATTTCCAAAAGCAAAAAATTGCTTCATCGCCGCTATTAATGCTTCGAATTAATCCTGTCTCCCTCTAACTTATGAATAACCTCGAAGATGGGAAAAATGAACATTATGAGAAACATATTTTCCCCATCAATAATCGTCGACTGAAATAACCCCGTTATCAAATGACAAACTACAAATGGCGCGAACAAATTATTTAAACTGTTTAATTTAAATGTGCCCAATAACCATAATAAATGCCACAGGAAAAATAGAACAAAGGATATAAACCCAAGCCCAACTAAAATTTCTGCAAAATTATTATGTGCATGGCCTTTCCAATTCTTGTAACCGTCAAGTAAAGGTATCTGGTACTTACTTTTTAAATCTAATGATTGGCCTTCAAATTGCCTAAAACCCAGGCCGAGCCACGGATTATCTTGAGCTGCAAACCATGCCGTTTGAACTTGATGAATTCTCAGTATATTTGTTGGTTGACTCCACGGCACTAGATAATGGTTGTCTAATTTTAGAAAATTCGAGGCATAAATAAGACCAGAAAGCACAATTAAAACGATCGTTGCCCCAACAATAAAAACTTTTCTGTTTTTAAACCAAATAATTGTAAGGATGGACACGACAAAAGCAATGAGGCCACCTCGTGCGTAACTTAAATATTGCCCTAGAGTATTAATTAAAATGAGAGACCAAATAAAAATTCTTTTTTTAGGAGTCACTGTCTCGGTCAATTTTAAAAGATATATTCCAACAAAAAGACTTAAAGCTAATGCAATATTGTAGCCATAGGTGATTGTCATTCCATACATGCCACAGGCCCTAAAAGGATGGCAGGATGGCTTCATTTTTAAAATATTAAAACCGAGAGGGATGGCGATAATGCCTGAGATGGTCGCAATACTTGTGGCGA
>Ga0172372_10002828_pt1 | contig 26071 bp, 26 predicted proteins | sample LakKiv5m_2_FD_114544 | JGI IMG/M metagenome (GOLD analysis project Ga0172372, IMG submission 114544) | Freshwater microbial communities from Kabuno Bay, South-Kivu, Congo - kab_092012_9.5m | ecosystem: Environmental > Aquatic > Freshwater > Lake | place: Democratic Republic of the Congo...
AAGGTGCAGGTCTGTGGCGGCGAAGTGGACCACGGCGCGGCCAGCCCGTTTGTGCTGATGGACTTCCAGCGCGACGACGGCAAGACCCTGGCCTGCTGTGCCACGCTGCAGGCAGACACCACCAGCGAGGCCGACATCGACGAGGACCCCGATGCGCGCGTGATCCCGGTGCGCGACTTCGCCGCCACGGTCCACCGCATCGAGGACCTCACGCCCACCATCAAGGCGATCCACCTGCAACTCGACAAGTTGATCGACTTTCAGGCCGGCCAATACGTGCAGGTGGAGATCCCGGGCGTGGGCAGCCGCGCCTTCTCGATCGCCAACGATCCCGCCGATGTGAACGCCACGAGCCGCATCGAGCTGAACGTGCGCCGGTTGCCCGGCGGCGCCGGCACCACCTGGCTGCACGAGCGGCTCCAGGCCGGTGACCGCCTGCGCGTGTCCGGCCCCTACGGCCGCTTCTTCGTGCGCGAGTCGGCGCAGCAGCCCCTGCTGTTCATGGCCGGTGGCTCGGGGCTCTCCAGCCCGCGTTCGATGATCGTGGACCTGCTTTCGCGCGGTTGCACGCTGCCGATCACACTGGTCTACGGACAACGCTCGCGTGAAGAGCTGTACTACGACGCCGAGTTCCGCGCGCTCGCCGCGCAGCACGCCAACTTCACCTACGTGCCGGCGCTGTCGCACGAGCCCGAGGGCTCGGACTGGAGCGGCGCACGCGGCTTCGTGCACGAGGCGGCCAAGGCGCATTTCGCCGGCAACTTCGCCGGTCGCAAGGCCTACCTGTGCGGCCCCCCGCCCATGATCGAGGCCTGCATCACCACGCTGATGCAGGGCCGTCTGTTCGAGCGCGACATCTACACCGAGAAGTTCCTCTCGGCGGTCGACGCCCAGGCCACGCGCAGCCCCCTCTTCCAACGCGTCTGAGCCATGTCGATCTTCGATACCCGCCCCAAGTTCGCCGTGCACGTGGCGCAGACGGACGAGACCTTTCCCTGCGCCGCCAACGAAAGCCTGCTGCAGGGCATGGTGCGCCTGGGCCGCAAGGGCATCCCGGTCGGCTGCGTCAACGGCGGCTGCGGCGTCTGCAAGGTCCGCATCCTGGCCGGCGACATCAAGGCCCTGGGACCGATCAGCCGCGCCCATGTGACGCAGGACGAGGAGTGCCAGGGCTACACGCTGGCCTGCCGGGTGGCTCCGCAGACGGCGGTCGACCTGGAAGTGGCCGGCAAGCTGAACAAACCGTTTTCAAAAGGGCGCGCAGAGTCTGCGACTGCCAGCCCCGTTTCTCAACAGCAGTAATCAACCACCAGGAGACACAACATGGGTGTGATGCGCATCGGGCACGCGAGCCTGAAAGTGATGGACATGGACGCTGCCGTCAAGCACTACGAAAACGTGCTTGGCCTCAAGACGACCATGAAGGACAAGGCCGGCAACGTCTACCTCAAGTGCTGGGACGAGTGGGACAAGTACTCGCTGATCCTGACCCCTTCCGACCAGGCCGGCCTGAACCACGTGGCCTACAAGGTCGAGAAGGAAGCCCACCTCGACGAGCTGCAGAAGAAGATCGAAGCCTGGGGCATCAAGACCGTCATGCTCGACGAAGGCACCCTGCCCTCCACGGGCCGCATGCTGCAGTTCAACCTGCCCAGTGGCCACGAGATGCGCCTGTACGCCACCAAGGAATACGTGGGCACTGAGGTGGGCACCACCAACCCGGACCCGTGGCCGGACGGCCTCAAGGGTGCGGGCGTGCACTGGCTGGACCATCTGCTGCTGATGTGCGAGATGAACCCGGAAGCCGGCATCAACACCGTGGCCGACAACACCCGCTTCATGACCGAGGCGCTGGACTTCTTCCTGACCGAGCAGGTCGTGGTCGGCCCGGGCGGCAGCATCCAGGCCGCCACCTGGATGGCCCGCACCACCACGCCGCACGACATCGCTTTCGTGGGCGGCGCCAAGAGCGGCCTGCACCACATCGCGTTCTACCTGGACAGCTGGAACGACGTGCTGAAGTCGGCCGACGTGATGGCCAAGAACAAGACCAAGATCGACGTCGCCCCGACGCGCCACGGCATCACCCGCGGCGAGACGATCTACTTCTTCGACCCCAGCGGCAACCGCAACGAGACCTTCGCCGGTCTGGGCTACCTGGCCCAGCGCGACCGCCCCGTGACGACCTGGACCGAGGACCAGCTGTGGAGCGGGATCTTCTATCACACGGGTGAAGCGGTTCCCAGCTTCACGGACGTCTATACCTGATCTCCCCCCTGCGCCGCTGACGCGGCTTCCCCCCTCCGTGGCGCGCCTGCGGCGCTTCGAGGGGGGACGGCATCTTGGGCCGGCGGAGCCGGACCCTCGATGCCCCTGGATTTGAAGTCACCACATTCCTGCTTGGTCTCTTCTCATGACAACTGTTCTTTCTGTTCCTTCTTCCGTGATCACCGCATCGGCCGCATCGCTGGCGTGTCAGGCGGCGGTGGCACATGCGGAGGCATCGGGCATTCGCATCAACGTGGCCGTGACCGATGCCGCTGGCACGCTCACCGCGTTTCTGCGCATGCCCCATGCGTTTCTGCACTCGATCGACATCGCGATCGACAAGGCCTACACCGCCGCCAGCTTCGGCTTCCCCACCTCGCAGTGGGGCGGCGTGATCGGCGACGACGAGCTGCTGCGCATCGGCCTGAACCAGCGTCAGCGCCTGGTGTTGTTCGGCGGCGGTCTGCCCATCGTCGTGGACGGGCAGCGCATCGGTGGCATCGGCGTGTCCGGCGGCTCGGCCGAGCAGGACGAAGCCTGTGCCCGCGCCGGCATCACCGCCCTGGGCCTGAATTGATTTCCCACCTCCCTCTCGAACCATGAAACAGTTCCACAACTTCATCAATGGCGAATTTGTCGCCACCGGCAAGACCTTCGAAGACCGCAACCCGGCCACCAACGCCGTTGTCGGTCTGGTGCACGAGGCCGGCCAGGCGGAGGTCGATGCGGCCGTGGCCGCTGCACGCGCCGCGCTCAAGGGAGAGTGGGGCACCATGAGCGTGGTCAAGCGTGCCGAGCTGCTGCACGCCGTGGCCGACGAGATCAACCGCCGCTTCGACGACTTCCTCGCCGCCGAACTCGCCGACACCGGCAAGCCGCGTTCGCTGGCCTCGCACATCGACATCCCGCGCGGCGCGGCCAACTTCAAGATCTTCGCGGACATCGTCAAGAACGTGCCGACCGAGAGCTTCCAGATGACCACGCCCGACGGCGGCACGGCCATCAGCTACGGCGTGCGCACGCCGCTGGGTGTGGTCGGCGTGATCTGCCCCTGGAACCTGCCGCTGCTGCTGATGACCTGGAAGGTCGGCCCGGCACTGGCCTGCGGCAACACCGTCATCGTCAAACCGTCCGAAGAAACGCCCGCCACCGCCACGCTGCTGGGCGAGGTGATGAACACGGTCGGCGTGCCCAAGGGCGTGTACCAGGTGCTGCACGGCTTCGGCCCCGGCTCGGCCGGCGAATTCATCACCAAACACCCGGGCGTCAACGGCATCACCTTCACCGGTGAGACCCGCACGGGTGAAGCCATCATGGCCGCCGCCGCCAAGGGTGTGCGCCCGGTGTCGTTCGAACTCGGCGGCAAGAACGCCGGCATCGTGTTCGCCGACGCCGACTTCGACAAGGCGGTGGCCGGCATCACCCGCAGCGCCTTCGAAAACTGCGGCCAGGTCTGCCTGGGCACCGAACGCGTCTACGTGCAGCGCCCGATCTTCGACAAGTTCGTCGCGGCGCTGAAGGCCAAGGCCGAGGGCCTGAAGATCGGCGGCCCCGACACCCCGGGCGTGGGCATCGGCCCGCTGATCTCGGCCGAACACCAACAGAAGGTGCTGTCCTACTACGCCAAGGCCAGGGCCGAGGGTGCGACCGTGGTCACCGGCGGCGGCACGCCCAGCCTGGACGGCGAGTACGCCAACGGCCACTTCGTGCAGCCCACCATCTGGACCGGCCTGCCCGAAAGCGCCAGCGTGATCCGCGAAGAGATCTTCGGCCCCTGCTGCCACATCGCGCCCTTCGACACCGAAGCCGAAGCCGTTGCGCTGGCCAACGCCACCGACTACGGCCTGGCCACCACCGTGTGGACGCAGGACCTGGGCAAGGCCCACCGCATGGCCGCGGCCATCGAGGTCGGCCTGTGCTGGATCAACAGCTGGTTCCTGCGCGACCTGCGCACCGCCTTCGGTGGCAGCAAGGCGAGCGGCATCGGCCGCGAGGGCGGCGTGCATTCGCTGGAGTTCTATACGGAACTCCGCAACGTGATGGTGAAACTGTGAACGCACCCCACAACCCCGAAGTCGCCCGCAGCGTCCGCACGGGCACGTTCAACTCCAACGTGCACGACCTCGGTACCTCGAAGCCGGGCCAGCCGCCGGTGCTGTTCATCCACGGCTCCGGCCCGGGCGTCAGCGCCTGGGCCAACTGGCGCCTGGCCATGCCGGTGATCGCCCAGGACCGCCGCGTGATCGCGCCCGACATGGTGGGCTTCGGCTACACCGACCGGCCGGCGAACATCACCTACAACATGGACACCTGGGTGCAGCAGGCGCTGGACCTGATGGACGCCCTGGGGGTGGAACAGGCCGACGTGGTGGGCAACAGCTTCGGCGGTGCGCTCTCGCTGGCGCTGTCCATCCGCGCACCGCAGCGCGTGCGGCGCCTGGTGCTGATGGGTTCGGTCGGTGTGCCCTTCCCCATCACGCCGGGCCTGGACGCCGTCTGGGGTTACGAGCCCTCGCTGGCCACGATGAAGAAGCTGCTCGACATCTTCGCGCACAGCCGCGCGCTGGTGACCGACGAGCTGGCCGAGCTGCGTTACCAGGCCAGCATCCGACCCGGTTTCCAGGCGTCGTTCTCGGCCATGTTCCCGGCCCCGCGCCAGCGCTGGGTGGACGCCATGGCCAGCCCCGAAGCGGCCATCCGCGCGCTGCCGCACGAGACCCTGATCGTGCACGGCCGCGAAGACCAGGTCATTCCGCTGCAGACCTCGCTCACGCTGAGCCAGTGGATTCCCAACAGCCAGCTGCACGTGTTCGGCCACTGCGGCCACTGGACCCAGATCGAACACGCCGCGCGCTTCGCCCAGCTGGCGTCGAACTTCCTCGCGGAAGCGGACGCCAAGGCCACTGCCTGACCTTTTCAAACCTCCGACACACACCATGGACAAACAGAAGATCCAGCAGTACGGCGACGAGCTCTACCAGTCGCTGCTCGACCGCCGGCCGGTGCTGCCCCTCACCGACCGCGAGGCCGACATCACCATCGAAGACGCCTACCAGATCCAGCTGCGCATGATCCAGCGCCGCCTGGACGCCGGTGAGCACGTGGTGGGCAAGAAGATCGGCGTGACCAGCAAGGTCGTGATGGACATGCTCAAGGTCAACCAGCCCGACTTCGGCCACCTGCTCTCGGGCATGGTCTACAACGAAGGTCAGCCGATCCCGGTGAGCACCATGATCGCGCCCAAGGCCGAAGCCGAGGTCGCCTTCATCCTGGCGCGCGACCTCGAAGGCCCCGGCGTGACCGCGGCCGACGTGCTGCGCGCCACCGACTGCGTGATGCCCTGCTTCGAGATCGTCGACAGCCGCATCAAGGACTGGAAGATCAAGATCCAGGACACCGTGGCCGACAACGCCTCGTGTGGCGTGCTCACGCTCGGCGGCCTGCGCAAGAGCCCGCGCGACCTCGACCTCGCGCTGGCCGGCATGGTGCTGGAAAAGAACGGCGAAATCATCAGCACGTCCTGCGGCGCCTCGGTGCAGGGCTCGCCGGTCAACGCCGTCGCCTGGCTGGCCAACACGCTCGGCCGCCTGGGCATCGGCCTGAAGGCCGGCGACATCATCCTCTCGGGCTCGCAATCCCCGCTGGTGCCCGTCGTCGCGGGCGACAGCCTGTACTGCAGCGTCGGCGGCCTCGGTGGCACCTCGGTGCGTTTCGTCGCCTGAGCGGGAAGGAATACGAACATGAAACTCGACCAGAACACCCTCACCCGGCTCGCCGAACACCTGGAAAACGCCGAACTGAAGGCGCAGGACGTCACCAAGATCACCGACGACCACCCGGACATAGATTGGGACGACGCCTACGCGATCCAGGACATCATCCGCGCACGCAAGGAAGGCCGTGGCAACAAGACCGTGGGCCTCAAATGCGGCCTGACCTCCTACGCCAAGATGAAGCAGATGGGCGTGGACACGCCGGTCTTCGGCTTCGTCAGCGACTACATGGCCTGCGCCGAAGGCAGCGACATCAGGACCGCCGAACTCATCCACCCCAAGGTCGAGGCCGAGATCTGCGTCGTCACCAAGTCGGCGCTCAAGGGCCCGGGCTGCCACGTCGGCGCCGTGATGGCCGCGATCGACTTCGTGATCCCCGGCGTGGAGATCATCGACAGCCGCTACCGCGACTTCAAGTTCGACCTCAAGAGCGTGATCGCCGACAACACCTCGGCCTCGCGCTTCGTCATCGGCGGCCGGTCGCGCCGCGTGGACGAGCTGGACCTGCGCACGCTGGGCGTGGTGCTGGAGAAGAACGGCCAGATCGTCGCCATGGCCGCCGGTGCGGCCGTGATGGGCCACCCGGCCGTCGCCATCGCCGCCCTGGCCAACCACCTGGGCGCGCGCGGCCAGGAAATCCCGGCCGGCAGCTTCATCATGACTGGCGGCGTGACCGAAGCCATTGCGGTGCAGGCCGGGGACAGCGTGAACGTGCGCTTCCAGGACCTGGGCACGGTCGGCATGCGCTTCGTCTGAGCGGCCCATGAACGACTCGCAGCGCCCGCTCGCGGGCCAGACCGCTTTCGTCTCGGGCTCCACCGCCGGCATCGGCATGGCCATCGTCCAGGCCCTGCTGGCCGACGGCGCCCGCGTGGTCCTCAACGGCCGCCAGCCGCAGGCGGTGCAGTCGGCCGTGAGCCGCTTGCGCGAACAGGACCCGCAAGCCGACGTGACCGGCATCGCCGCCGACCTGGGCAGCGCGGCCGGTTGCGAACAGGTGGCACCGCTGCTCGCCGACACCGACATCCTGGTCAACAACCTCGGCATCTTCGAACCCAGGCCGTTCGAGCAGATCGCCGACGCCGACTGGCAGCGCCTGTTCGAGGTCAACGTCATGAGCGGTGTGCGCCTCTCACGCGCCGCGCTGCCGGGCATGCAGGCGCGCAACCGCGGCCGCATCGTCTTCATCTCCAGCGAGTCGGGCATCTGCCCGCCGGCCGAGATGGTGCATTACGGCATGAGCAAGTCGGCCCAGCTGTCGGTCGCGCGCGGCCTGGCCGAGTGCTGCGCCGGCACCGCCGTCACGGTCAACAGCGTGCTGCCCGGCCCCACGCTGACCGAAGGCGCGCGCGCCTTCTTCGACACGCTCGCCGCGCGGCAGGGCATCGGCTTCGACGAAGCCGCGGCCCGCTTCTTCCGCGAAGCGCGGCCCACCTCGCTGCTGCGCCGCTTCATCCGCCCCGACGAAGTCGCCGCGATGGTGGCCTACCTCTGCAGCCCGCAGGCCAGCGCTACCACCGGCGCCGCGCTGCGGGTGGACGGTGGCGTGGTGCGCACGCTGACCTGAACCTTTTTCTTTTTCCCCCAGGAGCCAACCCATGACGAAAAAAATCAAATGCGCCCTCATCGGGCCCGGCAACATCGGCACCGACCTGCTGGCCAAGCTGCAGCGCAGCCCCGTGCTCGAACCCGTGTGGATGGTGGGCATCGACCCCAATTCCGACGGCCTCAAGCGCGCGAAGGAGATGGGCATCAAGACCACGGCCGAGGGCGTGGACGGCCTGATCCCGCACATGAAGGCCGACGGCGTGCAGATCGTCTTCGACGCCACCAGCGCCTACGTGCACGCCGAGAACTCGCGCAAGGTCAACGCGCAGGGCGCGATGATGATCGACCTCACGCCTGCGGCCATCGGCCCCTACTGCGTGCCGCCGGTCAACCTCAAGCAGCACGTCGGCCAGCGCGAGATGAACGTCAACATGGTCACCTGCGGTGGCCAGGCGACGATTCCGATGGTGTATGCCGTCAGCCGCGTGCAGCCAGTGAGCTACGGCGAGATCGTCGCCACCGTGTCGAGCAAATCCGTCGGCCCCGGCACGCGCAAGAACATCGACGAGTTCACCCGCACCACGGCCGGCGCGGTCGAGAAGGTCGGCGGCGCGAAGAAGGGCAAGGCCATCATCGTGATCAACCCGGCCGAGCCGCCGCTGATCATGCGCGACACGGTGCACTGCCTGACAGAAGGCACGCCCGACCAGGCGGCGATCACGAAGTCGGTCCACGACATGATCCGTGAAGTGCAGAAGTACGTGCCGGGCTACAAGCTGGTCAACGGCCCCGTCTTCGACGGCCAGCGCGTCTCGGTCTTCATGGAGGTCGAGGGCCTGGGCGACTACCTGCCCAAGTACGCCGGCAACCTGGACATCATGACGGCAGCAGCCGCGCGCACGGCCGAGATGTTTGCCGAAGAAATCCTCAAAGGTGAACTGGTCCTCGAACCCGTCGCCGCCTGAACCGGAGCCCCACCATGAGCCAGAAAAAAATCACCCTGCACGACATGACCCTGCGCGACGGGATGCACCCCAAGCGCCACCTGATGACGCTCGACCAGATGAAGAGCATCGCCTGCGGCCTGGACGCCGCCGGTGTGCCGCTGATCGAGGTCACGCACGGCGACGGCCTGGGCGGCTCCAGCGTCAACTACGGCTTCCCCGCCCACACCGACGAAGAGTACCTGGGCACCGTGATCCCGCTGATGAAGCAGGCCAAGGTCTCGGCCCTGCTGCTGCCCGGCATCGGCACCGTGGACCACCTGAAGATGGCGCACGGCCTGGGCGTGCACACCATCCGCGTGGCCACGCACTGCACCGAGGCCGACGTGAGCGAGCAGCACATCACCTACGCCCGCAAGCTCGACATGGACACCGTCGGCTTCCTGATGATGGCCCACATGAACAGTCCCGAAGGTCTGGTCAAGCAGGCCAAGCTGATGGAGGGCTACGGCGCCAACTGCATCTACGTCACCGACTCGGCCGGCTACATGCTGCCCGCCGACGTGAAGGCCCGCCTGCAGGCGGTGCGCGATGCGCTCAAGCCCGAGACCGAACTGGGCTTCCACGGCCACCACAACCTCGCCATGGGCGTGGCCAACTCGGTCGCCGCCATCGAATGCGGTGCCACCCGCATCGACGCTGCGGCCGCCGGCCTGGGCGCGGGCGCGGGCAACACACCGATGGAAGTGCTGGTGGCCGTGCTCGACCGCATGGGCGTGAGCACCGGCGTGGACGTCTGGAAGATCCAGGACGTGGCCGAAGACCTGGTCACCCCCATCATGGACTTCCCGATCCGCATCGACCGCGACGCGCTCACGCTGGGCTACGCCGGCGTCTACGGCAGCTTCCTGCTGTTTGCCAAGCGTGCGGCCGTGAAGTACGGCCTGTCGGCGCGCGACATCCTGGTCGAACTTGGCCGCAAGAAGATGGTCGGCGGCCAGGAAGACATGATCGAAGACACCGCCATGACCATGGCCCGCGAGCGCGATGCGCAGGCCCAGAAGAAGGCCGCCTGAAGACAACCGACGAGGAGACAAAACCCATGATCGATCGCCGACAGTTCATCGCCGCCACCGCCACCACTGGCTTGACCCTGGCGCCCGCCGCGGGCTGGGCTCAGGAGGCCTATCCCAGCAGACCGGTCAAGCTGGTCGTGCCCTTCCCGCCGGGCGGCCCGACCGACATCATGGGCCGCACCGCGGCCAAGGCCATGGGCGACCTGCTGGGCCAGCCCTTCGTGGTCGAGAACAAGGCCGGTGCCGGCGGCAACATCGGCACCGACGCGGTGGCCAAGGCCGCCGCCGACGGCTACACCATCGGCCTGTCGGCCATCAGCAGCCTGGCCATCGCGCCCTACCTGTATGACAAGCTGCCGTTCCAGGTCGAGAAGGACTTCGCGCCCATATCGCTGGTCGGCACCACACCCTGCATGATCGTCGTGCACCCGAGCGCGCCGTTCAGCGACCTCAAGGGTCTGGTGGCCTACGCCAAAGCCAACCCGGGCAAGCTCGGCTACGCCACCTCGGGCATCGGCACCAGCAACCACCTGGCGGCCGAACTGCTGCAGTCGGTGGCCGGCATCGAACTCCTGAACGTGCCCTACAAGGGATCGAGCCAGATCGTGCCGGACCTGCTCTCGGGCACGGTGATCATGAGCATGGAGAGTTCGCTGGCCACCACGTTGCAGCACATCCGCGCAGGCAAGCTCAAGGCGCTGGCGGTCACGTCACCGACGCGCGCCGCCGCCCTGCCTGACGTGCCGACGGTGGCCGAGTCCGGCTACCCCGGCTTCGCCGTCGAGACCTGGTTCGGCCTGATCGCCCCCGCCGCCACCCCGCCGGCCATCGTGCAGAAGCTGCACGACGCCTGGGCCAAGGGTGCCAGGACCGCAGAGGCCCAGGCCGCATTCGACAACATCTCCGGCCATCTGCGGGTGACCACACCAGCGGAGTTCGGCGCCTTCATCAAGGCGGAGAACACCCGCTGGGGCGCCCTGATCCGCAAGCTGAACATCAAAGCGGGCTGACCCCGACACCACAGGACGCACACCATGCCATTCGCACAGATCTACATGCTCGAAGGCCGCACGCCCGAGCAGAAGAAGGCCGTGATCGAGAAGGTCACCCAGGCGCTGCACGAGGCCACCGATGCCAAGGTGGAAACCATCCGCGTCTGGATCCACGAGATGCCCAAGGAAAACTGGGGCATCGCGGGGGTCAGCGCCAAGGACCTGGGCCGCTAGGGTCCGGTCCGCCCGGGCACCGGGGTTCACATGCATCTGCAGCACGATGGGGTCCGGCCACATGTGGTCGGCTCGGTCGCGCTCTCGCCCACGGACTCGCCCCAGGTCCTGGGCGAGAAGCTGGCGCGCATCGTGCTCGACTCGATGTACCAGTTCGTCGGCCTGCTGGACGCCAACGGCTGCACGCTGGAAATCAACCGCTCCGCCCTTGAAGGCGCCGGTGTCTCGCTGGCCGACATCCGGGGCAAACCCTTCTGGGAAGCGCGCTGGTTCCAGGTCTCGCGCGAGACCACCGAACTGCAGCGCGACTTTGTGCGCCGCGCGCGCAACGGCGAGTTCGTGCGCTGCGACATGGAAATCTACGGCCAGGCCGCGGGCGACGAAACCATCGTGGTGGACTATTCCCTGCTGCCGGTGCGCGACGCCAGCGGGCGGGTCGCGTTCCTGCTGGCCGAGGGCCGCAACATCACCGCCAAGAAGCGGGCCGAGGACGAGATCGCGCGCAAGAACGCCGAGCTGGAAACCCTGCTTGAACGCATCCGCCAGCTCGACCAGCTCAAGAGCGATTTCTTCGCCAACGTCAGCCACGAACTGCGCACGCCGCTGGCGCTGATCCTCGGCCCGGTGGGCGACCTGCTGGGCTCGGCCAGCAACCTGACCGACGCGCAGCAGCGCCAGCTCGGCGTGGTCCAGCGCAGCGCGGCCTCGCTGCTCAAGCACGTCAACGACCTGCTCGACCTCTCGCGGCTCGATGCGCAGCGCATGGATCTGCACTGCACGCGCGTGGACCTGGCGGCGCTGGTGCGCGAACAGGCCGAACGCTTCCACGCGGTGGCACCCCAGCACGACCTGCGTTATGCCGTCGCCACGCCCGAGACCCTGCCGGCCATCGTGGACGCGGACAAGACCGAACGCATCCTGCAGAACCTGTTGTCCAACGCCTTCAAGTTCACGCCGCCGGGCGGGCGCATCCGCTGCACGCTCGAACGGCTGGGCAGCACGCGCTGCCTGCTCTCGGTGCAGGACTCGGGCCCCGGCGTCGCGCCCGAGCACCGCCCGCGCATCTTCGAGCGCTTCCGACAGGTGCAGTCGGGCACCACCCGCAACCACGGCGGCACCGGACTGGGCCTGTCGATTGCCAAGGAGTTCACCGACCTGATGGGGGGCACCCTCATCGTCACCGACGCGCCCGGCGGTGGGGCCCTGTTCCAGGTCGAACTCCCGCTGGAGCCGCCGCCGGGCACCTGCCTCTTCAGCGACGCGCCGCCCGTGCAGGAGACCTGGGCCACGCCGCCGATCCACGCCACCCTGGCCGAACTGGAGCGGCCCGCCGACAGCACCGCGGCCACAGGGGCCAGCAGCCACGCGCCGCGCGTGCTGGTGGTGGAAGACAACCCCGAGATGCGGCGCTTCATCTGCGACGCCCTGCGCGTGGAGTTCCGCGTCGATGCGGCGTGCGACGGTCAGCAGGCGCTCGAAGCGGCACAGGCCGACCCGCCCGACCTGCTGGTGACCGACCTGATGCTGCCTCGCCTGGGCGGGGACCGCCTGGTCCACGCGCTGCGGGCCGACCCCGCGCTGCGCGACCTGCCGGTGCTGGTGCTGTCCGCCAAGGACGACGCCACCCTGCGGGCCCGGCTGCTGGCCGGCGCGGCACAGGACTACGTGACCAAACCCTTTTCGGCCCAGGAGCTGCGCGCGCGCGTGCGCAACCTGGCCACGGTGAAACAGGCGCGCGACGAACTGCAGCGCGAACTGCTCTCGCAAAGCGGTGACCTGGCCGAGCTGACCCGCCACCTGATCGACAGTCGCCGTGCGCTGCAGGCGTCCGAGCACCGCTGGTGGACCATCTACGAACACTCGCCGGTGGGCATCGCCCTGGTGGGGGTCAGCGGCGCCATCCGCGCGGCCAACCCCGCCTTTCGCGCCATGGTGGGCTACAGCCATGCAGACATCTGCGCGGTGACCCTGCCGCGCATCACCCCGGTGGAAGACCGCGCCCCGACGCAGCGCCGCATCGACCGCCTGCTGACCGGTGAAGTGGCGGAGTACCACGTGCAGCGGCGCTTCCAGCGCCAGGACGGCGCGCTGGTGTGGGCCAACACCAGCGTGGCGCTGGTGCCGGGCGAGGTCGATGCGGAACAGCTGCTGGTGGTGGTGGCCCAGGACATCACCGAGCAGCGACGGGCCGAACAGGACCTGCTGCGCACCCGGTCCGAACTGGCCCAGGTCGCGCGCGTGAGCACCCTGGGCGAGATGACCGCCTCGATCGCGCACGAGGTCAACCAGCCGCTGGCGGCCATCGTCGCCAACGGCCACGCCGCGCTGCGCTGGCTGGTCGCCAGCCCGCCCGACGAAGGCGAGGCCCGGGCCGCGGTCACGCGCATCGTGCGCGACGCGAACCTGGCCGGCGACGTCATCCACCGCATCCGCGGCTTCGTGCGGCGCCGCGAAACCCGGCAGACGCCGCTGGCCATCGACGAGGTGGTGCGCGACGTGCTGGATCTGGTGCGTGGCGAGGCGCAGTCGCGGCGCATCGAAGTCACCCACCAGCAGGCCGACGACCTGCCCCCCGTGACGGCCGACCGGGTGGAACTGCAGCAGGTGTTGCTGAACCTGGTGATGAACGGGCTCGAAGCCATGGCCCACCCCGGCGGCAGCGCCCAGCCCACGCTGCGTCTGGTGACGCACAGCGACGGTCAGTGCGTGCAGGTGGACGTGCAGGACAGCGGCACCGGTGTGGACCCTGCCGTGCGCGACACCCTGTTCGACGCCTTCCGGACCACCAAGGCCGACGGCATGGGCATGGGCCTGGCCATCAGCCGCTCCATCGTCGAATCGCACGGCGGCCGGCTCTGGTTCACGCCCAATGCCGTCAAGGGCGCCACCTTCAGCTTCAGCCTGCCAGTAGCCGGCACCGGGGACACGGCATGACCCCGCGCGCGGCCCTGGTGCATGTGGTCGACGACGACCTGTCGATGCGCGAGGCGGTCAGCAGCCTGCTGCGGTCTTTCGGCCTGCGGGTGGAGACCTACGCCTCGGCCGTCGAATTCCTGCACCACCGAGTGCCCTCACCTCACGAACCGGAATGCCTGGTGCTGGACGTGCGCATGCCCGGCCTCAGCGGCCTGGAACTGCAGCGCCAGCTGCAATCGTCGCCGCAGCCGCTGCCCATCGTCTTCATCACCGCGCACGGCGACATCCCCATGACCGTGCGGGCGATGAAGGCCGGCGCGATGGAGTTCCTGCCCAAGCCCTTCCGCGACGAAGACCTGCTGGCGGCCATCGAGGCATCACTCGAACGCTCGCGGCTGGCGCGGCACGAAAACGATTCGGTGCAGGCGCTGCGCGACCGCTACGACGCGCTCACGCCGCGCGAGCGCGAGGTGCTGACACTGCTGGCGCAGGGCCTGCGCAACAAGCAGACCGCCGACCGCATGGGCATCAGCGAGGTCACGGTGAAGGTGCACCGACACAACCTCATGGAGAAGATGCAGGCCAGTTCGGTGCCGCTGCTCATCAGCATGATCGAGCGCCTGCGCAGCGCACTCGGTGAACTGCCCGACACCACCAGGCGAGGGAATTCCCTAGACGCCGGATAAACCAAAGTGCAATGGTGCGCACGCCGTGCGCTCCCTACAGTTGTTGACGCGTCCCGCTTCAACAATCACAGGAGACAAGCACCATGGCTTTGCTGGAACGCAGTGAGTGGTATGACATCGCGCGCTGCACAAACTGGACCCCGTCCTACGTCACCGACGCCGAACTCTTCCCCGACCTCATGACCGGCGCGATGGGCGTGCCGATGGAGCAGTGGGAGGTCTACGACGAACCCTACAAGACCTCGTACCCCGAGTACGTGAAGATCCAGCGCGAGAAGGATGCCGGCGCGTATTCGGTCAAGGCCGCGCTGGAGCGCAGCCGCATGTTCGAGACCGCGGACCCGGGCTGGCTGTCCATCCTCAAGTCGCACTACGGCGCCATCGCGCTGGGCGAATACGCCGCCATGAGCGCCGAGGCCCGCATGTGCCGCTTCGGCCGCGCGCCGGGCATGCGCAACATGGCCACTTTCGGCATGATGGACGAGAACCGCCACGCGCAGATCCAGCTGTACTTCCCGCACAGCTACTGCAGCAAGGACCGGCAGTTCGACTGGGCGCACAAGGCGTACCACACCAACGAATGGGGCGCGATTGCGGCGCGCCACACCTTCGACGACCTGTTCCTCTCGCGCAGCGCCACCGACATCGCGGTGATGCTGACCTTCGCGTTCGAAACCGGCTTCACCAACATGCAGTTCCTGGGTCTGGCGGCCGATGCGGCCGAGGCCGGCGACTACACCTTCGCCAGCCTGATCTCCAGCATCCAGACCGACGAATCGCGCCATGCGCAGATCGGCGGTCCGGCGCTGCAGGTGCTGATTGCCAACGGCAAGAAGGCCGAGGCGCAGAAGCTGGTGGACGTGGCCATCGCGCGCGCCTGGCGCCTGTTCAGCCTGCTGACCGGCACCGCCATGGACTACGCCACGCCGCTGGAGCACCGCAAGCAGTCGTTCAAGGAATTCATGCGCGAGTGGATCGTCGGCCAGTTCGAGCGCACCCTGATCGACATGGGCCTGGACCTGCCCTGGTACTGGGACCAGATGATCAACGAGTTCGACTACCAGCACCACGCCTACCAGATGGGCATCTGGTTCTGGCGCCCGACGCTGTGGTGGAACGTGGCCGCCGGCATGACGCCCGATTGCCGCGACTGGCTCGAAGAGAAGTACCCCGGCTGGAACGACACCTTCGGCCAGGCCTGGGACGTGATCATCGACAACCTGGTAGCCGGCCGCACCGAGTTGACCTACCCCGAGACGCTGCCCATCGTTTGCAACATGAGCCAGATCCCGATCTGCGCCATTCCGGGCAAGGGCTGGAACGTCAAGGACTACCCGCTCGACTACAAGGGCCGCACCTACCACTTCAACAGCGAGATCGACCGCTGGGTCTTCCAGCAGGACCCCGTGCGCTACCGCGACCACCTCACGCTGGTGGACCGCTTCCTGGCCGGCCACATCCAGCCGCCGAACCTGGGCGGCGCGCTGCAGTACATGAACCTCGCGCCCGGCGAAATCGGCGACGACGCCCACGCCTACGCCTGGGTCGCGGCCTACCGCGACCAGCGCACCGACAAGAAGGCCGCCTGAGCGCGGCTCAAACAGGAGAACCCACCATGGCACTGTTTCCCGTGATTTCCAACTTCCAGTACGACTTCGTGCTGCAGCTCGTTCCGGTGGACACCGAGAACACGATGGACGAAGTGGCCGCCGCCGCGGCCCACCACTCGGTCGGCCGGCGCGTCAAGCCGCGGCCCGACAAGGTGGTGCGCGTGCGCCGCCAGGGCAGCGAGACCTTCTTCCCGCGCCAGGCCAAGCTGAGCGAGACCGACATCAAGCCGATGGAGGCCCTCGAGTTCATCTTCTGCGATAGCTGAAGGAGACGCACGATGGGATTCCAGAAAGCCTGCACCCTGGACGAGGTCTGGGAAGGCGACATGACCGAGGTCGAGGTCGGCGAGCACCTGGTGCTGCTGGTCGGCATCGAAGGCGGTGATGTGCGCGCCTTCCAGGCCGTCTGCCCGCACCAGGACATTCCGCTGTGCGAAGGCAAGTTCGACGGCAAGGTGCTGATGTGCCGCGCCCACCAGTGGACCTTCGACGCGAAGACCGGCCTGGGCATCAACCCCGGCGACTGCAAGCTGGCCCAGTACCCCGTGCGCGTGGACGGCGACAACGTGCTGGTCGACGTCGAAGGCGTCAAGCCGCTGTTCGCGCACACCTGAACAAAACACAAGGACAACACCATGAGCGAGACATCCACCGCACAGGCCTACCGCAACAACCGCGTCGGCCCCGTGCTGCGCGCAAGCCCGCTGACCGCCGCCGTGGTCGAAGCGGCCGAAGAGGACAACCCCGACAAGACCATCCGCGTGGACGACAAGGTCGCCTACGTGCGCATCGACTGCGAGGGCGAGCTGATCCTGCGCCGCGCCACCATCGAACGCGCCCTGGGCCGCCCGTTCCGCATGTCCGAACTGGAAGTGGAGCTGGGCTCCTTCGCCGGTCGCATCGAGACCACCCAGGACCACGTCCGCTTCTATTTCGAAAAAACACTCTGAGCCGGAGACCACCACCATGAACGCCCCCGAAGTCCTCAAGCCGCTCAAGACCTGGAGCCACCTGGCCGGCCGCCGCCGCAAGCCCAGCGAATACGAGATCGTCTCCACCAACCTGCACTTCTCCACCGACAACCCCGACGCACCGTTCGAGCTGGACCCGAACTTCGCGATGGCGCAGTGGTTCAAGACACACCGCAACGCCTCGCCGCTGACGCACGCCGACTGGAACGCCTTCCGCGACCCGGACGAGATGGTCTACCGCACCTACAACATGCAGCAGGACGGGCAGGAGACCTACGTCACCGGCCTGTTCGACCAGTTCTCCGCGCGCGGCCACGACACCATGCTGGAGAAGACCTGGGCCGGCAGCCTGGCGCGCCTCTACACACCCGCGCGCTACCTGTTCCACACGCTGCAGATGGCCTCGGCCTACCTGTCGCAGATGGCGCCGGCCTCGACCATCTCCAACTGCGCGACCTACCAGACCGCCGACTCGCTGCGCTGGCTGACCCACACCGCCTACCGCACGGCGGAACTGGCCAAGACCTTCCCGGACATCGGCCTGGGCACGGGCGAGCGCGCCTTCTGGGAAACCGACCCGGCCTGGCAAGGCTGGCGTGAACTGGTCGAGAAGGCCCTGGTGGCCTGGGACTGGGCCGAGAGCTTCACCGCCTTCAGCCTGGTGATCCGGCCGGCCATGGAAGAAGGCCTGCTGCGCACCCTGGGCGAGGCCGGCCGCCACAACGGGGACACGCTGCTGGGCCTGCTGGTCGATGCGCAACTGCTGGACGCGCAACGCCACCGCCGCTGGGCGTCGGCCCTGGTGCAGATGTGCCTGGAGCAGCCCGAGAACCGCGCCGTGCTGCAGGGCTGGATCGCCAAGTGGGAACCGCTGGCCGACGCCGCCATCGACGCCTACTGCGCGGCCCTGCCCGACGCCGCCGGTGCGGCCGCCCGCGCCCGTGCCGCCACCCGCGACTTCCGTCGCGGCCTGGGGCTGTGAGCGCGGACACCAGCGCCAGCCCACCCGTCCACATCCGCATCGAGAACGGGCCGGACTTCGTGTTCGGCCCGCACGAGGATGCCCTGCTGCGCGGCGCGCTGCGGGCGGGGCTGGCTTTTCCCTACGAATGTGGCGTGGGCGGCTGCGGGGCCTGCCGCTTCGAGCTGCTGGAAGGCGAGATGCAGACCCTGTGGGAGACCGCGCCCGGCCTGTCGGAACGCGACCGCAAGCGCGGCAAGCGGCTGGCCTGCCAGTCGCGCCCGCTGGGCGACTGCCGCATCCGCGTGCGCCTGGGGCCGGACGCCGACGTGCCGGCCCAGCCCCCGCAGCGCAGCCGCGCCGTGCTCACCGGCAAGCGGGCCGTGACCGCCGACATGATGGAGTTGCGCCTGCGCGTGGACGGCATGCCCGCGTTCAAGGCCGGGCAGTTCGCCCTGCTCTACCCGCCCGGTGTGAGCGGCGCGCGCGCCTACTCCATGAGCAACCTCGACGCGGGTGACGGCGACTGGCGCTTCATCGTACGCCGCACCCCCGGCGGACGCGGCAGCACCACGCTGTGCGACGGTGTCGGTGTCGGTGAGTGCCTCGACGTGGACGGCCCCTTCGGCCACGCCTGGCTGCGCCCCGGCACGCGCGACGTGGTCTGCGTGGCGGGTGGCTCGGGGCTCGGGCCCATGCTGTCGGTGGCGCGCGGCGTGCTGGCCGACGGCAGCGCGCGGTGCGTGCACCTGTTCCTGGGCCTGCGCAGCGAAGCCGAGCTGGGCGCCGCCGCCGAACTGCAGGCCCTCGCGCACGAACGGCTGACCACCACCGTGGTGCTCTCCGCGCCCACCGACGCAGCGGCCTGGTCCGGCGCCACCGGCTTCGTGCACAACGAAGTGGAACGCGCCCTCGCATCCGCCGGCCTGCCCGGCTTCGACTTCTACTTCGCCGGACCGCCACCCATGATCGACGCGATGCAGGACCTGCTCATGGTCCGCCACCGCGTGCCCTACGAACAAATCCGTTTCGACCGCTACGTCTGAGCCCACCACAACACAACGAGGAGACCACCATGCAACACACCACCACCCTCCTGGCCGCTGCCCTGCTGCTGGCCACCACCGCCACCGCCGCGCAGGCCGACGACGCTTCGCCCTGGACCCTGCGCGTGGGCGCAGCCCACGTGGGCTTCAGCACCAAGGCCGACGTCAGCGTCGGCGGCAGCCCCGTGCCCGGCGGCGATGCCTCGGCCAGCAGCAACACCACCCTGGGCTTCGAGCTGGCCTACGACCTGACCGACCGCTGGACCGCGCGCTTCCTGGGCGGCATCCCGCCGCGCACCACCCTCACCGGCCAGGGCAGCCTGGCCAGCGCCGGCACGCTGGGCAAGGTGACCTACGCGCCCGCCGTGCTGTCGCTGACGTACAAGCTGTTCAACGACGGCCCGGTCCAGCCCTATGTGGGCGCCGGCATCAACTACACCATCGTCACCAAGAACCAGGACGGCTTCATCGCCGATCTGGACACGCGCAGCGCCTGGGGTTCGGTGCTGCAGGTCGGGGTCGAGATGCCGCTGAGCCCGGGCTGGTCGGTGTCGCTGGACGCGCGCAAGATCTTCCTCAAGACCAAGGCCACCGGCGTGCTGCCGGCCATGGGCGGTGCCGCCACGCGGGCCGATGTGCGGCTGGACCCGCTGGTGGTCTTCCTCTCGGTCGGCCGCCGGTTCTGAGACCCGCCGACCCAGCGGTCCGGGGCGCGGGCCACCACGGCCGGCGCGACGCGCGTTTGGTCACACCTGCCTGAAATGCCCGCCCGGGGACCGGACGGGCAAGCTCAAGTTCTCCCGGCCGGCAACCGAGAAATGACCCACTGCAAACGCATGTATTCGTCGTTGTCGTCGTCAATGCCCTGGAGGCCTTCATGTTCAAGCATCTTTCCCTGAGGCAGAAGTTCCTGCTGGCCCTGGTGGCCGCGAGCGTGGCGATCGTGTCCTCGGGCATCAGCATCCGCTTGCTCAGCAAAGCCGCCAAGTTCCACCACCTGGAACGGGACCACCTGGGTGTCGTCATGCAGGCCACGAACGTGCTGACCCTGGTGCTCGAAGGCGGACGCTCGGCCCGCGAGGTGCCCAAGGCGTCCTTCGTCGACCCCGTCCGCAAGGCGCGTCAGCTCGCCGAACAACCCGCCGGGGAACTGTTCTGGTTCGAGCGGGCGGCCTTCAACCTCATCGGGTTTGGCGAGATCCTGCAACTGCCCCAGAACGTCATCGAAGCCGCCACCCGCATCGACCAGCTCGCGTCCGCCGATCAGCACCTGATGCTCACGCCCGAGCTGGCGCGCCAGGTTTTGCCGGATCTGGAAAAAATGCACGACGCGTCCGATCGTTTTGGACCGCTGGTGGCCGACGCCACCAGTTTCATCCGGACCACCGCCCTCTTCCTCACCTTCGTTCCACTCGCCACACTCGTGCTGTTGCTCCTGCTCGTTCGAGCGGCCACGCTGGCGCCGATCGCGCGGGTGGCTTCGGCGGCCGAACGCATTGCACAAGGCGACCTGTCGGGCACTCCGCTGCAACACACCAACGACGAAGTCGGCCAGCTGGCCCGCGCCATGGATGCGATGCGGGCCAGTCTGTCCAGCCTGGTGGCCCAGGTCAGGGACAGGTCGGCCGCGGTCGATGCCGCGGTCCGCGAAGTCACCCAGGGCAGCGAAGACCTGTCGATACGGACCGAACGCCAGGCCGCCACGCTGCAGCAGACGACCGCCGGGTTCAGCGAACTCAGCACAGCGCTGCAGTCCAGCATCCAGCGGGTGGACGAGGCCGAAGCGGTGTCCGGTCGTGCCCGGGGTTTTGCCGTGGGCGGCGGTGACGCAGCGCAACGGGCCATTGAGCGCATGAACGAAATCCTCGCGTCGTCCAGGAAGATCGCCGACATCAACGGTGTCATCGACGGCATCGCCTTCCAGACCAACATCCTGGCCCTGAACGCGGCGGTGGAAGCGGCCCGCGCGGGCGAAATGGGTCGCGGTTTCGCCGTGGTCGCCGGCGAGGTACGCAACCTGGCGCAGCGCAGTGCGGCCGCCGCAAAAGAAATCGAAGCCCTGATCCAAGACACCGTCTCCAAGGTGGAAGCCGGGGCACGTGAAGTCAATGCAACCGGCGACACCATCCGGCAGGTGGTCGTGACGGTCGAAGCCGTCTCGCAGCTGAACACCGAAGTGGCACGCAATCTGGGCACACAGAAGAACAGCATTGCGCTGATCGACAACGCCATGCACGAACTGGACTCGGCCACCCAGCAGAACGCCGCGCTGGCCGAGCAGTCGTCCGCCGTGGCGCTGTCGGTGCGCAGCCAGTCCGGCGCGCTGGTCGAAGCGGTCGGCCGCTTCCGCCTCGGTTCGCACAGCCACTGAATCGCGCCGCGGGACCACCGGGTCCCCACCCTTGCGCCACGCGTTCACAGGGCTACCATGACCTCATGGACTGCCCCCACGATGTCGCCCGCAGCGCCGAAGCCATCTGGGCCGCCCGCCAGACCGGGCGCACGCTGGACGCCGAAGCCACCATCGGCACACCCGACCTCGCCACCGCCTACGCCATCCAGCGCGCGCTGCTCGGCCTGCGCCTGGCCGCTGGCGAGCGCGTGATCGGCTGGAAGCTGGGCTACACATCGGAAGTGATGCGCCGCCAGATGGGCATTGACCGGCCCAACATCGGCCCGCTGACCGACCGCATGCTGATCGGCTCGGGCGACGCGGTGCACGAGCGCCTGGTGCAGCCGCGGGTCGAACCCGAGATCGGGCTGCGCCTGAAGACCGCCCTCGACGCGAGGCAGGCGCCCGTGGACCGCCACACCGTGGCCGCCGCCGTGGAAGGCGCCTACGCCTGCCTCGAAGTCGTGCACTCCACCTGGGCCGGCTACCGCTTCAACCTCGAACAGAACACCGCCGACAACTCGTCCGCCGGCCAGGTCGTCATCGGGCCACGCCTGTCGGTGACCGACCTGATGGCGCTCGACACCGTGGCGGTGCGCCTGTACGACGGCAACGGCGACACGCTGGGCCAGGGCGTGGGCGCCGACGCCGACGGCCACCCGCTGGACGCGGTGGCGCGGCTGGCGCGGGAACTGGCCGCTTTCGATCAGCGGCTGGAGGCGGGGGATCTGGTGCTCACGGGTGGGCTGACGAAGGCGTGTGCGCTGGAGGCGGGAGGGCGGCTGGTGGGGGTGTTTTCGGTAGGGGACGCTTCGTCGGTAGATGTGATCGTGCTGCGTCCATGAGATACACCGCGCAAGCGAAGCCAAGGTGCGTTCACTCTGCAGATGACAGCGTTCGATTGCCTACAGCGATGCAAGGGCTGCAATCTTTCGCTACTACCTAGCAAGGCCTCGCCCTTGACGAAGGCCAGCGGCTCCTCGGGCGCCTTGAAGGCCAGTTCCTTGGCGTGGTCGGCGTAGTTCAGGCCCAGCGCCAGCACCGTGCGCGGGCGGTTGATGGGCGCCAGCGGCGGCAGCCAGACCACCTCGTCGAATCCGACGCGGCGGCCCCGGAAGGCGGGCGTGAGCAGTTCAAGCCGACCGTCGGCTTCGACGGCGTCGTGGACCGCGCCGGCCCAGGCGATGCGGGCGCGTTTCATGCAGCCTCCTGGATGAAATGGTTGACCAGCGGCGCGAAGCCGGTGGCGGTGATCTCGACCGCATCGCCGGCCTTGGCGCGCGGCCGCGAACCGTCGTCCAGACAGTCGGTGCCGACCATCAGCACATCGCCCGGTCGCACGCTCTGGAAGGCGTTGACGTCGGCCCACAGCGTGGCGGCGTCGCGCACTAGGTCGGCCAGCGCCGTGCGCTGGCGCATCACGCCGTCCACGCGCAACTCCAGCACCAGCGACGACAGTTCGTCCAGCGAGGCCACCGGCCGCACCGTATCGCCCACGCCCAGGAAACCGTCCACACAGCGGTACTTCACCGGCGGGCGGTAGTAGCTCTCGTGCGGGATCGCCACGTCGTTGAACAACACGGCACCGGCCACGCGGCCGCCCTCGCCGGCCACCAGACCCAGGCTCGCGGCCACCTCGACCTCGGCCACGCCCTTGGGAAGCGCGATGGCCTGGCCGCTGGGTGTGAAGGTGTTGGCGGTCTTGATGTAGAGCACCGGCGCGTTGGGGGGCGCCTTGTACGGCGCCTCGTGCATGCGTGGCGCCCACAGCGCGTGTTCGCGCAGGAAGTTCAGCAGCGTGCCGTAAACGGTGCCGCCGGGAAGGTAGCTTGGGGTGTTCATGCGGTGGCTTTCATTCCTCGATGTCGTCGGCCTTGACACCACCCGGTGCCTCAAGCGCGATCACGTCGTCCAGCAGGTCGTAAAGCTGCGCCAGCCGGTCGGAGCCCAGCTGCGTCTCCATCCACTGGTAGTGCGCCTCAATCGTCTGCGAGAGCTTGCGCACCAGCTTCAGCCCGTCGGAGGTGGCGCGCACCACGGTGCGGCGCGCGTCCTGCGGGCAGCGGTTGCGGGTGATCAGGCCGTCGCGCTCCATGCGCGTGAGCACGCCGGTCAGGCTGGGGCCGAGCAGCAGCGCCTCGCGCGCCACGCGGCCGGTCTCCACACCGGCGGGGTCGCGGGCGTGTTCGCCCAGCACGCGCAGCACGCGCCACTGCTGGTCCGACAGGCCATGCTCGCGCAGGCTGGGCCGGGTGTGCTGCATCACAGCCTCGCGCGCTTCGAGCAGCAGGCGCGGCAGGTTACGGTGAACAAACGAAGGGGTGCTGTCGTCGGTGGCCATGGGCTGGTGCAATTTATTTAATATGTTAAATGTTTCCTGGGCAACCACCAAACAGGGGTTAACCCGCGACCCCGGCAGCCAGCCGACAATCGCGACATGAACACGCTTGCCCAACGCCTGAACATCGACCGCCTGCTGCTGCAGGCGCCCATGGCCGGCTCGCAGGGCTCGGCCCTGGCGCTGGCGGTCTGCGAGTCCGGCGGCATCGGCGCCCTGCCCGCCGCCATGCTCACGCCCGAGACGCTGACGCTGGAGCTGACCATCCTCTCGCAAGGCACCCACCGGCCCTGGAACGTCAACTTCTTCTGCCACACGCCGCCCGTGCCCGACGCGGCGCGCGAGGCCCGCTGGCGCGAAGCGCTGGCGCCGTTCTATGCCGAGGCCGGGCTGGACATCGCCGCGGTGCCGGCCGGTGCGGGGCGTGTGCCCTTCAGCCACGCCGTGGCCGAACTGGTGGAGCCGTTCCGGCCACCCATCGTGAGCTTCCACTTCGGCCTGCCCGCGCCCGACCTGCTGGCGCGCGTGAAGGGCTGGGGCAGTGTGGTGCTGTGTTCCGCGACGACGGTGGATGAGGCGCTGTGGCTCGAAGCCCAGGGCGTCGACGCGGTGATCGCACAAGGTATGGAGGCCGGTGGCCACCGTGGCATGTTCCTCACGGACGACCTGACCACCCAGGCCGGCATCTTCGCCCTGCTGCCGCAGATCGTGGCCGCCGTACAGGTGCCTGTGATCGCCGCCGGCGGCATCGCCGACGCAGCCGGCGTGCGCGCAGCGCTCGCGCTGGGCGCGGCCGGCGTGCAGGTGGGCACGGCCTACCTGTGCAGCGATGAAGCGACCACCAGCACCATTCACCGCGCCGCGCTGCAGAGCGAGGCGGCCCGCCACACGCAGCTCACCACGCTGTTCAGCGGCCGGCCGGCGCGCGGCATCGTCAACCGGGTGATGCGCGAACTCGGTCCGCTGAACCCGGCGGCGCCCGCCTTCCCGACCGCCACCGCCGCCATCGCGCCGCTGCGCGCGCATTGTGAAAAGCAGGGCAGCGGCGACTTCTCGCCCCTGTGGAGCGGCCAGAACGCCAGCGGCTGCCGCAGCGCGCCGGCAGCCGATATCACCCGCGACCTGCTGAAAGGCTTCGAAACCCAAGCCCCCACGCTCCACCGCTCACGCGGGTCGCTGCCCCCCAAGGGGGCGGCGATGCAGGCTTGGGGCGGCCCGGCGCCTGCCGCCATGTACGTCGTGATCTTCCGCGCCAAGGCCCGCGACCTCGACGCCGAGTACAGCACCATGGCCGCACAGATGCGCCAGCTCGCGCTCACGCAGTTCGGCTGCCTGGACTTCACCGCCGTGACCGAAGGCGACCAGGAGGTGGCCCTGTCCTACTGGCCCGACGAGGCCAGCATCCGCGCCTGGAAGCAGCACACCGACCACCTGATGGCCCAGCGGCTGGGCCGCGAGCGCTGGTACGCCAGCTACTCGGTGGAGATCGCCGAGGTGACGCGCCGCTACCGCCACCCGGCCGGCGCTTAGAGGGTGGGAGGGAATTGGGCGTGTCCGAAAGGGCGCCCCAAAACACCGTCAGCAAGGCGCAAAGCACAGCCGTAGCTTGGGCTACGGCGCGCATTTGCAACGCCGCAGGCGGTGTTTTGGGGTGTCAGGGCGGGCATGGCCGATTGCCTCTCACCCTCTCATACGTAGTCGTCCGGGTCGCGGTCCGCCCGCACCGGGCGCGGTCTTTCGCGTTGCGCGTTGAGCCAGCGCTTGAGCGTCGCCACGTCCTGCACCGCGGCCAGGTCCTGCGCCAGCTGCGCCAAGGCCGACTCCAGCGCCGCCACCTCCGTCAGCAGGTGCTGCCTGAGCGTGTTGGGGTTGGCCACCTGCGGGGGCGGCAGCTCGAACTCGGCCGCCAGCTGGCCCTGGCGCGCAGCGCGCTCGCGCTCCAGCCCCGCCACCTGCTGCTTGAGCAGCAGGGTCAGCGCGGCCAGCCGGTCGTCCGCCAGACGCGAGACCGCGACCGGGTCGGCCAGCTCGGCGCGCAGCTGGATCTGCATCAGCGTCACCAGGTCCTTGCGCGCGTAGGCGGTGTTGGCCTCGCTCATCAGCGCGGTCTTGCGCCGGCGCTCGGCCTCGTCGGGCTCCCGGTCGGGGTGCAGGGCACTGGCCAGCTGGCGGAACAGCGTGCGCAGCTGCGTGTCGGCGTCGGCCGCCTGGGTCTGCGCCTCGGCCTGTGCAGTGCCCGGCTTCTGCCGCGCCTTGCGGGCCTGGGCCTTGGCCTGGCGGCGCGCCTGGGCGGCTTCGCGCTCGGCCTTCCAGCGG